>Ga0307505_10000005_pt1 | contig 326935 bp, 248 predicted proteins | sample 23_S_MG_FD_202183 | JGI IMG/M metagenome (GOLD analysis project Ga0307505, IMG submission 202183) | Soil microbial communities from Populus trichocarpa stands in riparian zone in the Pacific Northwest, United States - 23_S | ecosystem: Environmental > Terrestrial > Soil > Riparian zone >... | reverse complement strand
ATAGTCGTGCTCAAACCCGTCGCTTATTTCCACGGACGTTACGACGTTCGTTTTTGTCCCAACCATCAAATGCAATTTGAGCCAGTGGCGGCGCTCTTCCTTCGTGCTGTTCTTCACGTCCAGCCAGCGCGTGAATTGACCTGTGCTGAAGCCCGAACTATCTACCGCAAAGTCTGTTTCGATCGACTTGAGCGGCGCGGCGCTCAGCGAGATCAATTCGTAGAGGTACGGTGTCAACGCGTCGGATTCAAGGTATCTGAAAACGCTGTTGTAGTGCGGCATCCGTGCGAGGTAACCACGCGCCTTTGCCTCTCTTAGATCAGTGTCGAAACGCCGCCCGGAGATCGTGCTGTAAATCTTCGTCACACTTGCGAATATCATGTCCGGCAATGACAGCGACGGACGCCCTTTGCCTTTGCGCTCCACTGGCTCAGGAAGGTTTTTACAGAGTTCGTAGAGTAACGCTTGCAGTTCTGATTTCTCGTGCGTCTGTGCGTGGTTGTACGCGGGCCAATTCTGCGTGTAGGTCTTACGTGTGACCTTCACCGTCTCAGTCACAACCGTCCGCCCGTCTGCGGTAGTCTCACGCTCTAACACATATTCGACAGCGTAGATGTGCTTGCAACGCGCCTGTGTGTATTCGTGATCAGGGCATGTGCATCGCGGCGTGTCTGGATCGGGATTCACTTCGTATTCGCCGTGGCCCGCTTGTGATGGAACAAGCCACACGTTCTCTGCCTTGCGCGTGAGCCGTGATTTAGCAGCGATTTGTAAGGCTTTGATTTCGCGTTCCGAGAGTTGACGTTCGTTGAGTGACATTGTGGACCTCTTGCCTTTTGGTTAGGCGATAGCTCACAATGCTTTTAGCGGAAACGAATGCGAGCAATCGCGTTTAGTTTTCAATGGCCCTGTCGGTTGTTACAAGCAACTGGCAGGGCTTTTCATTGGGCCATTGTAATGCCTGCCTGTAAGCAGAGTCAAGAAAATTCCACATGCTTGCAGATTATGCTTGCAGGCAATTACCCCCTGCTGTATTGTAAGCATCGGAGGTTACGAGAATGGCTGAATCTGAATCCAAATCCAGTTTACAAAAGATGGGCGGAGATGCGCGGGCTTCAAAGCTCTCATCTGACGAACGTAAGGCGATAGCAAGTAAGGCGGCGAATGCGCGGTGGGAAAAGGCTGGCAAGACGTTGCCGAAAGCCACACACGAAGGAATCTTGAGGATAGGTGACTTCGCATCGGGGATCGAGATTCCCTGCGCCGTACTCGAAGATGGTACGCGAGTCTTGACGCAAAGTGGCGTCATGCTGGCGCTTGGAAGGGCGCGACAAGCTAAGGGGCGGCAGTACTATGACGCTGACGTCAACCTGCCCGCTTTTCTCACGGCTAAGAATCTTAAACCGTTCATCCCGCCAGACTTAACCGTGACGTCAAGCCAGATCGAATTTAAGGCTTTGACTGGAAATAAAGCCTTTGGTTATCGCGCAGAATTACTGCCAAGAATCTGCGGTGTGTTCTTAGATGCAGATAAAGCGGGCGTTCTCATTCCCCGCTCGCAAGGCCACATAGCCGAACGGGCACTCCTGTTGATTCGTGGATTTGCTGACGTCGGCATTATCGCGCTCGTTGACGAAGCAACTGGCTACCAGTACGACCGACCAAGAAAAGACCTTGAAGAGTATCTGAAAAAGTTTCTTTCGGAGTCGCTGCGTCGGTGGGTGCGGACTTTTCCCGGCGACTACTTCAAGCACCTATGCAGACTGAAAGGAGTTCAATTGCGTCCAGATATGAAGCTGCCACAGTATTTCGGGCATATCACCAACGATCTAGTGTGGCGTCGGATCGCGCCGGGATTGTTGAAAGCCCTTAAAGAACGGCGCGAAGAGCGCGGGAAACCAAGCCATAAGATCCACCAATGGACAAGTGAAGAGTTGGGGAAACCAGAACTATTACTGCATCTTGGCATGGTTGTGGGCCTAATGAAATTACACACAGACTATGACGCGTTTCATAAGCAGTTAGACCAAATCGCTCCCCCGTATCCTGAATCGCCGGGATTGTTTGACGATCCGAAGGATTGGGAAGTGCCGAGATAAGCCTTATGAGTAGAAAAGAAGACCCAAAAGTGACGAAAACTATCCGCACGACGGTCAACACCGAGAAGTTTAAGGTTGAGTATCACGAGGCGCGCGATGAGTTTCAATTGATAATCGATCCTGAGATCCAACTTGCAGACGGACCACTAAACGAACTCCGTGTTGTTCTGCCTGCGAGTGTCGTTCGTCAAATGGCGGATCTGCTTCCCCCGCTCGATCCTGAGACTGTTCATTAGTTTTCATGGTGGCATAGTAAGCCGCCTGATAATTTTATTTTACCCATAAGCACCCATTGTCTACCCTCACCCTGTTGTTGCCGCCGTAATCGGTAATGGCGACTTCCATTGGGTTGGTAAGCGCAATGCAGCAAAACTTACCGCCATCCTCTTGGATGCTCACCGAAAGAAGGCGTTTCTGATTGGTGACTTGCCACGCGTGCATACAATCATAGAGTTCACGCATGGAATACGCCTCGAAAAATTGGAGGTTTTGTTTGTTGTTGTCTGACAACGCGATTCTCCTTGCACGGATGAAACAATGTCTCTATAGTGCTTCGCCTCGCTAGAGGCGGGACTGGCAAGTGTTATCAGCACTCACCAGCCCCTACACAGACGAAATCCTGGTTAGAGGAGATCGACCATGCCAAGTAAAGATAACATTACGAGCTATACGCCTGTAGCTCAGTCCACCATAGACCTACTCCAATTCAGCAAAACACCGGACGTGCTCTGTGATGCGATTCTGGAAACGCTGATTGAAATGTCAGCCGAGACCCGAATCAACATCTGGCATAAAGAAACGGGTATCAGCGTGGAGTCATTGGCCGCGCTGTACAGCATGTATGAGACAGGTGCGGGCTTTCGCCGCATGAGGCTCTACGGTGAGTATGAAGCCGGACGGCTTTATCGTCGGCGGTTGAAAAAATAGAGCGCCTAACGGGCGATCTAAAATCGGCCCTTTGAGTAAAAGTCATTGACCGCAAATTCGCGGTGCAATGAACGGTCAAAATGATTTTTACTGAAAGCGGCGGATTAAAAAGGAAACTCACAATTAAAAGGCAAAGCCGCTTTTAAAGGCTTTGCCTTTTTAATGGTGAATAAAATGGAAACCCTCATTCCTGTCACAAAAAATCAGATTGACTGATTGTTATGAGAACGGCTTTTTCAGGCGTTCGATCAACTGTTCCAAGCGCGAGGATTTGTTGGGCAGCGATTTAAGCCGATTTGCCGAACCGGGCCGTTTACCTACACTCAAAATGACTTTTTGGGGCAAAAGATTCGTTTGCCTCAAATAGGTAAACTGAGCTTCTGCCTCAAAAAACGCCGGGCTGAGAGCCTGAAGGCGTGACTTCTGCCGAATGGTTACTTGTCAGGACAACTCTGGCAGGTACTAGGACACTGCGCGATGCACGAGTTGTATATCTTGCAGCAAACTATATTGTTGGCATCGCATTGCTGGAACCGCTGCAAGCACGTCTGACAGCACGTCGTTGATTGTGTGTTAGTGCTTGGAGCCAGCAGCACCATTAGAGATAGCACCAACACAACTATTCCGAGAATCCGTCTGGTCATGGTATCCCTCCTCAGGTTGATCCATACGCGAAAGTAGACAGTTTGGGAGGAATTCTCTCTGGAAGAGCGTCGAGTTTATCACGCTTGTCAAAGTGCTGCCTATTCTCAGTATCAATTGATTTTTTTGATCCGACTGTTTCTTTTGAGCTAATGCAGAAAATGTGCTTACTGAAATCAAAAGCAGCGCGAGAGATGTGGAAAGTGAGTTGCGATTCCGAACGATCAACCAACTTCCATGCCATTTGCGTGTTGTATAAACAGAGAGCCGAAAATCACGGATTTGCATACTCGGAGTTTGATGTGTTTGATTAAGTAGACACTCAGTGTTTCAAGTGGCGATAGTTTGAGACACATCCACTGAGGAACACGAACGTCTCAGTTAACGTATTTTGAGTCTGGCAACTTCCCGGATCCTCAAGGAGACTCACATGCCGGCAAACGATCATTGGATAAGTCCTCGGGTTGCTCGAATTCTAATCCTGATTTGGGCAATTAACGCCGGCGCGATCCTCGGCGACCTGTTTTTGGGTGCAATCGGAGGACTGATTGGCGCCTTCGCAGGTTTCACGATCGCGATAGGAAAGAGCCACTACAAATTGAAACAGTAAAGAAATTCGAGACGTTGTGATTGGAAACGTCTCAGAACTCCGTTAACGCGCCACGAAATTGTACTGAATCACTCCCGTAACTTTTACGGGTTGGCCTGATAAGGTCGTCGGTGAAAACCTGGCCTCTCGTGCGGCAGCTACACTCACAGCCTGCAATAGAGGATGACCACTCACGGCGCGTGCTGAGATGACGTACCCTTCTTCGTCTATGAGGACCTGAACTACAACCGTGCCGGAAGCATGTGCCGCTCGCGCAATCTCCGGGTATTCTGGTTTCGGTAGCGCCAAAGCCTTCCCATTGAGCACGCCGCCCCTAATTGCGCCTTGAGTTGAGCTCACTCCGTCTGTCTTAACACCAATAATCGGTCCTTCAACGATCGGTCCGTCGACGTTTAAACTAGAGCGAACAGTTTCCCAAAGCGGAGATTCAACCACCTCATGTGCATCTGATCTGACAAAGGACAAAGCTACGAGACGAGTATTCCATCGCAACCAGATGACCTCGCCGGTTTTCTTCCTGTTACGTGACGACGACTGAAGTCGAACACCTTCAGCCTTCATTGAGCCGAGCTGGAATTGGATAGGAGTACGTCTCTGAGGGTTAATCAGTCCGACTGTTATTCCTACATTTTTGATGATTGGTTCTTTGAAGTTTCTCGATCGCTGCCGGCATCTCGTGCGTGGAACCACGCGCCGCATCGCAACTATAGTAAGCTGAACTGAACTTCCTTTGCGCGTGAGAATAAATCTCTGCGCTTCCGCCGTGCTCTCATCCGTGACTGAATATCCGACCGGATAGTTAAAGGAAATTCCGCGCGTGGAGAAATGGTTCAAGTCCACGTCGGAAGATTGCGCGTAAACGCTGAGACTGAGCAACGAAATGATCATTGCTGTAGCTACTGTGAGTTGTTTGATTGAAGTCATCATCAGTGGTTCCTTTGAGAGCGAGGGTTAACAGTGAACCGCGAAGAGTTGAGGCCAAAAAAATGAGAATCAAGCGAGCTCGAACGCAGGGCATTCTAACCTGGATCGATAATCCACGAATAGTCACTCACAATCAACCAGACCTGGTCACTTTCAAATAACAAGGGACAAGGCGTTAAGCACCCTGTCCCTTTAGTGTTTCCTTACGGTGTTGTTCGACTAGCGCGTACAGTTCGTAAGACACTTGTTGTACCGGTTCTCGCAGAACGCCAACGCCGCTGACGAACACGGTTCGCAGGACGCGAGACATTGAAAATAGTTGGGTTCGCACTGCTCGCACGGAACCGCAGCAGCCTTCTTCCCTATCGGACTAGTCGAGGTAATCAGAAGCGGAAGGGCCACAACGAGCAGAATAAAGAGTTTGCGGACGAATTTTTTGAGCATGATGTTCTCCTTTGGTGAGTAAAAAATCACCGCACGCCCAGGATATGAACAACCCAGACTATGCAGTCGCCTTGCGACTGATAACGCACCCGATAGCTAAGTCCTCCACCAGCAGCGAGGAAACTGCTACTGGCAAAGACATCGGTGTGTGTGTCCCAAAGCTTGTTGAGTGGTTCGCCATCGTAACCATTCCAGTCGGAATCCCTGTTCAGACCCGCTCCATCGCCTTTTATCTGAATCGAGCCCAAAGTAACCGGATTCTCGATCCAGGTTCGCTCGTCGCTGATCTGCGGAATCGATCGCAGGCCGCAGTTGGCCACACCGACCTGTCCGTCGGCTCCGATTCTGCTGTGCTTCAGGTTCGGCAGGGTGCCATTGATCGCCGGTCCTGTCGCATGGACCACAGAGTGTGGACCAAAGAACATCCGCGGGCCCAGCGAGACGAAGATCTGCGCAGCCCTCGGAATGCACGGGTTTGTGTAGAAGACGATGAGACTCGCGCCTTCAGAGAGGACCAGCGCGTTGCCCGGTCCGGCACAGTTGCCATCACCCCACGGGCAGCGGCCGTTCGTTATCGCGCTGCGCAAACCTCTAACGCGATAGTCGCCATTGATACCAGCCCCGATCTGGCCGGTTACATTCGCCATGTAGGAGAAGAATTGACCGTTTGGATTCCAGCACGGTTGAGCAGCCGGGTTGGTCGGAAACGGCACGGGCGTGCCGCCAACCATCGCGCCCGCCGCGCAGTCGACACCGAAGTTTACGTTGTAAGGATTGAGTGCCGGCGGCGCGGCGATCTCGCCCCAAACAAGAATTGCGCTCAGGAGTGTAGAGCCCGGCGGTATTCCGCGAAGCCTGATAACTCCCTGCCCTGAATTTCTTGTTGCCACGCCCGCCACTGCGTGATCGATTCCACCCGGAAGCGGGATCGGCACGTGTTTGAACGAAACCGGAACCGCACTCGGGTTTATCGAAGTAGTGTCGCCGGCTTGCTCTTCGGCTGCGCGACGCTCCACTTCGTCAGCGTCGAGATAGAGATCGACATTGGTCTGCGCTGTCGTCTCGGCCGCAACGATCGAGCTTACGCCGTCGTCCTGCTTCACTTCTGTTTCAATGTCGTTACCAGTGATGACTTTCTGCGCCGCCACCGTGCCCGATTCGGTGCCTATGAGACTACGTTGAATCGGACCCATGGTTGCGGCCACAGGAAGAATCAGCACAACGAGGATCAGTATCAGCCTGTGAATTCGCATTTGATGTTCTCCTTTTCTGGTGCCGGTGAACGCACCTTTACTCGAAGAGCCTTCGCTCTTGTTGCGTCGTGGTTGTTGAGGAGCCATTCAGGTGGGGCGAACGCCTGAAGTGAGTCTTCAGTTAGAGATAATTCATGTTCATACAGCTACATCAAATTTAGCGGGCTAACGCGTGATCTTAGGGAGGCTAAAACAGGTGAGGTTTCGGGCCGCAAACGATCGTGACCACATTGATCGTTCGACGCCTAAATTGACGGGTTAAGTAGACCGTACACTATAGCGCAAGATTTGCGATTACAAATAGTCTTGTTGGCCAGTTCTTGCTATTCGTTGGCGAATTGTACGGACTGAGTTCTCTATCCCACAGATTACACAGATTCTATCAATCAATCTGCGTAATCTGTGGATTGACAGTGAAAAATCATTTTCGGGCAGTGTCCACCGCCTCCAACATCAAGTGCGGTAAATCACGATAACCCACGCCCATCGAGCCCGATTCGACAAACACCATGTAAACGCCCTGCTCGGGCACGTTGAGATTTACTTCGTACTCGCCATTTCCCAACGACTTCGCGATGTCGCGGCGTTGCCAGGTACCCGGCGCAAGAAACGTCAACACGCGCACGTCTTTCAGATCGTCTTTAGCTTTGTTGGTTTTCGTTTCGATCAGTTTGAAACGGAACGCGACGTTGTGACCAACAGGCAACTCGCGCTCGCGCAGATGATGCTCGATACGGAGCGCAACCTTCGGGACTTCTTTCAATTGCGGATTTGGATCGGCATTCGTTTCAAAACACCGTGCGATCCGCGGAGAGTCAGTCATGAATGCGACGTCGTAATGACCACTTGCGGGCAGCTTCACCGTGGTGGAGTAAACGCCCGGAGCGGTTTCGCGCAAGCTTCGATCGACGATCGCGACGGCCATCGGCTCGCGACGGTAGTTCTGGAAGTTGCCCATCGGCGCGGCCATGCCTTCCGAGTAGTAATAGAGTTGTTTATCCACTGGATTAGCGACGATGACCGCGTTTCCTTCCGGTGCGCGCACCAGTGAATCAGCTCGCACGGGTGCAGATCCTTTCGCGGGAATAGCCTGGCCGCCGGGAAAGTCGGTCATATCGATCTCCGTTCCAATCGTTGCGAGACGAATCATCGCGACGGTCTCGGTCTCGAGCGAGCGGACAAAAGCAAACGTGTCGCTGAAGATCACCTGGTCCGGGGCTTTTCCGACTTTCACTTCATGCAACAGGCGATTTGAAGCGACGTCAAAAATACTGACTGTGTTCTCCGAGCTATTAACTACGAATCCGTAACGGCCGCCGGGCGCGAAGCGAACCATGCGTGCGCCGCGTCCGGTTTTGATCTGCGTCAAGACCTCGCCTTGCGCGTCGATCACCGTCACCGATCCATCTTTTTCACTGACCGCGTACACGGCCTTACTCAACTCCGACAAAGCCAGCGAAACCGGATTCGCACCGGCCTTCACGTCTTTCACGCGCTCCAGCTTCGCAACATCTATCAGCGAAACAGTCCCACTCTCACGATTCGAGACAAACGCCAAACGATTGTCGTTGCTGATCGCGATCTCGTGCCGTCCAGCGCCCGTAAAAATCTGCGCCGCGACTTTCGCCGTGCTTGTATCGATCACTGTGACGCCACTCGTCTGGCCTTTTTCACCATCGTTGCCAACCCACAAATACTTCTGGTCCGGTTGCAACGCGATGCTGGTTGGTCTAACTCCGGTGTCGACATAATTCACGACCTTCCAGGTACGCGTGTCGATCACCGCCACCTGATTCACAAGGGGCAACGTCACAAACAGCTTTTCGCGATCCGCGGTCAGCACCCAGTCTTCGCCCGGGCTCTTCATCATCACGAGCGTCAAGAGCTTGCTGCCGCCAAAACCCAGCAGCGGATCGATCACGGAAATATCCGGGCTCTTATTCAAAGCAAGAATGTAATAGGAATTCAGATCGACGTCGGGACGCGCGCGCATGCTGCCCGTCAGATACGACTGGATCTGCTCGCGGCACTGGTCCGCGTCAGCCGGTTTGTCTCCGGCGCGCAAGCTGAGCCACGCAGACAGGTTGAGACCTTTGATCGGCGTGCCGGTCGTCGTATCAGTGACTTTGAATTGTATGTTTGCATCCTCGCCGGCTCTGACCTTTGCGTTGGGTTTTGGGGAATCGACCGCAAACTCGATCGCAATTCCCTGCTCTACCAGTTTCTGTGACTGCGCGAGCGTGGCCACCGCGGTGTTGAGGATCACGAATAAAAGGATAGTGAGTTTCATAGGGGTGTTCATCTGTCGATCTCCGTAAAAATTTGAAGGTTTTTGAGTGCAGCCTGCCCCAGCGGCAGGCTGCACTCGATTGCGGCTGCTAACCTTCAGCCGCAGTTTGCACAGCACGAGAAGCCCTTACGGCGTCACGCGGAAAATGCCCCATATTCCGCCGTCGAACATGAACGACTCCTGGGTTCGCCACAGGTAGTCGCCCGTCACTCGACGCGCGCCACCCGCACCATTAACCGGAATCACTTCGTAGTGCGACGTTGGGCCAATGCCGTACTGCACACCCTTGACCTCGGAAAGCGGATTGTTGCCAATCGCCTTCGAGTTGTTGGTGAAAGGTTCTTCCTGCCAGAAATGGCCGTGCAGGTTGAACAGGTTGTTGCGCATGTGTCCATTCGAATTCAGGATGCGGAACCTGACTGGTACGCCAGCCTGTGCCGTGAACACCGGCGTTTGCGGGTCGCCACCAACCATCGCGTTAGTAAGCACGTTGGTGAAGTCGAAGTTACGCGTGTTTTCGAATGGAGTTTCCGGCGCGTACCCCATGCGTTTCCAGAGTGGTTCAGTGCGGTAGTTGAGCGCTTTCTGACCGGAGTCTTCTGCGTCTTCCGCACCGTCTGGACCAGCGAGATTCGGCACCGGGCTGCCGTCTGCATACCGCATGTTGATGTCGGTCTGGAACTGAAGGACGAATTCGCGGAACGACGTGCCATCAGATTTGGTCACTGTGGCTTGCGCACGCGAAGTCGCGTCTTCGATCCAGCTCGAGCCTTGCGGTTCGACAATCAGCGAGCCGATCGCGCCCTTGTTGCTGTGCTTGATCGGATCGGATGAGATCAGGTTGGTGGCGCCAAATTCAATCGGCGTTGCAATACGCTGGAAGCCGTTGATCACGACGTCGCCTGCGTACCACGTGTACCGTGCAACTCCGCCTGGTCCAATCGTCTGATTCGGATTGAAGCCGACGTTCTTTCCGTCACTGTTCACTACGTTGTAAGCGAGCAGTTGCGGATGCAGGCCCACCTGGTTTGAAGGTTTCACCTGATTAGCGTTGAAGTGGTGGATGATGTTCGGCATGGTATTGAAGCCGTCCAGGTCCGCCACGAGTTTCGGCAGCTTGTTGAAGAGGTTGAAGTTGATACATTCGCCGGCCCGCGCACGGACGACGAGTGGCTCAATCGGAACCCCTGCTTTGACTTTGCCAAACGCGTCAATGTCTTCGCTGCGGAAATACATGATCGCAGTTGGATCATTGAGCGCGCCGCCGTTACCCGCGCGGCTGTTGTAGATCAGCTTGCCGCCCGGAAGTGCCGCGGCGCTGACGGCTGTCACGTTGATCGTTCGTCTCGGAGCGGTCAACGGACAGATGCTAGTGGCCAAAGTCTTGCCGGTGCTGAAGTCAGTCGGTAATGACATGACGACTGTCTTACTCGTCCCATCCGGCGCTGCGAAACCTTCTGTGCCGCCAGTTGTCCGTTCCGGATCACCAGCCATGTCGGGCGACATAAATCTGGTGTCGTTCGTCGTGGTTGTGTCTGCGGTAACGGAAGAATCAGTCGTGTCTTTGTAATCCGTAATGCCGGTCGGACGTTGGGAATCGGTCGGGAATGAACTGTCGTTATTCGACAACGGTGCAGCGCCTTCCAAATTGTTAGGCAGTGCAAAGAGGTCGCTCCTCAATCCAACCCGGCCGTTGTAGATCCTGAGTAATCCCCAGAGCCCGTTCCACTGTCCGTCGACCGCAGCGCTGTTCTGGTACAGGTAATCGATGAACGGGCGGCTGCCCATGATCGATTCCTTGCCCGTGAGCATCTCAAAATGTTCCGAGATGCCGGCCATTTGCGAATTGCGAAAGCCGGAGTTGTTGACTGCCAGCGGATCCTGCGGCGTGCCCGGTTGGTGCAGCCACTTGTGACCGTTGATAGTCAGGTTGTGTGTTTCTTCGTGTGCTCCCACGAGGATACGAATCTGAATCTTGTCGTTTTCGTAAGCTCGCAGCAGCGGTGTGAATGGATCACCCGCCTGCACGCCTTGCGTCAGCGCGGGATAGAACGTTGGCTGAACGTTGAAGGCCGGATCGGCACGAAAGATGTTTGACTTGTAAACTTTCGATAGGTCGCCGGCTGCACCGCTCGCTTGGGTGTTGGTCCCTGGATTGCGAATGCGTAAAGGCACCGGCTCGTTGCGATAGTTGACACTGCCAGTTCCCGGATCTGCCGCGGAGACTGCTTCCGGACACGGAGCCGGAACGCCACCGGGACAAACCAAACCATTCTCAACGATGAACGGCAAGCCGACTTCGTCGACGATTGGCGGATTGATTACGCGTACCGGATCGGCAATGGGCCTCCCCTTGGCGTCGATACCTGCGCCGGCTTGATAAGCGAGTTGGTAATCGGCGAACTCGAATAGAAACTCACGGTGACTATTCGCCGCATCCTTCTCGATGATCATTGCCTGCCAGCTTGTTGGTCCACCATCGCTGGTGCGAGTTCCCATGACGACTCCCGTCTCCGGATTCTTCCAGACTGAACCTTGCGGCTCGATGACGAGACCGGCATAGAGACCGGTTTGCTGGTGCGTTGATGGTCCAAAGTGATCGTGCGTAAATACGGTGCGCAAAGTGCGATCGACACCGTTGTTGTTCAAGGTGTTGTCGGCGTACCAACGTTGGACGGTGGTTTGCGCGCCGAGAGTGCCGAAGAACGGATGCGCTTTAGCTTTCGGACAGGTGAACGTGCCGTCACGCACGTCGCCAGAATCAACGCCGGTGCATGAATTCTGTTTGCGAATCGCGCGAATGCGCTCGATCACTTCATCCGGACTGAAGGTGCCGTCTTCGTAGTTGAAACCATTTCCCGCTCCGTCTGACGCGGTAACGTCAAACTTCACGAGGTGAATATGTTGACCGATGATGTCGGTCGGTGTGCGTACCTGAAAGTCGTCCTGCTCGTAAACTCCAGGCACGAGGTTCGTGTGATAGAAGGTGACGCAGTCGTTTGTATTCGCGCGGAAAAACAACGGTTCCGGTGGTTTTGTGCCCGCCACTGTCGGAGCCACGTCGGCCCAGAGCGAAAGAATGCGCGACTGCGGAAAATGCCAGCCCGCCTTGTTCAGTTTTAGATCGATCTGAAACGCAGCCGCTTTGTACGTGCGCGGAACGCCCACCGGATTTCCGTTGTCGTCCATGCAGGGATCGGCAAACGGAGCGCCGGGTTTGCGTGGCAAACCGTTGGTCACGAAGTTGGCTGGTGTTCCATCAGGTTTGAAGCTCGCGTGTAAACGCTGCTCGTGGTATTGCATCGCCGCGATTTCTTTGGCTGAACCGGCCTCCGGGATGCTTTGTGCGATCGCGGTGATTAGTTCCTTGCTGAAGTCGAGACGATTTTCAACGCTGACCGCTGTGCCGCCGGTGATGATGTGTCGCGGCAAGCCGCCATCATCAACCGTGTCGAGCGGTGCTTTTGGTGGACGATGCCCCGCGACTGCCGAACTGAAGAACGGATAACCCGGTACAGTGGCTGTGGGCATCGGCGCCATCGCCAACGTTGGTAAAGGCACGATTGCCGGTGTCGGTGTTCCGGCAATGATTTCACCGTCAGGTAACGCACGTGCACCCGCCACAGGAATTCCGGTCGCATCAAGAACGGTTCCCGCTTCGAAAACATCGTGCGAACGCCAAAGTTCCCACATGCCTTCCGCGAAGTGCGGATAGAAATGGCAGTGGAAGATCGAATCGCCGACGGTCTGGTTTCGATTGCCAGAACCGCCGTGGGAAATTTCAGTAGTGAATGCGAAACCCGGTCCGAGTGCCTGACTATCGAGATAAGTCGAGTTGTCGTCGTCCGGTGTTTGTAACCACTGATGCGCGTGCAAGTGGTGGATGTGATGTTCTTTCGGCCCCGCGTGAACGACACGCATCTTCACGGGATCGCCGATGTAGCTGTGATGCACGTTTGAAGGATCGTCCGGATACAAGACCTTGGTCGCCTTGCGCCCTTTGATCAGTGTGCCGGAACTGTTCGTCGTGTTGGCCGGTTTGTCCACGATTTGCGCGGGGTCGCCGATGGCCCACGACGACAGGAAGAACTCTTCAAACTTGCACTCCGTGCAATTGAACATCGGTCCGACGCCGAGCCGGTTTGCCAGGATCTCCGCGCCAACGCCGGCCATGCCGTAGTTGATCGCAAACTTGTCCTGCACGCTGTGCAGCGTATGACTCAGAATCGGATCTTCAAACTGCGGAAACGCCTGTTCGCTCCGAACTTCATCGTGATAGACCACGGTGAACTCGCGGAACGGACGATCGCGATCCGGGTTGGTTGCGTTTGGACGATACGTACCATTCGGGAAACGTCCTTTGTTCGGGCCGGTGATGATGGCGTTCAAGTCGGTGTTAATGATCGTATCGACATTGAGCATCTTCAAAATCGGCTGTCCCGCACGAGGGTGTCCCGCTGGATACACGGCGTCGTAGTTGATGATTGGTTGACCGCCTGTGGTGGTTCCGGTTTTCGCCAGCGCCAGATCCGCTTGCGTTACCTGCGATCGATACCATTCAGCACCCGCAGGTTCGACGTTGACGCTGCCGAAGAGTCCCTCGGCGAGCGTTCCGCCGTCGCCCTCGCCACTCGTAGTGGCGCCGGTGCTGTACATCAAGTTGTTTCCTTCACGCGTGGCGGTGAAGGTGTAAACGGTCGAACCACCGGGCGCGACCAGACTGGGCGCGTTGGTGCCGACGTTCGATCCGTCAGAAGCGATACCTCCGACTAGCTCCATTCCGATCACGTGAATACCGGCGGAACGCGTTGCCGGTTGATCGCTGAGCGGTGATGGAGAAAGAAGGTTTTGAAAAGTAATGCGCAGGCAGTCGCCGCTATTGATGCGTAGCACGATCGGGCGCGGCCGTTTGTCTGCGCGGAGCCGAACGTTACCGGCGACGAGTCCCTTGAGGGGATCGATCGCGACGACGTCCTGTTTGAGCGCGTAGATCATACCGTTCGGATTAACTGTCCCGAGACGGTTGAACATGATGATTTGGTCCAGTGCCACCACATTCGCTTTGATTGTGCGTAAGCAAACTGGTACCGGGGTGGGTGACGGAATCGCGACTGCCGCCGCTTCTCCGTCGATAACTGCCTCCTGTGTAGTTTGGTTCTGGGCGTAACTGCTGGTTGTTAATGCCAGCAGCACTAAACAAGGGAGGAGGAAGAATTGAAGGGAGGACTTCCTCCACGGGTAGCTAGGGTGTTTATTCTTCATCAGTTTCCTCCAGATGAGAGTTCGGCGCTGCCTCTGCAATGGCTGGGCCAGCCACAAAAAAGGCACAAGAAGCACAAAAAAGAACAACCTTTGGTTCTCTTTTGGGACTTGTGCCTTTTTGTTAACTATGTTTCAGCGTGAGACAGCCCTTGGTTGCCGTGGTTCAGGCTGAGTCAGGGATTGGACCATGCAGGTGAGAGTCGATTAGCTTGAGGATTTCCGCCGGAGAAAACGGTTTTGCGAGCGCGCCAATCGCGCCGAGTTTCTTTGCTTCGGCGAACACTTGCGGACTGCCGTGTGCAGTGATCAGAAGAATCGGTATCTGTGGTTGTAGATTGAGTAGATCGGTGATGACCTGATACCCGGAGATGTCCGTCAAAAACAGATCGACGACACCAAAACCGAAGCGCCGGCTGCGCGCCTGGTCGATGCCATCACGGCCGTTAGTTACAAGCACAACTTCATAGCCCTGCGACTCAAGCACCAGCTTGAGCGCGTCGCCTACTGAAGGCTCGTCATCTACTATGAGGATGCGTAAGTTATCGTTTAATGAGGTGTCGGACACCATCTCGCCATTCTTCAGGGTTTCGCCGCGAGGGGCGGATCAGGACGTTCAACCTTAATACCGAGCTTCTTGAGTTTGCGATAAAACGTCGGTCGTGGAAAACGAAGGATTTGTGCGCTCTTCTTCACGTTACCAGCGGTACGTTCAAGAGTTTGCATGATCGCTTCGCGCTCGATCTCTTCCATAGGCAGTAGCGGAGGAATAATAAAGGTCGAGCTGGTTGCACGCGTCTGAAATTCCTCGGGCAGACAATTCGGTTGCAATTCAGGGCCCGGACAGAAAAGCACCGCGCGTTCGATAACACTTTCGAGCTGGCGAATGTTGCCCGGCCAGTCGTAACGGACCAGGCGCATTACAGTTTCCGGCGCGAGGTCCTGAATTCTCTTCCCATACTGTTCGTTGAACCGCTTGAGAAAACGTCCGGCGATCAATGGTACGTCGTCAAGACGTTCACGTAGCGGCGGAACCTTGATCTTGATCGTGCTGATGCGGAAGTAAAGATCCTTGCGCAACAGTCCTTCGTCCAACAGCGCTTGCGTGTTTCGGTTCGTCGCGGACACCAGGCGGAAGTTGACGGTGATCTCACGTTCATCGCCCAGACGGCGCAACTTTCGTTCCTGCAACACGCGCAGCAATTTCGTTTGCAGGTGCGTCGGCATTTCCGCGATTTCGTCCAGCAGCAACGTGCCCTGGTTGGCGGCCTCGATGAGTCCGCGCTTATCGCGATCGGCGCCCGTGAAAGCTCCCTTCTTGTAACCAAACAATTCCGATTCGATGAGCTCGTGTGGAATTGCCGCGCAGTTGATGCGAATGAACGGTCCGTCAGCACGCTGGCTCTGTGTGTGAAACGCCGACGAGATCAATTCTTTACCGGTGCCGCTCTCGCCTTCGATCAAAACGGACGCGTCGGAAGGCGCAGCAGTGCGAATGGTTTCGAAGATCTGGCACATCTTTGTATCGCGGCCGATCATGCCAAACGTTTCACTATCGCCGGCGAGTGTTCGTTTGAGTGATTCGTTCTCGTGTTTCAAAGCCGCTAGCTGCAAAGCGCGATCGACGAGTGCGAAGAGACGATCGGGTGTGTAAGGCTTCTCGAGGTAGTAATAAGCGCCGGCTTTGATTGCTTCGATAGTCACGTCGATCGAGCCGTACGCCGTCATCAGAATCACCTCGACGTCCGGAGTGTTTCGCTTGATGTGCATGGTCAGATCGATGCCCGTGGCGTCTGACAAACGTAGGTCAGTAATGACGAGATCTACCCGAGTTTCTTTGAGGACGCCGGTTGCGTCGGCAACACTGTGAGCCGTTAAGACTTCGTATCCGGCTCCGCTAAGGATTAGTTCAAGCGATCCGGTAATGCTTGGTTCGTCGTCGACGACCAGTATTTTCTTTCGGGGCTGTACGATCACTGTGAGTTCCTCCCGTTGGTGGGTAATTCGATTTTGACCTGAGTTCCTTGTCCCTGGCGGCTTTCGACGGTGATATGGCCGCCATGTTGGTGGATGATCTTTTGTGCGTAAGGCATTCCCAGACCGAGACCACGGCTCTTCGTCGTCTTGAATGGTTCAAAGATCTCTTTAACCTGCGCGGCACTCATGCCCGTGCCGGTGTCTTTGATCTCCATCCATAGATTTCCGCTCGTTGTGCCGGTGGAAATCGTCAGAAGTCCGCCCTGGGGCATGGCCTGAACGGCGTTGAGCACGAGATTGAGCGCCGCCGCGCGAATCGATGGCTCGTCGAGCATTCCGGCGACTGGCGAAGGATCGAGCTCGAGTTTCGTCTCGATCGCGTGGGCTGAGATTTCAGTGCTCAGGAGTTGGACAACGTCTTGTGCGACTTCGTTTAGATCCAAACGCCTGGGGGCGAGCGTTACCGGCCGCGCGAAATTGAGAATCTGTTCGGTGGTGGCCGTGAGATTGTTGATTGTGGCGATGATCTTGTCGACGAGCTGCGCCTCACCGTTTTGCGCATTTCCGTCGAGTTTTGACTTGAGATGTTCTGAATAAAGTAATAGACCGGCGAGCGGGTTTCGGACTTCGTGAGCAACTTGCGCTGCAACGCGGCCGAGCGTCGCAACTTTTTCACTGTGCGCGAGTTGTTCGTTGGCGGCGATCAGCCGTTCCTGTTTTCGACCGACTATGGCGAGCAACAGGCTCACGACGATCAAATCAACCGTCATCGAAATGAAAACATGCTCAACTCTTTGCTCGAGCTTATAGCGGTAGTCGGCGTTTTCCATGCCGGGATACCTTCGCTCGACCCAGGCGAAGTAAGGGGGCCGCAGGATCTGCTCCCAGGCGATAATGACGATCGCGGTCAAGACAATGGTCAGTGCCGTAAAGAGAATGATCAGACGAAGACTTAATCCTCTCTTAAGCGAGAATGCTCCGGAGCGAGGAAACACTTTGGAAAAGACGCTCATAAGACAGTTCCCGGTAAAGAGGCTGTTCCCAATCAGCCTCCTGGAGAAGGGATTGATCCTGTTTTTGGGTTCAGACGAGGTTGTTAACTACAACACCCAAAAAACGTAACTGAAGCCTGCAAGGCGCTCTGCAAATGATGTTCAGTGTCTCATTTTGAGCAAATGCTGCGTTTGCTACGGGAGTAGTTTTCGTGCTTGGTGTGGGTTTTTCCGCGAACGACGAAACCAGCGGAGAAGACACTTAGCAACGCGGCTGAAGCACAACTCTTGCAGGGTGCTGTGCGACAGCAAGCCAACGACAACCTTATCGCGCCGGGGAATAATAGCATCAACGCAAGGAGATTGAAATAAGCGAGGCGTTTCGGGGCGGGTATAATTTTGGGTTTGCCCGGAAGCTACTCGTCAGGCGGCACCCTCAAACTTCGGTACCGCCACGTCCTCTAACGCACGCAACCACCGCCGCACGTAAGGCTTGCGGATGTGAGACACAGTCTCTACCTGAGACACACCCGGATTTGTTGTGTAGTGCATCAGTTTGAAATTACGCCGAAGGCGTTCGCTAATTTCAGCCCAGGGGTTCGAGCGTTTCGCGAGAACCCTGGGGAACAAATTTAAAATCGCGACCAAACCCTGAAAGGGTTAGCCAGTTGGCGAACCCTTTCAGGGTTCAATGACTATTTTGTGGTCTATCCCAAGGTTGTCGCTGCGCTCCAACCTTGGGCTGAAATTAGCGAACGCCTTCGGCGTAATTTCAAACTGATGCACTGCGGGATTTTGTGTGAACTTCCTCGTTAAGGCGCTGCAGTGCAGCCCGGTTAAGGCGCTGGAGTGCAGCCCGGTCGCGCCGTGCCCGCTGTGTCCTGGCCGCCGGCGGCGATCTGTTTGACGGCGTTGTCGTCGGTACCGACACGGAGTTCCACGTTACCTTTCTTGACTGAAACGAAGGTGTTGCCGCAGCTCGTGTCGACGATGAATTCGTTGCGTTGCCTGCCGGTGGCGATGACGTGACCGTCTTTGGTTGTGGTTGACGCGTTGACGTTCGATGATGACGAAATTCTGACGCGGCCCGCATCCAGCATCTCTACTGAAACTTTGTCGTCAGCAAAGCTTAACTTCATCGTGCTTTGCGGCAGCACCTCAACACGCCCGAGCTTGCCGAGACTCACGACGGCGCTCGAGTTTTGTCCCGTCGTGACTGCGCTGTCTGTTGAAATAGTTGCGCCGGCAACAGCTCTGGCGCCATTTACAGTGACCTGACCAGTGACCTGCAGAAGTTTTCCCATCGCAGTCTTCGCGGTCTGTGGCACGTTGCCCACTACAACCAGCGCGCTGACTAATAGGACCACAATCAGGACCAGCAGAGTTGTCGGTTTGAAGCGATTCATGATCTTCTCCGAGTTTGCGAGTTAGGTGGAACCATTCGCAGTGTACACGACCGCGTGGTCCTGCGGTTTCAAAAACCCGTCGCCTTAAATTCGACAGAGCGCCGCCACGAAATCCCAACGAACTTAGGTTTCATTAACAACAGTGGAGAGTAAATGTCTATGTTACTCTGCCGCATCCCTTTCGCAGCCCCGAGATCATTGGCCCCTGGCAACGTCGAACCGAAAGAACCTCAGGAGGAGGAACAGGACCATGACTACTCGACGCCTTTCCAGTTGGATAAATCTATTGGCGATTCTTGCTGTCTTTGTCGTTTTTGTGTTTACCGGTTCGCCTGCTTCAGCCAACAGAGCCGACCGGAGCGCACCGACAGCGCCAACGAACCTAAGAGTGACTTCGATCACGGAAACGACTGTCACTTTGGCCTGGAACCCTTCGTCCGATAACTCCGGAGCATTTTCCTACAGGGTGAAGATCACTAACCTAAAGAATAGCGCCTACAATTCGCTCGCGACCGTCAGCCAAACACAGACCACCTACACCGCGAAATTTCTTGCGACCGGTAGTCCTTACTCATTTGCGGTTTACGCGATAGACGGTTCGAGCAATCGTTCCGCCGACAGCAACACTGCCAATGCAAACACGCTTGCCGATACGATCGGACCACCGTCGCCAACGCTTGAAGCGGTGTCGATTACTCCGTCGCAAGTGCGCCTGACCTGGACCAGGGCAACCGACAACGTCACGAATAACTGTTGCTCGTATGCGATCAATGTAAACGGCGTGCGCGCCACTCAGTTCATCAACTGGGTTTCGTCTGGTTCAGCGGATAAGTTAGCAGCGGTTGTTCGCCATCTGGCGCCGGGGACAGCTTACAGTTTCAGCATCAGTGTTTCTGACTGGTCCGCGGGTAACAACACGTCCACCAGCAACACCGCGTTCGTGACCACGCAGCCGAGTAGCGACACGACGCCACCGGCAGCGCCGGCTAATTTGCGGCTTGTGCTAGACCAGAGCTGCGGCGAGATTTTCCTGGGCTGGAATCAAACCACTGACAACGCTGACGCGCAGAACCAGATCGAGTATGAGATCTTCGTAAACGGCGTTCTGAGTCCGCTTCCTGTCTCCGCTGGAATCGACACGGATTTCGTTTACGCGACCGCCCACGGCGAGAACACGTTCTTTGTCAGAGCGGTTGATCGGTCCGGCAATTCATCGGCCCCGAGCACGGCGATCAAATTATTCCTCTGGCCGTGTTAGAATCAGGGCGCACGTTTGGGGTTGAGCTGAAAAAGCGGATACGTCGCTCTCCCATCGATTGCAGTCCGCGCCGCGCGTGACCTTACGTCAGCGTATGCCTCACGTTTACCAGTCAACTTTGAGAGACCTGCGGGTGCTTGCAAGGGCAAGCACCCTTGTGCGTGAAAACAACTCGTGCGGATTATTTGCCGAGGTAATTGATGCCTGATCTAAATGGACTTCTGGCCCGTGAAAATGCCATCCGGCAGGAGACGGAGATTCTCCGGGATGCGAATATTGCCCTTACCGAAAACCTGAGCCTCGAGCGCGTGCTGGAAACACTGCTCGACTACCTGAGCAAGCTCGTTCCCTACGACAGCGCTAACGTGATGCTGCGCGACGAGCAACAATTCGTCGTTAGCGCGCTGCGCCGTTACGAAGGATTCCAGAACGTCGAGACGACCCGCGCGATCGCCTTCGACGGAAACGACAATCCCCTGCTCCGGCGCATCTGCGACACGAAACAGAGCCTCGTCGTACGCGACACGCGTAGTGAGCCCGCCTGGCAGTGGATGCCAGGCGCCGATCACGTGCGTAACTGGATGGGCGTTCCACTCGTCTCCTCCGGCAAAGTGATCGGGTTGTATTCGCTCGACAAAACTCAACCTGATTTCTTCGGCGCCGAACACGTCCGCGTGGCTGAATCCCTTGCGGCACGCGCCGCCAGCGCCATCCAAAACGCGCAACTCTTCGAACAGAGCCAGCACTATGTCGCCGAACTCGAAGAGCGCATCGCGGAACGCAAACGCGTCGAAGCGGCCTTGCGCGAGAGTGAGGAGCGCTATCGCGAGTTGTTTGAGAATGCGCGCGATGCGATGTACGTTCACGATCTCCAGGGCACGTACGTCTCCATCAACCACGCTGCCGAAAAACTCTCCGGCTACAAGCGCGAAGAGATCGTCGGTCACAACTTTTCAGAGTTTGTCGCAAGCGAACACATCAACAACGTGCGCAACCGCTTCTGTGGCAAGCTCGCGCAAAGAGGTGAGACGACCTACGAAGTGGAAGTTATCGCGAAGGACGGCCGCCGTGTGCCGGTGGAGGTGAGCAGCCGCGCGATCTACGAAAACGGGATGATGGTCGGCGTGCAAGGCACCGCGCGCGATATCACTGAACGAAAACAGGCGCAGGAGGCGTTGCAGATGTTTTCGCGGCAGTTGATCGAGGCGCAGGAGGAAGAGCGCCGGAGGATCGCGCGCGAGCTGCACGATCAAATCGGACAGGTCTTAACCGCGGTTAAGATGAACCTGCACACTGTTCAGCGCGTGTGCAACGGAGCGGAAGCAGGCGCGCATATAAAGGACAACATCGAAGCGGTAGACGAAGCGCTCCGACTCGTGCGCGATCTGTCGGTCGATCTTCGTCCACCGTTGCTGGACGATCTCGGATTGGTCACGGCGTTGCACTGGTACGTCGATCGTTACTCAAAGCGCACCGGGCTGGAAACAAACTTGATCGTGGATCTCGAAGATCCTAACGAACGGTTCTCACGTGAGCTCGAGACAGCGTGTTTCCGGATTGCGCAGGAAGCGTTAACAAACGTCGTACGTCACGCGCGCGCTCAAGGCGTCACCTTGCGCCTGGTCAAAGACGATAACCTCCTGCGTTTAGTGGTGAAGGACGACGGCGTCGGTTTCGATCCCGAGGCTTTGCAACGGCGTGCGCCGCGCGCCGCCACACTCGGACTGCTCGGTATGCTCGAGCGCGCTCACGCTGCCGGCGGCGACGTCGAGATCAATTCAAAGGTTTCGAAGGGAACAGAGATCCGGCTCAAACTTCCGCTGGTTTCCGAACTCTGACGCGCCATTCCCCTCAACCATGTTCGCCATTGCCGTTTCAGTCACGCGGTGAGGTCTGTAACTCAGCGACGGAAACGGCTCGCTGTGCTCTACAAACCACCAGCGATTATGCGCCGCGTCAAGTATCGCCGGATCGCAGCCGTAAAGCTGTGGCAGATCGATGTGCAGTTCTTTCATCACCGTGAGCCACGTCTCGTAAACAAAGCGTTGCGCTTCCGGCGAAATACGATGAATGCCGTGACTCAGCACGCGACCCTCTTCGCACCAGCGCAAGTAGGTGCGCGCCTGAATCAGCGAGGCTAGTAAACCGCTGGTTTCGATCTGGACCACGCGTGTCGGCACGGCTTCGATGTCGCGAGCCACGAAGTTGTAGGGGTAACCGAGGTACGCAATCGAGATTGGACCGGACGGACCGTTGTCCAGGTGGATGTCCCACGCGAAGGCCGTCACATTGAAGTGCCGCCTGGTCCTTAGGTCCTTGATGATTGGTCCAAACTCCTGGTCACCGCCCGAGGCGCTGAACAGTTTTACTCCCGGTCGGTACGGCATCGGCCACTGATCTTTGAAAGGGTTCCGTCCGGAGCAGCCAAGCACGTAGTCGCAGTCCAACATCAACTCTTGGAGTGAGCCGCAGCGTGTGATTCGTCCTTGCAGGTAATCAGGAATCCGCAACTGCGGATCGGGATCGTAAAAGACGACGTTGTTGTCTTGCCGCTCAACCAGATGAGCCATCGCGCTGCCGATACTGCCGAGGCCGATGATACCGACGGTCTCGCCGGTGAGTGTGCTGCCGCCCAGCACGTGGCTTTCCAACCGTGCCAGCAGGCACTGCGAAAAGAGCGCTCCACCGATATGTAATTTCGCTGCCGCCCGGGCCCACGACATGACGGCGAATGGAGGCGGTTGCTTTTCGAACAGAAACATGCCAAAGGATGTTTGCTCGACACCAGCGACCGCGTACCGTCGCAGCAGCTCTTTCGGAATGCTGGTGCTGCACGCTCCGCCGTCGTCCAGCACGAGAATGCGTTTGATATTGCGGCGTGAGAGATGTTGGGCTACGAGTTGCCATAGTTGATTAACGTCTGCCTGGAAATACCGGTCGAATTCTCCCGGTTCAGGCGTTGAGCTTTCTACGACAGTGATTCCGAGATCGCGCAGAACTCCGATTGCCACTGGGCTATTCGAATAGATCTTGCCGAGAGCAAAGATATTTTCGCGCCTGACTCCGAGCCCTGCGACAGCTTCGCAGAGGTCGACTGTCTGCCAGAGCATGTGTTGCACTGCGACGATCGCAGTGTCTTCGCCGAAATGAAAATGCGCGTCCTTCGCGGCGTTTGAGAGAGCGCGAGTTACCTCCATCAAGGAGGCTGTTAGCTTGGTCATGATGCTGAACTTCGTGAGTCGGGGAATTGGTTGACTATGGAGTATTTTGCGCGTTTTTGCGCCAAAGTCCGAATCAGTGTTCCTTGACACTCGTGAAGCTGGACTGTTACATTACGCGGTCTTTTTCTGCGATAAATTCATGTCTGTGTATGCAAAGGAGTTGTTTTGACTACCGAATCCGGTTACTTGTTCACCTCCGAATCCGTTACTGAAGGCCACCCGGACAAGATCTCCGATCAGATCTCGGACGCGGTCCTTGATGCTGCTTTAAGTGTCGATCCAACAGCACGCGTTGCGTGTGAGACGTTGGTCACCACCGGTCTCATCGTCGTAGCCGGTGAGATCACTACCGACGCTGTCATCGATTACTCGCGCGTCGCGCGCGAAACAGTTCGCGAGATTGGCTACACCCGCGCGAAATATGGTTTCGACTGCGATACCTGCGCGGTATTGTCTGCTCTCGACCGGCAATCACCTGACATCGCGATGGGCGTTGACACTGGCGGCGCCGGCGATCAGGGCCTGATGTTTGGTTTCGCCTGTAACGAAACACCTGAGCTCATGCCGCTGCCGATTCAGTTGGCGCACTTGCTTGCGCGCCGCTTGTCGGAAGTGCGCAAGTCGGGCGAGCTTCCCTATCTGCGGCCTGATGGAAAATCCCAGGTCACGGTCGAGTATCGCGACGGCCGGCCGTTCCGGCTCGATGCCGTGGTCATCTCTTCGCAACACGCCGACGACGTCACGAACGAACAGCTCCGCGCTGAGATCGAAGAGAAAGTCATTAAGCATACTGTCTCGGCTGAGTTGCTCGACAAAGATACAAAGTATCACATCAATCCCACCGGAAGATTTGTTACCGGTGGACCACAAGGTGACGCTGGCCTGACCGGCCGCAAGATTATTGTCGATACTTACGGTGGATACGCGCCCCACGGCGGCGGCGCCTTCTCGGGCAAGGATCCGACGAAGGTCGATCGCTCCGCTGCTTACATGGCGCGCTACGTGGCGAAGAACATTGTCGCCGCCGGACTCGCCGATCGTTGTTTGGTCCAACTTGCTTACGCTATCGGCGTTGCCGATCCGGTCTCGGTGCTGGTCGACACGGCAGGCACGGGCCGCATCAGTGAAGGTGCGTTGGCGAAGCTCGTGCGCGACAATTTTGAACTGACTCCGCGCGGTATCATTCAGGAACTCAATCTACGCCGGCCAATTTACAAAGCAACCGCGGCTTACGGTCATTTCGGCCGCCACGAAGAAGGCTTTACCTGGGAACGAACCGATAAAGCCGAAGCGTTGCGCGCGAGCGCCGGCATCTAGAATTCATCAACAGAGGAATCATCGAATATGAGTGCAACACGTTCCGTCGAATTCGACGTGAAAGATATCGGCTTGGCGCCGCAGGGCAAGCAGCGCATCGAGTGGGCCGAGCGAGAAATGCCGGTGCTGCGTTTGATCCGCGAGCGTTTCGCGGAAGAGAAGCCGCTTGACGGCGTCAAACTCGTCGCCTGCGCCCACATCACTACGGAAACAGCCAACCTGGCGCGCGCGCTGCAAGCGGGCGGTGCGGAGGCGGTGCTAATCGCGTCCAATCCCCTCTCAACGCAAGACGACGTCGCGGCATCTTTGGTCTCCGACTGGGGCATTCCCGTTTACGCTATCAAAGGCGAATCAACGGACACTTACAATCGGCACGTTAGAACCGCGCTCGATTCGCATCCGGACATCATCATCGACGACGGCTCAGACGTTGTCGCAACGTTGCTGAAAGAGCGCGGCGACCAGATCAAAGAGATCATCGGTTCCACGGAAGAGACCACTACCGGTATTCAGCGTCTCCATGCGATGGAGACTGCGGGCGTGCTGCCCTTCCCTTCGATCGCCGTCAACAACGCGCAAACAAAGCATTTCTTCGATAACCGTTATGGCACGGGCCAGTCGACACTCGACGGCATCATTCGCGCGACGAACATTCTGCTCGCTGGACGAACGCTTGTGGTAGTTGGTTATGGCTGGTGCGGCAAAGGCGTTGCACTGCGTGCGCGCGGCATGGGCTCGAACGTCGTCGTTACCGAGATCGATCCGATCAAAGCGGTCGAAGCGGTGATGGATGGTTTCCGCGTTATGCCGATGGCCCAAGCGGCTTCGATCGGCGACATCTTCGTGACTGTCACCGGCAATAGACACGTTATCGACGGCCAGCATTTTTCATCTATGAAAGACGGCGCGATCGTTTGTAACAGCGGTCACTTCGATCTCGAGCTCAATCTCGTTGCGCTGCGTGAGCTGGCCGGCGAGCCGATGATCGTGCGTCCGTTTGTTGAGGAGTACAAGGTTCAGTCGAGTGGACGGCGCATCATGGTTCTCGGCGAAGGCCGTTTGATCAATCTTGCGGCGGCTGAAGGACATCCGGCCAGCGTTATGGATATGAGTTTCGCGAACCAGGCGCTGTCGGTCGAATATCTCGTGAAGAAAAAAGGTGAGTTGCCGCCAGGTGTTCACCTGCTGCCGGCGGAAGTCGATCAGGAGATCGCGAGTCTTAAACTTCGCGCGCTCGGCATTTCGATCGATACGCTCACGGCCGAACAGCTCGAGTACATTACGAGCTGGGAAACAGGAACCTAAGCCACAGATAAACACGGACAGAAACAGAGAGTTATCGTCGCAAGGGGCACAAGCATTTTGTTTGTGCCTCTTGTGCTTTTTTGTGGCTCAGGTTCGCACGCGGGAGAGAAAGTAGGTTCCTGCTGCGGCGAAGATCAATAACGGGGACCAACCGGCAACTGAGGGGCGCAGCAACCCGTGGCTTCCTAACTGCTGAAACCCACCACCAACTGCCCAGTAAGCAACACTGACCACCACCGCCGCGCACAGTGCGATAATCGTTCCCTTCCGGCCAAACGAAACCGCTAGCGGCATGCCGATGATCGCCATGATGATGATGCTGAATGGGCCAGCGTACTTTCGCTGTAATGCCACCGCCAAAGCCGAAACATCCATGCCTCGTTGCCCCGCGGCTTTCAAGTAGGTCTTAAGATCTCGGGCGCTGAGTTGTGAAGGCTTGTCGATCGTCGGCTTGAACACCGCGGGCGATTCAACACCCGCGAAAACTGTTTCCGGCGCGGCACGGCTCTCGACTTCCATACCTTTCAAAGTCAGTGTTTCCGTCTCGCTGATCTTCAGGTGCGATGCGTCTGTCCAGCTTGCGGATTTGCCGGTAACAACTTGGGCCAGGTGCACGGCCTCCGGATCCAGCTCGTAAACTGCCGGCTCGATCAGGCTTCCGTCTTCGCCAAACTCATACGAATAGAATCGCCGTGTGTCTGTCGACGCGAGCCATTGACGTCCGGTGCGAGTGATGACGCGCGCTTCACCACCGCGAATCCGTGCACGCAACGCATCCTGCTTCAGATTGCTCGTGGGCATGATGTGCTCCTGGACCATCCACGAGCCAAATGCCATCGCGAGGGCAAAGAAGAATCCCGGCAACATCAGCCGATAGACGCTCTGACCCGACGCCCACCACGCAATCGCTTCGTGTCGTTTGGCGAGCAAAGCATAGGTCACGAGGACCGAGATCAGCATCGTCGCGGGAAAGAGCTCGACGGCGATCAGCGGCAACAGAAAGAACAAGTACCGCACGACGAGACCCATGCTCGCATTCGTAACCGCGATAAAGCGCCAGAGTTCAAACAGCGTGAAGATATTGAAGATTGATGCAAGCGCGACAAAACAGACGATAAAACTCAGCGCGAGCGAGCGAAACAGCGTTGCGTCCATCAAGTTGGGAAAACGCAGCGTGGCCACGCGAGCTCCCGCACGGCTCCGCGTGCTCGCCGTCGATTTTTCATCCGTTTCGCCTTTTCTCTTGAGCCACGAAGTCGAAAACGAAAGCTGAGTTCGATTGAACAGCAACAGCAGAAAACTCACGCCGACAATGAACACGGTCGCTAGCCATGGCCCAACATACGGTGAGACAGTGCCGACGCGCGCCAGCGATTCGCCGAGCAGCGAAATCAGGTAGTAAACAATCACCACCAGCAGCGTCAGCAACACGCCGACGCTTCTGCCTCCGCGGCGCACACGCATGCCAAGAGCGACCGCCATCAACGAAAACACAAAGGGCGCGGCCGCGAGGGCGGCTCGCCGGTTGAGAATCCTCACCGCTTCCCTTTGCTGAGTTTCTGTCCCTGAACTGACGCGATCGCGCAGGTCCTCCCAATCCATCGAGTCGGCATTCGTGTCTCGCTCATTCAGCCTTTGCACAATCTCCGATCTGCCGGTGTTGATGGAGATCCTTAACTGATCCGAACGCTCCACGACATACTGCTTGTCGGCTTGATTTCCTTCCGGAACCTCCGTCACCAGAACATCCGTCAAAACCAACTCTGACTGATCGCCCGAAGAATCGATGCGGCCTGAGCGCGCAGTGAAAACCTTACTCTTCCCATCTGGTTGCTGCGCGAAGATAAAGACGCGTCCCCACGTGCCGAGCACCTTGTCGCCGTCGCGCACATAGATCACGTAGCGCGGCAATGTGTTGAATGTTCGCGGTTCGACCGGTGAATCAAGTTTTGCGAGTGCGCCTTGCAGCGCAATACGTTCGAGGTCACGAGCCGCTCGCGGCGCTTCTTTCAAGTGGAGATAAGTCGTGGCCCCGCTGAACAGCAGCCCGACAACCAGCGCCGGCCAAATCATCGTCCACGAACCAACACCCGCTGCACGCATCGCAACGATCTCGCTGTCGCTTCCCATTCGCGAGAAGCCGATGATGACACCAGCCAGTGCCGCGAGCGGGATCGAGAACACGAGTACGCCCGGCAACAATGCCGCGCCGAGCTCCGCGAGCAAGGAGATCGGCAACTCGGTGTAAAGCAGTACTTCCGTGAGACGGCTTGTCTGTTGGGCAAACAGCACCGCGCTGAGCATCAGCAGCGAAAGAACGATATACGGCGCCATCGCGCCAAAGATGTAGCGCGGGATCAGTAAAGAAGTAGGTTTAAAGCGATGCCTTAGCATCCGTGTAATCTGTGGATGGTCTTATTCTGGGCTGACGCTCCAGCACGCGCCCGATCAGTTGAAACGCCAACTCAGCCATCTCTTTCTTCGTCGTACTCGAAACTTCCCTCGATTCTTCGGCAAACTTCGCCGGCGGCAGTTTCTCTGTTGTCCTCAGATGCGAATGCAACTGTTTTGAAATCGCGCCACCACGACTACTGGTGCACTGAGCACAACGAACCGACAGGTCCGTGCCCAAATAGACAGTCTCATCACTGAACGTTCGATGGCAATTCGCGCACGCCTTCAAGTCAGGCAAGAACCCCTCGATCTTCAACAACCAGACTTCAAAATAACGCAGCACCGATTCCAAGTCTTCCGGCGACTGCGCCGCTGCTTCAAAACACGCGAGCGCCATCCGATAGAGATTGTCGTTTGCCTGGTGCGGTGGTGAAAAGTCGATCAGCAGATCGCCCATGTAGGAGAAGCCGGTGAGAATCGAAGCATTCCCCGAAAGGTTAAAGCGAGATCTCAGGATTTCAGTTTGGCTGAACGAGACGAGTTCCTTGTTTTCCTTCTCGTAGTACGTGAGGTTTATCAGCGTGAAAGGTTCGAGTGAAGCACCAAAGCGATTCCTAAGCTTGCGGCAACCCTTGGCGACGCCGCGGATCAAACCTGCCGAGCGGCTGAGGCACACGACAATCTTGTCAGCTTCTGCAAGGTTGTACGTGCGCAGGACCAGGGCCTCGGTCTCAAATATGGCCACGCATCACCATGGAATGAAGTAGAGGATCCAGGCCAGCACCAGGCCGATGACAATAAACTCGGCGAACACCTTCAATCCATAAAGCCAACGTTCGCGCGCATTGTCTTTCGCCATCGCGCCGAACACGACGGACGCCATCGCAGCGAACAGGCACATCACGAGGAAATGTCTCACGATCGCCTCCCTGCCGCGATATCAAACGCATCGAGCATCGTTAGGTAATTCAAAAGCCCGGCGATCAAAAGAAAAGTGTTGCCGTATTCGTAAGTCGCTCGCGCTGCTTGCACGGGATCATCAGCGAAGCCGATGTTGAGTAACCAACAAACGAGGTAGAGTGCGCCGCTGCCGATGTTGGCGATCATCGGCGGCACTTGAAGCCAAACGGACGAGCCTTGTCCGGTCTGGAGATCGAACATGTGTCCGCCCATCGCCAGGCCTACAAAGAAGCAAAACCAAACCACGCCACCCATCAACGCCGCCCGGCCGAACTTTTTAAGCATCAGGTGGCCAACGCCCGGAATGAACCAGGCAATAACGCCGACGAGCCACGCTCCGCTGGGTGTCGGTTCTACGTGCTCGGCATGTAACCGTTCCGACTTAACCAAAATTATTCCTCCGTACGTATATTCCCGTTAACCTTTTACCTTAAGAGATATTTTCCCGCAAAGACGCAAAGGCGCAAAGAAAGAACTCTTACCTCACTTAAGACTTCATACCCTTTGCGCCTTTGCGTCTTTGCGGGAAACTCTTCATTTCCTACTTTAGCCGTCGGCATGACGACCTCTCACGATTTACCTTAGCTATTCGTAGATCAAAAACGACTCGCGCAACTGCTTGAATTCGAGCAGCGGTCGCTTCCACGTCTCGGCAATCGCGTCGAGATCGGCGCCCTGCTCGAATGCTTCGCGGATCTTGTTTGTGCCGGCGATCACGTCGAAGGGGTTTTTGTCGTAGACGTATTCATAAGGCGGCACCTTCCAGCGGAAGTCGTTCGGGTACATGTCGTGAATCAACTTCACCATGGCGACGCCTGCGAACATCGGTTCAAATACATCGCGATCCGTGACGTGAATCTGCACGCCGCCACACGTCACACCTGCATGCTTCTGAAATGTTGGTTGAAACGCACAGCTTCTGAAGAAGACGCCGGGCAGATTGAGCGCGTTTAGTTGCTCCGCGTAATCATCCGGATCGATGTAAGGCGCGCCGATCAATTCAAACGGTCTCGTGGTTCCTCTTCCTTCTGAAACCTGCGTGCCTTCAAAATGAACCGTTCCCGGAAACACTGTCGCTGAATCAAGCGTCGGCATGTTTGGCGAAGGCAGCACCCAGGGCGCATCGGTGTCGTTGTGCCAGTGCTCGCGCCGCCAGCCATTCATCGGCACGATCTCCAGATCGCAGCCGATGCTAAAGTGTTCGTTGAACATTCGCGCGAGCTCGCCAACAGTCATTCCATGACGCGTCGGTAACGGAAACTGACCTACAAATGAAGCGTACTCAGGTTCGAGTATGTTTCCTGCGACGCTCACGCCATTGATTGGATTGGGACGATCGCAAACCACTACTCTCTTACCAAAGCGCACAGCCGCTCTCATGCAGTTTGCGAGTGTGTAGACAAACGTGTAGATGCGGCAGCCGACGTCCTGCATGTCAAAGACGAGCACGTCGACATCGCCGAGCATCGCTTCGGTCGGTTCTCTCGTTTCGCTGTAAAGTGAATGCACCGGCAGTCCGGTCTTGCGGTCCAGGCCGTGCTCGGTCTCGATCATGTTGTCCTGCACGTCGCCGCGAATGCCGTGTTGTGGGCCAAACAAAGCGCGAAGATCGATGTCCCGGTGTTGATGCAGAAGATCCGCAGCGTGGTGGAAACCGTGGTCAACGGATGCCTGGTTGCAGATCAAACCAACGCGCGCGCCTTTCAAGTCGACGATCTGGTCTTGAAGTAATCTCTCAAGTCCGAGTTCTACTTGTTGCACCGAATTCTTCGCTTTATCCCTTTCGAGAGTTAAGGTCATACTTGAGCCCCTTCGTTCTATAAAACCGATCCTCCGTTCACGCTGATCGTATCGCCCGTAATGTGATCGGCCCATGCGCTACACAGAAACACCACTGGACCGGCGATGTCTTCCGGCTGCGCTACTCGACCCTTCGGAATCTCTTTAAGGATCGATTCCATGCGTGTCTTGTCGGCGAGTGTTTCGCTGGTCATGTCCGTGTCGACCCAGCCGGGAGCTACGCAGTTGACGTTGATTCCGAAAGGGCCAAGTTCGGCTGCCAGCGACTTCATGAACGAGATCTGCCCACCTTTCGACGCCGCGTAGTTTGAATAGTTGGCTTCGCCGCGCTGTCCTGCCGTCGAGCTCACGATAACGATGCGTCCAAACTTCTGTTGCTTCATGATCGGAACAACAGCACGACAAACTGCCCACGTTCCCTTGAGATTAATCTCGAACGTCTTGTTCCAAAGTTCTTCCGACACTGAATCAACCGGCGCGCCTTCCCAAATACCGGCATTACAAATCAGGAAGTCGATACGTTCGAAATGTTCAAGTGTTTCATTAACGAGCCGGTCGGCTTCCGGTAATTGCGAAATATCAGCCTGAATCGTGACCGCCTCCGCGCCGTGTTCGCGCGCACGACCGACAGTTGCCGCCGCAGCCTGTTCGTCTCTCAAATAATTAACAACAACCTTAGCCCCAAACGAAGAAAGCAGATCGACCACGGCTCTTCCGATGCCGCGCGACCCGCCGGTAACGATCGCTACTTTTCCTGCTACGCTCAGGCTACCGCTCTGCACTGCGATTCCAGTTCCCTCCCCGTCGTAGAAATCCGCTCAGGAGATGGAGACAACAGCGCTCGTTGCTTCCACAGTTGTTTTCGCCGCTTCCGCCGCTTCCATGACAAGGGCCGTGAACAAACGTTGCGAGATTGCATCACGTTCCCAGCCGAGTTCAGGATGCCACTGCACCGCAACCACGAATCGATCCGGCCGTGGGTCTTCCAGTGCTTCAATAATACCGTCAGTGGACCATGCAGTCGCGATCAGATTCGCGCCCAGTGTCTCGATGGCCTGATGATGATGACTGTTCACTAGAGCGACTTCGGCACTCGCAATGTTCGACAGTCTCGTTTTCTCCGACAATCTTATGCGATGCGACGGGCGATCGCGCGGCGCGCCCTGCTCGTGTTTGATCGCTTCCGGTAACTGCGACCCAATGTCCTGAATCAACGTACCGCCACGCGAGACATTCAACACCTGCATGCCAAAACAGATCGCAAGCACCGGGATCCGCTTTCGTTCGGCGGCTTCAATCAGTAATAAATCTGTTTCGTCTTTTATCGGGTGTACCGCGCCGAGGTTTGGATGCGGCTGCTGGCCGTAACGTAATGGATCGACGTCGGAATCGCTGCCCGGCAACAAAATGCCATCAAGTCCTTCGACAACCGAGTCGATGTAATCCGCTTTAGGGATTAAACTTATGTGAATGGGAGCGCCGCCCGCAGCCTCGACGGCTTCACTGTAATAACGCGAAAGATAGAAGCGATCGGTTGGGAGTTCAATGCGCATCGGAATGCCGATGCGGGGTCGTTTGCTCATGCGCTAATGATAACCTATGTCACTTCAAATGCTCTCCTTGACTTACGTTCAAACGAGTTCCTATAGTGCTCTTTACACGCATGCGCAAACAAAGCAATAAGGTGCGCAGCACAACCGTGCTGCTGGTTAGAAAAGATACTCATGTTGCTCTCGCCGGAGACGGACAAGTCACACTCGGCGAGACAGTAATGAAAGCCAGTGCCAAGAAGGTACGCCGCCTCTACAACGACCAGATTATCGCCGGTTTCGCGGGCGCCACGGGCGACGCGTTCTCGCTGTTAACCCGCTTCGAAGCCAAGCTCGAGCAATATCACGGCAACCTCGAACGCGCCGCGATCGAACTCAGCAAAGAATGGCGTACCGACAAGATGTTGCGGCATCTCGAGGCACTGCTCGTCGTTGCTGATAAGAAGTCGTCGTTTCTTCTGTCAGGCAATGGTGACGTGATCGCGCCGGACGAAGGTGTGCTGGCGATCGGCTCGGGTGGTTCTTATGCGCTCGCGGCGGCGCGTGCATTGATCAAACATACGGAGCTCTCCGCGCGCGACATTGCGGTGGAAGCGTTGCGCATCGCCGGAGAGATTTGCATTTATTCAAACCAGAACATCGTAGTTGAGGAACTGTAAGCAGTTTTAACGAAATGGTTATTTATCTGGCAGGAGAAGTTGATGAGGAAGCTCGACTCGACGAAATGTCGCCTCGTCAAATTGTTACTGAACTCGACAAGCACGTTGTTGGACAACGAAACGCCAAACGCGCTGTAGCAATCGCGTTGAGAAATCGTGTGCGCCGGCAGAAGCTGCCACCTGAAATGGCCGTCGACGTGATGCCGAAGAACATCATCATGATCGGCTCTACCGGCGTGGGTAAAACTGAGATCGCACGCCGGCTTGCGCGCATGTCCAACTCACCATTTCTGAAAGTCGAAGCGTCGAAGTTTACGGAAGTGGGCTATGTCGGCCGCGACGTCGAGAGCATGATTCGCGATCTGACGGAGATCTCCGTTGAGATGACGCGTCAGGAAAAGAGCGAAGAGATAGCGGAGAAAGCTGAGCTCAACGTCGAGGAACGAATCCTGGATCTGCTGTTGCCGCCGCCGCGTGCCAACGCCGGTTATTTCGATTTCGACGCCGATACGAACGAAGAACAATCGACCGATCTCGACGCTCCCGCGCGCGACGAACAGTTTCAACGCACACGCGAAAAGCTCCGTACTCAACTTCGCAGCGGCAAACTCGACAATCGTCTCGTGGAACTGGAAGTTCGCGAAAAAAGTTTTCCCGTGATCGAACTGGCTGGTCCACAAGGCGTCGAAGAGATGGGCATCAACATGAAAGATATGTTGGGCAACCTGTTTCAGGGCCGCTCGAAACGGCGCAAGATGCGCGTCGACGAGGCGATGGAGTACCTGATGCAGGAAGAAGAAGAGCGTCTCATCGACATGGACCAGGTCGCGCGCGCCGCGATCGAGCGCGTCGAGAATTCGGGAATCATCTTTCTCGACGAAATTGATAAGATTGCCGGGCGTGAATCGGGTCACGGTCCGGACGTTTCGCGCGAAGGCGTGCAGCGCGACATTCTGCCAATCGTCGAAGGCACAACCGTGAACACGCGTTACGGCATGGTGCGCACGGACCACATTCTGTTCGTTGCCGCCGGCGCGTTTCATGTTTCGAAACCGTCGGATCTGATTCCGGAGCTGCAGGGACGTTTTCCGATTCGCGTCGAGCTGGAGTCGTTGACGATTGAAGACTTCAAACGCATTCTGACCGAGCCGCGCAATGCGCTGATCAAGCAGTATCAGGCGATGATGGAAACTGAAGGCGTGTCGATCGAGTTTACGTCTGACGCGATCGATTCGATTGCCAACTTCGCGGCGCAGGTGAATCAACAAACGGAAGACATCGGCGCGCGGCGGCTTCAAACGATTATGGAGAAGCTGCTCGAAGACATCAGTTTTGAAGGACCCGACCTCGAGCCAAAGAGCCAGCGGATCGATGCGAAGTACGTGGAAAACATGCTCTCTAATACTGTGAAGGATCAGGATCTCAGTCGTTACATTCTGTGACACAAAGTCTCCCGCAAAGGCGCAAAGGCGCAAAGAAAACTTTAAAGTCACTTCCTCTCTTTTCTTCCTTTGCGCCTTTGCGCCTTTGCGGGAGTCTCTTTCTGGTTGTCGCCTGCTTGGCCGCGATTGGTTGCGGCAAACGGCGGCCTCCCTTGCCTCCCGTCGAGCGCGTACAACAGCGCACCGAACTGCTTTCGGGCGCACAACAAGGCAATGAAGTAATTCTCAATTGGCCCGCGCCGCAACGCAATGCACCCGATTCGAGCGTGCAGAGTATTCGCCGCATCGACGTCTATCGTCTCGCTGAGAAACCCGGAGCGCCGTTGGGACTTACCGAAGAGGAGTTTGCCGCGCGTGCCACACTCGTCGGCTCGGTTACTTTCGAAAAGATCCAAACCGCGGGCGACACGTTGACATATCGCGACGCGCTCGAGCTCGGCGGACAACCGACACGTTTGCGCTACGCGCTTCGTTACGTGAATGCTTCGGGCCAGCGCGCGGCGTTTTCAAACTTCCTCGTTATCGAACCGGCAGCGCGTATTGCGCAGCCTCCGACGTTGGCTTCACCTGTCACGATTGCCGAAGATGCGATCACGCTCACGTGGACACCGCCGGCAGCAAATATCGACGGCTCAACGCCTGTGAACCTGCTCGGCTACAACGTCTATCGGCTTGACGAATCACAGAACGAATTGAGCCAAACGCCGATCAATTCTTCGCTCGTCTCCGGCACGACCTACACCGATCGAAACTTCAGATTCGGTAACGAATATCGTTATCTCGTCCGTTCAGTTTCGCTCGGCACTGGCGGCGGACAGGTTGAGAGTCTTAATTCAAACGCAGTGCCGGCCCAGCCGCGCGACACTTTTGCGCCCGCGCCTCCGGAACGGCCGAGCATTGCGCCCGATCCGTCTTTCGGACGCCTCGCGATCTTTTTCGCGGCGAACAAAGAGACGGACGTTGCTGGTTACAACATCTTCCGCTCGACCGATCCGAATCTGCCGAAGCAGAATTGGACCAAGCTAAACCCGGAGTTGCTGACTCGCACGAACTTCCGCGATGAGAAGGTCGAGTCGGGCAAGACTTATTACTACTACCTTGTCGCGGTTGATAATGCGGGTAACGTGAGTCAGCCTTCGGAAGTCGCATCGGAAACAGTGCCCTAGAAAATAATGATATTCAGCAGACAATGATATTCACTCGTATCTTACATCCGAGTTTGGACACTCCGCGTTACGCGTTCATCTTTGGTTCGGCCGTCTTTCCACTTTCGACGAGTTACAACTTCGAGCGCGTCGCCATGCAAGACGCCGAAGGCTCGTTGCCGCTTGAAGAAGTGCGACTGCTTGCGCCGGTCGTGCCTTCGAAAGTCGTTTGCGTCGGCAGAAACTATCGCGAACATGCGGCGGAACTCGGCAACAAAATGCCGGAAGAGCCGTTGCTGTTTTTGAAAGCGCCTTCAGCGGTGATCGGATCTCACGACGCAATTCGATTGCCGCCGGCCTCGCAGCAGGTCGAACACGAGGGCGAGCTGGGCGTCGTGATTGGACGCGTTACGAGCAAGCTGTCGGGAAGCGATAATCCGCTCGATTACGTCTTCGGCTACACATGCGTAAACGACGTCACTGCGCGCGATCTGCAACGTAAAGACGTGCAATTTACGCGTGGCAAATCGTTCGACACGTTCTGTCCCGTCGGCCCCTGGGTTGAAACCGAGTTCGATCCATCGAGTGCGTCCGTGACCACGCGTCTTAATGGAGAAATAAAACAGCAAGGCAACACCGCTGACATGGCCTTTCCTGTAGCCTTTCTTATTCGATACATCTCTGAGATCATGACGCTGTATCCCGGCGATTTGATTGCCACCGGAACGCCCGCGGGCGTTTCGAAGATGAAGCACGGCGACATGGTAGAGGTGGAAGTCGCGGGAATTGGGGTTCTCCAGAACCCGGTTGTTAACGGATCTTAATCAGGAGTTAGGCAATGAAATTCTTTCTTGATACGGCGAACCTCAAAGAGATACGCGAAGCTAATGACATCGGTCTCTGCGACGGCGTCACGACCAATCCGACCCTCGTTTCTAAAGAAGGTGGCGTCGATTTCAAACAGCATATCGCCGCGATCTGCGAGATTGTGAAAGGACCGGTATCAGCGGAAGTCACGAGTCAGGACGTGGACGGAATGATTCGTGAGGGTCTGGACTATTCGAAGATTGCTCCCAACGTGGTTATCAAGTGTCCGCTCACGCGCGAGGGCTTGAGAGCTACGCGGCACCTTTCTGACGAAGGCATTCGCGTCAACGTCACCCTTTGCTTCTCGGCGGCGCAGGCGATCCTGGCGGCGAAAGCGGGCGCATCGTTTATCAGTCCATTCCTTGGCCGTCTCGACGATATCGGCGAGAACGGACTCAACTTGCTGCAAAGTATTGTCGAGATTTATCAGAACTACACGTGGAAGACCGAAGTACTGGCGGCGAGCCTGCGGAATCCGATTCATGTGATCGAGGCCGCGCGCATGGGCGCCGACATCGCGACGATGCCGTTCAAGGTTATCGATCAGTTGTTCAATCATCCCTTGACTGACAAGGGACAGGCCCAATTCCTGGCTGACTGGGCAAAGAGTGGAAGAAAATAGTCAGGCTCGCGAGATAATCGTTCGCGTGTTGAAGTATGACGGCCGTGAACGCCGGCGCTGGACCGCGCAGGTCGTCAAACAAGATGGTCCATTAATCGTTTTGGACGCGGTTTTTGACGAGGAGATCCAACACGATCTCCTCGGAACGATCGCGTTGGGGACTGTCAGTAAGGAATACTACTGGCTCGATCGCTGGTACAACGTCTTTCGCTTTAACGAGCGGTTTTATTGTAACCTAACCAAGCCCCCGGTTTTTGACGGCTCAATTCTCACTTACGTTGATCTTGATATTGATGTCCTGGTCGAGTCAGACTTTTCCTACAAGATTCTCGACCTCGAAGATTTCGAAAACTCTTCGTACCCAACCGACCTGAAGGAACAGGCGCTACAGGCGCTGGAAGAGTTGCTTAGTTTGGTTGAGACGAGATCGTTTCCCTTTAATGAGTAAACAACAACCGAAACCATCCAAGTCACGACTCGAGACACTGCGCGAGCGCAGCGCGCAAGCGGAGCAAGGTGGCGGCGGAGTGCGTGTCGAGAAACAGCACGCGGCGGGAAAGATGACCGCGCGCGAACGGATCGAATTTCTGCTCGACGAAGGATCGTTTGAAGAGTTTGACAAGCTGGTCGTGCATCGTTCGCGCGACTTTGGACTCGACAAGCAGATCTATCCCGGCGACGGCGTGATTACGGGTCATGGTTTGATCGACGGGCGAAACGTTTTTGTGTTCGCGCAGGACTTCACGGTGTTTGGTGGTTCCCTTTCCGAAACGCATGCCGAGAAGATCTGCAAAGTGATGGACCTGGCGATGAAAGTGGGCGCGCCGATCGTCGGTTTGAATGATTCGGGTGGCGCGCGCATTCAGGAAGGCGTCGTCAGTCTCGGTGGCTATGCGGACATCTTTTTGCGCAACACGCTTGCCAGCGGAGTCGTGCCGCAGATCAGTTGCATCATGGGACCGTGCGCGGGTGGCGCGGTTTATAGTCCGGCGATTACAGATTTCAACGTGATGGTGAAGGACACGTCTTACATGTTCATCACCGGTCCTGATGTGATCAAGACCGTCACGCACGAAGAAGTTTCGAAGGAAGCACTCGGCGGCGCGTTGACGCACAACACGGTGTCCGGTGTAGCGCACTTTGCGGCGGATTCTGACGAGCATGCTTTGCGTATAGTTCGCGAGTTGTTGTCGTTTGTTCCGTCAAACAACATGGAAGATCCGCCGGCGATTGTGGCCAGCGATCCGATCGAGCGCACGGAGCCGAAGTTAAACGACATCGTTCCCGAAGCGTCGAACCAGCCATACGACATTCGCGAAGTGATCAATGCGGTGGTTGACGATGGTTACTTTTTCGAAGTGCAGGAACTGTTTGCGCAGAACCTCTGCGTCGGGTTCGCGCGGCTTGGCGGACGTGCGGTCGGCATCGTCGCTAATCAGCCCGCATACCTCGCGGGTGTGTTGGATATTGCGGCCTCGGTTAAGGGCGCGCGGTTCGTGCGGTTCTGCGACTGTTTCAACATTCCGCTCGTGACCTTTGAAGACGTGCCGGGTTTTCTGCCGGGAGTTTCGCAGGAGCACGGCGGGATCATCACGCACGGCGCAAAGCTGCTCTACGCGTTTGCGGAAGCGACAGTGCCGAAAGTCACAGTGATCACGCGCAAAGCTTACGGTGGCGCTTATTGCGTCATGGCTTCTAAACACATCCGCACCGATGTCAATTTCGCGTGGCCATCCGCGGAGATTGCGGTGATGGGAGCGGAAGGCGCTGTCGGCATTCTTTATCGCCGTGAGTTAAATGAAGCGCAGGACAAAGAGGCCGCGCGCAAAGCCCGGATTGTCGAGCTCGAAGATAAGTTTGCGAATCCCTACGTTGCCGCGGAGCGAGGCTTTGTTGACGAAGTGATTGAACCCGCTCAAACGCGCCCGAAACTCATCCGCGCCTTGTCGCTATTGGAAAACAAACGCGATACAAACCCGCCGCGCAAGCACGGAAACATTCCTCTTTAAAGCCATCCACAGATTACACAGATGTTTTTCTCAGTAACTTCCATCTCCGTAATCTGTGGATGGGTTTAATCGCGTTCGGTAGGTTCGAACGAGATCAGGCGCGCGATCGGATCGAAAGTGATCTTGAATGGGAAAAGCGCTCTGCGTCCGAGGATGTTTGGTGTGCCCGGCGCAACGCCGCTCAAAACGTCTGAGGGAACTCCGTTGAGCACCAATGCGCCGATACTGACTCGCTGCGGCTCGATCTCCTGCGACTGAACTCGTCCGCCACCCAGGTCGTGCCGGTTCTCAAGATCCGCCGCGTGACTACGACCGCCAACCACACGCCCGTCAGTCAAAGCCAGACCAAACCCCGATCCCGTATCGATGAGCGCGAGACGGCTATCACTGAGCCGGACAAACGGGCGATCGTTCCCTGCCTCGCGTACCCAACGCACGACCGCGCCGCCACGCGGCACTTGATTCAGCCGCAAACCTTGCGACGTTGGATCAAAGACGCGCAACTCCCGGTTGGGCAAGTCTACGGAATAACCGAGCGGACTGAAAACGTCGGTCGGATCGAGAATGCCGTCGATCGAACCCGGAAGTTCAACGACAACTGCAGCCACGGCTTTGGTAGTAATTCGATTACTGGGCGTGCCGAGTGACAGGCCCGAAAGCTTTGCTTCCTGATTTGAAGCGATAGGTGAAGTGCAAAGCCCGCCGACCAGTGTTCGACGTGACTTGTTCACCTGCAAACGTGCTTTCTCAACCACGTTTCGCGAAATGAGCGAAACACCCGCGCCCGTATCGACGGCGAACGTAAACGGCCCGGCGCCATTTATCCATGCACTGGCGACGAACCCATCTCGTCCCTCGCGAAGTCTTACGGGCGTTACAGACGAGACGGATTGAGACTGATGAGGCTGCAAAACTCGATGGGCGATTCCTGATGTAGGAACCGCCCATGCGACTGTTGCAACACTCAGAGTAATTAGAGCGATAGCAAGTTTAGCTTTGCTCACGTCCACACTCCCACTAAACGAATTAGCGGTTTCGGTTGCGATTGCGCAGCTTGTATGTCCACAGCGCGGAGCCACCGGCACCCGACAGCGCACCAATCGCCGCGCCCTTCTTGCCACCGATCAATCCACCGACCGCAGCACCGGCGCCCGTGCCGATCGCCACCGTCAGCTTGTCGCGGTGCTTATCCCAGAAACTTCGCTTCTTCGGCTGATAGTCGTAATAGACGCGCGAAGAAGAAGCTCTCGATCCGGAGTTGCGATACAGGACGCGGCTCGTCGAGCGTCGCGGTGCGGCCGTGTTAGCAGCACTTTCTGAAGCGGCTGCGAAACCATCCGCAAATCCGGTCTTGTAAGCTGTCTGTTCACCGGAAGTGTTGAATTCACCCGGCACCAATTCGTTGTTGTTAGCTTGCTCAGTTCCAGTCGGAGCGGCAGTTGTTTGCGCCGCTGTTGCCGTTTCCGCCGATGCCGGCTGGCTGCGGTGCATTACCAACGCGCCGACAGAGCCACCGATGAGGGCTGCGATTAGGGCAACTGGAAGAAGTTTGTTTGTCATAATCATCGCTCTGGTTTCTCCTTGCAAAAATGTCCAAGTGCTACAAGCACAGCAGCGCATGTCGCAAGAGCTATTCCAATTTTGTCGGGGAAAAGTAATTCGGGCCGGGGAACGCGCGGAATTCTAACAGTTAGCGCAGAAAAAATGGGCTTCGCAAGGAATTTGCAAGCGAAGCCCAATAGTTGGTAATGGAGCTATTCGATTTTGTGTACCCGATATCGAACTTGTGTATTCGATATGGGCAGCTACTGTTAAGCAGCCCTTTGCGCAGCCGGCTTGTCTTTCAAAAGCTCGAGCGCTTTCTTGAGCTGAAGATCTTCGGCTGCTGGTTTCGGTGCGGGCGCGGGTGCAGGTTTGTCCTTCTCAGTTCCCGGCTCGGTTTTCTGAATCTCATCGTCGTCGTTGCCGGTCAGTTCATCCGGATCGACAGCTTCCGCGGTCTCCTGGCTCTTGACCTCAGTTGACGGCGCCACTCCGGAATGTGCGCGGTCTTCACCAAGGAATGTCTTGCCACCGGCCGTCGCCCATTTCACTGTGGTCAACAAGAGACCGTCACCACCGCGCAACTGGAAGAGTTGCTGTTCGGTTCCAGCGCCAAAGCTCTTCTCGCCGACTACCTGTCCGCGATTGCGTTCGAGTAGTGCTGACGCGACAACCTCGGCCGCTCCCGCCGTGCCTGTATTGATCAAAGCCACGACCGGACCGTTGAAGATCGTATCCTTCGCTTCGGCGGTGTATGTTTTGAGAGGCTTTCCTTCACGCCCAATCGTTTGCGCGATCACGCCGTCTTTAACGAACAGGTTTGCGACTGAGGCGGCTTCAGTCAATGAACCACCAGCGGTGTCGCGCAGGTCGAGCACGATCTTCTGCACGCCCTGCTTGACGAGATCCTGCAAGCGGGTTCGCACTTCAGCCGCGTCGCCATCGCCAAAGCTGTTGATTCGCAGGATACCGATGCGGCCTGCCTCAATACGTGATTCCGCCGCGGGCGCGCGTGACGAGCCGCGCTTCACGCTGATTGTGAGCGGGCTTGAGTTCGCCCGCAGCACGCGAAGTTTTACTTCGCTGCCGGCCGGGCCGTTGAGCAGTTGCTTGGCGTCGTAGAGCGAGATGTCACGAGTGGCCTTGTTATCGATGTATTCGATAATGTCGCCGGCGTTAAGACCTGCCTGATCCGCGGGCGAGCCCTTCATTGGCGCGATGATGTAGAGATACGACGCAACCTGCGAAAGTTCAGCGCCGATACCGACTCCGTTCTTAGTACCGGCGTTGTAGTCACGCACTTGTTCCGGTGTCAGGTAGGTCGAATATGGATCCAGTCCATAAGCCAGGCCACGCAGGGCGCCGGCGCGAACTTTATCCATGTTTGGCTCGTCTACGTAATCATTCTGAATGTGCTGCAACACACTTTCAAAAATCCGCAATTGTGCGTTTGGATCGTTTGCCGGTTGCTGGGCGCCGGTAACAAGCAAACCACCAACAACCGTATACAGCGTGAGTGTCGCTGACAGCAGAATCAGGATGAACTTGGTACGAAATGACATCTACTTACCTCTTGGATTACGCTTCTTTCGATTACGTTGAGCCGGGACTGGCAAAGATCGCAGCGTTTGCGAACGAAAACCGTATGATACAGGGAGCATGAATCAGCATCAAGCATTGTCAAAGCCCGCCGGGCCGATTTTAGCGCTGGATCTCGGCGAAAAACTCGTCGGAGCCGCCGTATCGGACGACAGGCTCGTCACGATTAAACGACTCGCACCACTCAAGCGCTCAAATTGGAAGAGACTGCTTCAGGATGTCGTGACTTTGATCCAGCGCTATGACGCCCAAACCGTAGTGATTGGTTTGCCGCTAAAACTCGACGGCACTTCCGGCGAGGCGGCGGACAAAGCCCACCAGATTGCCCTAAATCTCGCACGGTCTATCCAGCAACCCGTGTTCGTGCAGGATGAACGCTTGACTTCTTTCGAAGCGATGGAGAATTTAAAGGCCGAGGGGCACAAGCGGGGCGAAATACCAGACCTAATCGACGGCGAAGCGGCGGCAATGATCCTTCGCGATTTTATTCAGACAGATCAAGAAAGAGTCCCAGTCACCCCCAGTTAACGATGAAAAAACTAATACTTCTCGTCCCGGCAGTAATCCTGTTGGCAGGCGCGGCTACCGGAGCGTGGGTTTACAAGGACCTGCACGCACCCATTAGTCACAACAAGAGCGGTCAGTTCATCGAAATCCCCAAAGGCACTTCCCCGTCGGCGATCATTAAGAAACTGACTGCTGAAGGCGTGCTCAAACACGAGTGGCCGCTGATGTTTTACCTCAAGGCCAGCGGCAAAGGTTCGACGTTGAGGGCCGGCGAATACAAGTTCGCATCGCCGATCTCGCCGCTTGGTGTGCTCGCGGAGCTGCAGCAGGGCGAACGGCGTCTGAATCGAATCACGATCATTGAGGGCTGGACGCGTTGGGACATCGCGAAGGCGATGGTTCAATTACCGGAGTTGCACCTCGACAGCGAAGCTCAAGCTTTAGCTTTAATGGATAACGTGAGCCTCGTTGGCGATCTCGATCCGAAAGCCACGAATCTCGAAGGCTATCTCTTCCCTGACACGTATGAGTTTTCACCTGAGACGACGCCCGCGGAACTGGTCGAGATGATGGTGAAGCGTTTTCGCGGCGTTTGGAAACCGGATTGGACCGACCGCGCGCGAAGCTTGGGAATGACGCCGCGCGAGATCGTCACGATGGGTTCCATCATTGAGACGGAAGCGAAACTTGCCGAAGAGCGGCCGCTGGTCGCGTCAGTGATCTACAACCGTTTGCAAAAAAATATTCCCCTCGCGGTTGACTCGAGCGTGATCTACGCATCGAAGCTGGAAGGAAAGTGGCGTTACGACGGAAAGGTTTATCGCAGTGACATCGAACGCCGCTCGCCATACAACACCAGAATCTATGCGGGACTGCCGCCGGGACCGGTTGCTTCTCCGGGAGAGAGCTCGTTGAAAGCCTCGCTGAATCCCGCGACCACAGACTATTTGTATTATGTGCGCAATCCCGATCGCGACGACGGCGCGCACAACTTCTATAACAACGGCGGTGACTTTGAGACGGGCGTTCAGGCATTGCGCAATTGGGAGCGCCAGCGCGATCTCGAAGAGGAGCGAAAGAAGCGCGAAAGTGGCGGTCAGCCAAGGTAAACGAACACTTCGTTATCCACAGATTACACAGATGGTTTGCTGGAATCTGTGGAATCTGTGGATAGACAGACTCAAGCTTGTAAAAGACTTAACGTTCATCTATGCTCGGCTTCATCAACCGCCCCTGATGAACCTATGACTGAACAAATTTAACGGGGGGACTAACATGTTACGGATAATCACGGGGCTTCTATTACTGTTGACTTGTTCACTGCCTGTTTTAGCCCAGGCGGCCAAGGGCGTCGACAAACAGAATGAGCGAGTCAGAGACAGCGGATCTGAACGCAATCCAGCCAACAACGGCAACAAGACCGACACAGGCGCGGGACGCGGCTTTGACTTCGGCCGCGGCCGCACACCTGAGACACCGCCATTAGCAAATCCATATCGACTCATCGGCCGTCGCGACGTGATCATCAAAGCCGTGCAGGATCTCATGCGCGATCGCAAGCTCGTCGTCGATGAAACAGCGTCGAAGTTTGCTGACGGCATCATCGTCAGTCAGCCGTTTACCTTCATCAAAGGTGCTGTTGTTTCGGAAGCGGAGCTCAGCCGGTACGCTGAAGTGACCTCTTCAGATTCACGTGCGTGGACTCGTGGCCGCTACACGTTGACGGTTGAGATTCAACCCATCGATGGCAACGCAGCTAACGTTGCAGTGAATGCAAAACTTGAAGGACGGACTGACGGCGCGACTGGCGCTGAGTGGACCACCCTCCGAAGCACCGGTCTTGCTGAAGATAATTTTCTCGATGGTCTCATCTTCGCGGTTACTGGAGCGGCTGCACCCGGCCGGCCGATACCACAGCCTTAACAAATCACTTGAAGTAATCTGAATGTTCAACGATCCATTTCATCTGGAAGAAGCTGCCATTCAACAACACGAATCGACCAAGCGCAAACTCCTCGCCGTGGTTTGCGCTGTGGCGATCACTGCGATCCTGCTCGCGGGGTATGCATACTTTCGAAGGTATCATGCGCAACGAGTGCTCGAAAGTGCGACTCCCCCGGTCGCTGAGTCTGCGCATAAAGGACCGGCGCTTGCGCACGTTGTGATTGACGAACCGACCCTTGAAAAAGGAATGACGACGGTCGGCGGTGTAGTGAAGAACATCTCGAATCAGCCGTTATCGGGTGTTTCGGTGACGTTGGAACTGCGCCGACGCAAAGACGGCAAGAACGAACAGACGGTGTTAACGGTCACACCGGGCCAACTGCAACCACAGCAGGAAGGTTCGTATGCGGCGAAAGTTTCGATTGAAGACTTCGCCTCCGTTCGACTCGCCGGAGTGCAAGCGGATCCGCAGTCGACGACGATCGTTTACACAGCGGCGCAAGGTAAGAAGCGTCCACCCGAGCGCCTACAACCGCAAGTGGTGGCCGGCAAGCGCACCACCAAGCCCGGCGAGTTTCTCAATACCCCAGACAATCCTGGCCGCGTTCCTTAAACCAGTTCCTTAATCCGTGTGAGTCCGTGTAATCCGTGGCTCACGTTTCTGTTTAAGGGTCGGCGTGCCGATGGTTAAGGTGAACTCTCAACGCGTGTGCGTGCAACGCAGCCGCCGCGCGCGTCGTCAGAGTGGTTGAGAGAATCGACTGATTTGCGTTAGCATTCCCTCTACTAAGTTCAACGCGAAACGAATGAAGAAGACAAGACCAAACAGAGTGCACGCCTGCGCTCGCTTCATCCTTTTCGGCTGTGCCCTTCTCCTCAGCGCAAGCCTGACGCCGGCGCAGACAATACCGCGTCCTCCGAGTACCGACACTCCTACTCGCGACCGGGATCAAAGCCCGATGGGCGGCTTTGAAGACGAGATTCGCGCTAAACGTGCGATCAAAATGGCCGAGAAGGATCACGAGGAAAACCTCAGTCGCGCAAAGGAACTCAGCGATCTCGCCAAGCAACTGCAAATAAATCTCAAAGACAAGACGGCAATCGATCGCGAGTCAGCAAAGAAGCTCGATCGCCTCGAAAAGTTGACGAAGAAGATTCGTAATGAAGCCGGTGGTGAGGAAGAGGAAGTGAAAATAGTCGATCGCCCCGCTGACATTCCTGGAGCGGTTAAGCAGATCGCCGAAAGCGCTGAGTCGTTATCGAAAGCCGTGCAGGACACACCGCGCCAGGTGGTTTCAGCTTCGGTAATCGGTAACGCTAATGTTTTACTTGAGCTCATCAAACTGCTGCGTGCCTTTGACCCCCGACCCTAATCACATGACCCTCTCTTCCAGGGAGCGCGGGCGGCTCGCCCGCACGGAAACGCTAGTAGCTCCAAACGCTTCAGGCGGGCGAGCCGCCCGCGCTCCCTGGTCCAAGGTCCTCCCTTTCCTGGTCGCGCTCCTATCGATACTCGCTGTTACCACGCTCGCTCAAGACGACGATGTGATTCGCACGTCCACTGAGAACGTCGTGCTCAATGTGACGATCACGGATAAGAATGGCCAGTACGTCAAAGGTCTCAAAGCTTCCGACTTCAAAGTGTATGAAGACGGAGTTGAAGTAAAACCCGAATCGGTTGCGAGCTTCTCACTTCAAGAATCACCTTATGCCGCGGTCGTGCTGCTCGACAGTTCCGGCAGCATGGAAGCGCGTTTCACTCTCGCGCGTTCGGCAGCGATCAGATTCCTCGACGGTTTGCGCCAGGAGGACGTCGCGGCAGTTTATCGTTTCGATTCAAAAGTGGAACGCGTGCAGGAGTTCTCGGGCGGAAGAGATCTTGCGCCGATGGCCTACGCGATTCGCGCAAAAGGAATGACCAGTCTGAACGACGCGATCGTCGAAGCCTCACGTACACTCGCCGAGCGAACGGAACATCGCAAAGCGATCGTGATTCTTTCCGACGGCATGGACACGTTCAGCAAAGCGTCGAGTGACAAAGCTGTCGAAACCGCACTCGCGGTCGGCGCCAGCATTTTTGCGGTCGATATGTCTGACTTGCAAGTAGGTGGTTCAGCCGCGCGCCAGGGAGCGCCGCAGCTAAAGAGTTTTGCCGAGAAGACCGGCGGCAGATTCGTGGCGACGCCGGGTGGACAAGCTTTGCGCGATGCTTTCGCGGGCATTGCGGAAGAGTTGGGCCATCAATACACGATCGCTTACCGGCCGCTAAACAAAGCGCGCGACGGCAAGTGGCGCAAGCTGGAAGTGAAACTGAATCGAGAGGATCTCACGGTGCGCACGCGTAAAGGTTATCGTGCGCCGAAGAAATAGATTAGCGGCTGGTCTTTGTCAGCAATTTATCCCGATGCCGCTCGAAAGCAAGATCGATTAACGTCTCGAGCAACCGCGCGAAAGACAGACCTGAAGCCTGCCACATCTTTGGATAGCCTGACACCTCAGTCAGTCCGGGCATTGTATTCAACTCGTTAATAATCAAATTCCCACCGTCGCGCGGCAGAAAGAAATCAACGCGCGCGAGCCCTGCGCCGTCGATCGACTGAAACGCCCTGATCGCCATCTTTTGAATTCGCGTGGTCATCGCTTTCGTTAGCGGCGCCGGCACGACAAAGCTGACGTTGCCGGTGCTCGAATACTTCTCGGTGTAATCGAGAAAGCGTGCTGCTTCGTCGTAGATCACGTACTCGCCCGGCAAACTCGCTTTGGGTTCGTCATTCCCCAACACGGCACACTCAATCTCGCGCGCTACGACTTCTTCTTCAATGATGATCTTGCGGTCGTACTCTGCGGCTAAATCAATCGCCTGGCTCAACGATCGTTTGTCTTTGGCCCGTGATACACCAACAGACGAGCCGAGGTTCGCCGGCTTAACAAAGCAGGGCAGGCCGATCTCGCGAACCACTTTACGTAAAACTTTATCCGGATCTTTGCGCCACTGCGAACGAAGAAACCAAACGTGCTTGCAGATGGGAAGCCCCGCTTCAACAAATAGCGATTTCATCGCCACTTTGTCCATGCCGCACGCCGAAGCGAGCACGCCACAGCCGACGTATGGCACGTCAGCCATCTCAAGTAATCCTTGAAGTGTGCCGTCTTCGCCGTAAGTGCCGTGCAGCGCGGGAAAAACGACGTCGAGTTTCTCGGCGACGAGTGGTTGCGAGTCACGTTGAAGTGAAATGAGACCTTTGTGAGAAGGATCGCCGAGGAGTGCGATGTCGCCAGTGGTTGCTGTTGCCGATGAAGCGAGCAGCGGTTGCACTGCGGCGGGTAACAGTTGAGCCGAGTCTGCGGGTGGCAGCCACTTCCCTTCCTTGGTGATGGCGATCGGAACAACGTCAAACTTTTTCCGATCGATACTCTCAACGATCGCTCGCGCCGAACGAATCGAAACTTCGTGTTCACCCGACCGCCCGCCGAAGATCACTCCGACGCGAAGCTTTTTTGGCACGCTCCTCAGTCCACCTTTCCCCCGGCCTGCTACAGAATTGTCTTGCCTAAAGCCGACAGGATTAACTCCACACCCAACTCGGCCGTTTTGTTATTAACATCGAGCGCCGTGTTTATCTCGACGACTTCCAGCATGCGCATACCGCCGTGTTCCGCAACCAGCTCCATGCCGAGATGCGCTTCACGATAAGTCAGTCCACCGCGAACGAGCGTTCCCGAGCCGGGCGCATCGCCGGGATCGAGTGCGTCAACGTCGAATGTGACCGTGTAACCCGCAGTGCCTTTCGAAGCAATCGCGATCGCGTCATCCATGCAGGCGCTCATGCCGCGTTCGTCGATCTCGCGCATCGTGAAAAAGCGCATGCCGAGTTTCCTGATCAGTTCCCGTTCACCGGGATCGATATCGCGCGCGCCGACGTGTGCACACAGAGCGGGATCGAGCTTCGGAGCGAAACCGGCAACGTGCGTCAGTTCCCGTGCGCCGAAACCAAGCAAAGCGGAGAGTGGCATTCCATGAATGTTTCCCGATGGGGTTGTATCGGGTGTGTTCATGTCGGCGTGCGCGTCAAACCAGATCAGACCTAGTGTTTGTTCGTGCTTGTGGTAATGATTGGCGGCGCCGGCAAACGATCCAATCGCGATTGAATGGTCGCCACCGAGAACGATCGGGAATTCATCTGCTTCAAGTATCGCTTCAACTTCACCGGCAAGTTGTTCGCAGGCATTACTTATTTCGCGAACATACTTTAACTTCTCAGCTTCATCCGGAAACGTTTGTGGCCGCTCCAGCCGCATGTCGCCTAGATCCCGAACTGAATAGCCGAGACGCGCGATGCGTTGATTAAGACGCGCCACACGCAACGCCGCCGGACCCATGTCCACACCGGCCATGCTCGCGCCATAACCGAGTGGCACACCCAAGATCGTTACAGCCTTTTTCGCTTCCGTGCTCATGCAAAGAATCAACTGCCGAAATTGAAACCGCCACCTCCGCCACCCTGGCTCGGGAAGAACGGCTTTAACAAACCGGCCAGCGCCGCAAGATTGCGCGTTTGAATCAGTAACTCGCCTGGTCCACTAAACTCCGCCACGATTCCCTCACCGCTCATGAGGCTGCGGAAGAATCCCGCCGCCGCTTTGCGCAGCGTGTACTGCATCGAGCCTTCCCACGCGACGAGGTGACCCGTATCGACGACGTAACGTTCTCCCGGCCGCAACTGTTTTCGGTAGATCGCACCAAACGACGAGACGAGCAGTAATCCCTGGCCCTGCACGTGCAGCACAAACAATCCCTCGCCGGAGAAGAAACTCTTCGCGCCGCCCCACTTCGTATCGATCGAAAGACTCGCGTCGCCCGCGAGATACGAACTCGATTGCACAAAGAACGGCTGTCCAGTCAACTCAATCGCTGCAATATCACCCGGCGCTCCCGGCGCGAGTGTCAGTTCACCCGGACCTCCGCGCGCAGTAAACGTCGAGAGAAACGCCGACTCGCCACCCGCCGCGCGTTTGATAGCGCCGAAGATGCCGCCCTTCATCTGCGATTGAAGTTCTACGTTAGCTGACATCGATACCATCGCGCCCGATTCAGCCTGAATCGCTTGCTCAGCCTGAAGCTGCAAAACGGCCAGCGAGAACGATGGTTGATGTAATACCTGATATTGGTAGCCTCTTCCCTGTCCGCGCGAATCCTGATCGATCTGCATAACGTCTCCTTCTTCGGGGAGCGCAGGCGGCTCGCCTGCATTACTCGCAAAAGCGTGTCTCGGGAGTAATGCAGGCGAGCCGCCTGCGCTCCCATGACCACGGCGTTTAGCTTACGGCCTGATGCGATACAGCATTCGTGGAAAAGGTATCGTCTCGCGAATATGCTCGATGCCGCACATCCACGCCGTGCAGCGCTCAATTCCCATCCCAAACCCGCCGTGCGGCACGCTTCCGTAACGCCGCAGGTCGAGATACCACTCAAACGCCTCCTGCGGTAACTGGTGCAACGCGATCTGCTCTTTCAAAAACTCGAGCGAGGTCGCGCGTTCACCGCCGCCAATGACTTCACCATAACCTTCCGGCGCGAGTACGTCGACTCCCAACGCGAGTTCAGGGCGTTCCGGATCGCGTGCCATGTAGAACGCTTTGATTGCCGCCGGGTAGTGATGAACCATCACGGGCTTGTCGAACTGGCTTGAGATATAAGTTTCGTCAGGTGCGCCAAAGTCTCCACCCCATTCGAACTTCGCTTCCAGCGCGCCTTTTTCAAATCCTTCAACCAGCATCTTAACTGCGTCGTCGTAATGGACGCGCGGAAACGGCGGCACGATTCCTTCGAGTTTGCTCGTGTCGCGTTCGAGCACCTTCAACTCTTCCTGACGATCTTCGAGCACGCGCGCGGCAATGTACGAAAGAAACCGTTCGGCCAGATTCATCACATCGTCGAGCGTGTGGTAAGCCATCTCCGGCTCGACCATCCAGAACTCGGTCAGGTGCCGTCGCGTTTTTGATTTTTCGGCGCGGAACGTCGGACCAAAGCAGTAGGCCTTTCCGAAAGCCGCCGCGGTTGCTTCGTTGTAGAGCTGGCCTGACTGCGTCAGATACGCCTTCTCGCCTTCGAAGTAGTCCACTTCAAATAGCGTCGTTGTGCCTTCACACGCGGCAGGCGTAAAGATCGGCGAATCGGCCAGCGTGAAGCCGTCGTTGTCGAGAAAATTTCTCACGGCCTGTACAACTGTGTGCCTTACTTTCAGAACCGCGTGCTGCCGGCGCGAACGCAGCCAAAGGTGCCGGTGGTCCATCAGAAACTCAGTGCCGTGTTCCTTTGGCGTGATCGGATAGTCGTGAACCTGTTGTAGAACTTCAGCTCCATTGACGTCGATCTCGTAACCACCGGGTGCTCGGCTGTCCTCACGCACGGTGCCCTTGATCACGAGCCCCGATTCCTGGCCCATGGCTCTCAGTTGTTCCCAAAGTTCGGGATCGACGGCGGTCTTCAACACGACGCATTGCACGACGCCGGTGCCGTCGCGCAATTGCGGAAAGGCAATCTTGCCGCTGGAGCGCATGTTGTAGAGCCAGCCTTTTAGGGTTACTTCACTGCCGACGTGGTGTGCGAGTTGGTTGATATAGGTGTGGGTGCTCAAAGTTAATCAATTCGTTCCTTAATCATGCGTCGTAAGGTAGGAAATCGTTCCAGCCATTCGGCGGCCTGCAATACGATCTGCAAAGTCGGTTCTATAAAACGTTCGTAAGCTGCTCCGCGTCCGAAGACGGCGGTTTGGCAGGAGAAGGTGCCCGTGGCTTTCAGGCCGCGTTGAATCGTCATCAGGCGAAACTCCTGCGCGAAATCGTCCGGATCGATCGGGTCGAGGCCGTGGAGCCGACGTTGTTCGAGAAAGAACAGACGATGGGCGCGCAACTCCGCCAGCGAAGGCAAACACGGTTGCCGATCGAGCAGAAACGAGACGAGATCGTAACTCGCCGGACCCATGCGCGCATCCTGGTGATCCACGATGCGCATTCGTTTCTTCGGGTCGATCATCAGGTTTGCGGCGTGGTAGTCGCGATGACAAAGCACACGCGGCACCGCTGCGAGCTCCGCTGCGACGTCGTTCAGTTCGGCTTTCAGTTCCGCGGTCTCGGCGTGACGCAAATTCTCGTGGCGCAAGCTGCCGAAGTAGTGTTCAAAAAAGAATTCCAGTTCCCACGAGAGCTTTGCTTCGTCAAACGCCAGCTTACTGGCGATCGAATGCATGTCGTAGGCTTTCTGAGTCGCCTTCTGAATCTTTGCGATGAGTGCGATCGCCTGTTCCTTGTACTCGTCGCACCTATCTTCCGGCTCGCTCTCGTAGATCTGGAACAACTGCTGATCGCCGAGATCTTCCTGCACGATGATGCCAGCGGCGCCGTCGACGGCGTAGATCTCCGGTACCGAAAGATCGCATTCCAGAAACAGGCGCGTGACGTCGAGATAGGGATGAAATTCCGGGTCGAACGGTTCGGCGTAGACGGCCGCGATAGCGGTCTGTTTCTTCCAGCCGATGCGGTAGTACTTGCGGGTTGATGCGTCCGGAGTCAGTGGTACTACATCGCCGCTGGTTATTCCCTGCTGCGTGATGAATCTCGCGAGTCGGTCTGTGGCGGAAGACTCAAATGCGTTGGAAATCACCTGTTTTGCAGAGCTCATGTAGTCGGACAACCGTGATGTGGACGGGGGATTGTATCACAAGGGAACGATAAAGTTTTCGCCTTCAAAATGGCCGCTCAGCGCTTTTTCCGGTCGTGTTTTGCCTTCGATGAGTTCGCGTCGCACCACCACGGAGTTGTCAATCCGCTCCCCTTCTAACAAACGCACGCCGTCTGCCAGGACACTATGGTGAACTCGCGCATTACTACTCACCGTCACGTTATCCCAGAGAACTGAATCAGTAACCTCGGCGGTGCTCGAAACAGTGCAGTTCTTTCCCGCAGTGAACTGCTCTTGTCTTTCTTTCAACATCTCGGCGCTGATGTCGACGTAGCGCTTGAGTGTTGAAAGCTCGCGCCACGTGCCGGTCCCCACGTGTGCGGCGATTGTTTCGCCGTTGGCGATGGCTTGGGGATAGACGTCCGTCGTTGTATGGGAGAACACGCCACGCGGGATGTAGTCAAAGATTCGCGGCTCGAGGATTTGTATGCCGGTAAACATCAACGGCGTCCGGCATCTGTTGTCGGGCATGCCGCCGAACCCGGTGACGCTTCGCTTATCGATCTCCACCACACTGAAACGTTCGCGCTTTGTGTTTTGCAACAGCACGAGTGTCACGAGTGCATTCGTGTCCCGGTGCGTCTCGAGTGCGGCGTTGAGATCGATGTCGGTGATGATCTTACCGTTGATTGCGAGAAACGTTTCGTGTTCGAAAAACTCGCGCGTGTTGTCGAGTGCGCCGCTGGTGCCGAGGATTACCGGTTCTTCAACGTAACGAAGCCTGACGCCGAATTGGCTGCCGTCGCCGAGCGCCGCTCGAACCGACTCGGGCCGGTGATGCAGATTAACGACGATGTCGTCGAAGCCGTAACTGGCAATGTATTCCGCGACGTAACCGACAAGCGGTTTGCCGAGGATCGGGATGGCCGGCTTGGTGCGATCTTCGGTGAGCGGCCAGAGTCTTGTGCCGTAGCCGGCCGAGAGAATTATCGCGCGCATGTTTTGGGAATAGACGAGCTCATCCGTGGCCTATGAAGCCTTGGACGCGTCGCGCATCACGAGATCGAACGTACCGGGGGCGACTTTGCGAAAGCGAGTGTTGCGGTTGAGGGAGACGGCAACGCTGATGGTCGGGTTTTGTCCGGTGAAGCGAAAGCCACCTTCGAGCAGGCGATTGTAAAGTTCGTTGACGTGCAATGGGCCACCTTCTTCGCGCAGCAACAACGTGACAGCTTGCGGAATGGTGCGGTCCATGAAGCGATCGCTCATCACCTCGACGTTGTCGCGGACTGTGGGAATCTGTGCCCGGCGATCGATCGGGTTTTGCGGGCGCGCGACCGGCGCTGGGGAATATGCGGGTGGCTGCACGTACACAGGTGAACGTGGATGGGCCTGCGGTTGACGGTGCAGCGGCGGTGGTGATTGGTGCATTGCTGCTTCGAGCTCCGCATCGGAAGGTAAACCAAAGGACAGGTTGTTTGACGCGAGCACGGTGGAGACGAGCCGGTAGATCGCCGCCTCAGTCTGGCTCGCGAGCAGGTCCATCTCGGCGAGCTCGGCCCGCACGCTATCAGACTCGGCTTCGAGTTCCCGTAGCCGCGCGGCCAGGTGCATCCGCGCCGCACGCGACTGGCGCAGGCTCTGTTCAAGACGTGACAGCAGGTTCTCGTTCGGCCTATCCATCGCGGCAAATTCTAGAGGCGTTTGGGTTTTTAGACAACAAAAATTCCATTTTGAAGCTTGGAGGCCCAGCTCTATGCGTGAAGCCTCCGGGTTCTGACTACGCCGAAGGCGTTCACTAGTTTCAGCCCAGGTGTTGGAGCTTTGCTCCAACCCTGGGGGACTAGTCGTTTCTAACAACCAACGCTGAAGGCGTTGGCGAATGCACCGACGAACTCGCCAACGCTTTCAGCGTTGGGTTCGCTTTGTTTCATGGGACCCAGGGTTGGCGCAAAGCTCCAACACCTGGGCTGGAACTAGCGAACGCCTTCGGCGTTGGAACGATGATTAGCGGTCGCGGGTCAGCGATGATTAGCGGTCGCGGGTCAGTGATGATCACCGGTCTCGGGTCAGGACGTAGGTCGGGAGCTCGCGGAGCGAGTCGCAGTAGTCGGAAGCGGGAAGGTTTTCGAGGGCGGCGCGGGCGTTCTCGGCGTACTCGTCGGCACGGGCGCGAGCGCGCTCTAGCGCACCGGTGCTCCGAAGCGCGGTAAACAGATCTTCCTGCGAGACCGCATCGTAGTTGCCGTCGCGCAACACTTGTTGAATCATTTCGAAGGTCGAAGGATCCGCTTCTCGCAGGTAGATCAGCGGTAACGTGACCTTGCCACCCAACAGATCGGCGCCCGCGGCTTTGCCCAACGCATCTTCAGTCGAGGTGAAATCCAACAGGTCGTCGATCAACTGAAACGCCGTGCCGAGATTCAATCCGTAGTCTCGCAACGCCGTCTGTTGCTGTTCCGTGGCGCCGCCGAGAATCGAGCCGATCTCACAACTCGCGCTGAACAGATAAGCTGTCTTCCGCTTCAGAACGTCGAGATAGTGGGCTTCGGAGACGTCCGCATGGCCCAACAACGTCAACTGCAAAATCTCGCCTTCGGTCATCTTGCGCGTGACGCTCGTAAGAATGTCGAGTATCGGCAACGACCGCTCCGCCAAACTCGTTTCGAACGCCGACATGTAAAGCCAGTCGCCCATCAACACCGCCGTCTCGTTGCCGTAAATCGCGTTGACAGTCGGGCGATTCCGGCGTGTGGCGGCCTTGTCGATGATGTCGTCGTGAACGAGCGTGGCGGTATGGAGAAACTCCATCACCGTCGCCATGCGAATCGAGTTGTAACGGCTGCCTTCGCCACCGACGGCGTAGTTGGCAAGAATCGTCAGCGCTGGACGCACGCGTTTGCCGCCCGACTTGCGCAGGTAGTCGCCGAGGTAAGCAATCACCTGCACGTTCGAACGCGCCTGGCGCTCAAACTCGATCTCGACCTGCTGGAGCTCGTTCGCGATCAGACTAAAAATCCGGCGCGCCGAAATCCTTGCTTCTTCGTCGAGCGTGAGTGTGTGGCCTGAAAGCGTCATCAGTTTGAACGATAGTTCGTGAACTGCATGTGAATACCGAAATCTTTATCTTTTAGTTTCGCGATGATGTCCTGTAGCGTGTCGCGATCGCGGCCAGTGACGCGTACAACGTCGCCCTGGATCGCCGCCTGGACTTTGGCTTTGCTGTCTTTAATAAACTTTACGACTTCCTTCGCTTTGTCCTGCGGAATGCCTTCCTGAATTTGCGCGCGCTGCCGGACCGTGCCGCCGGCTGCGGGTTCGACCTTGCCGTAGCTGAACGCTTTCAACGGCACGCCGCGGCGAACGAGTTTTTGTTGCAGGATGTCGTTCATGTTGCGTAGTTTGGTTTCATCTTCGGCGCTGAGCACGAGTTCATTTTTTTCGAGCACGACGTTAGCGGTGCTGCCTTTGAAGTCGAAGCGCTGGCGTACTTCTTTAAGAGTTTGATTGAGAGCGTTTACGATCTCGGCGGAATCAACTTGCGAGACGATATCAAAGGAGTTCTGCTGTGCCATCGGCGTGATTCTTCAGTCTGCGTTGGCTGGAGCATAACACCAAACGCCTGCATGTGAAAGTTATCTCTAACTGCGATTGCGCAAGATTAAAGCTTTAGTTTGCCAAGCACTTGGCAGACAAAAGGCGCGCTCATGCTTAAGGCTTCCAACCATCAGGCGCTTCGGGCCAAACTTTGTCCGGACTGATTGGTTTCGCCTGATCTGGTCCAAGCCTCTCCTCCCTGATCTCCGCGACGATGAAATTTTCCGGAGGTACAGGAGCGCCCGCGAGACGTCGCAAGAGCGCTAGTTGACCCGCGTGCGTCATCGCGTCGGAAAACGGTCCCTGGAGCAAACGCTCTTCCGTCATTCCCTCAAGCAGCGCATCCCCGTTTCTGAGATGTTGGGCCAGACTGCCGAGCATCTCGTGAAATCGCTCGACTTCTTCGTCGAACGACGCGAGCGGCTCAGGCCAGTAATGACCGCCGACGAAGAACGTGCGTGCATAACCAAGCACGCTTGCCATGTGGCGCACCAACTCGGCCGGCGTACGCACACCGTCGTTTACGCGAAACGATCCAAAGTTCTCCGGCGCCTCGCGCAGTGCTTTCTGCGTGCGATATGCCAGCGCAGCGAGAAAGTGGTTTAGAAGCTTTCGTCTGTCTTCCATCCGTTATGTCTGTGTCACCCGTGGCTAATCAAACTCAGTTCGGCGGGTCGATTGCTCCGGCCCAACTTTTCCCGACTCGATCTCCGCGCGATAATAATTCTCGCCTTTGACTGGACCACCGGCAATGCGGCGTAGCATCGCAATCTGCCCGACGTGCGTCAAGGCGTCAGCAATCGGACCCTGAAACAGTTTTTCCTCAGCCGCACCCAGCGGCTCATTCGATGCCAGGTACGAATCAAAACTCTCGAGCGCGGTGAAGAAACGCGCCGTCTCCTGATCCCACGGCAACGGCGTCGAGTTGTGCCAGGTTTGCTTTCCTTTCGCAATCGACAGCGCCCAGTCGAGCAGATCGCCGATGTGGGCCAGAATCTGTGCGGGCGTTCGCGTGCCGTCGTTAAGACGAAACTCATTAAAACCCTCGGGCGCATTCGAGACAGCTTTACCACCGCGATACGCCAACGTGGCTACTGTGTGTCTTAAGAGATCACGTTTAGTTGCGTCAGTCATTCTTTAGTTCCTTGCGCATCGGCACAAACCCAAGTTTTACGTTTTCAGTTAGATCGAGATCGATATTGCCTTGCTCCGCATAACCGCACGCTTTGTAAAACTTCACTCCGGGAAGCGTGGACAGCAACTCCATCGCGCGAAATCCATGCGCGGCGGCTTCGCTTTCGCACCGCGCCAGGATCGCCTGCGCGATTCCCTTTCGCGCGTGATCCGGGTGGACGAAAAAGGCACGGATTCTTGCTGGATCAGTTGCCGGATCGATATAGCCTCTGTCTCGCGCTGCGTACTGGTCTCCGCCGAAAAGAGTTCGCCGCCGGCTCCATCCGCCGCATCCGGCCAATTCACCTTCACTTTCAACCACGAAGTATGTGCCGTCGTCGATCAGATCCGTGTCCACGCCGAACATATTTTCGATCGCGGCTTCGATCTGTGCGTCGTTGTAGTGTTCGCGGCTCAAGCCGCGCGCAGAGTCGGCGATTAACTGCTGAATCTTAGCGCGATCCTCGAGCGTGGCTTTGCGAATCTTCATAAACGAGTGTTCAATGGATTAATCGCTCAACAATCTCTTTCGCGGCATTGGGATGGCCCATCTTGCGTGCGTTTGCCTGCATCGTCTTCAAGCGGTTCGGATCAGCCAACAACCGGTCCAGCTTATACGCGAGCGTGGGCAAGTTGTTGCAGCGTATCCCGACACTCGCTTCGAGCAGATGATCGGAATTGCGTTCCTCCTGGCCCGGAATCGGATTGACAATAACAAACGCTAATCCCTTCGCCAGCGCTTCGGAAGTAGTCAGACCGCCGGGCTTACCCAACACGATATCCGACGCCGTCATCAATTCGTCCATCTCATTCGTGTAACCAAACGGCTTGACTGTGACGGGCGCGTCTTCTTTCAGACGCGCAGCCTGCCGCGACAGACGCGTCTTCAACTCTTCGTTGCGCCCGCAGATGGCCACAATCTCCGCGCGATGCTGCAACGGCATCATTGCCGCGATGAGCGCGTCGACCGAACCCACACCAAACCCGCCGGCCGAAAGCAAGATCGTCGTGCGATCCGGCGCCAGTCCGTGTTTGGCGCGCATCTGCTGTTTGTTTTTCGCCTGCGCGAAAACCGGGTCAATTGGAATCCCGCTGACCGTGATCTTCTGTGCGGGTATGCCGAGCGCTTCGAGATACGCGCGTGCCTCGTCAATCGCCACGAAGTATTGCTCGTAATGATGGACCAGCCACATCGCGTGAACATCGAAATCCGTCACGACGATCACCTGGCGGCTCGACAGCCGTTCCTTCGCCTTGAGCCACGAAACAATCTCAGCCGGAAGAAAATGCGTGCAGACGATCAGGTCGGGATGATATTCGCGCAGTAGTTTTACGAGCGGGCGAGTGTTGAGTTTGTCGAGTGCGAGCCGCCGGCGTTCGTTCTTCCAGGGCTTGTCGAGTTTGTCGTAGAACCAGCCCGGCACTTCCGGCATTTTGTTGACGAGATCGATGTAGGCCTTTGAATAGAGATGGCGAAAGAGTTTGTTGGTGTAGTTGAGGATGTCGAGATGTTGCACTTCTTGCCGCTCACCGGTGGCGGCGCCAATTTCCGCAAAGGCCTTTTCAATTGCCTGGGCGGCGCGGACGTGGCCCGCGCCGGCTGAGGCGGACAGTAGCAGGATTCGTTCTAGCATGCGACTCTGAGCTTGGTACTTGGTTCTTTGTGCTTTGTTCGCCGCACAAAGCTCGAAGTTCAAAGAACCAAGGTCAACTATGGTCTCGCCGGCCCAGCAGGCGCGGCTGGCGCCGGGTGCGTGCGGTTGTACTCGGCGATGAAGTCTTTCGTGATGTCGAGATTGTTGGCCGCATAGACCACCGGCACGCGATTGATGTCGATCAAAAGCGAGATGCCTTTCTGCTGCGCGTATGTGTTCAGCGCATCGCCAATGTCTTTTTGCAAGGGATCGAGCAGCGTCAGCGATTCTTTTTGATAATTCGCCTGCGCGTCTTCTGCTTTGCGCTTGATTTGCAGGTCGAGCTGATCGGCCGCTTCGGCTTGTTGCGCCGTTATCTTCGCATCCTGAATCGCCTGCTTCTTCTGAAGGTCGGACCGCATAGTGTTCAGACGTTCGCGCATGCCACGGAGCTCGTTGCGCAGTGGTTGAAATTTCAACTCGATCTGTTTCATGGCCACCATCACACGCGCGATGCCGTTCTTTTCATCGCTGAATGCTGACGAGTCGATCACGGCAATGTTGGCTGGACCAGCAGCCGGTCTTGTCTGCGGTTGTGCGCCGGCCGGTGTGGCTGGTCTGGTTTGCGTGTGTGCCAGGATGGCAAAGGCCGCAAAAGCGGCTGCGGCAATGCTGATACGAAATACTTTCATTACATCTACTCCTTACTGATGGTTGCTGGACTGACTGTCGGAAACTGTTCGGGGATGCACTATTCCAACGAGAACTTTCCGTTCTTGTTAATCCTTAACATATAAACCGGCACCTGCGCATTGCGATTGGCGTCGATCGTGATCTTGCCGGTTACGCCTGGGAAGTCCTTCGTCGTGGCCAGCGCATTACGCACGGCGGACTTATCGCTGGACTTTGCTCGTCTGAAGGCGTCGAACAACAGGCGTGCTGCGTCGTAGGCTGTCGCCGCACCCGCGTCCGGTGGTACGCCGAATTTTGTTTGATAGTCCGTGACAAACTTTCGGACCTGCGGTTCGGTGCTTCCTACCCAGAAATGGTTGGCAAAGTAAACGCCTGCAAAAGGCTCAGCGCCGCCGGCCAATAGATCCGGCGAGTCCCAGCCGTCGCTACCGATCAAAGTAGACTTGATACCTAATTGTTTTACCGTGCGCGCTACGAGCGGTGCGGTCGTATAAAAACCCGGTGCGAAAATAATGTCGGGTTTCGCAGCCTTGATCGCTTCCAACTGCGCGGTGATGTCCTGATCGCTGGCGGCGTATTTTTGTTCGCTGACAATCTTACCGCCCAATCGTTTGAACGACTCGGCGAAGAATCCGGCGAGAACTACCGCGTAGTCGTTCTTGTCGTCGAGAATTATGCCCACGCTCTTCGCCTTTAGTCTGTTTGCCGCAAACTTTGCGATCGCCTCACCTTCAGTAGAGCTGATAAAGCAGGCGCGAAAGATGTAATCGCCTTGCATCGTGAGCTCGGGTTTCACGGAAGCAGATGAGATCATCACGACCTGATTCGCTTGCGCGATCGGCGCCGCGGCCATAGCCCGTGTGCTGACCGGCTCCGCGATCAACGCAGCCACGTTTGCTTCTTTAATTAGTTTGGTAACGATGGCGGGCACTTCCTGCGTGTTGGAGCGATCGTCTTCGACGACGAGTTCGATCTTCTTACCGTTGAGACCGCCAGCTTGGTTGACTTCTTCGGTCGCCAGCTTGATCGCGTTCAAAGCCGAGACACCGTAGCTCGCGGTCGCTCCGGTCAGTGAAAGAAAGGTACCGATCTTTACGGTATCGGGTGTTTGCGATTGTGAATGAAGACACACGCCGAGCGACAATAAAAGAAAAAGTGCCAGTAATTTTTTCATGCTCGCTATTAAACCAGTTTCCGGAAACGCCATAAAGAACGGTCCAGTTTTCTTGCCCTCTGGTTTGCGCTTGTGATAGCGTCCTGCCGACGTTTTTCGCACCACACGCACGGACACGCCCCATCCCGAGATGACACACGTCTGTTTTCGAACTTCTGAAGTGGGAGAGACACAATGAAAATACGACTTAAACTAGTACTACTAGTTGCCGGAGTTCTACTGATTACAGCGCTAATAGCGATTCCTCGTATCATCGAAGCCAAACTCTCGCGGGCTGCTGCCGCAGGCCCCGAACCGGCTGCCGCAAATCCTGTTCAGGGTCGAAAACAAGAGATCTTCAGCGGCGTCTCGATCCGCAACGACACCTCAAAACCGGTGCGCGAGATGAAGCAATTACCGATAGGCTCCGGTCGCGACAAGGAACGTGAACGCAATCCTAACCCCAAGATTCCGCACTTCCACAAAGACAGTCCCGATCCGGTGGTCCAACCATCATTCGACGCGACGGAGCTTTTCACCGCCGCCATGCCGGCTACGCAGTTGAACTTCAACGGCATTGGTTTTCCGGGAGTCGCTTGCAACTGCGCGCCGCCCGATACAGTCGGAGAAGTCGGTGCGACGCAGTACGTGCAGATGGTCAACGAAGGCTTCCAGGTCTTCGATAAAAACACCGGCGCCTCGCAGCTTGGTCCATCAGGGATCCAGACAGTTTGGCAGGGCTTCGGCGGCGTTTGTGAATTCAATGGCAGTGGCGACCCGGTCGTGCTTTACGATCAGATCGCCGATCGCTGGCTCATCTCGCAGTTTGCCGGCACTTCCGTTCCAACGGATGAATGCGTGGCCATCTCCGCCACCAGCGACGCCACCGGCGCTTATCATCGTTACGACTTCCATCTCGGTTCAAACTTCTTCGACTATCCGCACTTGAGTGTCTGGCCCGATGCTTATTACATGAGCATGAACGTCTTCAACTCGTCCGGAACGGCGTTCCTTGGACCACAACCCTTCGCTTTCGATCGCGCCAAGATGCTCCTGGGACTGCCGGCGACTTTCGTTACACCCGGAATCACTGGTGGACCACTCGAAGAGACTTATCTGCCGGCGGATCTCGACGGCTCGAACCTGCCGCCACCCGGAGCTCCGGCAACGTTTATTCAATGGCCCGGAGGAGGCGCGTATCGCATCTTCCATTTCCATGCGGACTTTGCTACACCCGCGAACTCGACGTTTACGTTATTCGCGAGCACACCCGCAGCGGGCTTTACACAGCTTTGCCCACTCACGCGATCGTGCGTTCCACAAGCCGGAACGACGTCGCGACTGGATGCGATCGCCGACCGGTTGATGTTCCGGACCACGTATCGCAACTTCGGCACTCACGAATCCGTGGTTGGTAACTACACCGTGAGCTCGAATGGCGTGGCTGGCATTCGCTGGTTTGAGTTGCGAAACGTCTCCGCTGGTCCAGTAACTGTCGCGCAGGAGAGCACTTATCAACCTGACACGACGTGGCGATGGATGGGCAGCGCGGCGATGGACCGCGACGGCAATCTGGCGATCGGCTACAGCGCGTCGAGTGCGACGATCTCTCCGCAGATTCGTTATGCCGGACGGCTCGCTACCGATCCGCTAAACGTTTTGGCACAGACTGAGTCGACGCTCTTCGCCGGCACGGGAAGTCAAACAGGAACCGGCAGCCGTTGGGGCGATTACAGCGCTTTGACGATCGATCCGGTAGACGATTGCACGTTCTGGTTCACGAGTGAGTATTACCTGACGACGACGAGTTTCAACTGGCGCACGCGTATCGGATCGTTCAAGTTCCCGAGTTGTGGTGGTGCTCCAACGCCAACACCAACACCAACTCCTACCCCGACTCCGACGCCTACGCCAACTCCCACACCTACACCAACCCCAACTCCGACACCAACGCCTACTCCAATTCCGTTGCCGGCGGCTCCGACTAATCTGAACGGAACGGCAGTATCGTCGAGTCAGATCAATCTGTCGTGGACGGATAATTCGAACAACGAACAGGGCTTCCGGATCGAGCGCTGCACTAACAATAACTGCAGCAACTTTGTGCAGATTGCGCAGGTAGGTGCTAACGTCACCACCTTCTCGAATACCGGATTGTCGGGGAATACGCGCTACCGTTATCGAGTTCGCGCGTTCAATGCGACGGGTAACTCGGCTTTCTCGAACATCATTACAGTTCGCACGCCGAAGTAGCTGAACTAACCTCTGAGGTGGCCCACGTGGGCCACCTCAGAGCCTTATTGGACGGTAAACGTTATACGGTCGTCGCTCTGCGACAGCTTCTTGTCCACGGAATTAAAAGCCTCAACCTTCCACTGATAGCCACCCTTCTCCAGCGGCTTCGTTGCCTTGAATGAAGTGCCGTCGATGCGTTGATTTGAGTAGCGCGACTCGCTCATGTGGTTATCGGGTGTGAGCGTGAGTTTGTAGTACGCCGCGTCGGGATAAGCGTCCCACGTGAACTCAACGTTCGGGTCGCTAACAGACGATCCGGCTTTCGGATTCACCAGTTTGAGATCCGCTTTGAATAAGTTCGTGGGATTGACGAACAGCGTCTTGTCGGCTTCGACGTTGTATTTCTGGGCGCCGATTCCGGCAATGCCGGTCGTGGCGAAAACGTAAGCATCGGTATCGAAGATCTGCACGGTGAGACCTTCATATTCTTTCGGCGGCACGTTCGTGATTACGTAATCGCCGTCCTTGTCGGTCTTGGCGGTGTAGATCTTTCCGCCGCAACCGCTCAAGAAGCGGCTGAACGTTTCGCACAGCCGTACGTCAATGTTCTCGACCGGCTTACCGTTGTACAGCACTTTGCCCTGCACGTTTCCGGTCCCCGTCGCCGGTTTGACTTTCTCAACCTGATCGGCTTTTTCCTCTGAATTCCTGTTCGAACTGGTCCCTCGTTTAGCACACCCCGCGAAAACCAGCAGCGCCACAAACACTAACACCAACGTCTTTTTCATTCTGATTGTCCTCTCATCCCAAATACGCGATCGAAAAACGCAGCCGTAGCAGCATTAACCTTCACCATATTCGCGTGCAGAAAGAAATGATGCGTGTCGTCCGGAATCACCAACTCTTCGAACTGCACACCCGCTTTCTCCAACCGTCTCACCAAGTCCGTTGTCTGGCTGAAACGAACGTTGCGATCGTCGTCACCGTGAATCAACAACACGGGCGACTTCCAAGTGCTCATCGACGCCACCGGCGACGATTGCCACGCGACATCAAGCGCGCGCTGCGCATCCGGAATCTTCTCGTAACGATTCTCGAGCAACGACGCGGCGCGTTCGGCCGTCCAGTTGTGTACGCCGTGAATGTCCACGCCAGCGGCGAAGAGTTGTGAATCACGCGCCAGGGCCAGCGCCGTCAGAAACCCGCCGTAAGATCCACCATAGATCCCGATACGCTTCGCATCGACTTGTGGCAGCCGTTGCAAATATTCCGCACCGGCCTTCACGTCCTGATACTCTGACGCGCCCCGTGCGCCCGCGTTCGGCGGCAGGTGAAAGTCGTAACCGTAACCAATTCCCAAACGGAAGTTGACTGACAAGACCACATAACCGCGGCTTGCCAGGTATTGATTGAGCGCGTAAGCGTTCGTGTAGTAGTCCGAATAATGCCAACCCAGCAGCATCTGCCGCGGTGGGCCACCGTGCACGTAAATAATCGTGGGCTTCTTCGCTGCGCCGCCCGCAGCTTCGAACAACTGCCCGTGAACTTCAACACCATCCGGCGCTTTGTAAACAACTTTCTTCGGCGTCACTAACTGCGTCGCGGGAAAATCTCCGGGGACGCGATCTTCAGCCAGCAACCGCGACTTGCCGCCATCGCTCGGCATCACCGCCGGCAGCGGTGGGCGCTGCGGCGTGGCGCTAATGTAGACCACGTGTTTGCCGTCGCCGGTGTTGAATGGCGTCCACTCGAGTCCCTTCCCTGGCGTCAAGACCACCGGTTCAGCTTTATCAACCGGAACCTTCACGATGTGCCGGCGGTCGATGTCATCCGCATCGCTGCCGGCGTTCCCGGCGAACAACATGTACTTGCGATCGGCGCTGATCGAGATGTACTCCGCCATGAAGTTGCCCGGTGTTAATAGCAACGGCTCTCCACCGCTTTCCGCGATCGAGTAAAGATGCGGCCAGCCGTCGAGATAGGAAAGAAAAACGATCCGCCCGGCCGCTGCCCAGTGCAGGTTCGTGCCGCCGTGTGTTGACGGCGGCGAGCCTTTCAACGTGAACGGGCTTTTCCACAACTGGCGCGCTTCGCCGGTCGTGGCGTCAGCCGTCCAGATGGACCACGCTTGCGGGCGTTGTTCGAGCACCGGCTCCGGCGCGCCGCCAGTTCCGGGCCGGCGCACGAATGCGATCCGCTTTCCGTCAGGCGACCAGCGCGGGCTTGAATCGCGCGAAGTTGTCGGTGCGAGATAAAGAACTGGTGTGGAATCGTTCGTGTAGATCCCGATGAACGAATGATCGCCGCGGCCGGAGACAAAAGCGAGACGCGACCCGTCCGGCGACCACTCAGGTGAACCCGCTTCGCCGCGTGCATAGAAGAGCCGTTTAGCGGCGGTGGCGCCGTCCACTGGGACGGACCAGATTCCGCGCTCTTTCAAAAACACGAGGCGATCGCCCTTCGGCGAAATAACAGACTCGTCTCCCTCCGCGAGTAGCTTTGGTTCTCCGCCGGCAAACGGAACACTAAAGATCTGAACTCGCGGCTGCGTCGCACTCATCGACGGATTCACGCCCAGCGAGCTTTCCCAATTCGAGCCGTGATCGCCGCCGCGAACATAGACCACGTATTTGCCGTCGCTCGAAATCGAAAGACTCGTGAGCTCCTGTCCGTCATCCGTTTGGTACTTGGTCAAGCGCTGCGCTTTGAAATCCGGTCCTTCCGCGACCCAGATGTTGCGCGCGCCCCGCTCGTTGAAGGCCCAGGCGATCCGCGAGCCCGTAGCCGAGGCGGTCAGATCACTCGGAAACGGGTACCCCTTGATCTGTTCGATCGTGAACGATTGAGCGGACCTTGCCGCCACCGGCCGCGGTTGAGATACACTTACCGCGGTTCCGAAGGCTGCCAACACCAGCAACACAACAATCAACCTGTAACGTGGAGTGCGCATGACCAGTCTCCTTTTGAGCATAATCTGCGTAATCGCGATTTGTGCAAACAACGCCGTGCCGTTTTCTCATGTCCAGGACGCAAGACAGACCTTCTGGCAGCAATTCAAAACTGCGGTGACGAATCGCGATGTGCCAACGGTCGCGCGGCTGTCGCAGTTTCCCATTCGCATGTCTTACGGCATACCAAGCGTCAAAACGAAAGCACAGCTAGCGAAGCGTTTCCGGCAAGTCTTCAACGAACAGACCGATGCCGCAGCCTGCTTCGGTAAAGCAAAGCCAGAGGTGGATCCGGCAAACGTGAAAGCGTTTACTGTAGCGTGTCCCGACGCCGCAGGCAATGAAGTTGTTATTTATCACTTCCAGCAGACAAAGGCCGGGTGGAGATTTACTTCGCTCGACAACCTGAACGAGTAATACCATCCACAGATTATGCAGATTTTTGCTGGGCAGATGAAGGTTCTGCGTAATCTGTGGATGGTTGTTTCTTGGTGTCTAACCCGAAGCCGAGAAAGATCGTGCCCATGATGATCGCCGACGCGATGAAGTAGGGCGACGAGACGCCTAGATAGTCAAAGGACCAGCCGAAAAACAGCGGCGCAATCGCTCGTGCAACACCGCCGTAAGTCTGTTGGATACCCATGAACAGGCCACGTTCGCGGGGCTTGATGATGCGCGACAGCAGCGCGGTGACACATGGAAACGTGAACGCCGTTCCGAGCGGAATCAAGGCGACAGCCAGCGCCAGCATCCACAGATTCCCGGACAAAGGCATACCGAGAACACCAATCGCTAACAGCGCCAGGCCGAGACGCGAGAGTTTCGCTTCACCGAGCCAGTCGACCATCCGTCCGAGCAGCAGCACGCGCGTGAAGACAGAGATCGATCCGACGTACATGAAGAAGTAACCGATCGTTTGTTCGGTTACCTGAAAGCGCGCGTTGAGAAACAGTGCGAGCACCGCGAAGCTTCCCTGAAATGCGCCCATCGCGATCGCGTAAATCCAGATCAACCGTGACGACGGTTCGCTGGAATGCGAAATCACGCGCAAGATGACCTGTCGCGAGGTGCGGCGCTCTTCGCCTTCGATGTGTACGTGATCTTCCGGATTGCGAGATTCGGTTAGGTAGCGGGCGGCGAAACCGATGTTGATCACGCAGAGCAATGCGGCAATGATTCCGGGTGCGGCGTGACCCATCTCGAGAGTCATGGAGCCGGGCATCAGATCGTATTTACCCAACGTGATCGCAAACGACCCGAGCACCGGACCGAGTGCGACGCCGAGATTCGTCGTCGCCGAAAGCCAGCCGAGCGCACGAGCGCGATCCTGTGGCGCCGTCGAATCGGCAACGTAAGCCTGAATCACGCCGACTGTTCCACCGCCCGCGCCCTGCACCACGCGCGACAGAAACAACAGCCACAGCGAATTAGCGAAACCGAAGATCAAATACGCGATGGCCGATGCGCTCAAGGCGATGAGCAACGCCGGGCGGCGTCCGACGCGATCCGAAAAGCGTCCCCACATCGGCGCGCTGAGCAATTGGGCCACTGTGAAAGCCGCGACGATAAAACTGGTGATAACTCCGATGCCGAAATGAATCCCGAAGAGGTTGACTCCTCCTGCGCCGAGGTTCTTCACGTAGAACGGCAGCAACGGAAAGATCATCAACACGCCAAGCATGTCGACGAACGCCGTCGCCATCAGCGTCAACAGCTTTGCCGGAATCTTCCGCACTTCGCGCCACAGGATGTAAAGCAGCCCGATCCCGATGGCGACGAGCATTACACGCACGAGTGGCGATTGAAATGAGTGCGCTATGTTGTGTTGGAGCAACATCCCGGTTTGTAAAGACTGGCGTCTGGTTGTTAGATTCTCATATCGCCGACAAAAAATCATAATCGGATCAGGGAGGCAGTGATGAAACTGACTGAGTTTTTTCGCGAAGAGCTGGATCGAGAAGTGGAACGTTCGCGCAAAGCGTTAGCGGAAGTGCCGGACGGCAAATACGACTGGAAGCCACACGAGAAATCCATGATCTTCGGTTATCTCGCCGACATGGTGGCGACGATTCCGATGTGGATCCAGATGGAGATCGAACGCGACGAGCTCGACGTCGCGCCGGCTGAAGGAGAGGGTTTCAAATCCGAGAAGAAGGAGACCCGCGAAGCATTAATCAAAGCGCTCGACGAATCGGCCGCGGCTGCTCGTGCGGCACTTGAAAAGACCACGGATGATCACCTGCGGACCAACTGGAAATTGTTGGCGGGCGGCCACGTTGTTATGGAAGAAGCGCGCTATGTGATGATCCAGGACACGATCAGTCACTGGTCACACCATCGCGGGCAGATGACGGTCTACTTGCGCCTCATGGGCCAGAAAGTCCCGGCGCTGTTTGGGCCATCTGCCGACGAACAGAGTTTTTAAGCCACAAAAAGGCACAAGAAGCACAAGAGGTTTACCAGCAGGGTTGACTGGTTTCCTTTCTTTGTGCCTCTTGTGCCTTTTATGCTAAGCCGTTAATCCGTCGCTTTTCTCAAGGATATCGCGCAGCCACCATTCGTGTTTTTCGTGGATCTGCACGTGACGTGAAAAGAGATCGACCGTCCCCGGGTCATCGTGATCGTCTGCCACGCGCGCGCCCTCGCGCATTTCTTTGATCACGATCAAAAGGTTGGCATCCGCTTCGGCAATCATTTCGCGCATGTCGCCCGCGTCGCCCGACACTTTCACACTCGCAAGTCTTTCAACCTCGTCCGGGCGAAAAACCGGATCCTGCCCGATCATCCGCACGCGCTCCGCAAAATCGTCAATCGTCGCCAGCACCGCCGTCGCAAACTCATCGAACAGCAAGTGCAGATCGCGAAACAGCGGACCAAACGTTTGCCAGTGATAGTGTTTGTAATTCGCGTACAGCACGAATCCGTTGGCCAGTTGCCGTTGCAGATGTTCGACCACGTCGCTGGTCGGTTTGTTATCTTTCGAGATCTCGTCGGAAAGGGCACGCTGAGACGCAGCCTTGCCCGCAGCACTCTTAACCATAGTTAGCTCCTCTCTTCAAACCGTGCATTTCAACACAATGCTGTTGCCGAAGCGTGTCGATTGTCTGAGGGAAATGTGAGACCAGTTAAACAGCGCGGGCGATCAGGTAGGTTATCGGGCGTTGATCGTTTTGATGGAGACGTTTTGCCCACGAGGTATTGAACTCCGGCCACTCGGCCGCTGCGATGATTCCCCGCTCGGCGATCTCGAATCTGGCGGCGAGATATCGTGAGGCGAGTTGCTGGTCTATGAATTCGAGCGAGAGCGGAACCAGACCGAGGCGTTCTAGTTCAGACTTGTCGCGCGCAGGATCGAGTCCGATCACAACTTCCAACAAAGCACCGGGCGCGCAAATCCGGCGCAGGTTCTGCAGCACGACCACGTCACCGGTGGCGACGGCGCGCAACAAACTGCCCCACGGAAAATGAACGTGCAACTCATCAGCGGCGCCGTCTAACTCTTCTGGCAGGTCTTCAACCGCTGCCTGAATAAACAGCGCGTTAGGAGCGCCACCCTTCGCCGGCTTCCGGTAAATCTTCTCCGAGATCTTCTCCAGCGGTCTGACGTTCGGATCGATCCCGATGTAAAACTTCTTCGGGTTCTGACGCGCAAACTGGTATACAAAGCGCCCGTCGCCCGTCCCGAGATCGATGATTACACCCTCTCCGGTAAGGTCTAATGAGTCTTTCAAACTCGGCTCGGTCGAGTTATCACTTGGTGCTTCCACGGATTGTTTTGATCATGATGATTTGCCTTTCTAAAAGAGCGATTTAATCCAACCGCCGTCGACCGGAATCGACGTGCCGGTAATGTAACTCGCGCGTTCGGAAACCAAAAACGCCGCCATCGCCGCGAACTCGCGCGGATCGCCGAGACGTCTCATCGGAATCTCCACTTCCCATTTCGCGCGAAACTCGTCGGCGCTGATTCCCTGCTTCTCCGCCATCATCCCGGCCAGCTCTTCCAAACGCTCGGTGCGCGTGTAACCCGGCAGGATGTTGTTGACCGTGATTCCTTCCGTCGCGACCTCGTTCGCGAGCGTGCGGGCAAAGCCCGTGACGGCGGCACGCAAACTGTTCGACAACAGAAGGTTCTCAACCGGTTGCTTCACGGCGATCGACGTGATGTTCAGAATTCTTCCCCAACGCCGCGTTCTCATTCCCGGCAGGACTTCACGCGCCAGGTGAACCGCGCTGTAGAGCGTCAAACGAGTCGCTTGTTCCCACTGTTCATGCGACAACTGATCGAACCGTCCCGCCGGTGGACCACCAGCGTTCGTGACGAGAATGTCGATCCGGCCGAAGCGTTCGATTCCCGATGCGACGAGTTGTTTCACCTGTCGCGCATCGGTGACGTCGGCAGGCACGCCGAGTACGTGTGCGCCGGTTTGATCGGCGATCGAGGCGGTAGTTTCCGCGAGTGTGCCGGGGTCGCGCGCGCAAAGAACGAGCGAAGCGCCTTCCGCGGCAAGCTCTTCAGCAACGGCGCGGCCGAGACCACGGCTACCGGCGGCAATCAGTGCGACTTTATCTTTTAGACCGAGATCCATGATCTTATTTTTGTCTGAGGTAATCGTCTGTTTTGTCGAGCCAATCCTGGCGCGGCGGACTGAAGATGTCGACGTCGAGCGTGTCTTCGAGTGCTTCCGCTTTGTGCTGCACGTACGAAGGAATGTGCAACACTTCGCCGGCCATCACGTCGATCACTTCCGCTTCGTCGGGGCCAATCCAGAAGCGCAGACCGCCTTCGAGTATGTAAGTGAGCTGTTCGTTCTCGTGGGAATGACGCGGAACGATCGCGCCCTTCTTGAGATAGACGTGCGCCAGCATGACGCGATCGGCAGTTATCAAGCGCCGGTCGAGCACGTCACTCAGCTTCTCCTTCGGCATGTCATCCCAACGGTAAAACGTGACGCTTCGTTCGCTCATATTCTTCTCCCACGAAACTTGATTGGTATCTTCAGGCAGGAGTGAAGAATATACGAAACGGGCCAGCAGGCGAAAGCTGCTGGCCCGTTGAAGGAGCCATACTTCGAATGCCGCTCGAATTAGTTTGGATTCACGTCTATACGGGCTTTCAGTATCTGGCGCAGTTTCATGCGCGCCTTGTGTAACTGTGATTTCGAAGTACCAACCGCCACGCCCAGCATCCTCGCGATCTCTTCGTGCTCGTGACCTTCGACGTCATGCAGCAAAAACACTGTGCGATAGCCTGGCGGCAGTTGTTTCACTGCGTTGTCGAGTGCAATGCGATCCATGACCGGCATCGCGTTTGGATTCTCAGTGCCGCGGACGATCTGAACCGGCGTCTCACCTTCCTCCGTAGTTTTCTCCAGTTTGACGCTCCGCTTGCGGAAGTGCATCAAACACTGATTTACAACAAGCCGATGAAGCCAGGTGGTAAATGCCGAATCACCACGAAAACTGCCGATCTTGCGGAATAGCTGAATGAACGCTTCCTGTGCCAAGTCCTCGGCCTCCGCCGCGTTTTGCGTCATGCGCAGACACAGCGAATAGACCCGGCGGTTGTGTCGCTCATAAAGCTTCTCAAACGCCTCCATGTCGCCTTTCCCGGCGGCCATGGCCAGCGCTAGATCGGAATTAGGCGCCGGCTCGGTTTTCTTTGCGGCTGTTAAACCGCCGTGCAAAATTGGGAAGACCTCAGTGTTCGTCATAGGTAAGACACTTAGCAATACCGAGGCCACTGAATTAGTTAGAAAAACCTCAGAAAATGTGGGGTTTATTTGGGGTTTGATGAACGAAAGCGGGTCTCGGGCGCGGAAACCGTGTACACCATGACTGTATTTGGTCACGACCGGTTGTCACTAACCACCGCAACCAAACTGCAAAACAGTTGTCGGGAAGCCAACCCGGGAGTGCGGTACGGGTTTTTGCCGCACTCCGCCGAGGGTGACTTTTCGTCCTCGTTTGTTACGGACGTACCGAGGATGATGACGCAGGCGTACCCGTCTGGTTCAAGCCACGGTTGATGATCATCTTCACTTCAACGCGACGGTTCTGCGAACGTCCCGAAGCAGTCGTGTTCTCAGCCACAGATTCAGTCTTGCCATAGCCCATCGGCGTGACAAAACGTCGTAACGGAATCTTGTGCTGAACGGCAAGATATTGCACAACTGCTTCCGCCCGCGCTTGGCTGAGCCGGAAGTTCTTGGCGTCGCTGCCAGTCGAATCTGTATGGCCCGCGACCTCAATCATGAATGCTTTCGCTCCAGTCGTTTTCGCTGCCAAAGCGTCGAGTTGCGACTTGGCTTCAGGCGAAAGCACCGCGCTGTTGGTTCTGAAATTGACGGCTACAGTCTCCTGCACGTCGTAGTCATCCAGCGATGAAACCCGTTCATTTACGGCCTTTACTTCCGCTCTCGCTTCGGCTGCGACGGCGTATAGCTCGTCCATCTGGCCGGCCACACGTTCCATATTGGCTTCAACCGGGCCGACGCGCGTATCGGTCGTCAGTGCCGCACGCATGTCAGATTCGTTGAAGCGAATCTTCTCGGCAACCAGTTGTCCCTGGCTATCGCCCCGGCCTTCAACCTCCACGATCAAGCCGCGAAGAATGTCGGTAACCGGATACTTCTTGCCGCTGCGGAGGAATCCGCCGTGCGTTTTAATGCTGGTATTGTCAGTAATTACAACTTGATAGTCCGCGCGACTGCGGTCTCGAATCGTGAAAACATCGGCGTCGCGAGTGATTACCACGCCTCTGAACTTCATTTTCGAGCCGGCAGGCACGGAACGCAGCGACGTATTTTGCGCGGTCGAAGTTTGCGCTGTGGTCTGTTGGTTATTGCTAAATTGACCCAATGCTACCGGCATGACCGCGAATACGATGGCCATGGACCATACGACTGCTAATGGGTGAAATCTCTTACGGTTCATACGTTAACTCCTCCAAGTTGGTACCGTCGGAGTGAATACGCACTCCAGCTTTTCCTGTGTCGGGGCCATCAAGGTTTCGGTGGGGGACTTGAAAGAGTAGCAAACGCGCCGCCGGATTGATAAAGAACCTGTTAAAACTTGATTCTAAAACAATGATCTTTGCCGCGGATTGTAGAACGTTCGTTTTGGCTCGTCGAAAACGGAACGGCCGTCAAGTGAGGGTGAAATCTTGTGTTCGTGGGTGATTACTGCGGCAAAATCGGCTTCTGGTTGGAATTTGTTTTCCACTTTTTGCACGAAACGGTTCAGGCGTTTGAAACCCTCAAGCTTCTCTTTATCGCCGACTTTGGCGGCGTCGAGACCTTTGCGCAGGACGTTGAGCGATTCGTCGTAGGTTTTTAGTGGCACGGGGAACGGGTGGCGATCTTTGCCGCCGTGCGCGAATGAGAAACGCGCCGGATCGGAGAAGCGGCTCGGTGCGCCGTGGACGACTTCGGCCACCAGCGCGAGCGATTGCAGTGTTCGCGGGCCGAGGTTCTCGAGCAGCAGCAGTTCGGCGAAGTCGTGAAGGTCGCGTTCGTAAGCGACCGCGAGCACAGCGCCGAGACGTTTCAGATCGACGTCTTTGGCGCGCACCTCGTGATGAGCCGGCAGTTTCAGGTGACGGGCAGCTTGTAGAGTTTTCTCCGGACGCTCGTGAGCGATCTCGAGCAGCGCGGTCTGCGCCGGCTTCGCTTGCGTATCGACGAGGTTCATGATCGTGCCCTGGTTCTCGCCGACGATGCCCGTGTGTGGTTCGGTTACAAAATCTCGCACTGAAGCGGAGTGCCAGTGATAACGACGCGCCATACCGTTTTGATCGTTAAGACCTTGTTGGACCACCGCCCACTCACCATCCGCAGTCACGATAAAGTTGTGCAGATAGATCTGGAAACCGTCGGCGATCGCATTGTTGTCGATACGTGCAGTGAGTTTGCTGGTCCGCACCAAAGCGTCGGCATCAAAGCCGCGGCGTTCGCCGAGCAGTCGCAGTTCGTTTGGCGTGTTTCGTGAGTGGCGTCCGCGTCCACCGCAGATGAAGAGTCCGAGTTCCTCTGCTCGTGACGCGAGTCCGCGTTTAAGTGCGCCCATCACTGACGTGGTGATACCGGATGAGTGCCAGTCCATTCCCATGACTGCGCCGAATGCCTGAAACCAGAAAGGATCGCTGAGGCGGGAAAGGAAACCGGAAGTGCCGTAGTCGTGGACGATCGCTTCGGTGATGCCGGTGCCGAGCGTGGTCATGCGTTGCGCAAGCCACTGCGGAACGCGGCCGCCGTGAAGCGGAAGATCGGCAGTTCCGGATCGTTTCATTACTAGCTATCTTTCTTACTCACGCGCCCGATATAAAACCCCGCGCCGAAGATCATCGTGAGCAGAAAGAATACCGGAATCAACATTACGAAACTATCCCACAGTTGCTGGATCATGTGTTCACCTCGTTTGGAAAGTACTGTGAGAGTTCGGGGCGGTGACTTCTAATCTAGCACGAGTGCTTAGAGGCAAAGGAAAGTTTTTTTATTTGCAGGCTACCTACGAGAAACAAAATGCATCAATAGCGATAGTTAAATTTCATTTCCCGCGCGGTCTCCCCCGCATGGTCCTAAACAAAGATTTGAGGCTCCGCATTCTTCGGCCTCGCTAATACGACAAGCAGGTTTCCTAACTACTGACGTTCGTCTTTTGGCGAACTGCCGCCGCTCGAAGTGTGTGTGCTTTTTCTTCTCCTCGCCCACGACAACCGATTGGGGTGGCTTCCTCATGCACGTCCACAGCCACCCCAGCGCGTTACCCACAGGACACGAAACCCGGCGATACGCTAGAATACCCGCGATCCATTAATCCAACCCTTATCTTGCGCGTGTCACGAACTGCTCGACATAAATCTCGTATTGGTTATTCATGACTGATTCAGACGACTCGACACCAAAGCTCAAAGCCGAACAGGCCGCGAAGAAATTCCGCGAGGAGGCACTCCCCGAACGCATCCTGCGCCGCGTGCTCGAAGGTATGGGCGACGTCGTCGACCGCCGCTTTGGACGTACCGTCGAACCGCGCAGCGGGCTTACGACTTCCAAGCTCATCGAGCGCATGAAGAAGTTGATTGACGAACGCGTGCGCGACGAAGGCAAAAAAGGACGAATCGCACCCCACCATCTAATACTTAAAGTCGAGTGGGGCACACACTCGGAAGCGCCGCCCGAAATTCTCCACGACCTGAAGAACGAAGTTCTCGCGGCGGCGATCGATCATATCAACGACCATCGCTACCGCACGCTTGGTCCAGTCAACGTCGAAGCCGAAGTCGACATTTTCACGACCGGCATCTCGGTGGATCCGACGTTCGGTGAGTTTGAAGAAGACCTGCGCCGCCAGGACGAAGAACGGCGCGCGGCAAAGACAGGCGTGCCGATTCCCAGCGCCGCGCCACCGATGCCCGACATCCAGGTCGTCGCCCGCGTTACGCAACAAAATGGAACACGCGAAGTACCATTAGTGTTCAAGCCTGGAGGTAAACGGCTAAACGTCGGTCGCGCTTCCGACAACGAATTGACCTTGAACGACGGCAGTGTTTCGAAGATTCACGCAGCTTTGTTGATGACTACTGAAGGTAGTCTGCTGGTTGCGGATACTGGATCTACCAACGGCACGTATATCAACGGCAGGCGTATTGCTTACGGTGAGTCGCGAGTTATCGAAGACGGCGACGTAATCGGATTCGGCGACGTTGAAGTAAGATTGCGCAAGAGTGATTAAGCTTCTCAGACACTGAGAAGAACGACAGTCTTTCTCAAGAACACTGGATGACGACATTACTCCTTTTACTTCTGTTTCAATCTCCCACGCCGTCTCCTCTTGCCACTCCCCACGTGCCGGAAAGAACACCTGCGCTCTTCACGCTGATCTACGTCGGCGGCTTGGCACTCGTGATTCTGTTGCTGCTGCTCAGTTTGATCCGTAACCGCCGCAGCACGGCAGGAAAGACAACTGCGATTCCCGAAGACCTGCCCAAGGCAGTAAAGAAACGACTCGGTTCGTCGTCAACTAATCGCGGCCTGCGCGTACTGCGCTGGCTGTTCGTGCTGCTCTCGATCGGTCTCTTCTCTTTTCACATCTACTGGGCCAGGTACGCTGGGGAACAAAACGAAAAGTTTCAGCAACTGAGTTACAAGGATCTGCGTGTGCGCCGCTTGTCTGAATCGACACTGCGCGGCTGGATTCTCGATCGCAGCGGCCGGCTCGATCAGCCACTCGCTTATTACAAACGTGATTCGGACGGTGACATTCGCCGTGAGTATCCGATGGACAAAGCGATGGCCCATCTGTTTGGTTCCGATCGTGGCGATCCGGGATTGGAGCGTGCGTTGTTTGGCGTTCAGAGTGGCGCGCTGCCTGAGGCGCTGGCGGTCGTTCGCGGCGAGACGTTGGATTTCAAAGGCAACCAGGACGTGCGTCTCACGATCGATCGCGCGCTGCAGCAAACCGCGATGGACCAGTTGAAGGGCAAGCACGGCGCGGTAGTGATCATCAATCCACAGAACGGCGAGGTGCTCGCGCTTTACAGTGAACCGTCATACAGCCTGAAGGAAGTCAGCGACGAGGCAACGTGGATTCGCCTCGAAGCAAACGAGCGCGACAAGCCTCTCGTTAGCCGCGCACTCGGCGCGTATTACATTCCCGGTTCGACTTTCAAAACCGTGACCATGACCGCGGCGTTTCTCGCGGGCGAACAGGACACTGAATTCACGTGCAGCGGCGGCGGTTACTACGCCGCGCCGGGCGCAAACGTAATCTACGACGACGCTGGACCAGGCGAAGTACACGGAAAGATCGGCATCGATCATGCGTACGAAGTCAGTTGCAACCAATACTTCGCGCAGATGGGCGTGAAGCTCGGTCCGGATCGTCTCAAACGCGCCGCGCAGTTGCTCGGCATCGGCGGCTACGACACACCTGCGGAAGCGTTGCGTGGCCGTAAAGAACCTGAGCTTTGGGACGCGAGCACTGACGCCGTCAAACGCGCGCTCGCGCCACGGCAGGCGACGATCGTCACCGGCAAACAAGTCACCCGCTACGATCTCGCGCTGATGGGTTATGGACAGGGTTACGCCGGACAGATGACTCCGTTTCAAATGGCGCTCGCGGCCGCGGTGATCGCCAACATGGAAGGCAAGTTGATGAAGCCGAAGATCGAGTTCAACGTAGCGCCACAGCCTTTCAACCAGGTGCTGACGCCGGCACAAGCGTTGCGAATGCGCCAGATCATGGGCCTCGTCACCGGTGGTCCAAGCGGCACCGCGCGAGGTGTCTTTGCACCGGTCAAAGCCGCGGGGATCAACACCGGCGGTAAAACAGGCACCGCACAAAAGGTCGTACCCGTTTACGATCCGAAAACAGGCGAACCAAAAACACGTCACAAAGTCGAGCGCGACAACCGCGGCAACATCATTCGCGAATACGAGGAAGTGATCATGGACGAAGAGCATCCGCGAATCGACGGTTGGTTCCTGTGCATCGCGCCGCTCGAGCGTCCGACTCTCGCGATGGCAGTGGTTGTTGAAGGTGGCGGCTACGGTTCGCGCTCAGCCGCGCCAATCGCTGCCGCGCTCGTTTTGAAAGCCAGAGATTTGGGTTATTTCAGCGGAGCCAAATTGGCGCCACCACCACGGGATTTAACTTCGAGAAGATGAAGAATCGCGCGTCATCACATCTGCTGATCATCCTGGTGATTCTCGGTCTCGAGATCACGGGTTACATCGCGATTCATCGGGCGGGTCTCCTGCGTGGTTACGAAACGTCAGTTATCGGCGCCGTGCGCGACCTGCTGATGTTCCTGCCGTTGATGGTGCTGGCGATCTGGTTGTCGCGAAATATGAAGTTCATTGGCAACTGGGTGCTCTTCACGACCGCGATTCTGCTGTTCGCGTTCGGCATGTTGATCCAGTACCGGCTCTACAGCGATCCGGAATATAACGCGCGTAACAAAGCGGCCGCGCGTGAAGAGAAGATGCAGGCGCTCAGAACGCGCTACATCATGGAGAATTACGATCCGGTCAAAAAACAGTTGATGGGCTTGCCGCCGACGCCCGCGCAGCCGATCGACATCGATCAGTTACCGAAAAAGGAATCCAACTACTCGCTCTGGAACGCGCTGACGGCGAGTTACACGTGGATTCCGATCTTCTCGTTTTTGACTTTCGCGATCGCTTATGCGATGTGCAGCCGTGATGGGTTTTTGCTCTGGCTCCAGCGCAATAGTTTCATCATCGTCTTGTTTACTTTGCTGCCGCTGGCGATCGCGGTCGTGACGTCCAGCGCCGGTAAAGCGCTCGGCAACATGACGCCGTGGGAGCCATCTAAGATTCCCTTTCTTGTCGGCTTCGCCGGCATTCTCACCGCACGCTACAAAGATCTCGCTGAGACTTACTGGGGAATCCCGCGCGCGCGTGACATCGTGCCGTTGATCGTGATGGCGATACTGCCGTTCGTGCCGTTCTTTGCGTTGAAAGATTTCGGCCAGATGCTGATCTTCAGCGGCGCGTACACGACGCTTTATCTCGTGGCTGTTCGTCGCTGGCCGCAGTTGTTACTGTTCGTCGGGTCGGTTTTTCTCGTGATCAGCATCCTGGTTGTCGGCGCGTTGCCGCGCGATGTACAGGAGTCAGTGCCGCTGCTGCCGACGATCGCGCGGCCAATCAGCGCGGCGCTGCCGGCGCGTATTCAGCAACGTTTCCACTTGTGGCTTGACGGGTTCGATCCACCGTCGCCCGAAGTGTCGTGGTGGAAAAAGGAATACCAGGAAGCTTTAGATAAGAATCCGAAACTGAAAGAGCTTGCCGAACAAAGTCCCGCGATGCAGAAGACTGTGAACGTGGATATCTGGTTCGACCAGCTCGCCTTTCAGCCGGCACAGGCAACCTGGGGCATCAGCTCAGGCGGCACAACCGGCAGAGGTTTCGGTCTCGGCTTTCCGGAAGTAATTCCGATTGCGGACTCCGACTACGTCTATGCGGCAATCGCTGAGGAGACCGGCCTGTTTGGCGGCGCGGTGATCATCCTGGCGGTCATCATTTTCGTGGTCGCTGGTGTTCGCACTTCGCTGGAGTCGCGTGATATGTTTACGAAGTTGTGCGCGGCTGGTCTGACGGCATTTATTGGTTTTCAAGCTTTGGTGAACATCGGCGGCATCTTGCGCGCCTTGCCGATGACGGGCATCACGCTTCCCTTCGTCAGCCACGGCGGTTTTAGTTTGATAACAAGTTTTGCGATGTTGGGAATGCTGATGGCGTTTTCAAACCGAAACGCGCGTGATCGGGTGATTGCGGAAATGCCGGCGGTAAAGAGTTCATCTCCCCTTAAGCTGGAGGCAGTGGAATGAGCGAAGACAGGAACACCTTGCGGGTCCAGTCCTCAGCGCTTAGCGACCGCGGGCTTAACGAGCGTCGCCCTCTCAACGAAGACGCCTATTTGCAGGACCTCGCACGTGGGATCTTCGCCGTCGCCGACGGCGTTGGTGGCGCGGAAGCTGGCGAAGTCGCCTCACAAACTGCGATTGAAGTTCTCGACGAGGCGTTTCGTCACCAGACGGATGGCGCTGACGTCGAAGATCTGATGGAACTCGCGATCCAGCGAGCCAACGCTTCGATTCACCAGATGGCCCAGGAGCACGCGAAGTTCTCCATGATGGCCACGACCATCGTTGCCTTGCATCTCAAAGGCAACGTCGCGACGTTTGGACACGTCGGCGATTCACGTCTGTATCGTCTCGCACCTGACGGACAACTACATCGCGAAACTGAAGATCACTCGATTGTCGAAGAAGAGGTGCGTGCCGGGCGAATGACGCCGGAACAGGCGGCGAATCATCCGAGCAAGAACGTGATCAGCCGTGCGCTCGGCGCCGAACAGGGCGTCGAAGTCGACATGAAGACGATGGAGGTCGAAGACGGCACGGAGTTTCTGCTGTGTACTGACGGCATCACGCGTCATGTTTCTGACAACGAACTGCGGCAATTGCTCGTACTCAATAACGATCTTGAAGAGCTTTGCCGTGAACTGAAGCGGCGCTGTTACGAGCGTGGCGCTGAAGACAATCTCACGGTGATCGTGGTGCGGGTTGGCAATCCGGTTAGTACGGATGAACGAATGGCGGAGCTCGAGCCGACGATCTCGCCCGAGACGCAAACCGTCTACGCAGCTCAACACGGTGGACAACAGACGATGATCGGCACGCAGTCAAACGGCAGTCCGGCAACAGGATCGCGAATCGCGATTCCGGCGGCGCCCGCGCAGGTCGAGCCGAATCACGGAACGCTCAACGTTGCGGAGCCGCGACGTGGCGGCAGTGGATTGGCCCGCGTGTTTGGATTTTTACTGGTGTTGATTCTACTCGCCGCGGCGTTCTACGCCGGTGCGCGTTTTAAAGAACGAATTCCCTTCCTCGCAACGAAGACGCAGGAGCAGCCCGTTTTGACACTTACTGTTCCGGCCTCTTCGCCGGAACCATTCGTGCAGTTCGAACGAATGCGGCGGCAGGTGGATCTGGATCCGCGGGCGTGGCTCGCGACGGAGCCTCAGAAAGAGTTGGTAAACGCGAGCGTTCAGAGTCCGCTGGATTCGCCGCACACAGACTTTTTGTATCTCTACGGCCGCGCAAACCTGCTCTCCGGCAACACTGACGAAGCGAGCAAAGCCTTCGACGCTGCTATCGCCAAGGCGGACGCGAATCCTTCGCCCGCCAACGCCACCATCAAAAGAGAATCGGTGCTTGGCCTGGCGGCCGTCAGCGTGCGCACCCAAAAAGATCGTTGGAAAGTACTCAATCATTACGAAGAGCTGACGAAGCCTCCAGCCAGCTCGGCGACCCCCACACCCTGATCCGGTAATCACGCATCAAAGCATGCGAATCAGGGCGAAACGATGTCGGAACTCAAACTCCAACAAAGCAGATTAGACGGGCGCTACGACATCATCGAATGTCTCGGAAGGGGCAGTTACGCCGAGATTTACGTCGCCAACGACAACGCCGCGCCGGAAGGTTCACCGCGCACGATCGTGATCAAGGCGTTGAATCTGCATCTGCAAGGCGAGCCCGACATCGAACTTGAACGAACTCTCGTCAGTAATTTTCAAAACGAAGCAGTCGCGCTCGATCGCGTTCGTCACCCAAATGTAATTAATCGCCTCGGCCACGGAACGGCGATCGATCTTGCCGGCACGACGTTTCACTACATCGTGCTCGAGTATCTTCCCGGCGGCGACATGTTGAAGCTGACGAAAGCGCAGCCGCTGTCGATTCAACGCGCGCTCTTTTATCTCGAACAGGTCTGTTCCGGTCTTGCGCACGCGCACAAGTGCGGCGTTATTCATCGAGACATCAAACCGCAAAATCTTTTGCTGACTGAAGACAAAGAGGTCGTGAAGATTGCGGACTTCGGCGTCGCGCGGCTCGATGCGACCGAGGGCGCCATCACGCGCGTCGGCACCAACATCTATTCCGCGCCGGAACACAATCCGCTCATTCAAACCGGGCAGCTAGACACCACGGGGTTGAAGTTTCCGCACGATCACTTAACACCGGCAGCCGATATTTATTCGCTTGCAAAAACAACCTACGCGCTGATCGCCGGAGAATCGCCGCGCCGTTTCGCGCATCACTCGTTGAGCGAACTGCCGCCGCTGTCGCGCGACACGTATTGGGGCAACGCGGTCCTGCGCGTGCTGCAAAGAGCGACGCAGAACCGCCCGGAAGATCGTTATCAAACGGTTGAAGAGTTTTGGGACGAACTAGCTGACGCTAGCTTGCCACCGACACGTCCGCTGCAAATGGTCCCGCCTCTGGAAATGCGTCGCAAGCCGAGCGAGGAACTCTCGATCGAACCCGAACCCGAAGACTTCACTGAAGCCGCGCCGCCGCGACCGCATTTCGCCGTTCCCCGAACTGAACATAGCCCAGCGGAGTTGACTTTCGCCGGCGTAGACGTTAAGAGACCGCGGATCGTGGTGCCCATCAATCTTGAGGCGCGCCGGCAGATGGAGTTGCGGGAGCGACAACAGCTAGCCGCGGCGGAACAGAGTACGAACGGGCGAAAGCGATCGACGGTTGAGGAGATACTGCCACCGAGCAAGAAGCGCCGCGCGCTCGTGGCCGCGGGCTTGATTCTGGCTTTTGCCGGTATGCTGTTGGCGACGCACAAATATGTAACCTCGCAATGGAATCCGCTGGCGGAGATAGCTCGCATTACCGAGCCGCCGTTGATTGGCCGCGAGGGTTTTACGACCACCGATGTGAACTTGCGGCCGGTCGCCAACGTTTCTCAAGATCCGATTGGACTGGCAGAATCGGGTTCGAAAGTGAAAGTATTGAGCGCTGATAATAATTGGTATGAAGTGCAAGTAATGGAGCACGCCCGGCCCAAGAACGATCCGTATTCGTCCGACCGTGGCTGGATTAACAAGCGGTACGTTAGATTTGATTAGCTTATTTGAGGAGAACCACACTTGGGTCTGCTTGAATCGATTAGAAAATGGATAGACGGCGAGACGGGCGAGGACTTATTGGAAGCCGCCGACGAACACGCAAAACCGCGACGTGTTTGGGAAGAGTTTCTCGTGAAGATCGCGCGTGAAGTTGAAGCTGCTATGCAGCGCGAGATGTTCACGCCGCCGGGTGGTCCAACCTACATCCCTCGCGAATACATCGTCTATCTCAGTCCCGACGACGATAAGGATTGGCAAGGCGACAAACGCCGCGGACTCGAGCAGGGACTCTTTCACGTGCTTTCCGAACGAGCACGCGAACTGAGCGGCCAAACGCAGTTGGCGGTGAAATCCTTTGCCGTTGAGTTACGCGTTGATGGAACGTTGAACAAGGGTGAGTTCCGCGTGCAGGCGGTTTGGGATGAAACGGAAAGCGGTCACACGATGGTGACGCCACGCGTCGATCCGATGCGCACTGCGCCGGCGTTCAGTCCAAACGATACGGTTGTCGAAAAGGCATCCGATTCGAGCGAGAGCGAACAGACAGTCGTGCGTCCGAAGGCCACGGCTTTGTATTCGGTTGAAGTCTGGCGCAACGGTGTGCGTGAAGCAGTGGTGCCGATCATGAAAAACGAGATCACTATCGGACGCGGCTCGCGCAGTATCACAGTCGACCTGCCCGTGAAAGGCGATCCAGAAGTGAGCCGTGTTCATGCTGTATTGTCGCGTGATAACGAAGGGCGTTACTGGCTGGTAGCGAAGGGCCGCAATCCCACCATAGTCAACGGCCGCGAATTAACCCGTGAAGAACCCACGGAAGTCACTCCCGATCAGAAGATCGCTATTTGCAACTTTGTGCTCCGGATCCAACCGAAGTAGTTCCCGCAAAGGCGCAAAGTCGCAAAGAAAACTTTCCAAGAGGGGCAGGCTGTTCTTAAGAGCTTTGCGCCTTTGCGCCTTTGCGGGAAAGTTCTTCCAATTCGCTGATGAGGTCGTGCAGTAGAGTCGCCACGTTTTCACCCTGAAGATAATCTTTGCCGAGCATCTTCATGATGCGGCGCTCTTTGGTCACGCCGTTTACTTCTTTCAACAGCGCGCGTGCGAAGGCTGCGACTACTTTCCCATCGAATTGTTTCCCACTGTTCTGCCGCAGGTCGCGTACGACGTCTTCAAACGAACGCCGTCGCCGATAAGGACGATCCGTAGTCATCGCGTCGAACGAGTCCGCGAGCGAAACGATCTTCGCCCCGATCGGAATCTGTTCGTCAACCAAGCCGTCCGGATAACCACGCCCGTCGAGCCGCTCGTGATGATACTTGGCCATCAATGGAATGTCGGCGTACGGATGATTGATCGGCGCAAGAATTTCGTAGCCCGCGGCCGGATGGCGGTTTAGCTCGCTCGACTCTTTCGCGTTGATAGCGTACGGCGCGTTAATGATGTCGCGGTCCACGACGAGTTTGCCGATGTCGTGCAGGTAGCCGGCGATCTGAATGCCTTCGACTTCCTCTTCACTCCAACCCAATTCACGCGCGATGATCTCGCTGTAGCGGCCGACGCGTTCCGAGTGGCCCTGCGTGTACTTGTCCTTGATATCAATCGCCGCGGCAAAGGCGCGCACGGTCGCGCTATAGATCGTACGCAACTCTTCGTAGAGCCGGCGATTCTCTTCCGCGCGTTGGGCCACCTGTTCGAGCAATCGGTGCGTGTGAATACCGACGCCGATGTGCCGGACCATCGCGCGAATCGTTTCGAAGTCATCGCCCGAAAACCCTTCACCGCTCGCTTTTTTACCGAGCATGACAAGTCCGGTCACTTCATCGCGCACGATCATCGGCAGGACCAGTTCGATCTCTTCCTGCTGTAGCCGATCGCGATGGCGGTTGATGAAGGAGTTGGCAGTCGAGTCGTTGCTGAGCAAAAACTCGGAAGCTTCGCCAGCAAGAAACTCCTGCTTCTCTTCCTCGGCAATGGAAAACTCTGTAAACAGCCTGTCCCTGACGCCCCAGATCGCAACACACTGGAGCTCACCGGCGTCGATACACTCGGACACTGCGCCGCGGCGCAACGCGAGCGTCCCGAGCAACAGGTGCATTGACGTTCGCACCATTTCGGTGAAATCGCCTCTTCCAGCTATCTCCTGGCCCAAGTCAGCAAGTGCACCGAATGTGTGAATGAGTTTCTGGGTCGAAGGCTCCATCTAGTTAATGGACTATGGGAGTAGTCTCGAAACCGGAAAGCGTAAGCAACGCCTCGCTTTCATCCTTTGCCAATGCGACGTGCCGGGTGAGCCCAAGCATCTCGAAGAGCTGGACCGTCTGGTTGTTTACTTCGGAGAAGACGATCCTGGCGCCGCACTTCTCTGCGACGTCAATGATGCCGAGGAGGATCGAGATACCGATACTGTTGACTAGTTTTGTGTCGCTGAAATCGATCACTAGCGCGCGACAACCACAGTCGAGTTGCCGGCGGCATTCTCGTTCGATCTTTTCACCGGTCAGTCTATTTAGATAATCGCTGGCATAAACAACAGCCGTGGTCCCAACGCAGTGCGACCGTACCAAAGGGGCGTTTGGTTTATCCATGTCGTCTCAGTTGTGGATTCAGGAAGCGGTGTCGCGGACGTATTTGGTCATGCGCAAGCTGGTGCCGTCGTCGACTCGTTCGAACTCGACTTCGTCCATCAACGTGCGAATGAGTTTAAGGCCCCATCCACGTCTTTCTTCTGCCGCTTCGGTTGTGTCTGAATGGCCGCTCGCGCCGTTAAGATTGGTTGGCACGACGCCACGACTCGAAATAGTGACCACTAATCTATCACTTTCGAGGCGAAAACGTTGATAAATTTTTCGATCCGGGCTGAAACTGTGTTCGGAGGCGTTGATACAAGCCTCGACGATGGCGGTCTTTATCTGATTGATGGCCTCGGGCCGGAACGTCAAACGCTTCGCGATCTGTTCGGCTGTGCTGGCCGCGATGAGCTCGTTGTCCTCACCCATCGGGACCACGACAAGAAACTCGTTGGCCTCTCCAGTGTGTACAACTGAATTCACGGGCATCTCGCTGATGCGGGCGGCCAGGAGTTCTAATTGCCGCCGGCTCGAACCAAAAGCTTTGCGGCGAGCTAACAACCGGCTCGCGTCTTCTGTAAAGCCTTCGTTTGAAATCAACCAGACCTGAAAGCGGCTGAAACCCAATCTGCCCGCCAGGCTCTCGAAGCGCTCAACCCATGCGCGGGCCACTTCGATATCGACTTCCAGCTTCGACTCGAGGTCCGCGATTAACCAAACGACCTCCTGCGCGTCGGAGTAAATTCCGTCTTCAAAAGTGTGCGCCACGAGACAGCGTTCGTCTTCCGAGATTTGCCGCATGTCGCTGTTGAAGGCGACGCAGCTCGCGAGATGCACTGTCTGCGGCAGTTTGAATTGTTCGGTGTCGGCGTCGAGATCTGAAGCGAGGCGTTCCGGTTCGAGGCCTTTGTACTTCCGGCTGAACGTAGCGTAGTCGAAAAGGACCGCCGGCACTCGTTGCGTGTTGAAACGTGAGATGATCTCGCGCAGGCTGATGCGTGCGATCTGTTTGTAATGACGCGCCATCGTATGTGGCGCGCGTTTGAGTGCGTCGGCGAGCGCGTCGGCAACGACGAGGGCACGTGGCTCGCCCAACACGTCGAGCCGGTAGCGGGTCTTCAAGTAGTCTTTCCAGGCTTGTGGGCCCGTGCCCGCTTCGACGCTTGTTCCGTCCCAGTTCACAAACTCCTGCACGTGCAGGCGATGTAAGACTTCCTGAAGTTCACCGGCCGTGATGTGCAAACGTTTGCGCCAAACTTCAAACGACGAGACCTGGTCTTCGCCCGCCGCAGCTTCCCACAACAGACGAATCAACAGGTGACGCGTCTCCAATCGCGGCGAGATCTCTTCGAGCAGGTAAACAAAATGGCGATGCAAGTGACCGCCGAATAGTTCGTCGACGTAGAGACGTTCGCAATCGAGATAAGAATTGAGCGCGACGCGCTTCTCGCGCGCGGCTTGCAGGAAGCTGTTGATGAAAAACGGACTCCCGGCGAACTGTTGGACCAGCAGATCACGCGCGGCTTCGCTGGTGACTACGTGTTGGCGTTGGGCCACATGCTCGACGAGCAGCGACGCCTCTTTCGCACTCAATCGTTTCAGCCGCAGCAAATCAAGTAACTCAAAATTGCATTCGGCTTCGTGCGCGGCCGCGAGAATCTGCCGCCGTAAACCCGCGAGGACGAAAGTGAAGCCGCCGCGGCCGAAGACGCGCAGGACTTCCGTTCCTAACACGACAACGCCGTTGAGATAATCGGCGAGCTGCGCGCCGTCGAGCATGATCAGCGGGCGGCCGCGTCCGGCTGGAATGCGTTGTGGCGCGCCCAGACAAAAGCGAACCAGCGCCTTGTCGTCGTTGCTGAAGCGCAGACGCGCGTACGACTCGACCAGTTGTTCGACCCACTCGTGATCCGCGGGCAGCGCGAGCTCGAGCAAATCCTGGAGCGTCAGCGTGGCATTGGAAACAAACGGTTCGTTGCGGCGAAACGCGATGTACTGCTGAAGAAACGTGTTGAGAAACTCGATCGCCGCGCTCACCGCAGTTGTTTCGTTGCGTGTGAACGCGAAATAGATCGGAATGACTTCGTTGCGTTGATTGAAGATCCGATCGTAAGCCTGGCGCAGCAGTTCGGAGACGCCGGCGGACGGTTCCATGAGCAGCAGGAGACCACGCCCGGCATTGTCGGGCGCCGCGTGAGCCATGACCGCCGCGAGCTCGTCGGTGCGCCCGACAAAGTCGGATGGCGCTACACGGCCGAGAATGCGCCGGAAGTTCTCACTGGAACTGCCTCTATTCATGTCGAGCGTTTTCCTCGCCGTAAAAGACGGTCCTATCCTTGCCCTGGTTCTTCGCCTGATAAAGCGCGCGATCCGCCGCCGCGATGATGTTTTCCGATGTATTCACGAACGCTGAAAAGGTCGAAACGCCGATGCTCACGGTCACGTGGCCCAGTGGTTGAGCCTTGCCATGCGGAAAGTGCGTCGAGCTAACGCGCTGCCGGATGCGATCCGCGATCGCGCCCGCTTCAACGATGCCGGTTTGCGGAAGCAGAATGCAGAACTCCTCGCCGCCGTAACGCGAAGCCACGTCCGCGGAGCGCAGTGCGCCTTTCAAACAATGCGCGGTGATTTGCAGCGCGAGATCGCCGGCCTGGTGTCCGTTCGTGTCGTTGTAAGCCTTGAAGTCGTCGATGTCGATCATCAGGAAGCTCATGGGATAGTCGTGACGCTTCGAGCGACTCAACTCTTCCATGAGGCGTTCTTCGAGATAGCGCCGGTTTGGGAGCGCCGTTAGCGGATCGGTGATCGACATCAGTTGAAACTCGGTCGCGCGTTCCTGCCATTCGGCACGTTCGAGCGCGAGCGCTACTTGCGGTCCGATGATTTCCAGTAGTCCCAGGTCGACCTCATCAAACGTCCGTCCACCCGATTTATCGGTGACATTTAAAACTCCGACCTTGCGGCCGCCGATGATGATCGGGTAACTGATGAATGAATTCGTTTTGTAACGGCGCTCGGGTGCAGCCGGCGTGCGGCCTTCGCGTCGGAGATCAGTAACGATCAACGGTTTGCCAGTGTCGATCACCTGCCCCGACACACCTTCGCCGACGCGAATTGGTCCAACATTCGCCAGATCGGTTGCGAGTCCGCTGGCCGCTTTCACAACCAACTCATTCGAGTTCTCTTTCAGCACGAGAATCGAGGCGCGTTCCGATTGCAGCAGCTCTTTTGAGTTGCTGACGATGGAGTTGTAAGTCTTCGCGGGGTCCGCACAACTGATCCGCTCGAGAAAATGTTGTAGCGAGTTTGCAAAACGCGAACGCGATTCAAGTTCGGTCCGTAAACGACGGACTTCTTGTTCGAGATCCGGTTTCGCCGTCGCTGCGGCTGGCGCAGGTTGGCCTTTTACTTTTGTCTTGTCAGACCCGTTTGAAGACGCAGAATAAAAGCGTTGCGTGCTTCTTTCGACGCGCTCGGCAAGTTCCTCGAGCCGTTGTGCTTCGGAAAAGATCACATTTGAAAACGTTTCGTCAGCAGCGAGGCTTTGCAGGTCGCCGGCGCGGAAGCGTTCCATCAGTTGCTGGTAATCGATCCCTTTGATAAACGCGCGGCCGCCAATCACCGCCAGATTGCGCTTACCTCCCAGTTCTATTCGCTTCGCAAAACACTGCAACCCCGCGTGACACTTGTATTCGATCATGCCGCCGGCCTTGGTTGCTTCCGCATGAGCGGCGCCGCAATAAGGGTCGCAGAGCTGTGCGTGCTCGGGCGAAGTCTGAAATGCCTGGCAGATGGAATTGTTGTTGGAAACGACGACGGCGGGCGGCTGGTGACCATCAACGAGAAGCAGGGCGAGCCCCGAGTTAGCCGCGAGCCCATCCTGAACCTCCGGCCACGCGGAAGGGGCATCTTCGCGGTGTTCCTGAGTATTTGGGGCAATGGGGGACTTCTTCATTAGCTTCTGGGCACAAGCATATGGAACTCTCCCTCATCCGCACACGAGGATTACCTTAGTCGTAAACACCGAATAGCAAGGGGATTTCAAGGGCAGCGGGCCAAAATGCCACGAAAAAAGCGAGCTTATTCGAGGCCGGGAGCAGTGCCGGGCGGAACCTCTTCAATGTGAGGCATTGCCGGGCTAATCCTGACGCACGCGGCGAAATGCGCAGGTTTAATCTCAACGAGTTGAGGAATCACCTCCTTGCAAACATCGATCGCATACGGACAACGCGTATGAAAGGGGCATCCTTTGGGCGGATTGATAGGCGAGGGGACGTCGCCCTCCAGCATTATACGTTGTCTCGTCGCTTCGATCTCCGGGTCGGGTACGGGCACCGCGGAAATCAGCGCTTTCGTGTAAGGCATCAACGGTTCGACATAGATTGTCTTGGCGTCGGCAACCTCCACCAGCTTGCCGAGGTACATCACCGCGACCCGATCGGAAACGTGCCTGATCGCCCGCAGGTCGTGTGAAATGAAAAGATAAGTGAGGTTCTTCTCTCGCCGCAACTTCTCGAGCAGGTTCATGATCTGCGCCTGAATCGAAACGTCCAGCGCGGAGATCGGTTCGTCGGCGACGATGAAATCCGGATCGACCGCGAGTGCGCGTGCAATGCCGATGCGTTGGCGTTGTCCACCGGAGAACTCATGCGGATATCGCTTGATGAAGCGTTTGCTCAGACCGACAGTTTCGAGCAACTCCTGAACGCGCTGCTCTGCTTCCCTTCCACGCGCGAGACGAAACGTTTCCAATGGTTCACCGACGATCTGGCCCACGGTCATGCGTGGATTCAGCGACGCGTAAGGATCCTGAAAGATGATTTGCAGGTGCCGCCGTTGCTCGCGTAACTGCCGGCCCGAGAGATGGGCCAGGTCGTTGTTGCGATAGAAGACTTGTCCGCTGGTGAGTTCGGTGAGACGTAGAACTGCGCGGCCGAGAGTTGATTTGCCGCAGCCGGATTCGCCGACGAGTCCGAGAGTTTCTCCCTTGGCGATGTCGAGCGTGACGCCATCAACCGCCTTGACGATGCGGTTGCCGCCGAGGTTGAAGTGCACCCTTAGATCTTTAATGGCGATGAGAGTTTCAGCCACCATAAACCTCGTTAGCAAAATGACAGAGTGAATGATGATCGGGTGTTAGCTCGACAAACGGCGGAAACTCGCGCCGGCAGATCTCTTCCGCGCGTTCGCAACGTTCGGCAAACGGGCAGCCGGGTTTCAGATGGGCCACGTCCGGCGGCAGTCCGGGAATCTGATAAAGCTTGCCTTGCTCGGCTGTCGGATCGGGCACGGAGCGCAGCAATCCCTTCGTGTACGGATTACCGGGACGCGCAAACAATTCCTTCGTTTTTGCTTGTTCGAAGATCTTTCCGGCGTACATCACGATCACGTGATCGGTCATGCCGGCCACAATGCCGAGATCGTGAGTGATCAGGATGACGCTCGTTCCTGTCTCTTGTTTGAGTTTCTTGATGAGCTCGAGGATCTGCGCCTGGATCGTGACGTCGAGCGCCGTTGTCGGCTCATCGGCGATCAGCAACTCGGGTTCGCAGGAAAGGGCCATCGCGATCATCACGCGCTGGCGCATGCCGCCGGAGAACTCGTGTGGATAACTATCGGCTCGCGTGCGTGCGTCGGGTATGCCGACGGTTTCCAGCATCTTCACGGCGTGCTCGTATGCCTGCGCTTTCGTGTGACCGAGATGCAGTTGCGTCATTTCCATCAACTGCCTGGAGATCTTCATGAACGGATTCAATGACGTCATCGGATCCTGAAAGATCATCGCGATGCGTCGACCGCGGATCTTGCGCACCGCGTCAGACGGTAACAACAGGATGTCCTGACCGTTGAAGATCACTTCACCGCCGGCGATCTTTCCCGGCGGATCGGGAACGAGACGTAATATCGAGAGATTGGTAACGGACTTTCCGGAACCCGATTCACCGACAATACCGAGCGTCTCGCCGCGCTGTAGTTGAAACGAGATCCCGTCGACCGCCTTTACGAGACCATCGTCAGTTTCGAAGTACGTGCGGAGATCTTTGACCTCTAAAAGGATCAAATGGTCCTCATTTGGGGATCAAGCGCATCCCGCAGGCCGTCGCCCAGGAAGTTTAATGAAAACAGGGTCAGCGCCATCGTGACGCCCGGAAAGATCAGTTGCCACGGAAAGATCGCAATGTTCTGAATGCCGTCGGCAGCGAGGCTGCCCCACGACGCGAGCGGCGCCTGCACGCCCAAACCGAGAAACGAAAGAAACGCCTCCGTCAACATGATCTGTGGAATCGTCAGCGTCGCGTAGACGATCACCGGTCCCAGAGTGTTTGGCACGAGATGGCGAAAGATGATGCGCGGCGCCGACACGCCGGTGGCGCGTGCTGCCAGCACAAACTCCTGATTCTTTAGTGACAGCACCTGGCCGCGCACGATACGCGCCATCGTCAACCACGATACGGAACCAAGCGCGACAAACAGCAGTATTAGCTGCCCGCGCGGCGTTTGACTGCGAAACATCGACAGCAAAACGATTACCAGGATCACGTACGGCAGCGAATAGAGTACATCGACGATTCGCATCATCAGGTTATCAACACGCCCGCCGACGTAACCGGAGATCGCACCGTAGCTGACGCCGATTATCAAAGACACGAGCGTCGCTATGACGCCGACGAACAACGAAATCTGACCGCCCTGCAATACACGCGCGAGTTGATCGCGTCCGGCGTTGTCAGTGCCCATTGGGTGTGTCCAGGAAAACTCACCATCAGGACCTTTGAACGGTGGAAACGATCTAACGAGTTTCATGTCGCCGGTTGGGATGTAGTCAGGCGTAAACCCGAAGGTGCGCTTGATGATTGTTGGACCAGTAATCGAGGCCAGCGTGATCAAGATCACGACGACGAGACCAAACACCGCTAGTTTGTTTTTCAACAAACGCCGCCATGCGTCGCGCCACAACGACGTTCCCTTTATGAACTCGTCGTGGCCCAGCTCGGTTTGGATCTCTGGTTCTGGTTGCATTTACTGGTATCTCACACGCGGATCAAGGTACGCATAAACGATGTCTACCAACAGGTTCATTATCAGTAAAGCGATCGCGATGAACGCGACGATGCCGATAATCAACGGCTCGTCGCGATTGAGCGAAGCCTGAATGAAGTAGTTTCCCAACCCCGGCAACGAGAAGATCCGCTCGACTACGACAGTTCCCGTCAACAGAAACGCCAGCGTCGGTCCGGTGAATGAGACGACCGGCATCAGACCACCGCGCAGCGCGTGTTTGATAATGACGTCCTTTTCACTCAAACCCTTCGCACGCGCCGTGCGGATGTAATCGGAACGCAGAACCTCCAACATGCCCGCGCGAGTGAGCCGCGCGATGTAGGCCATGTAAATCGCGGACAACGTGATTACCGGCAGAATCAAGTTCCAGCTCGGAAAACCGCCCCAGCGCGAAGGCGGCAACCAATACAGTGTCAGCGAAAAGACCAATACGAGAATTGGACCAAGCACGAAATTTGGAATCGAAATCCCGAGCATCGCAAGCGCCATCGATGCGTAATCCCAACGCGAATTCTGTTTGAGCGCAGCGATCGAACCAATCGTTATCCCCACAACGAGCGCCAGCAGATACGCGAGGATTCCGACAGCCGCTGACACCGGCAGCGAACGCTGGATGATCGTATTTACCGACTGGCCTTCGTATCGCAATGAAGTGCCGAAGTCGAGATGCCGCACGATGTTCCACATCGTCTTGCCGTATTGCTGGTACCACGGCTTATCGAGACCATACTTTTCGCGGATGTTCTTTTCGATGGCAGGCGGTAGCCTCTTCTCGCCGGAGTAGAAATTACCGGGGGCGAGTTTGATCAAGCCCCAGGTAATCGTAATCACGACCAGAATCGTAGGGATCGTAATCAGGAGGCGTCTGATTATGAAGCGAACCATTTGCGCGTTTTGTTATTCGGCCAAACTCGGTGTCCCCGAGTCCCACTTGGCCTGATCGCGTTCGATGTAAACGTACTTCCAGGGATATAACGATGCCGGATTCGGATACATTCCCTTGACGTAAGGCTTCTTCACCCAATTGACCGAGGCCGTGTCGAGGGGAATGACCGGTTGCGCTTTGAGCATGTAGCTTTCAGCTTCCGCCAGCAGCTCGTAGCGCTTCTTGTGATCGAGTGTCCGGTTTGCTTCGTCCAGCAATGAAACGTATTTCGGATCGTGCCAACCGGTGCCGCTGTCCTCAGAATAGAAGATGCCCAGGAAGGTAAATGGATCCATGTAGTCTGCGCCCCAGGCGCCACGCGCAAAACCTTTGTATTCGAGTTTGTCCTTCGTAACCAGAAAAGTTTTCCAGTCCATGTTTCGCAGGGTGACGGTTATTCCGAGGTTCTGTTTCCACTGCGCCTGCATCCACTCAGCCATCGCCTTGTTTGATTCCTGCGTGTTGTAGATGTACTCGACCTGGTCCACTGGAAACTTCGGACAGGAATAACTGCCGTCGCCGTTCTTAGTCACCGGGAAGCCGGCCTCGCCGAGTAACTTGCGCGCTTCGTCCGGATTGAACGCATCACCTTCCGGTTGCGGATAGTTGTGGAAAATGCGTGTAGGCGTGAAGGCCGTCAGCGGCTTCACGATCTTGCGCCAGGTGGCCCATGCCTGCTTATCGATGGCCATGTTGAACGCGCGGCGCACTCGCACGTCGCTCATCGGCGGCTTGGTGGTATTGATCATCAGGTAGTCGATCGCCGCTTCGACCGCGTCCATGTAGTCTTTCTTTTCCCTGACGACGTGCAGCCAGGCATTCGGCACCGTGTGATTGAGAACGGCGTCGATCTCTCCGACCTTGTAAACGTTCATGATCGAAGGATTGTCAGCCATTGGATAGAAATGGATTTCGTCGAGTTTGACGGTCGCGGTGTCCCAGTACATCGGATCGCGTTCGACCACCAGCGTGTCGTACGGTTTCCACGTTTTTACTTTGAATGGACCACAGGTCACGATGTGTTCTGCCTGTGCCCATTGCGCGCCATACTTCTCAATGACCTTGCGCGGCACGAGGCGGAAGAGCTGGTGGGCCAACATGCCAACGAAGAACGGCGCCGGTAACGTCAGCGAGTAACGCACTGTGTACTGATCGATCGCCTCCACGCCGATATCTTCAGCCCGAACCGGAACGAATTCCTTGCCGGTGACGGCCTCTTTTAGCTTGGGCGCCCCGTTCAGCACCTTGGTGCGCGTTTTCTCGTCACCCGGTAACGTCAGGCGCAGCGGAGTATGAAGCGATTGGTGAAATGCTGAATCTGCCGGCGGCTGTGATTCTTCCGCGGTTGCTTGATACTCACCTTTGGCGGGATCGAGAGCACTTCCGCTCAATGGCTCCGGCGCCATCTCCTCGTCAAAATCCTTAGCCAGAAGAAACTTGCCGTTACCCGGATCGCGCACAAATACTTCGCCGGCGTTGTAGGCCTTCGCGTACTTGATGTACGAGGCGAGACCGGCGGTGCGCGAAGCTGTGTCTTTGGAGAGCGCGCGGCGAATACTGTAAACAAAGTCATTCGCATCGATCGGATCGCCATTGGACCACCGGCCGTTGCGGCGCAAATAGAACTTGAACTCTGAAGAGTCGTTGTTGGCGCTCCAGTGCGTCGCGAGCGCCGGGATTGGTTCCAGGGTCTTGGGATCGTATTCGACCAGTCCTTCGTAAAGCGCCATGTAAATGCGCGCTTCGGGCTGACCATCGCTGACCGCCGGATCGAGTGTTTCCGGTTCGTCACCGGTGACGTAACGAAGAATGTTTCTCTCGGGAGGAGTGGTCTTGCCGAAGTAAAGCTCATTGCTCGATGCAACAGCGCAAGACAGCGTCGTGCAGGCCAACGACGCGAGCAAAACCAGCGCACAAATTTGCTTTAAGTTGACACGGCTCATCGCGGAACCTCCCTCAACAGTCCGCGAACTTATCACGCGGGATCAGTTTTTATCAAGATGGTCCTGTAATTAGGAGATCTTAACCGCGTAGCCTAAACCGTCGCCGACGGACAGAATTTCGGATCGAAGTTGAGGGTGACTGATGAAGTAAGGATTGAATTCGCGTAATGCGGTTGTGGAACTTTCGTCGTCTGCGCTTGCGGGTTGCGCGACTCGTCCGCCCCAGAGCAGATTGTCGACGATCACGACGCCGCCCGATCGCAAGAGCGGCAAACCAAGATCGAGATACTGCGCATACTCTTCTTTCACCGCATCGATGTAGAGAAGATCGAAAGTGTCCGTGAGGTGTGGCATGACGTCGAGAGCTTTGCCGCGTTTGATCTGAACACGGTCTAGCAAACTTGCGCGTTCGAGAAAACCGGACGCGGCTTTGATCATTTCATCGCTCGGTTCGATCGTGACGACGACACCGTTGTCGCCCATGCCGCGCGCCAGATGAATTACCGAGTAGGCGATCGCCATTCCGATCTCAAGTGCCTTCTTCGCGCCAGTTGTTCGTGCAGTGATCTCGAGGAACAGAGCAACTTCCGGATCGGCAATGGGCACGCGATGCTCCGCCGCGTGAGCTTCCATCTCCGCCAAAACCGGATCCCTTTGGACGTACAGACTATTAAGATACTCAGCCTGCTCGCGCTGAATAATCGCGTCAACCTTAGCTTTCATGCATTAAAAATCCGTCATGCGTCGGAATTATCTTGCCCGTTCTCGCCTACTGTAACATATCGGCGGCCCAGTCCGAGCTGCCGCAGCTTGTGCTGGAGCGACTGCCGGTGCATGTCGAGAATCTCGGCCGCGCGGGTCACGTTGCCGTGCGTGTGCTCGAGACAACGCGTGATGTAACGGCGCTCAAACTCCCGGCGGTCCTCACGAAAATCAGCCGTGAACGGCACCCGCAAACCGTCGTTCTCATCGCCGTCTTCACCACTCGTGCTCATCGGCAAGCCGGCAGTGATCTCGTCCGGCAAATCCCGCGGTGCGATCTCATCACCTTCCGCCATGATCACGGCGCGGTCGATCGTATTCTTTAGCTCGCGCACATTGCCCGGCCAGTTGTACTCAATCAGCCGCTTCAACGTTCCCTGGCTGAGACCGCGCTCCGGCAAATCGTAACGCTCCGCCGCGACCCGCACAAATGTCTCGGCCAGCATCGGAATGTCTTCGCGCCGTTCGCGCAACGGCGGAATATCGACCGTCACCACGCGCAAACGATAGAACAGATCCGCGCGGAAGTTACCGTTGTTGATCTCCTGTTCGAGCGGGCGATGCGTGGCGCTCACGATGCGCACGTCCACCGGGATCGTTTCATTCGCGCCGAGGCGTTCGATGCGCCGTTCTTCCAACGCGCGAAGCAGTTTCGCTTGCACGTTGGCGCTCATGTCGCCGATCTCGTCGAGAAACAACGTGCCGCCATCCGCCTGCTCGAATTTCCCTTCCCGCCGCGCTGCAGCGCCCGTAAATGCGCCTTTTTCGTGGCCAAACAGCTCCGACTCGATCAGCTCCGACGGCAGCGCCGCGCAGTTTACCGCCACAAACGAACCATTGCGGCGAACGCTGTTTCTTTCATGAAGCTCGCGTGCGACGAGCTCTTTTCCCGTGCCGGATTCGCCACGCACGAGCACAGTCGCGTCGGTTTCGGCGACCTTGTCGATCATGCTGCGCACGCGATGCATCGCCTGCGAGTTTCCGATCAACGCGCCGCGTTGCGAACGCTCAACTTCAATGCGCCGGCGCAGGGAGTAATTTTCGCGGCGGAGTTGAAGTGTTTCGGCAGCGTTCTTTACGACTAAACGCAGATCGTCTACTTCAAAGGGTTTGGAAAGATAGTCGTGAGCGCCGGCTTTCACCGCTTCGACGGCCATTCGTTCAGAACCGTGTGCAGTGACGATGATGACGAGCGGTGCGTTTCCGTTTTGGCCTTTGAGTTCGCGCAGAAAATCGAGACCGCTCAGTCCGGGGAGGTTCACGTCGAGCAGCAGGAGGTCTGGGTCGTTTTGTTTGAGGAGAGCCCGGGCGGCTTCGGCGGAACCTGCTTCGGTGATGTTGTAACCGAGGGTAGTAAGGGCCCGCCGCATGCCGTAACGAGCGGCTTCTTCGTCATCAACAATCATTAATCGCAACGAATCTTTTCTCACTTCCGGGTAAGTTTAGAGCCTTCAGTCGCGAATTCCCTAGCGCGTTCCGTGCCACACAGGAGGATAGTGATTCTTGTCTGTCTTGTCTGTCCTCGGGTGATAGGACACATTGTTGTCTGTCTGGGTATGACAGGGGGAGTGCCTGTCATTACTTCCTGTCTTTACTTGTTGGTCCGTTTCGCCGCAAGGACGAGAATGATCGCGTCGCCTGTGGGGCCGACGTTCAGTGTGCCAACGATCACGGGTTCGCCTTCGCGCATGCTGATGTCAGTCGACAAGCTGGCGCCTTCATAGTTGAAGATCGGCGGCGGCGGATTATTGGCCGCGACAGCGACGGATTGAATCGGAATCGACGCACTAAACATAAAGCCCGCCACTTGCACTATTGACTGGCCTTCGTTATTACGCGCGAGCTTGATCTGCCGCATTCGGAACGAGCTGCGCGTTGTTGGTTGAGCCGGATCGGTTAGAGACGTGAGCGTCGCGCTGATCCAACCGAGCTCGAGTTTTCCTTCATTTTTCACTCGATTGATCAACGTGCCTGAGAGCCTGTAATTCTTGAACGGCAGCGAAGCACGCAGTTGCTTGATAACCGGATCGAGTGCGCTCGGAATTTTAGAGTCGGTCACGTCCTGGTTTGTTCCCAGGATCATGTAGAGCTGAGTTTCGAGATTGGTATCGTCGTCTTTGGTTTCAGTTTGAGTTGATTGGGCTTGAGCGCCACAAACAAGAAACAGAGTGAGCAGAATAAGGCTCAGAACTTTTCGATGCATTGCGCTTCTCCTTCGGGTCCCAGAATTGGGTCGCCGAATAACACGCAACGCGAGCCTTAAAGTTCCCGCACTTAATCGGAGTTCTTATTCTCCAGCACTTCTTTGTCTTTGGTTTTGATCGGGGTGGCGACTTTCACTCCATCCTCGCCGTTCGTAGTGCCAAGTTGCTTCAGGATCTCCGGAATGTTGAGTCCGAGTGCCTGCAACTGTTGTAAGAGCGTATAAATCATGGTCGGACCGGTCTGCGCAAAGCGGTTCAACCCGCTCGAGCCGGCACCGTTTCCATCGCCACCGTGGTCGATCAGCACGACTTTTTCGATATTTCCCAACGGCTCGGAAACAGCTTTTAACGCCGGCGCGGTCGCTTCAATAATGCTCGGCAGTTTCTCGAGAATCGTTTGCAGCCGCGCGGCATCGTTGAACTCACGCCACGCAGCGGCCTTCTCCTTGATTGCCACGGCTTCGGCGAGACCCTGAGCTTCGACCGCCTTCGCGTGTGCCAAGCCTTGCGCTTCGATCTTCGCCGCTTCGGCCAATCCGAGCGCCCTGATTTTTTCGGCTTCCGCACGGCCTTCAGCTTCGATCGCCGACGCACGTCCGGCGCCCTCACGTTCCAACTTCTGGCTTTGCGCTTCGGCGGCCGCGATCAATGCCTGCTTCTGTCCCTCCGCTTCGAGAATCGCAGCTTCCTGTTGTCCCTGTGCCAGCAACACGCGCGCACGCCGCTCGGCCTCGGCCTTCTTAACGATGGTCGCTTCCAACTCTTTCTCGCGTCGCAAAACCTCCTGCTCCTGGACCGCGATCTGTTCCTGCGTCCGGATTTTTTCGACGCGAACTTCTTCCGCTACGACCTCTTGCCGCGCTTTTGCGTCAGACAGTGGACCAGCCTGCTCCGCGGTTGCCTGCTCGCGTTTGATCTCTGCCTGAAACTGAGCTCGTTTTACTTCCGTTGCTCTCGTTGAAGCCGCGATGTCAGCTTCCGAAGCGAGACGAACCCGCTCGCCCTCCTGCATTGCCAACGCCGCTTTGATCTTGGAGTCGCGCAGCGCTTCAGCCTGGCCGATGTCTGCGTCACGTTGCACTTCGGCGGTTCGTTTTCGACCGAGCGCATCCAGGTAACCTTCTTCGTCGGAGATTTCCTGAATCGTCAACGCGTCGAGGCCGATACCCATCTTTTCGAGATCGCCGGCAGCCTCTGTAGTCAACTTCTGCGCAAAGCTCTGTCGGTCGTTATTGATCTCTTCAACAGTCAGCGTGCCCAGGATGGCGCGCAAGTGACCTTCGAGAGTCTGAAAAACGAGCTTGTGAAACTCGTCGGGTTTCATGCCGAGGAAGCGTTCCGCGGCCGCTCGCATCGAGTCGTCGTCGCCTTTGATCTTGACGTTGGCCACGGCCTTCACCGACACGGGAACGCCCTGCACGGTATAGGCGCGCGACGTGGCGAGTGGCACGGTGAGGACGTTGAGGCTGAGGTATTCAACCTTCTCGAGAAACGGAACGATTAGAGTGGCGCCGCCTCTGACGAGGCGGTAACCGACGACAGTGCCGTCAGCTAACTTTCGGGAACGTCCGGAGATGACCGCGGCTTCATTAGGTGAAACTTTGACGTAGTTTCGGCTGAGCAGCATTAAAGCGATCAGAAAGCCGATTACTACAACCAGGATCACAACGGGGATGAGTAGGTTCTGAAAATCGAGCATCGCAAATACCTCAATTAGTTTTCGTGGTAACTAGAATCGTAAGGACTGACGATGAGTGAATCGCCGGCAACTTCTTCGACGCGAACCATAGCGCCTGCTTTTATCTCGCGGTTATCGCGCGCGCGGGCCAACTTCTCAACACGTTCTTCACCGATGCGGCAACTCACCTGGCCCAGGTTTCCGGGAGCGATCGAAACGATCACCTGGGCCGATCGGCCCACGAGTTGAGCAGTGGTCACAGAGCTCGACGACTGTTGCTTGTAAAGAAAACGTCCGAACAGTGAAACGAGTCCGCCGAGAACAATACCGCCGGCCAATCCCAACAGCGAACTCGCGACGATCGAGAGCCCGAGCTGGATTCCGATAGCGCCAAAACCTCCGAACGCGGTGACAAACACACTGAGCACGCGGCTGTCCAAAAGCGCATGACCGTCAGCACCGGTGTCGATACCGGTTTCGAATCCGAAGCTATCGAAAATGTCTCCCACCACCAGGGAAATCAGCAGAAACACGAAGCCAATCGCGGCAATTACAAGGAAAACCGCTAAAGGGGTGATGTTTGCTAGAAATTCAGGCACTGAGTTTTAACTCCTTCGAGTCGTTGATTTCGGTCCTGAAGAACGGGCCTCAAGCGTCGGTGAAGACTATTCGTCCTGTAAGACTATCATGCGACGAGATCAAGAGGTAGACGAAGTTGAAAGAGAGCGCCGCGTCCGTTGCTGGCGGAGTCGAGTGAAGCCGAGCCGCCAACCTCCTGCACGCGCTTGCGAACAATTGCCAAACCGAGCCCCGTGCCGCGTTGCCGGGTGGTGAAAAATGGCTCCCAAATGCGTTCGCGCAGATCGAGTGGCACGCCCGTGCCGGAGTCCTCGACCGTTATCGACAGCTCACTGTTCGTAGCTTCAGCGACAACATTCACGCGCCCACCGCTTGGCGTTGCTTGCATGGCGTTCAAGAGCAGGTTTGAGGTAGCGTCGCGTACGGCGGAAACGCATTTTCCGGTTAAGGTCGTGTTCGATCTGATCTGGCACTCGAGACTGATTCCCTGCTCGCGTGCGTTTGCGCGAAACAGATCGATTACCGAGTGCAGCAACTCGTCGACGCCCAACGGCTGTTCAGCCGCACTTTCTTTGCGCGCGAAGCTTAGCAGTTGTGTGACGCTCTGGCTCAGACGATCGGTTTCGCCAACGATCAAGCGCAAATCACGGTCGTACTCATGATTGAGCTGTTCGTCTTCGCGCATCACTTGCGCGATCGATTTGATCGCCGACAGCGGATTTTTGATCTCGTGGGCCACTGTCGCTGCCATGCGGCCTAGCGAAGCGAGACGCTCGCGTTCTGCGAGTTCGCGTTCCAGCCGCAGGTTCTCTTCCAGCAGCCGCGAATCGTCGATCGCGATCGCGACCTGACCGGCCAGCAGTTCCATCACCGAACGCACATCAGGAGTCAGCGTTGCGGATGAAGCGTCGACTGCCAGCAGCCCTTCAACTTTCTCTTCGCGGCGCATCGGATAGGCGATCTTGAAACCGTGTTCCGATAACTGCGGTTCATCTTCGACCGGTTCCCAACCATTTGATTGCGAGAGTTCGAGAGTCTCTTTAACCCATGAATCAGAAACATCAGTGAAGATGTTCAGCTTACGTAAGCCAAACGCCTGTGTCGTTCGCTCTTCAACAAAATGCAACAGGTCGGGAAGGTCTTTGTACTGCCCGGCGTAAGCACCGATGCGCGAAACGATCTCTTTGTAGAGCGCGGCTTCGCGTTCGAAGAGCTTGTGAAAACGTTGGGCCAGCCAGCCACGCAACGGCGCCGCGAGTAGAGCGAGCGCGAGAATCAGAAGTGCTTCAACCAGCCCGGGCCTGACGCCGTAGCGCTGCGATGTCCAGTCGCCGATGGTGCGTATGCCGAATACGTAAACGGTCAGTACGACCGTCGCAAACGTCACCACGACAAGGCTCTTTTCGATGATTATTTCGAGATAGCGATAACGATAGATGTAATAAGCGAGCAGCATCGACGGCAGCAGCGAGCCGAGGTTGGCGATAGTTCTGAGATATACGCCGGCAACCGTTCCCTGCCAGATCTCAAATCCGAGTGCCGCAAAGATCACGACGCCGACGCCGATAAACGACGCGGCCAACGTGCGCATGATCCGCTTCTCACTGCGATTACTGCTCCTGCGCGCAATAAGCAGTTCGGTCAGTGCGATCAGCCCGAGCACGTACGCGATCCAGAACGCAAACGGAATCACAAACCGCGACAGCTTCACCAGCATCGGCTCGTAGTCGCCGATCCAGAGTTGCGGGATCGTCACGAGCAAAAAGATCGTGGGAACGTAAGAAAGATAAACCCGGATGCGTTCGCTGCGGTTGAGATCGCGGCCGTGCGCGTTGGCCCACAGATGCAGGTGAACGTGAAGCAGCAGCGAGTAAGCGAAAGTGATGCTGATAACCGCGATCGTGTCGGCAAGGCGCAGTAGTGTGGTCCAGGTGTCGGGACCGAGATCGAAAAGACCGTGAAGCGTGATTACAAGGTTGCTGGTGTGCCAGCCGCCCATCGTGAGCGCCAGCGCAGCCAGCAGCCGTTCGAGCGGAGAGAGTTGGCTGCGGTGGAGGACGAGCTGCACCGCCATCCACAGGGGCAGAAGCGCGCCGACGCTATAGCCAATGACCTGTAGTATTTCGAGCGGGTCGAGTGGAAACATTTTTGGGAGCCACAAAGAGACACAAAAGGCTCAAAAGAGGCCGAGAAACCTTTTGTGCATCTTGTGCTTTTTTGTGGCTCAGTTCACCGCCGTGCTCTTGGGCACTGGCGACGTAAATGTAATTTCAACGCGGCGGTTTTTCGTTCTACCCGCCACGGTCGTGTTTGGCGCCAACGGGTTTGACGCGCCCATGCCGTTGGCCTGAATACGCATCGGATCGACGCCCGCTGTCTGGAATCGATCAGACAACACGCGCGCACGTTCCTGTGTGAGCTGTTGCAACGAAACCTCGTCGCCCTTGTTGTCGGTGTAGGCCTCGATCAGGATTTGGTAGTCTGGATTATTTGCCAAAAGCGCGGCCAACGGTTCGAGGTTCGCGGCCGCAGCCGGGGCCAGGTTAGCCTGACGCGCGTTGCTCCAGATCTTCTCCGGCAGAATCAAACGAAAGCCGGTGGCAGTTTCTTTAACGGTGCCGTACTTTGCCAGCGTCTCCTTTAACGTGGCTTCCGCGTTGCGACGTTCGACCGCCCGACGCTCGGCTTCGAAGCGAGCTGTCTCCGCCTGCTTTTCGCCTTCGTATCTCGCGGCCTTGAGTTTTGCCGCTTCGCTTTCAGCCCGCAGCGTCTGGTTTTCATCACGCAAACGCGCTATCTCTACGCGCTTCTCACGCAACTGATCGTTTGCTGAACCAGCATCCCGTTCGGCCAACTCACGTGCGCGTTGTTCCTTTTCCAACGCGGTGCGTAGTTGGGCCACCTGGCGTTCCAATTCATCTGCATTTTTCTCAGCCGCTCGAACCGCGTCGTCACGACGGCGAATCTCGTCGCGGTTCTTCCGCGCCGTGCGTCTCACGCCCGCAACCTCTTCAGCGTGTACGCCGGCAGACGTTGCTTTTCTGGCTTCGATATCGATTTCCGCAACCGGCTGGCCCAATCGCCACGCCTTCTCCGCGCTCTGCAACTGATCTTCGGCGACGCGTAGTTCGTCAGGAGCATCTGTGGAAGCGCCCGCATATTTCGCGAGGTTCACGGCTTGTCGTGCGCCAAGCAACGAAACCGGAGTTTCGCGATAGTCGCGATCGGCGATCTCCGGAACCTGGACATTGCGGAAATAATCACTGGAGTTGCCGATGTAACGAACGTCGACGGTTTCCACTGTGCTGCCGTTTGGCCGTTGCGGCGGCAGGTTTTCCATCACCACCATGCGGCTCGGCACTTTCATCAGGAAGTGCGGCTCGGCGGTGAGAATCAATGCGAACGTCTGCAACGGCGTGGTGACGTCGAGTTTCGAGTCGACAAACATGCTGCCGCCGCGTTTGATTTCGCCTAAATTGTCGACCTGGCCGTTAGGAGAGATTGCCCAGAGGACGTAAGTCGTATAAATGCCGCCCAGCTCGGAAGCGCGTGGCAGATCGTCGACGTTCAGTTCGACGCGCGTGCCGCGGCGTCCCGCGCGTCTGACCTTCGCCTCGCCTTTCAAACGCGGCAGCAGCGTTGTACCGCGAAACTTCACCGTCACCGTTTCGTCCAACGGGTAGGTGATAGCTACGGTTTTTCGTTCAACGTCCTGCTGTGCGACGACACTAACAAGGGAGAACAAAACGAGGACGAACAAAGAAAGAAGGCGTCGTGTACCCGAATGAATGGTCATGGCAGCAATCTCCTGGTGCTCTTGATGCCGTAAATACGCGCATTGTTGCCGAAGGACACGATCAGGTCAAGACACTTTAACCACGAATATCGCGCGCGGCTTTGGTCTTGCGGTGGGCTGCGATTTGGACCACAAGCACGGTTACACCCGCGAGCAGGAGCAAATGCATCCAGCCTTTCGGGTGAAAGATCATCATGACGAGCCAGCCAAGTAACAGGCCTGATCCGACCCACCAAAGCATTAGGGAATCTCGTTTAGCTTGTAACCAACGCCACGCACGGTCAGCACGTAGCGCGGGTTTTTCGGATCGGCTTCGAGCTTCTTGCGCAAACGATTGATGTGCGGATCGATATTGCGCTGGTAGCCTTCGTAATCAGTGCTCCAGACGCGATCGAGCAGCGCGTTGCGCGACCAGGCGCGGCCTGGCTCTGACGCCAACAGTTCGAGAATCTGAAACTCGAGCGGCGTAAGATCGATGCGATAGCCGTTGCGAATTACTTCATGCCGCCGCTTATCGATCACTAAATCGCCGACTTCAATTCGTTCGCCGTCCTGCTCCTGCGGGGCCGAACCACCGCGCCGCAACAATGCCTCGACGCGATATTCGAGCTCACGTGGACTGAACGGTTTCGCAAGATAATCATCGGCGCCGGCTTCGAACCCGGCGACCTTGTCGTCGAGCGCATCGTGCGCCGTCAGAAAGAGCGCCGGCGTTTGAATTCCGCGATCTCGTACACGCTTCAATAGTTCGAGGCCGGACATTCCCGGCATCGACACATCAAGAATGAAGCAATCAAATCTTCCCGCGATAGCCGCTTCGAGAGCCGCCATTCCGCTTTCTCGTTCTTCAACCGTGAAGCCGAGCCGGCGGAAGTACTCCGCGAGAAGGAGTCTCATGTCCGTATCGTCATCTGCGATCAGAAGACGCTTGCCTGCGTATTTGTTGTTTGGTGGTGCTTGCTGTGCCAATCTGTCTGCCCTGTCGGTAGGGATTCTAATAGTTGCTTCAGATGAACGGCAAATTATAACTCAAACTCACGCAGACTCATTTTGCAGGGGAGCCGCGTGAGAAGACTCAGCCAAATCGAAATCGATCAAATCGGTCAGCCTTGACGCAAATCAGCGGGGGTAAGTATAGTTCCTCTTTAGGTTTTTGGACCTTCTTCGACCTTCCTTATAGCAAGTAGGCAGAGACTTTAGCAACCAGAGATGCGTGATTTTCGCCGCCTGTTAAAGTATTTAAGACCTCACTGGCCAATCTTTACAGTCGCGACTTTCGCCATGGTGGTCGTCGGTTTGCTCGAAAGTGCTACCGGCGCGCTGATTGTTCCAATCATCGATCAAGCCTTCGCTCAGGGCTCCGCACAACGCACCGCAACGCTGTTTGGCCTGCAGAATCTGATTCCCCAGGACGCGTTTGGCGCGTGGAAGATGATCTCGATCATGCTGATCATCTTCACGGTTGTGAAGGGTGTTGCCGAGTGGTTGTCGACCTACTTGATGGCGCGCATCGGGCAGTCGGCGGTGCTCAAACTGCGACAGGATCTTTACGGTCACCTGCTCGATCAGTCCGCGACTTTCTTCGAACGCCATCGCACGAACTATCTCGTCTCACGGCTCGTTACCAGCGCGGCGGCAATTGAGACCGCCGTCACCGCCACTGTCCGCGACATGCTGCGTGAGAGTTTTTCCCTCATCTTCTTTCTCGCGGCGTCCTTTTATTACAGTTGGCGTTTGACGCTCGGGTCGCTGGTGATCGCGCCGATCATCGGGTTGCTCACAGCGAAGTTTGGCAAGTCACTGCGCAACCTGGCGCGCGAGAGTTTTGAAGGCAGTAAAGAATTAGCGGACACCGCGCAGGAAGCACTTGCGAATCAAGGCATCGTCAAAGCTTATCGTGCAGAGAAACGTGAAGCATCTCGCTTCACCACCGTAGCGAAACGCATTGTTCGCGCCAACCTGCGTAGCGCGAGCATCGCAGGCCTGTCGCCGCCGACGATCGAACTGATCGGAATTCTCTTCGTGGTTGGTCTGCTCTTCGTCGGCCAGCAGGAGATCATTGCCGGGCGGATGAGTACGTCGCAGTTTCTGACGTTCCTCTTCTTTCTATTCCGCAGTTACGATCCGATGCGTAAGCTTTCGCGGCTGCAAAACAGCATGGAACAAGCGCTCGCCGCAGCTCATCACGTTTGGGAAGTGATGGACGAGCACGCGGAGATCAAACAAAAGCCCGGCGCTGGTTCGGTGCCGCCGTTGCAACAAGAGATCGAACTGCGCAACGTTTCATTTGGTTATGCCAACGAGTCGCGCTCGGTCTTGCGCGATGTAAGTCTGAAGATCAAAGCGGGAACGATGGTTGCGCTCGTCGGCGAGTCGGGCGGCGGGAAGTCTACGTTGACGAAGCTCCTGCCGCGTTTTCACGATCCGACTTCCGGCGAAGTTTTGTGGGATGGAATCGATCTGCGTGACGCCACGCTCACGAGCTTGCGGCAACAGATCGCGTTAGTTACACAAGAGACGGTGCTCTTCAACGACACCGTTCGTCATAACATCGCTTACGGTAAACCCGATGCGACTGACGTCGAGATCGAAGAAGCCGCGTTGATCGCTTTCGCACACGACTTCATTCGCGAAATGCCTGACAAGTACGATACGATTGTCGGCGAGCGCGGCATCTTTCTTTCCGGCGGTCAACGCCAACGACTGGCCATTGCGCGCGCCATTCTGGTAAATGCCCCCGTGTTGATTTTGGACGAGGCGACCTCCGCACTCGACGCCGAGTCGGAACGCCTGGTGCAGCGGGCCATTGCCAACCTCGTCCGCAACCGTACGACGATCGTGATCGCTCACCGTCTTTCAACCGTGCGTCGCGCAGACGTAATCCTGGTGATGGAAGCCGGGCGCATTATCGAAATGGGTACCCACACCGAATTGCTGGCGAAGAACGGAAAGTACCGAACGCTCTACGAACTTCAATTCGCAGACGAAGAAGAAGAGCCAAAGATTCCACAGCTTATATGAAATCAATGACCGGATACGGCAAGGGGATGGTGGCGGGTGACGACTTCTCCGTCTCTGTCGACCTTAAGACCGTCAACAATCGGTTTCTCGACATTCACCTCCGCGTTGGCGCCGAACTCGCATCACTCGAACCCGGCATCAAGAAGCGGATCACATCGCGTTTGACGCGCGGCCGCGTAGACGTGACGATCAGCCTCGAACGGACGGCCCAGATGGTCTATGAGCTCAACCGGCCGCTCATCGCCGGTTACGTCAACGCACTGAAACAACTCCAGCAGGACTTTGACATCGCCGGCGAGTTGGATATCAACGTGCTCGCTCGTATTCCCGGTGCTTTACAACCCGCTCGCAATGGTATTGATGAACGGATTGTCACTGCGCTCGAGGCCGCGGTGGACCAGGCGCTCGATGAACTCGAACACATGCGCGAACAGGAAGGCGAAGCACTCAAGAACGAACTGCGCGACCGCGTCAGAAAGATCGAATCGGTCGTGCCCACGATCGAATCAGCCGCAGCCGGGCTTGCCGAGGCTTATCGCGTTCGTCTGCAAAAACGGATCGGCGAGCTGCTAAATCGTGGCGGGCAGGTGGTGGAAATAGATCCGGCGCGGCTGGCCCAGGAAGTTGCCTATCTCGCGGACCGCAGCGACGTCAGCGAAGAGATGGTGCGTTTGCGCAGTCACCTCACTCAATTTCAGGAAGCGCTCGATGCTCCCGGCGAGACCGGAAAGATGCTCGACTTTCTTTTACAGGAACTGAACCGTGAAGCGAACACCACGCTTTCAAAGTCTACTGATTTGGTGATCAAAGAGGCTGGTCTGGCAATAAAGGCAGAGGTCGAAAAACTTCGCGAGCAGGTTCAGAATGTCGAGTAAAGTGAAAGAAATATCAACAGCGACTCAAGTGATTAACACTCCAGCGTGTCGAGGCACACTGTTCGTCGTCAGCTCACCTTCCGGCGGCGGCAAGGGCACAATTATCCGTCACGTCTTGGACGTAGTGCCAAATCTTAGCTATTCTGTTTCGTTTACGACTCGCGCGCCACGCCCGGGTGAGACTAATGGCGTCGAGTATTTTTTTATCAGCCGGGAAGTTTTTCACGAGATGGTGGCGGCCGGCGAGTTCCTGGAATGGGCGTGCGTTCACGGGAATTATTACGGCACGGCGAAGGAACAGGTAGCGGAAGAGACTGCCGCGGGTATCGACATTGTTCTGGAGGTCGATGTTCAGGGCGCCGCAAGTGTCCGGCAGTTGTTATTGGATTCGGTGAGCATTTTTATTTTGCCGCCGTCTTATGAAGTTCTTAAGGCACGCCTGGTCTCGAGGGGCACAGATTCGCCCGAAGAGCTCGCGGTCAGGTTGCGCAACGCGCCGGATGAGTTGCGCCAGTATTCAGCTTTCGATTACGTCATTATTAACGATGAAGTGGAACGCGCCGCGGCGCAGCTCGCTTCAATCATTTATGCCGAGAGGGCTCGTTGTGTGCGCCAGGAAAATCTGGTGCGCGAAGTGATCGAGAAGTTCAAGCCGGCGGAAGAGTAATTGCACTGATACGAAAAGAAGGAGCAATCGAGTGGCAACAACGACAGAGTTGGTTGAGAATGAGATTGAAGCGGCAGGTGTACCGGAAGTAGATTCGAAATATCGCCTCATCATCCTCGCAGCAAAACGCAGCAAGCAGTTACAACGCGGAGCAAACCCGCGTATCGACATCGATCCGCAGAAACACAAACCGACGAGAATCGCGCTCGAGGAAGTCATTCGCGGCCGGGTCCATTTCGACATCAAGCAAGAGGATCCGAAGGCCGCTCAATAGATTTTTGATTGCCGATTTTAGATTTTAGATTTTAGATTTGTGCAGACTGTAGCAGGTCTCTTTTAATCGGCAATCTAAAATCGAAAATCAGCAATGCCCTTACATTCCTTTGTAATCAGGACCGCCGCCGCCTTCAGGCGTCACCCAGTTGATGATCTGATAGGGGTCCATGATGTCGCAGGTTTTGCAGTGGACGCAGTTTGAGAAGTTGATCTGCAAACGCCGCTTGCCGTTCGCACCGTCGTCTACCATTTCGTAAACCGCTGCCGGGCAGAAACGCTGGCACGGGTTTCCGTATTCCTCAACACAACGCGTGGAACAGATGTTCGTATCGAGCACGTGCAGGTGCGCGGGCTGATCTTCGTCGTGACCGACCCCAGCGTGATAGACGTCGGTTACTTTGTTGAAAGTCGTCTTACCGTCAAAGCGCAACCCGTTGTAACGCTGTTCGATCTGATCGCCCTTGTAGCCGTACGCTGAGAGCTTTTTCATGTCGAGATGGCCGGCATGGCCACGATCGCGATCGAAAATTCCCCACGCACGACCACCGGTGAAGAATTGCAATCCCGTATTGAACAGCGCGAGCCAGCGGCCGTGTTTCCAGCCGGCATGGAAGTTTCGCACTTTGCGCAGTTCGGGAATGATGTAACTGTCGTTAACGACCTGTTCGTAACGTTGCAACTGCTTCGCTGAATAGTCTTCCGCTTTCAGTGCTTCGAAGATCGTTTCCGCCGCGAGCATGCCGCTCTTGATTGCGGAGTGAATTCCTTTTAGCCGTTGCGCGTTGAGAAAACCGGCGCAATCGCCGGTGAGTAACACGCCATCGGCATACGTGCGCGGCATCGCGAAGTAGCCGCCCGCGGCGATCGTCTTCGCGCCGTAACGAATCATCTTCCCGCCTTCGAGCAGTTTCGAGATGTATGGATGCGTTTTGAACAGTTGAAACTCTGCGTGCGGATCGATCAGCGGATCTTTGTAGTCGAGCCCCGTGACGTAACCGATATTCAACACGCGATTTTGCATGCCGTAGATCCAGCCACCGCCGTAAGTCTGCGAGTCTGACGGAAAGCCGAGTGTGTGCGTGACGCGGCCGGCGGGATAGCGATCGTCCGGCAGCTCCCACAACTCCTTCACACCGATGCTGTAGACCTGCGGATCGCTTCCTTCCGCGAGTCCGAGACGCTCGACGAGCTGCTTGGTGAGCGAGCCGCGTGGGCCTTCGCCGAGCACAGTGACTTTCGCACGCAAATCGACGCCGGGTTCAAAATTCGCTTTCTGCTTCCCTTCCTTGTCGATGCCCTTGTCCCCAGTGCGCACGCCGAGCACGCGATCGTTTTCGCCGTAAAGCAGATCGGCGCCGGGAAACTCCGGGAAGATATTCACGCCGGCTTCTTCACACTTCTCGCCGAGCCACGCAGTCAAACGGTTCAAAGAAACGATGTAATAGCCATGGTTCTTGAGTGGCGGCGGCGTGATCGGCGAACGGATCGCGTGTTTGGGTGTGAGATAAAGAAAGTGATCTTCGTTAACGGGCGATTCGAGCGGCGCGCCTTGTTCGACAAAATCCGGGATCAGCTCTTTGAGGGCGCGCGGATCCATCACGGCGCCGGAAAGGATGTGCGCACCGACAGCCGAGCCTTTTTCGATCACGGCGATCTCGATTTCGAGGTTGCTCTCTTTGGCCAGGCGGGCAAGGTGATATGCGCCGCTGAGGTTCGCCGGTCCAGCACCGACGAAGACTACGTCGAAGTCCAATGTCTCGCGTTCCATAAGCGAGTCAGTATAACGAAATCCGTGTGATCTCTGTAATCCGTGGTGTAAACTCTGGCGAAACATCGATGCGACTCGCGACTATTTTCATTCTGTTCCCGATCTTGCTCTTACTCGTCGGTTCGAGGGGCACGACCGAGCCAAAGGTGATCCTTTGGGCCTGGGAGCGGCCCGAGGATCTCACCTTCATCGATCCGCAGAAAACGGGTGTTGCGTTTTTGGCAAAGACCATCTATTTACGCGGTGACAAGGTCGCTGTCAGACCACGATTACAGCCGCTGAAACTTGCGCCCGGCACTAAACTCGTTGCGGTCGTACGGATCGAAACTGACCGCACAGAATTACCCACCCTTTCGTCGGCGCAGGTTCAACAAACCGCGCGGGAGATCATCAATTCATCCGTGTCGTCCGTGGTCCAAATAGACTTCGACGCCAAAGTCTCTGAAAGAAACTTTTATCGTTCATTACTGCAGGAAGTCCGTCAGCAACTCCCCACGTCCACGGCACTTTCAATCACCGCTCTCGCTTCGTGGTGCGCTGGTGACGACTGGCTGCGCGATCTTCCGATCGACGAAGTCGTGCCGATGCTCTTTCGCCTGGGTGTGGACCAGCGTCAATTTCAACGACGACTCGAAACAGGCCAGCCTTTCGAATCACGCCGTTGCCAAAACTCAGCCGGTGTTTCGACGGACGAACCGGTCACCGCACCAGCGGTCGATCGTCTTTACATTTTTACTCCCCAACCATGGTCCAAAGATTCCTTCACTGCCGCTATGGAGACCTACAAAAAATGAGGCGCGCGCGTTTTTATCCCCTGATCGCTGGTTTGCTCGCGTTTGTGATCTTGTTCACCGCCACGCCGCCCGCAAGTGCGTGTGGCCCATTCCTGGTTGAGGCCATCTTTGTTCATACGGTACATCCCGGCTATCCGATGGATCGGTACGCCGCCGGCCGCATCGGCGTCGTGCAGCCGACTTATGCCCGCTCGTATCTTTATGTCGCGTATCGTTATCTCTCCGGTTCGAGCTTCACGCCCGACGAACAGAAGGCGTTGACTACGCTGTGGAAAGATCGGCTCGAGTTTGGCTGGTCCGCCAGTGATGAAGACTGGCTGAAGCCGTGGCTGGAAGCGCGTAAGAAAGTCGTCTCACAGGATCCAGCTCCGATATCCGTCTATCGCAGCCGTGAGAAGCCCAACGAGTACGAAGCTTACTTGAACTGCACGCAGGATTCTTTCGACACCGCGGTTTCGACTCTCAACGAACGAATCGCAAAATATGGCGCTACAAATCCAGCGGTGCCGACGTGGCTCGAAGCGCAGGATCAGGTTTTCAGTAATTGCGCCGGCGGTAGCTTCATCCCATCAGAACTTCCACCTGACGCCGACGCGTTGCAGCGTGCCGACCGCGCTTATCAGATCGCCGCAGCCAATTTCTACTCCGAAAAGTTCGACGAAGCTCAGAAACGTTTCCAATCGATCGCTAACGATAGCGCCTCGCCATGGCGACAGAATTCCACCTACCTGATCGCTCGCACGTTGACGCGTAAAGGCAGTATCGGTCCGCCCGAACAGAAACAGGAATCACTGAGTACCGCCGAAGCACAACTGCGCAAGATACTCGGCGACAAGAGCTTCAGTTCCCTGCATGCAGCTTCGACGCGCTTGCTCAATCTCGTTCGCCTGCGTGCCCATCCAGCCGAGCGCTTGAACGAGCTGGCCCAAATCCTGACCACCAAAACTGCCAACCCAAATCTGAAGCAGGACCTTTGGGACTACACGGCGCTACTCGACACCTATCTCGAACGGGATGAAGAGGCGGAGACGACCGCGCCACCGATCCCAAAGGGTGAGGATCTTTCGGATTGGATCGCTACGTTTCAAGATACGAAACAAGATGCGGAGAGTCATGCGCTCGCACGTTGGCAGGCGACTCGCTCAAACCCCTGGCTGATCGCAGCGTTATCACTTGTCGATGGTCAACACGCGAAAGCTAATGAATTACTCGCGGAGGCGTTGAAGGTAAACAGCCGGTCGGCCGCATTCGCTTCCGCGCGTTATCACGCGATTCGTTTGCTGATCGAGACAGGCAAAACCACCGAAGCACGCACCCTGCTCGACCAAACGTTAAAAACCGACCATGCTCAGTTCGATGAGTCAGCGTTGAATCTGCTCTTCGGCCAACGCATGTCGCTCGCTAATTCTCTCGACGAGTTTTTAGCCGACGCTGCGCGCGTTCCGGCGGCTATTAGTTGGAATGACGACGGGCGCGAGTTGCCGGCTGAAGACGAGGAAGTCTCTGACCAAACAAAGAATCGAGTAGGCAAACCGTTTTTCGACGTCGACGCCGCGAAGGCTATCAACGAGCAGTTACCGCTTTCTGTGCTCAAGGAAGCTGCCAGAAGCAAAGTGCTGCCGCTTGGACCACGGCGCGATCTGGCCCAAGCCGCGTGGTTGCGTGCCGCATTACTCGGCGACACGAAAACCGCGGACGAGTTGACGCCCATTCTCGGCAATCTTTTTCCTGAGTTAGCACCGCTGCTAAACGGGTATTCATCCACCGCGCAACCTGACGAGAAGAAGTTTGCAGCGATTTATGCGTGGCTGAAAACGCCCGGGTTCGAGCCAATTGTTGATGCCGGTGTGGGCCGGCAGGATCCAGTGACTCAACAGGACTCATATCGCGACAACTGGTGGTGTACTTCTTCCTTCACGCCTGTAACTCCGGAAGAGAATCGTGAAGTCATCCAGTTTACGGCCGTCACGACTGGCCCGCCCCCACGTTTTCTCTCACCGGCCGAATCCGCGAAGGCCGAGAAAGAGTGGAGCACCCTGAGTTCTCTTGGCACCGCGCCAAATTACCTCGTCCGGCAGGTGATTCAATGGGCCAACACGCATCCGACTGACGCGCGCGTGCCGGAAGCCCTGCACCTCGCGGTAAGGACCACCCGTTACGGCTGCACCGACAAGGACTCCCCACGCTGGTCCAAGTCTGCGTTTGACGTATTGCATCGGAAGTACCCAAACAATCCCTGGACAAAGAAAACGCCTTACTGGTTCAAAGACTAACTAAACAAGCAGGTCACAAAATGGAACAAGCGGAACATACGAATCATCTGATCAACGAAAGCAGTCCTTACCTTCTTCAGCACGCGCACAACCCGGTCGACTGGTATCCGTGGGGCGAAGAGGCGTTTGCGAAAGCGCGCGACGAGAACAAGCCCGTGCTTTTGAGTGTTGGCTATTCCGCTTGTCACTGGTGTCACGTGATGGCCCATGAGTCGTTCGAGGACGAAGACATCGCGCAACTCATGAACGACCTTTTCGTAAACATCAAGGTCGATCGCGAAGAGCGGCCCGACGTCGATCAGATCTACATGAACGCCGTGCAGATGATGACGCATCACGGCGGTTGGCCCATGACAGTCTTTCTCACGCCCGACGGCGTGCCGTTCTACGGCGGCACCTATTTCCCGCCGCAGGACCGTTACAACATGCCTGGTTTTCCGCGTGTGCTGATCAGCGTCGCGGAAGCTTATCGCGACCGGCAGGAAGAGATCGTCGAAACAGGAACGTCACTGCTGAAAGAGCTGCGCCGGTTGAGCGAATCAGGTGGTTCAAACAATCCGGTGGAAAACGAACTGCTCGATGCCGCTTACGCCGGCATCGTGCGGAGTTACGATTCGATAAACGGCGGCTTCGGCGGCGCTCCGAAGTTTCCGCCGGCGATGGCGCTCGAGTTCCTGCTGCATACGTACAAACGCACGGGCAATAAAGAAGCGCTCGAGATGGTGCGGTACACGGCGGAAAAGATGGCCCACAGCGGCATGTACGATCAGCTAGGCGGCGGCTTTCATCGCTATTCGACAGATGCGAAGTGGCTCGTCCCGCATTTCGAGAAGATGCTTTACGACAATGCCCTGCTCTCGCGTTTTTACCTGCATTACTTCCAACTCGAACAGGAGCCGCTCGCGCGCGAAACCGCCGAAGGCATTCTGGATTACGTGCTGCGCGAGATGACTGATCCGGCGGGTGGTTTCTATTCAACTCAGGACGCTGACTCCGAAGGGCATGAAGGAAAGTTTTTTGTTTGGGACCTCGACGAGATCAGATCCGTTCTCGGGGACGAAGAAGCGTCTTCATTCAATTCGTATTACAACGTCACTGAGGGCGGAAACTTCGAAGGCAAGAACATTCTCAACGTCAATCCCTCCTTCTCAAAGCCCAAATCTGAGAGTCTTAGCCTGCTTTTCGAGCACCGCGAAAAACGAATCAAACCCGATCGCGACGAAAAGATCATCACCGCCTGGAACGGCCTGATGCTCGCGAGCTTCGCGGAAGCGGGCGTGATCCTCAACCGTCCTGACTACACGGAAGCAGCGCGGCGGAACGCGGATTTCGTCCTGACAAATCTGCGGCGTGACGGTTTTCTGCTCCGGACATACAAAGACGGAGTCGCGAAGTTCAATGCCTATCTTGAAGACTACGCTTTCTTAATCGAGGGCCTCGTCACGTTGTATGAAACGACCGGCGAATTTCGCAGGCTCCAGGAAGCGATCACCCTGACGGATCGCATGATCGAAGAGTTTTGGGATGAGGAAGGCGGCGGATTTTTCTTTACGGGGAAGAGTCACGAGGAGTTGATCGTGCGCTCCAAAGATTATTTCGATAACGCCACGCCCTCGGGAAACTCCGTCGCCGCCGCCGTGCTGCTGCGTCTCCACATACTTACCAGCAACGAACGATACCGCGACCTCGCGCAAAGTGTTTTCGCCATAATCGCCGACCAGACGCGCCGCTATCCGTCCGGTTTCGGCTACGCCCTCTCGGCAATGGACTTCCTGCTCTCGAGTCCGAAGGAGATCGCTATCGTCGGCAAAGACGAAACAGACTTTCATCCTTTGCTTCAGGAAACCTGGCGGAAGTACCTGCCAAACAAAGTAGTTGCTCCCGGTTTGATTAATGATGCAAGCGCCAGTAGCTCAATCCCTCTTCTCCAAAACCGCCCGCTAATCGACAGCCGGGCCACCGCCTACGTGTGCCAGAACTACACCTGCAAGCAGCCTGTTACAAATACCGCGGACCTGCAATCTCAACTGGAGTCTGTGTAGGTTGGGGCAAAAACTTGACGTAATCCCACTGAAAAGCCTATAGTTATGCACGTGCCAACATTGTTTGGCACGTTCCCAAACCCAGTTCCTTGCCTGATCGCCCCATTATGAAATTCAATTCTCCGGCTACTGCTCTACTTGCCGCAGTTTCTGCGGTCAGTCTCGCACTGCTTCTGCTCGACAAAGGCATTGCGATCGTGTTCGTTGCTGTCCTGATCTCCGCGCTCTTCTATCTCGCTTACAGCTTTAACGAGAAGCGACTGCGTGAGCTAAGCGACGCCGAGGCCGAGCGCCGCCGGCACGCCGAAGAGATGGCGACGATTCACATGAACACTATCGAGTCGCTGGCGATAGCAATCGACGCGAAAGACCAGACGACTCACGGTCACGTGCGCCGCACGCAAATCTACGCGACGCAGATGGGTAAGCTTTTCAACGTGTCGGAAGACAATCTGCGCGCGCTGCACGCAGGCGCGTTGTTGCACGACATCGGCAAGCTGGCCGTTCCTGAGTACATCCTTAACAAGCCAGGCAAACTTACCGAAGCAGAATTCGCCAAGATGAAGATTCATCCGACCGTCGGCGGCGATATTCTCAAACGAGTCAACTTCCCTTACCCGGTCGAAGAGATCGTGCGCTATCACCACGAGAAGTGGGACGGTAGCGGTTATCCGAAAGGTCTTAAGGGCGAACAGATCCCGCTAATCGCGCGCATCATTTCGGTTGTCGATTTCTACGACGCGACGCGCTGCGATCGTCCGTATCGCAAGGGAATGAAACGCGAGGATTCCCTTGCGTTGCTGAACAGCATGGTCGGCTCGGCTTTCGATCCTAAGGTTGTTAAGAAGTTTGCCGAGCACGTCGTAGAGTTCGACCGGCTGATCGACGCGGAAGACATTCAGGAACAGGTCGCATCAGCGGCAGCGATCGATATGGAAACGAGCACCAAGCCCGACGCAGGTTTGGCTTCTGACATTCTCGGCACGCCGATCGAGGAGTCGAGCGGGTTCCGTACCATTTCCGAAGCGCAACGCGAAGTATTTGCGCTTCACGAGATCGCGCAGACGATTGGTTCGTCACTCAACTTGAGCGACACGGTCACGCTGGTCGCGAACAAGCTGAAGGCAATCGTTCCGTTCGATAGCTGCGTGATCTTTTTGGTCGACGAACGATCGGGCAAAGCGGTTGCGGCGCATGCAGTCGGTGAAGAAGCAGAACTGTTTTCCAGCCGGCGCATTATGGTCGGCGACGGCATCACCGGTTGGGTGATAGCCAACGGCCGCTCGATGTGCAACTCGTCGCCGGAACTGGACATGGTTGGAATTTCCGATCATATCGTGAAGCGTTTTCGCGGTGTGCTGGTGTCGCCGTTGTTGCGCGAAGACGGCGCTTTTGGAGCGATCTCGCTTTACTCGCAGAGCCGCACTTCTTACACGACCGAACACGTTCGCTTGCTGGAATCGGTTTGTCAGCACGCCTCGAGCGCGCTCAATAACGCGCTGACGTACGAAAAAACACGCGAAAGCGCCCTTGTCGATCAATTGACTGAACTGCCAAACGCGCGCGGCTTCTACATGATGCTCGAGCAGCGCCTCGCCGAATGCCAGCGGATGAACCGCGAGTCGCTCGCCGTGATGTCTATGGACATTGACGATTTCAAAGTCGTGAACGACCAGTACGGTCACTCGATCGGCGATCGGCTGTTGGCGAGCGTGGCGGGTGTCGTGCGGCGCGAGCTGCGCCAGATGGACATTCTCACGCGCTACGCCGGCGACGAGTTCGTCGCGATCATGCCGATGGCTTCGAGCAAGATGGCCGCGTCGATTGCCGATCGCGTGCGGAACGCAGTTGAAGAGCAACTGTTTTCAGTGCGCAACGGCACGATGATCGGCTTGGGCGTGAGTATAGGAGTTGCCTGTTTCCCTGAAGATGGAGAGACGAGTGAAGAACTATTAACGGCCGCAGCCCGCCGTATGCAGCGCGACAAGCACGGCCGCAAAACAATTCTCACCGTAGCCGGCGCCGGCGTCAGCTCCATCGACATGATGACTTAAGTCTGAAGCCACAAAGAGGCACAAAAAGCACAAAAGAAGGAGCAGTCCGTTTTTGTGCTTTTTGTGCCTCTTTGTGGCTAAACTGTCTGTCGCGTATAATCCCAGTTTTCAAACACAACCCATGAGCAAACAAACTGCAGCACCACCCTCCCGAGCAGGAGCCGACGAGCAAAGCTCTACCGGCGTTATCGATGCACCAGAACAGGTAGATCGCAAACAACTCGCGCGCGAACGCGAAGAAGTCAAAGAGCGACAGAAAGATCGCTTCACCGGGCTCAACCACGAACAACTGATCGGCCTTTACCGCCAAATGCAGCTAATTCGCCGCTTCGAAGAGAAGTCGATGGAAGCTTACGTGGCGGGAAAGATCGGCGGCTTTTGTCACGTTTATATCGGCCAGGAAGCAGTTGCGGTCGGCGCGATCTCCGCGATTCGAAAGGACGACTACGTGATCGCCAGCTATCGCGAACACGGTCACGCGCTCGCGAAAGGCATGTCCGCGCGGTCGATCATGGCGGAGCTGTTTGGAAAAGCGACGGGCTGCTCGAAAGGCAAAGGCGGCTCGATGCACATGTTTGACAAAGGCCTCAACTTTCTCGGCGGTCACGGCATCGTAGGCGGCCAGATTCCACTCGCGACCGGCGCTGCTTTCGCGTCGATGTATCAGAACAAGGATCAAGTGACGCTCTGTTTCTTCGGCGAAGCGGCGGTGAACCAGGGCGCGTTTCACGAGTCGCTGAACATGGCGCAGCTTTGGAAACTTCCCTGCATCTACATCTGCGAAAACAATCAATACGGCATGGGCACGTCGCTCGCGCGAGCCATGTCGCTGCGCGACATCGCGCAAAAGGGTTGCGCATACGATATGGCGTCGGAATTTGTCGACGGCATGGACGTGCTGGCGGTGCGTGAAGCCGTGCTGCGAGCAGTTGAGCGTGGACGCAAAGAGTCGCTGCCGACGTTGCTCGAGGTGCGCACCTATCGCTTTATGGGCCACTCGATGTCCGATCCCGGCAACTATCGCACGCGCGCCGAGATCGAGAAGTATCAGGAACGCGATCCAATCAAGCTCTTCTCCGCGAGCTTGATTGAAGAGAAAGTGATCGACGAGAAAGGCCTCGAAGAGATCAATAAGCAGATACATGAAGAGGTGGAAGACGCGTTTCGCTTCGCCGACGAGAGTCCTTATCCGGAGACGAAAGAGCTCTACACAGACGTCTACGCCAACCCGATCGATCCATCCCGGAACAGAAATCAATAGCATCCATGCCGACTATCACCATACGCGAAGCGCTTAATGAGGCGATCCGGGAAGAGTTAGCCCGCGACGACAAGGTTTTCATCATGGGTGAGGAAGTAGCCGCCTACGACGGCGCCTACAAGGTCACCAGGGGGCTGCTGAAGGAGTTTGGTCCACGGCGAGTTATCGATACGCCGATTACGGAGCTTGGTTTTGCCGGGCTTGGCGTCGGCGCCGCGATGGTCGGTCTCCGGCCAATCGTCGAGTTCATGACCTTTAACTTCTCGATTTTGGCCACGGATCAAATCATCAATTCCGCCGCGAAAATGCTTTACATGTCGGGCGGTCAATTCAAGATCCCGATCGTATTTCGTGGGCCGGGCGGTTCGGCGATTCAGGTTTCGTCGCAACACTCGCAAGCCATCGAATCGTGGTACACACACTTTCCCGGTTTGAAGGTCGTGATGCCCTCGACGCCCGCGGACGCAAAGGGACTGTTGAAGTCGGCAATCAGAGACGACGATCCGGTCGTCTTCATCGAGCAGGAACGAATGTATGGCAACAAAGGCGAAGTTCCTGACGATCCTGACTTCACGATTCCGCTCGGAGTCGCCGACGTCAAACGTGAAGGAAAAGACGTCACGATCGTTGCGCGCTCGCTGATGGTCCCGGTGGCGTTGAAAGCCGCGGAGCAGCTCGAGGAGCAAGGTGTGTCGTGCGAAGTGATCGACCCGCGTACGATCCGCCCGCTCGACATCGACACGATTATTGAATCAGTGAAGAAGACCAATCGCGTGGTGGTGGCTGAAGAGTCGCATCCGATCTGCGGCGTGAACGCCGAGATCAGCATGCAGATCATGGAGCGCGCTTTCGATTATCTCGACGCTCCGATCAAGCGCGTGTCTGGCGCCGATGTGCCGATGCCTTACGCGAAGAACCTGGAAAATCTGACGATACCGGATGTGAACAAGCTCGTTGCTGCGGTGCGTGAAGTCGCGTATCTCGATTAATTCAACTCTATTAAGGAACGCTGGATGGCAAGCAAGGTAATCATGCCGAAGCTCTCCCCGACGATGGAGGAGGGACAGATTGCGCGCTGGCTGAAGAAAGAGGGCGACAAGGTCGCCATGGGCGAGCCGCTCGCGGAAATCGATACCGACAAAGCGACGATGGAAATGCAGGCGCTGGCGAATGGCGTCCTACGCAAGATTCTTATTGGCGAGGGACAGGCGGCGCCGCTCGGACAAATCATCGCGATTGTTGGTGGTGCGGACGAAGACATCTCTTCCCTGCTTGCCGAAGCTACGGCTGCTGCACCGGCGCCGGCTCAGAAAGCACCTGAATCACCGCCTCCAGCGCCAGCGCCAACTCCAGCTCCAGCCGAACAACCAGCACCGCCGCAAGCGCAAGCTGCTGCCGCGGGAACCGCGAGTAACGGACGCCAAACGGCGGCTTCTGCCCCGGCGGGAAGTGCTCCTTCTGGTCGATTGATCGTATCGCCACTTGCGGCCCGCATGGCTGCTGAATCAGGTCTCGATCTGCGTTCGGTTCAAGGCAGTGGGCCAAACGGTCGCATCATCAAGAAAGACATCGAAGCAGCGCTCAGCCAACCAAAGGCTGTGCCTGAATCGCAACGTTATCCGCGGGCAGTCGAGCCGGCTAAGTTTCAACCGGCTGCAGTCGCCGCCGCGTCTGCTTATCGCGACGAACCGGCTACTCAAATTCGACAAACGATCGCGAAGCGCCTGGTCACGTCAATCGGGCCGGTGCCGCACTTCTTTCTCACGACCGACATCGAGATGGATCGCGCCGCGGAAATGCGCAAGGGCATCAACGCACTCGATCCCGATCTAAAGATCAGCATCAACGACATCATCATCAAAGTCACCGCTGCGGCCTTGATCCAACATCCGGAAGTGAATGCGTCGTTCCAGGAGAAGTTCATCCGTTACTACGAACACGCCGACATCGGTGTGGCCGTGGCGATTGAAGACGGTTTGATCACGCCCGTGGTGCGCGCCGCCGATCAGAAATCGCTGAGCCAGATCGCGGGTGAAGTGCGCGAGCTCGCCGAACGCGCGCGCTCGAAGCGTCTGAAACCCGAAGAGTACACCGGCGCGACGTTCTCGATCAGCAATCTCGGGATGTTTGGCATCGACGAATTTACCGCTGTGATCAATCCGCCTGAAGGCGCGATCCTGGCGATCGGCGCAATGACCGCGAAGCCGGTCGTACGTGACAACGAGATCGTCATTCGGCAGATCATGCGCGTAACGATGTCGTGCGATCATCGCGTCATCGACGGCGCTACCGGCGCGAAGTTCCTGCAAACATTCAAGAAGATCCTGGAAAACCCGCTCTACCTCGTGGTATGAGCTATCGATTCCGGCCTCACCTCGCGCTAATCGCAGTTCAACTTCTCTTCGGCATCTGGCCCATCATCGGCAAGGTCGTGCTGCGCTCGCTGTCCGTCACGAGCCTGGTTGCGTGCCGCCTCGTGGGTGCGGCCATTGCCTTCTCACTGCTACAACGCCAACTCAAACCGCTGCTCAAAATGCCGCGCAACGACTTTCTGTTGCTAATCCTTTGCGCCGTGTGCGGAGTGGTGGGAAATCAACTTCTCTACGTTAAAGCCCTGTCGCTCACGACCGTAATCAACGCGGCATTGCTGACTGCAACGATTCCGGTAATCACGCTGGTGGTGAGTATTCTTTTTCGCTATGACCACTGGTCACTGAAGCGCGTGGCGGGCATCGTGCTGGCGGGCACCGGGGTCGTTTACCTGGTGAATCCAACGCAGGCGGAATTAACCTCCGAAACAACCGTCGGAAACCTACTGCTTCTGTGCAACGGGCTGCTCTACGCCGTGTATCTCGTAATTTCGAAGCGCCTGCTCGAGCGCTACGGCGCACTGAACGTAATTACGTGGATCTTCGTGGTGAGTGCAGTGATGGTCGTGCCGCTGGGTCTTTACTCGTTCGGACACGAGAATGTGGCGGCGATTGGTTGGACTGTGTGGCTGCTGGTGGGCTTGATTATCCTGTTGCCAACGGTCAGTGCCTACTACCTTAACTCGTGGGCGCTGACGCACGTGTCTCCGAGCACCGCTGCGATCTACATCTATCTTCAGCCGCTGATCGCGTTTGGCTTTGCGCCGTTGTTCCTGGGCGAGCGCTGGAGCTCGCGGACCAGCATTGCCACGCTATTGATTTTTGCCGGCGTGGCATTGGTAACAATGCCCGGCCGCAGCCGTGCCGTCCGCGACATCTCCGAACACCCTGACGCGCTAGCTCACTAAAACACGGATTAAGCAGCGCGAATGATGGAGCTGTTGCTGAAACAGTTCAGAATCTCCGCGGAGTCGAGCGTGTCGCGCTCCATCAGGAGTTCTACGAGACGCGCGATCGATTCCTTCTCGGCAGTCACGATCGCACACGCGCGTTCGAGTTGCGCATTGATCAACTCGTTCGTAGCTTCCTCAATCCGATCCAACAGGTTCTGACTGATCGGCTGATCTGAATTGCCCAAATGAATCGGCCCGAGCCGGCTCATGCCAAACTCGCTCACCATCTTCCGCGCGATCTCCACCGCGCGTTCGATGTCGTTTGAAGCGCCGGCAGTCATCGTTGACAACAAGACCTGCTCCGCCGCACGTCCACCAAGCAACAACGCGATCTGATCCTCGAGATACTCGCGCTTCTTCATAAAGCGATCGCGCTCCGGCAACGACTGTGTCACACCGAGCGCGCGTCCACGCGGCAGGATCGAAACTTTATGAATCGGGTCGCCATTCTCCACCGCCAAACCAACCGCGACGTGTCCGGCTTCGTGTACGGCGGTCGCATAACGCTCGTCCTCGTCCATCATGAAACCCTGGCGTTCGGCGCCCATCAGAATCCGGTCACGCGCGATTTCGATGTGCGCATGGCCCACAGCCGCGGCATCATCACGCGTCGCCGCAATCGCGGCCTCGTTCATCAGGTTCGCCAACTCCGCGCCCGAAAAACCGGGAGTACCACGCGCGATCCACTGGAGGTCGAGGCCCTCTTCGAGTTTGAGATTGCGCGCATGAACGTTCAGAATCGCTTCACGTCCGTGAACGTCAGCTAAGTCGACCGCTATTTCCCTATCAAATCGCCCGGGCCGCGTTAACGCTTTGTCCAGAATGTCAGGCCGGTTCGTCGACGCAATCACGACCACCGCGCTCGACTGATCGAATCCATCCATCTCCACCAGCAACTGATTCAGCGTTTGATCCTGATCGGCTGAAGCGGAGTCGCCACCACGTCCACGCTGGCGGCCGAGCGCATCAATCTCGTCAATAAAAATGATGCAAGGCGAAAGCTTCCGTCCTTTAGAGAACAGGTGACGCACACGCGCAGCACCCAATCCGGCAAACTTCTCCTGAAAACTCGAACCCGACGCCGCCAAAAACGCGACGCCTGCTTCCTTTGCCGCTGCACGAGCCAGCAACGTCTTGCCCGTACCCGGCGGACCGTAAAGCAGAATCCCGCGCGGAATACGTCCGCCGAGACGGCTGAAGCGCTCCGGATTGCGCAGAAACTCGATCGTCTCTGTCAGCTCGGCCTTGGCTTCATCCACGCCGGCGACGTCGGCGAAACCGACCGTCTGCTGGCCGTTTTTATCCGACAGCTCAAACGATCCGCGGCCGCTCATGCTCGCGTAGATCCGCCATGCGACCACGCCGATCAAACCAAGCGTCAGCACCGGCAGCAGGTAATTCAGAACACTGACGATCACTCCCGGCTGCAACGGCCGAAACTCAACCGGCACGTTGTGCTTGCGAAAGAGTTGCACCACATCGTTCTGCGGTGATTCACCGGTCACCGTGGCTTCAACGATCGAGCCGTCCTGCCGCGTCACCGTCATCGTCTCGCCTTCGATCAGCAAACCAGCGGCGCCGCCGGCTTCGGCGAGCGAATACAGTTGCGAATAATTGATCCTATCCACCCGGGGCTGGTGGCGCTGGTAGGTAACGATTGAAGCTGCGATTACGAGGGAGAACGTGACGACTGCAAGACAAACCAAAGCCACTCGGCGAGTACGAACGGATACTCGGGGCGTGGGGGTGGGCATACAAAAACCTCCAAAACCGCCTCCCGGGGGTCATACGGGTGGCGCGCGTCAAAACTTAATTGAGAACACAAAGAATCGGGTTTAGGAGAAGCGTCGGAACTTCAAAGGAAGGACCTTGCGCGAACTGAGATGTTCGTAAAACTCCCATGCGCTCGCTGGCCATGCGAACACAAGCGCCACTTTACCAGCCAATATCTTGTTTAGTCCAGCGGAAGATTAAAAACGGCCACGGATCCAGGCTGACTGCTACGTTTCAATACGCACTTACACGGATTACTCAGCAAAAAAGCAAGTTTCTAAAACGGCATGGACGTTGCACTCACCTCCGTCGATTGCTTTTGTGCCAACGAACTTGTGGCGAAACTTGGCGTGGTTGACAAAAGGAGGGTAGAAGAAATGCTTTGGACGATTTTTGTAATCTTGTTGGTTTTGTGGTTACTCGGCGTGGTCAGTAGCTACACGGTTGGTGGATTCATTCATCTATTACTGGTCTTGGCGCTGGTCGTGTTGCTCATCAACATAATCGGTGGCCGTCGGACAGTTGTTTAGGCAAACAACACACTGTTTGCCCTGCTTGGCGCCCGGCACCTTGCTGTTCGGAAAGACGGAGGCTTCGTCGGGCGTCCGTACTTATCAAACAAGGGGTAAATCAAGCATTAACGTGACTCGCCCTACTGGATAGAGACTCATTTGAGGATCCCAGTAGGGCGAACGTCTGTAAAAGAACCGCAACCGCGTAGCAGGGCTCGCAGCGAAGTCCGGATCGCTCGCGAGCAAGGCTTCAAATTCGCGTTTGAGATCGGGATCGTTTTGCAGCATCTCGCGCGCGAGTGTTTCGAGTACGTAATGCTCGGCGTACTCTTTCTCTTCGAAGATCGCATTGAAGAAGCCCCACTTCGCGAACGAGTCGGGCGCTTCGGGTTCGAGTAGATTAAGAATCACTTTGCCTAACGGTTGGGCCACCGGCACTACGACTGAACCCGCGGGAAATTCTCTCGTCTCGGTCGTGCGTTCGACGTCAAACTGCGGCATGTGCCGTCCTTCGAACGGTTCGTACGGCCAGCGGACATTCGTAAAGCGATAACTCTCCACTTCAATCGACGCCGGCTCTGCCAGCGATCTGAAGCGCACGCCGTGAGCGTGCAACACGTCGATCACGCTGGTCCATTGCACGGGCACGATGTAGTGCAACGGGGGCGCGGCCGCCGCCGTCACGCGAAACTTGTCGTACATCGGAATCGTCAGATCCAAAGGCTCGCTACCGTAGATGACGCGCAGATCGCCGGAGACGTCGCTCTGTTCAGTCTCGTACTGAAATGCTTTCAGTTCGAATGGTGTTGTTTCGTCTGTCAGTTCGAAATCAAGCGGGTAGAGATTTGACGGATTATAGGCACGTCCAGCATCAGTGGTTCGCAGGTCGGCTTCGCGCCCGATGCGAATTAGTCGATCGGGATCGTTGTTGACCTCGGTTAACGCGGCGCGGAGGAAGTCGTACGTACCGATCACGCGCGAGCGATAGTCCTTGATCATGTGTGTTTCGATCAGGATGCCGGGACGGTTGCGCAACGGCACGTAACCGGTTGAGAAACGAGGCGAGCCGTTGAAGTCGCGTGTGCCGAGTGTCAGATCGCGATTGTCGATGAACTCGAGATACCACGAAATGACGTTGCCGGCGGCTTCCGTCGCTTTAGCAACTTTCTCGTCAAACAGGTCGCGCTCCCATTCGAGCACTGCTGCGTCGATGCCCGCGTGGTGTTCGTGGTGATAGGTGATGTTGCAACGATAGTCAGCGCCGTCGGTGACGTGGCAATCGATAAAGAGATCCGGATCCCACTCGTTCCACAAGCGAAGCCATGCGCGGGTTTCGGGCGTGTCGGCCTTCATGTAATCGCGGTTGAGATTTTGATACGTGCTCGTCGTGCGCCAGCCCATCGACTCGGGACCGTTTTGGTTGATGCGATTGAACGGTGTGGAGCGTTCGTGACCGTCGGTGTTGTAGATCGGCATGAAAAGCAGGACGACGTTATTCAGTATGCCGGCGGCTGTTTTCGTGATCGCGATGTCGCGAAGTAATGCAAAGCCAGCGTCTTTGCCGTCAGGTTCTCCCGAATGAATACACGCTTGAATCAGCACGACGGCCTTTCCCGCGGGGCGCGCTGCTTCCGGTGTGAACGTTTGCGCCTCGGACGCGATGAGCAACGGCAATTCCCTGCCCTGGCCGCTGTGCCCGAACCCGCGATATTCGATTGCGGGAGACGCGTCTGCCAATTCTTTGGCGAAGGCTATCGTATCGGCGTAGTTTGGTGTTTGGCGGTAGTTAGTTTTTTCAGCGTGTGTTTGCATGAGTAGCCACAAAGAGGCACCAAAAAGTTTCGAGTTCAAGCAGCTTCGCCCGAAACTGTTTTTGCTTCGGCAGAGCCGGAGAAATTTTGAACAGCTAGCGCAGTGTAGTGTTACACGAGCGGCACTCCTGGCGACGGCGCGCGTTGAGAGTTCCGCAGTTTTTACAACGAAGATATACGGTTCGTGTGAACCAGCCTGTAATTAGGGCGCTGCCGCCCAGAATGGCGATCAGGACGGCAGCGTTCAAAAGGAAATCCTTCAAACTGTACGAGCTTTCGGGCTTAGCTATTTACGAGCTTCGTTGACTCTGCCTGGATGAGCCAGCCCGCGTTCATACCCTTCCCTGAACGCAGTGTCAAGTTCACCCACGTAAGCACTCTGTAAATCCTGCTCGACTTCGGTGTAAGCCCTGCCACGCCGCTGCGGATGCAACGCTGCTTCGTAGCCACGGCGATAGCTCTCCTCGTCGTGATCGAAGTCGCGCCCGTCGCGGTGATAATGCGCCCGCTCACCGTCGCGCAACTCGTGCCACCAGTTCTCGCGCAGCTCGTCGAGATCCATCGCGCGCGATCGCACCAGGACATCTTCCGCCTTTTCTGATTCATCGTCGTTGTCGGCGTAAACGATTAGCACCGAGTGACCGTGAAGGAGTGCGTCCTCGTAAAGATAGATGTCTTCGTGAGGTATGCCCTCACCCAACTCTTCTTCCACCTGATCGCCCACCGCCGCGCCTGCAGTCGCGCCGACAACGCCAAGCAACGCCGCGCCGACCATGCCAAACGCGATCACGGGACCGATGCCGGGAACTGCCAACGTCGCGACCGCCAGTCCCAAGGTTGCTCCACCAGCAGCGCCCATCGCGCCGCCAACCGCGGCGCCCATGGCGCGGCCCATGCCCGGCTGTTCTGTGTCTGTTACCGGTAAACCGCGTTCCAACTCGCGGTCGTCGCTGCCAGGAGCTATTAAACCTATTCTCTGATCCGGTATGCCAGCTTTTCGTAATTCATTGATCGCTTTTTCTGCGTCTTCTCTCGATCGAAATACACCTGATATTGCTTCCATTGTTCGTGCCCTCCGGTTTGATAATCAGCCGCTACTGACTGGACTTTTATGCTAATGCCGGTCCAGCGGCAAGCTGCAACGCGCGTCGACACAAATCGTTGAGGAAATCCGCAAAGCTATGTTAGAGTCCAAGTACGATTTCACAACTGCGAACGCGAGGGTTCAAAAGCGGATGTACGACATCGTAGAGAAGCACTGGCCGATGTCGGAGGGTGACGGCAAGGCGCAACGAAAGAAGCGGCCGCGCATCCTGGCGATCACGACCGACTGCTGCACCGGTTGTTCCGGTTCACCGGCATGCGTCGAGTACTGCCCGATTGAGGCGTGTATGTTTTGGGTGCCGGATGAAGACCACCCTCCGTTTGGGCGAATCGAAGTCGATCCCTACCTCTGCATCGGCTGTCAGAAGTGCACCAGTAAAGGTCCCGATGGCGCGTTTCTTGACGGCTGCCCGTGGGACGCGATCGAGATGGTGCCCACTGACGACTGGGAAGCCGTGCACGGCATCACGCTGCCGGATTTGCCTCCCGCACCACCAGCTTAAACTGATAATCGTCAGCTAGCTCGGTTTGATTCTCGACTGGATCGCTTTTAAGGTGAGGTTCGCTTGTTCGTGAATCTTACCGGAAACCTCTGTCGAGTTTGCGTAACTCTCGACTACCGGCACATCCTCCGCGGCTCCGACTAAGGAGAGGCCTCGAAGCGCTTCCCAAACGCTGTTCTCATCTGAATTTAGACTCAAAACTTCGTCGCCTTGCGAAACCTGAGTTCCATTCGGCTTGACGACCTTGTGAATCTTTCCCGGCAATGGAGAACGGACCTGCACGACCGTGTTATCAGGCTGCTCGATGCGCGCTAGCAACGTACTGCGCGCCACCGTCGCGCCTTCCTGCAAACTGCTGGCAACTACACCGTTTACTGGCGCTCTTACCGGATACGGCGTCAAGATCGCGACCAACTCTTCACGCCCACCCGGATCGTTGAAACGCACGAGCGCCAACGCGGCATTGCGGCGCACGAGCGGTTCCTGATCTTTCAGTAACTTCAACAACGACTCATGAAACTGCGGCGCCTGGTTGTCGAAGCCCATCAGCCACGCGACAGTCAAACGAAACTCCGGCTCCCCGCTATTGCTCAACGTAATCAACTGCGGGTACCAGTTTTTCGACGTCGTATCGCCACGTTCCATTCGTTGCTGGATCTGCACGAGCGCGTGTTGCACGTGTCGCGGGTTCTTTTCATCGGCCAGGTATTTTGAGATGTCGGCGTCGGAAAGTTCACGCCCAAACCACGTGAAATACCACGCGAGAAAGGTCGCGACAACAAACAGTGCGGCAAGAATAAGAATTGGACCAGTGCCGGGCGCGCGAACTCTACGCATGAGGATAAAGATGATAAAGCATGACGTAGACGATCACGCCCGTTACCGATACGTATAACCACAGCGGTAACGTGATCCGCGCGATGCGCCGGTGACGAAGGAAGTCTCCTCGAAACGCCCGATAGAAGGTCAGAATAACGAGCGGCACGATCACGATCGCCAGGATCGTATGACTCGTGAGCACCGTGAAATAGAACGTACGTGCCAGGCCGGTTCCGAGAAAACGCGTCGAGCCGTGATTGTAGTGATACGTGAGATACGAAGCCAGAAAGAGTATCGAAACGCACAGTGCAGCGATCTGACACGCTCGATGCGCGATCACGTTACGCGCTCTGATGAATGAATAACCGGTGAATAAAAGGATGGCGCTGGTGCCGTTAAGACAAGCGTTGACGTGCGGTAAATAAGAGATGAAATCCACAGAGAGAGAATATCACGCGTCTTTGGCTTCGGTCGGGCCCATGCGGTTCATCATCGCTTTGACGTCGGGCGGCATTGCGCGGCCTTTCGCGTCGAGCAGCGGCGGTGTACGTGCCGCCGATCTTAACGGCGCGGGGCCATCCTGCGCTGCCGGAAGCGACGGCGAACGCTTCATTCCCGGCAACGGCAACTTGCCTTCGGATTTGAGATAGAGCAGCGGGCTGACGACAAACATCAACGCCATCACGAGGCTCACTGTGATGATGAAGAGGTTGTCAATGGTGAGAAAGTCGCCGGAACCGATCACGCTGATGACGGCCAACGCGACGAACCCCAGCGCCACCAGCAAACAGATAAAGTTGAGAAGTCCGAGTTCTTTGCGCATTACAGTCGCTGTCATTTTATATGTTTAGTGCCGGGCCTTTCCAGCAGGCTTCTTCCGTTCACCAACTTCTTCATAGCCGCATCGTTCACATTGCCACAACGGAAACGATCCCGTCGGATCGGCGCCCGATTGATAAACCGCGCGATTCGAAGGAATGATCTTCCCTCCACAACGCGGGCAGAAACGTCCGCGCGTCGTGTTTTTCTCTACATCGATTGCGAGCGGGTTGTCGTCAGCCATCTGTGTTAATCCGTGGCCCTGTACTTTCGTAACAAAACAAAGATCGAACAGAAAATCGTAACCGGCGGAATTAACAGCACCAAAACCCCGATGTTCAGCCCCCTGATAAACCGTGCGTTATTTGAACCGTTCAGCGCGGCACGGCACATCGAGCATTGCGCGTCAGCAGGCACGGCTAACAGCAAAATTGCTGCCGCAACCAACGCAATACTCAAAAACATGTACCAACTGCGCAAACGCATTACTGTTCCTCAACAGGTGGCGGCGCCACGGGCGGCTGTTCCTTGTACTGATAACGCAGCCCTTGCGACCGGAAGCTATCCGGGAAAAACACCAGCAACAACAGAATACATACCACCAACGCCGGTATCAGTGTAATGATCAAGCTGAACCGCTCAAATTTCAAGTGCATGAAGTAGGCCATGATCAGAAACGCTTTGATCACCGAGAGCCCGAGCAGGATGGTGAGCATGAAGTGGAGTTCCATCGGCTTGTAGGCCAGAAAAATCTCCAGCAGCGTCAAAACCAGCAGCCAAACCCAGATCGAGATGAACAGCTTGTTTGAGCCTGCAAAATGCTCGTCAGCGTGTGCGCCATGATCGCTCATTGCAGCATTCCTCCGTTTGGGTTAGTGCGGGGTCGCAGCCAGGTGTCCACCGATGTCCACTGACATGATGTAGATCAGCGGGAACACAAACATCCAGACGAGATCGACGAAGTGCCAGTACAAGCCGCTGATCTCGACGTCTTCGTGTTTGAGCTTATTGATCCGCGCCGCGACGACCAGCAGATAGATGGCGCCGGTCGCGACGTGGAACATGTGCAGACCCGTAATCGCGAAGAACGTCGCACCAAAAAGCGGCGACGGCGGCACGCCGTTGTGCGTAAACGCTTGCACCCAGTGTTCCGGCAGATAGAACGGACGCAAACCCGCATGAATCAGGTGTTGCCACTCGATCAAGTGGAGCACGATAAAGGCCACGCCGAAGACTATCGTCAGCAGGATCCACTTCCGTGCTTTTGCCTTGTCGCCTTTGCTCGACGCCGAGACGCCAAACACCATCGTCAAGCTCGACGACAGCAGGCAGAACGTCATCACCGACGAGAAGACGATGCTCGGATAGAACGGAAACGGCGTCGGCCAGACGTTTGACGCGCGCAGATAGCTATAGCCAATGAGCAGCGCGGAAAACGTCAACGAGTCGGAAACGATGAACAGCCACATTCCCAACTTGCGATGACCCACGCGATAAGGGAAGGCCCCGCCGTCCCAATCCACTGCGGGGAAACGGCCCGCCTGTGCTTCAGTGCTCACCTGTCACCTCCAAAGGAATAGGAGTAGGAATAGGTAGATCCAAAGTGCGTCCATGAAATGCCAGTAGATCGAAACCGCATCAGTTGCTGCCTTGCGCTTGGCGATCGGAACTTCTTCGGTCAATAGCCGGCGCGAACGCAGCCACAGAAAAGTCAAACCCAGCAGTCCGCCAAACAAGTGGACCGCATGCGCGCCCGTCAGCAGATAGAAGAACGAGCTGTGCGGATTGCTCGCGACATAAATTCCCTGCCCTGCGAGTTGCCGCCACGCCATGACTTGAGCCACAACAAAACCGGCGCCGAGCAACACTGTAATGAGCAACCACTTCGTGTATGGTCCACTCAGTGCGGCTTTCAATTTCCGTCGGGCGATCTCGATGGTCACGCTGCTGCCGATAATCAGCGCCGTGCTGGCCAGCAGGACTTTCGGCATCGGCAACGTCACCCAGTCGTTTGCAGAAGCGGACCGGACAATGTATGCGCTGCTCAGCGAAGTAAACATCATCGCGACCGACGCAAGTCCGACCCACATGCCGATGCGATAACGATTCGCCTGCGATTCGGGGTCGCGAAAACCGCCGTGCCGCTTCGAACCGTTACCATTTGGTCCAGGTATCTTTGGACCGCCCCCCGGGCTCGTTTTACTTATTGGTCTAGTGCTTACCATTGTGGCCATTACCGCTTGGCACCTCGACATCGACGTCAGTCTGCATTACGAAATCCCTGGGCGCGCCGGGTACCGCAAATTCGTATGGACCATGGTGGACCACCGGCAGCACACCCGCGAAATTATCGTGCGGCGGCGGCGAAGAAGTATTCCACTCGAGCGTGGTTGCCTCCCACGGATTGTCGCCGGCCTTCTGGCCCTTGAACATGCTCCAGAACACGTTGAAATAGAACAAAAACTGCACGGCGATCGTGACGATTGCCGAGATCGAGACGAACAACACGAGCGGGTGCAAGCTCGCCAGGAATTCATACTCCGTAAACTGCGAGTAGCGGCGCGGCATGCCCTGCAATCCCATCACGTGCATCGGGACGAAGATCGCGTAGACACCGATGAATGTGATCCAGAAGTGAATGCGGCCGATGCTTTCATTCATGTAGCGGCCAAACATCTTCGGGAACCAGAAATAGGTCGCCGCAAACATGCCGAAGATCGACGCCACGCCCATCACCAGGTGGAAGTGCGCCGTGACGATGTAGGTATCGTGCATGGGTAGGTCGAGCGAGGTTTGGCCCAGGATTAGTCCGGTGATACCGCCGGCGACGAACAGTGAAACGAAGCCGATCGCAAACAACATTGCGGTCGTGAAGCGTATGCGTCCGCCCCACAACGTGCCGATCCAGTTGAAGGTCTTGACGGCCGACGGGACACCGATTGAAAGCGTCAACACCGAAAACGCGATCGCCGAATAGGGGCTCAAGCCGCTGATGAACATGTGGTGGCCCCAAACGAAGAAACCAAGCAGGCCGATCGCGAAGATCGCAAACACCATCGCGCGATAACCAAACACCGGTTTGCGTGCGAACGTCGCGAGGATGTGCGACGTCGCGCCCATGCCCGGCAGGATCGCGATGTAGACTTCCGGATGGCCGAAGAACCAGAACAGGTGCTGCCACAGAATCGGCGAACCGCCCGTGTGCAGCGGGAAGTTTGGATTACTGCCGGACAACAAACCGCTGACGTAGAGTCCGCCCGGAATAAAAAAGCTCGTGCCCGCGATACGATCGAGCAGGAGCAGGATGCCGCCGCCGAGCAATACCGGGAACGACAACAACGCCAGCACCGCGGTCGTGAACCACGCCCAGCAGGTCAACGGCATACGCATCAGCGTCATGCCTTTGGTGCGCATGTTCAGTAGCGTGGTGATGAAGTTCAACGCGCCGAGCAATGAGCCAACGCAGAAGATCGCGATACTGATCACCCAGAGGTTCATGCCGGCGCCCTGTCCGGGTCCGGCGATCTTGCCGAGCGCACTGAGCGGTGCATAACCGGTCCAACCACCGATTGGTCCAACGGTGCCGCTGCCGCCGGCGAATGATGGCCCAAGCGCGGCAAACCACTCACCGACAGTTGCGTTTCCTTCAACGACGATCGCGAGCAGGATCACGATGAACCCGACCAGCGTCACCCAGAACGAAAGCATGTTCAGATATGGGAACGCCATGTCTTCGGCGCCGATCTGAATTGGCAGGAAGTAGTTGCCAAAGCCGCCCTGGGGCGCGGTGGTGAGCACGAAGAACACCATGATCGTACCGTGCATCGTCACCAGCGAGAGATAAAATTCGGGATTCATCACACCACCGGGCGCGCCGGTCGGAAACAACGTCTCCAGAATGGGCCAACTGGTTCCCGGCCAGGAAAGATTCAGGCGCATCAACAGCGACATGAGCATGCCGACGATCACGGCCGCCAGCGCGAGCATGATGTACTGAATGCCGATGACCTTGTGGTCAATACTGAAGATGTACTTGCGGATGAAGCCCGTTGGCGCCGGATGACGGTGCACGCCTTCATGAGTCTCTGACATCTCTCGTCTCCTCGTCTTGTTATTGCCGATTTTCGATTGCGAATTGCCGATTGTAAGCAGCTAAAAATCGACAATCGGAAATCAGCAATCGACAATGTCCTATTTCGGTGGCAATGGATACTTCGCCAGCAGCTCGCCCATGCGCGCCTGAAACTGTTCCTGCGGCAACGCCTGCAACGCTGTCAGTTCATCTTCCGGCAGCACGAGCATGTAGCTCTTCATCTTGAAATGGAGTTGCCCGCAGAGTTCGGCGCACGCCAATTCATACTTCCCGACTCGATTTGCCGTGAAGTGGACCTTGATCTCCATGCCGGGAACCAGGTCTTGTTTGAAGCGCAACTGCGGCACCCAGAAATTGTGAATCACGTCCTTGGAACGCAGCCGCAGTTCAACCGGTCGATTGACGGGAATGGCCAGCGCCGCCGTTACCGAATCGTCGGCGGAAGCAGTGTCTGAACTGTCGAGACCGATGAAGTTCAACGTGCCGTCGTCAATCAGACTCGGATCAGTTTTACCAAACTTGCCGTCGGCGCCCGCATAGTGGAAGTTCCACTGAAACTGCTGCGCGACGACTTCCACGGTGTAGGAGCCCGGCGGCGCATCGTTCAATCGGAGCGACGCCCAAACGCTCTGTCCCATCACGCCCAGCACGATAAAGATAAACGCTGTGATCACCGTCCACAACATCTCGAGCTTATTACTGCCGTGCGAATAAACAGCGCGGTCCCCCGCTTTGCCGGTGTCGCGATATTTCCACACCATCCAGCCGAGACCGATCTGCGCGGCGGTAAAAGAAATGCCGACCACGATGATCGTGATCATGAATTGCCGATCGAGCGCTGGAGCGTGGTTGGAGATCGCCTCAGGCAGCCACCATTTTCCGACCAGGAAAAGGAGCACTGATAGCAGGGTTACGATCCAGATAATAACCGCAAGAACTCGTCCCATCGGTTACTTCTCCTTTGGAGTATTGAGCTGCCACGGATTTACACGGATTACACTGTCAGCAGTTTCTGTCGGTGTACGTCGTGTTAGTCCGTGGCTCAAACTACCTATTCAAAACCATCAAGATAAACAGGAGTGGCAAATACAGAACTGAAGCCAAAAGCAAGCGGCGCGCCCACTGCCGCGACATTGAGAATGCAGCGCGCAAACTGCTGTAGAGAAAGAGCAGCCCGAGCACCAAGGCGCCATACAGATAAATCGTGCCGGCCATGCCGAGAGCTACCGGAAGCAAACTCACCGGCAACAACATCAGCGTATAGACGACGATCTGTTGCGCGGTGACGCGGCCGTTTGGCTCGACGACCGGCAACATCAGGATTCCCGCCCGGCTGTAGTCTTCGCGATACATCCACGCGATTGCCAGGAAGTGGGGAAACTGCCAGAGAAACAGAATCGCAAACAGCACCCAACCTTCGAGACTGAGCGAGCCGCGCGCGGCGGTCCAACCGATCAAAGGCGGCACCGCGCCGGGAAACGCACCGACGAGAGTTGAAAGCGACGTGCGCGTTTTCAGTGGTGTGTAAGCGAAGAGATAACCGGCGATAACAGTGAGACCGAGCAGCGCACTTAACGGGTTAACAAAAACCAGCAAGTAAGCTTCGGCCAGGATCGTCGTGGCTGCACCAAACGCCAGCGCCTCCCACGGCGCCAGCTTTCCTGAAGGCAATGGACGGTTAGCAGTACGGCGCATAAGCCCGTCGAGATCGCGCTCGGCGTACTGATTGAGCGTCGCAATACCTGACGACAACAAACCGATACCAAACAACGCACTCACCATCGCCAGGTAATTGACTGGTCCCGGCGAGCCGAGAACAAATCCCGCTGCCGAAGTTAGGACGATCAGGAACGTAATCCGGGGCTTCGTCAGTTCAGCGTACGCAGCCATTCGTTCGCGAAACGACAGACGCGAACGTTCCATCACGTCGACTGTCGCAGTACGTAAATCGATAGCAAACTCTTCCATTAAGTACCTTACGTTCTAAGTTCAGCCCTGCGTTCTGAGTTCAGCCTTCAGGCTGCTGTTTGTTTCCCAAGCTGAATCTGGAGCTCCCAACACTTTGTAGGTTCGCAACGTCAACACGATCGTCGTTACAAACACCAGCGCGCCACACGCAACGTGCGCCACAGTGATGCCGATCATCGGGTGCAGCGGTTGCGGATCCTCAGGCGAGGCCAATCTCGTGAGATAAGCAAGCACACCGAGAATTAATTGCACGCACAGCAGCACGAGCGCCATAGTCGCGGGACGCGTCAAAAACGTGTGCCCCTTGTACCGTTTCAAAGTGGTCAGCGTTGCTTTTCCAAGCGCGATAGTCACCGCGAGCGCGCCGCAAATGTGCGCAACGATCAACTCCGTCGGTAGATGCTGGTCCCACGTTGCCGAATGACGCAACGTCGCGCCGATAACCAACTGTAAAAAGATCGTTACCAAAGCTGCCGTGCAAAGATACCGCAGCGGCATGCTTCCCTTTCGTGTGTCCTCTTCCGGCAACGGTTGCGCTTCGATCCAGCTTCGCGAAGTGAACACCGCCAAACTAACCGTGATGCAAAAGAACAGTTGGGCCAACGTTGCGTGTGCGGTCGAGACGGGCAGCGGAAGCAACAGTTTGACTGTCAATCCGCCCAGCAATCCCTGAGCGATCACGGCTAACAACGCATAAACACCGAGCTTTCTGACCCACGACCTCTTCTCTTTCACAAGAATGTAAATCAGCAACGCAATCGTCAGCATCCCGACTGTGGTTGCGACCATGCGGTGCCCGTGTTCCCAAAACAGGTTTCCGACCATCTCCGGAAACACCTGGCCATTGGAAAGCGGCCAGTCTTCGGTCGCCAGTCCCGCATCGTTACTGGTGACCAGCGCTCCGGCAATGATTAGGAAAAACGTCGCGCAAGCGACGAGAATGGCGAATCGATTAAGACCCTTGCTCATAAAATCCGTTCCCGCAAAGGCGCAAAGGCGCTAAGGTTGTAACAAAGCTTCTCAAGTTTTCTTTGCGCCTTTTGCGGGATTAAAGTTTTAGTGTTTGCCCAGCATCGGAAATTCGATCGCGGGCATCATCTGCAACGACGGGTTAACTGAAGTGGTCGCAGCACCGCCAAACGCGAAATCAGCCTTCGCGGCGCCGTTAGCCGGGACGGTCACTTCCATCGTCTTCTCGGTTCCGTTCGCGCCACCTTCTCTCCACGCAACGACGGTGTACTTGCCCGGCGGCACACCCTTGATTTCAAAGGAGCCGTCTTTACTGCTCACAGCGAAGAATGGAGTTCTCATCACGCCGATGTAAGCCTTCATCCACGGGTGCTGGTTGCACTTCACCGGGATCAGGACTTCCGGACGCGCAAAGCTCTTCTCGATTGGAGCCGCGCCGTTCGCCTGCGTCTGGTTCCATTCCGGGTTGAGTTTTGGTGTCGGGTGAATGTTGTGCTGAGTGGCATCGCTGTTGGTGATGCTGATCTTCTGGTTGACCTGCACGCCCATTACGTGCGGTGCATAGTGGCAACCATTCTGATCGAGTTGCGCCGCTGTACTCGGCGCCGCCCAGGTGTAGTCGCCGATTTTCTTGCCACCCTCGACAGTTCCTTCCTTGATGTACACGAAGGTGTTGGCAAGTTTTCCATCTGTCACGATGGTATCGTCAGTCGCGAGGTTCGGATTCTTTTGACCGCAGACCGGATCGGCGGAAGTGTCGATCTTCTTGGCCGCCGGTGGTGTTCCATCATAGCTAATGACCCCTGAGACGGTTCCGGTCGCACCGCTGTATGGGCCGGCGCCTGCGCTTTCAGTGTTTGCTGGCGGGTTCGTCGAATTGGTCGGCCCGCCACCGCAGGCAGCCGCAAGCACGAGCGACAGAGCAATCGATAACACAAGCCAGACTTTTGTCTGCTTATTCATTGAGCAATTCCTCCAAACTAAGATACTTGCGCAATAACTGTAGCACGGAAGCCGCGCGAACGCGGAACGCGCTACTGTCAGTGAAATCCGTGTTTATCTGTGGCTTTCAAGCAACGCTTGCGCGGCGTTGCGGCCCATTGCGGCCGGTGACGCCTTGCGTCGATGATGAAAACCATTTCGTTTCCGTTTCGGGCGCGCGTGATGCTCCGCGGTCGCAGCCGCAGGGGCGGCCGGGCTCGTCGAGAGCAACGCCTGCTGCTCAGCCGGGTTCAAAAGGAACATGTAGCGCACCAGCAACCACGCATGATCGTCGTGATAATTAGTCGCGCTCGCCGGTGGATTCGGCAAGTTCACTACCCACCGCTCGCCTTCCTTGCGGAACAGTCCCGTCGGCATCGCCGTTCCCGGACTGATCTGCGCCGGATCGAGCAGCCAGCGGAACGTCCACTCCGGCTTCAAGCGCTCGCTCGCCAACAGGAAGTTCGGCGCGATCGCCCGCGCATCATGCTCCGGATTGCCCGTGATGTGACACTTCAAGCACGGCGTTCCCGATGTAAACATCTGCCGCGCGGTGAGCCGCTCCTGTTCGGTCAGCGGCTGTAACGGTTCCTTGATGTACGGATCGTTCTGACCCGACATCGCCATAAAGAACCGCACCAGGACCTGCAACTCGTTTGGCGAGAAGTTGAACGTCGGCATGCGGAACTGCAAATACGGACGCACGCCATTGCGATCGAGACCCGGTTGCGGCGGTAACTTCGCTGCCAGGTTTGAAGGCGCAGGGCTCGCCGTTGCAGTCGCGCCTGGCGATGCTGATGGGGCCGACGGCTGCGGGCTCGCCAGCGCATTGATCTGGCGCGCCTGCTCCGGCGTCTTTTCACCACTCAACGACGGATCGTGCAGGAACTTCAACAACCACGCCGGATCGACACGCGCACCTTCACTCGTCAAACGCGGCGGCAGCAAATCCTTGCCTTCCGGCGTTTGATAAAGCGGCAGGTCTTGCACGACGGAGCGCTGTCCGACCTGAAGCTGGTGACAACCCTGACAGTTGTATTTCTTGATCACCCACCAGCCGTTCTGAATATCCTGACGCCGCTGATCCTGCGGAGTGTAGAAGAGCGAGCTTGGCACGTTCGCGCCTTCGGTGCCGACGCTGCCCAGCAGGAACGTTGTCAGAGCAACGCGCCACTCCGGCGTCAGGTAAGGCTGCGGCATGCGCAGTTTGTCTTTCGGATCCTTCTCCTTGCCTTCGTCATATATCGACGGCTGCGTGATCTTGCGCTCGAAGAAGCCCTTGTGGTTGTACCAGCGTTTGTTCGGCTCTTCGGGACGAAGCTTTAACGGATCCTCGCCGTCTTCGGCGTGGTGCGTTTGCAGTGCGAAGTCGAGACGCTCGATCGGCGTCGCGCCTTCGACAGTTAACTCCTTACCGATACGCTGCTCGTCTTCGAAGCCCTGAATCTCGTGACACCCGGCACAGCCATACTGCTTGATGAGCAACCGGCCCTTCTCTTTCAGGTTCGCGTCGTCCATGAACGACGCGTCGCCATAACTCTGCGGCGACGAAAGCGAGAAGAGATAGGTGGCGATATCACGCGAGTCCTGTTCGGACAAGCGGAAGTTCGGCATCACCGTCATGTTCTGCACCTGCAACTCCGCGCCGTCAATCGGGCAGCGGGAGTGCAATTCGGTGTCGAAAACAAACGGCAACCCTTTCTCCGCATAATCAGCGTGAGTCAGATCACGCTTGTGTTTCGGACAGTAAGGCGCGACGCGTTCGCGCGGATTGTGAATCCAGCGCACGACGTAATCGAAGTTTGCTTTCTCTCCAACCTTTTGCAGGTTCGCAGCAAAGTCGCCGCCGACCTTGCTGTCGCCTTCACCGATTGAGTGACACGCCAGGCAGCCACGCGTTTCGAAGAGCTGTTTGCCGTGATTGCCATCACCGCGCTGTTGTTCGGGAAGTTTGATGTCGAAGCTATCCTGCCAGAGATAAGCCGCGATGGCCTGGATCTGCTGTGGTCCATCCTTGTCGCGCAACTCCCCATGAGTGCCTTCGAGCGGCGCGGCGAAGCGCCAGAACGTCGGCATCTTGGTGCCCGGACGAAACGCCTGCGGGTTCTCGAGCCAATGCGGAACCCAGTCTTTGCGCAACTTCACGCGCACGTCTTTCAGGTTTGGTCCAACCTTCTTCTGGTCCTGCATCAAGTACTTCGTTTGCAGGTTTAACTGATCCTTGCGCGCGGCCAGCAAGCTGTTCGTAACGCGCAAGCTCTCGGCATGGGCCAGCAAGCGTTGCGCTTCGTCGTTGTCTTCAACTTCACCCGAACGCTGCGTGTCGGCACGACTCTGCTTTTCGTTTGCCGTTATCTGATCTTCGATCTGCCCGATCTGCTGCCGCGCGGCAGCGAGTGAATCGGTTTCGCGATCGAAGCCCTCATAACGGTGACATCCCTGGCAACCGCGCTGTGAGAATAGATCGCGTCCGAGATTCAAAGTATTCGCGCCGTCGGTAACTCGATCGCGCGCGTGACACTGCTGGCAACCGGCCTGCGTGTTCTCTTTCTCAAACATGGGCCAGAGCCAGAAACGATGACGTCCGTGGCCTTTCGTTTCACTCGTGGTCGCCCGTCCGTTGCCCCAGTGACAGCTCGCGCAGCCGAACTTCTCCGGACTGTGAACCGCGAAGATCTCTCTGTTTGGATGGCTGACAAAAGCACGTGACAGACGGTCGGGCGTGCCGCCGGGTTTGTCGGGCGCCAGACTCGCAGGCGTCAACTCGAGTGGCTCTCGAATGCCGGCGTGACAGACTTCACAACGATCGACGACGTTATAAGCGTTGACGCTGATCTGATGGCCCAGGATCGAGTAATCGTACGCAGCCATCTTGGCCTTGAGACCATCGATGGCGGCGGGCGGCAGACTGAGCAGTTGATTACGCAGATAATCGTCGCGTTTCTTTCTTAGCTCAGTCGGCTCCTTCATCAACTCCGCTTTATCGGCGAGCCGCGTGGATTTCTGTTCGCGCAACTGATCGTAAAGCCGCTCGAGCGTTGCGTAATCCATGTGCTCGGTCTTTGTTGAGTTCCCATCATCAGACGGCAGATCAACTTCGATTTTCTCTTGCTTCTTGGCTTCCGCCTGATCGCGATAACGCTTTTTCGCGCTGTCGCTGTGTGCAGTTTCGACGTTGTAGTTGATGACGGTTAGTCGGCCCCGCTGGTTTTGAAACGGATCGGTAATCGCGTCCAGTTTTTTCTGAACGACTGCGACTTCCGTGTCGATCTGTTTTACCTGGTCCTTGACCTGGCCTTCGGCCGCTTTAAAGGCCTCGTCGAGTTGCACATACTCAGGACTCTCTTTGATCTCCGCTTCCGACTTGCCGGCGTTGGCCTTGATGCTGTCGAGATAGCGCGAGTAACGGGCGACGAACTCCCGCTGCATTCCCTTCCACGGGCGTTGTCCGAACGCTTCGTCGTAGAGCGACCACGCGATGGAGATCGTCATCAGCAGCGCGGACACGAGCATCCATCCGCTGGACGACCAACTCGTAATAGGATCGTTCGCCGGTAACTCCGGTTCCTTTTTGATCAATGATTCGCCCGGTGTTGGAGAATCAGCCACTATGATCGTCCCTCCGCATGCTCAGACTGTTGAGCTTTCTTAAATGTTGAACCAGGGAGTCACCCACACGTACTTAATCGTCAACCCTAAACGCAAAACCAGTTTCACCGGCAACGCGAGCAACACACTGACAGCAAAGAACTGGAACATCAGGTACTGCAACAAGCTCGTGCGCGCCAGGAGCTTCTGTTCGAACGCGTCCTTGGGAAACAAACGAAGCGGTCTAAACGAGATCTTCTTAAAGTCCACGGTCATGAGCCAGTGGAAGAAGAGCGCGCCGACGATATAAAAGCCGGTAACGATAATCATTCCGAAAATAAACTTGAACGGATCGTGAGCGAGAAATCCCAGACCGAGCGTCTTGCCGATCTTGCTCATGGCGATCATGTCGTGCAGGTCGATGTTCTTATCGAACACGACTGCGTTGTGATCCCACGTCTGTCCCGGCCAGAACCAGATCCAGCCCGGACCACGAATAAACGTGCCGATCACAATCAGCACGATCCACTGCAGGAAACCGGCGCCAAACATCCACAGCGCAAACCGCCGCTGGCGCAACGTGTAATAACCATTGCCGAGTGGGTTCGAATCAACGTACGGAAATACCATCAGGCCGACCATGATGATCGACGGCATCACGACGCCCGCGATCCACGGATCGAAGTAGACCAGCATCTCCTGCAAACCGAGGAAGTACCACGGCGCCTTTGACGGGTTCATCGTCAGGTTGGGATTAGCTGGTTCCTCGAGCGGCGCGTTGAGAGTGATGGACCATATAAAAAGAACCACCGTAACAATAACGGTGGCCAAAAATTCGACGCGCACAAGATAAGGCCAGACGTGAAGTTCCCGTGCCCAACCCGGCCGCCACGGTTCTACTTTGCGATGATGCGTCTTGGCAAGCTTGGGATCAGCTTCTAGATGCTCGATAAGCCTGTCGTTGGCAACCGCCTGCTTGATGCCCATCCAGGTAAAGAATGGGACCAGGAGAAGCATCGCGACGATGGGAATGTTATCGGGCAAGGACGAGATCACCCAAAGCTGATGCCAGTCCTGGACGTTAATCGCCCAAACAGCCACGATCAGCAGGCAAATAACGAGAATCGTCCATTTATTAAGGAGAAGTTTTTTCATCACTTCTTCTTCACGGCCTTCATTTCGGATTCGAGCACGATTGGCGCGGGACCAGAGATGCCGCCGTCCTTACGTATGCGCCAGAAATGCACCGCCATAAATATTGACGCGACCAGCGGGATACCGATGCAGTGCCAGATGTAAGACCGCAGCAAGGCATTCGAATCCACGATCGAGCCGCCCAGTAATCCAAACCGCACGTCGTTGTAAGCAGTCAATCCGAGTTGCGCGCCAAACGGACCTTCGTGACCAAGCATCGGTGTCGCGCGCGCCATGTTTGTGCCGACGGTCACCGCCCAGAAACCGAGCTGATCATCCGGCAACAAGTAACCGGTAAACGAAAGCAGCAGCGTCAACACCAGCAGCACCACGCCGACGCACCAGTTAAATTCGCGCGGACGCTTGTACGAGCCCGTCAGCACAACGCGAAACATGTGTAGCCAGGTCGTGATCACCATCAGGTGCGCTGCCCAGCGGTGCATGTTGCGCAACAGCTTCCCAAACGGCACGTCGTGTTCGAGATAGAGAATGTCGCGAAACGCGTCGGCCTTTGTCGGGTGGTAGTAGAACATCAACAACACACCGGTAAAGGTCAGCACAATAAAGAGATAGAACGTGATACCGCCCATACCCCAGGTGAACGGATACCGCACCGCGTCGCGATTGATCTTCGCCGGGTGCAGGTGCAGAAAGACGTTTGAAAGAATCGCGAGCGAACGGTTACGCGGATCCGAGCGGTCGTGCGAGACGCGGAAGATCGACTTCCAAATCTGCGTCTCCTGCGGGTCTTTGTATTCCTTCGCCTCGTCGATCGCGCGGTCTTTGAGCGCACTCGTGCCCTCTTTGACCTTATCAAGCATGCTCTTATTCCGGTCTTCTTCACCGGTAGTTAGCTGCTTTTTCTCTTTCGGATCATTCTCCATCTGTTGTCAGTCCGTGGTCTACACCCTGATAAAGGCGTTTTCGTCCTCAAACTCGTTGACACCGCCCTTGGGCCATTCGTAGAGCGTGCCGACGTCCACCTGGATCTGTCCTTCGGCGTCGAGCGACACTTTCGCGCGATCCATCGGCCGCGGCGCTGGACCTTCGAATGCGATTCCCTCGCTGTCGTAACCACTGCCATGACACGGGCACTTGAACTTGTTTTCGCTGGCTTTCCAGTCAGGCGTGCAGCCGAGGTGCGTACAGCGCGCGTAGATCACAAACAGTCGATCGGAAGTGCGCGTCACCCAGATGCGATACTGTTGCTGCCATTTGGTATCGACGCCGAGCGCGTAGTCGTTAGGTGATCCGATGCGAAAGATGCTGGACGGCTCGAGGATCGAGCGCGGCAGGAAGAACCGCACGAACATGAGGAAGAAAGTGATCAGCGAACCGGCGACCGTCGCCCAAACGATGCGGCGCCGCATCTTGTTCACTGGCGGATCAGACGTCGCCTCGACCGTGTCCACCGGTTTAGGGGGCGCAGCCGTTGCCGGCGCGTTTACTGCGCTGGCTGGTGGTCGAGCGGATATTTGATCGGCTTGACTATCCAAGTCGAAACCTCCGTCACTTCAATCCTTATGTGGGCGTTGCGAACTTCCGTGGGTACACTTCGACATAGCTAGCAGAGAGCCGAGTATACAACTCCCCCAAGTACAGGGATCACTCTCTGCGCAGAAAAGCAAATTATTTGCTTAAACATGAAGAGCGCCGCGCCTATCAAAAACAATATAATGTGGTCGGCGTGACATTTATACCTGTTTCGCGATTTGCTGGCAAGAAATTTTACTCCAACATTCGCGCGATACCACTCAGCTCAAGGGAGTTATTCGTTGACCAAACCTCATGTAATTGTTTATTCGCGTCCCGGGTGTCATCTCTGTGACGACGCCAAACTCGCCATCGAAACTTCTGGCTGCAGCGATCGCTTCACCTTCGAAGAGGTCAATGTCGAATCTGATGACGAGCTACTCAGAAAATATCAGTACGATATTCCGATCGTCTTGATCGATGGCGTAGAGGTGTTCCGGCACCGGGTGGATAAGGATCAGTTTAGAGGACTAGTTCAGGTGAAGTTCCACGCCTAGCTGGTTGATTGACTCAAACAGACGCGCGCGTTCCGGTTCCGAGCGCGACTCGCGGTAAGCCATCACCAGCTCCTTTAAATTGGCGAACTCTTTGTACAAGCCCGCGTTCTCGATTGGCGGTGTGAGATACGAGATCAGCTCTGCGTAGGAGCGGCGTTTGGCGATCGAGCCTTCCGAAGGATTGTTGACGCTGTAGACGTAGAAGTTTGGCAGCTCGTCAATGAGCCGGTCAGGCCAGCACTCGCCGGAAAGTCCGATCTGTTTTCCGGGCATGAATTCGAGCGAGCCGTGCGTGCCGAAGTGAATGACGCCGTCGGCGTTCAGGACTTTCGACAAATAAGTATAAAAGGCCATGAAGCCGTGATGCGGTGCGCCGCTACGCGCCATCATCATGCGCATCGGATCGCCTTCGAAGCCGAAGGTGGGTTGCACGCCGATGAAAACGTTCCCCAATGTTATGCCTTGAATTGGAATGTTACTGGGCACGGCGCCCCAATCCTTCTCCACTTCCCTCACGTATGGACACAGGCGCCGGTATTCATCTGCGGTAAGTTGGTAAGCAACGTTGGCCGTCGCGCCAAACTCTTCGGAGTTGCCACCGAGTAGTTGTTCTCTTAAGGCGTCCGAGTTTTCGGGAAGGTCGACTCTGTAACCTTCTTCTCTGAATCGCTTCAGCAAATCCCAAATGCCGGGAAACACGTCGAGGTCTGCTGCAGTGCCGATGTTGCCTTTGCTTGGTGGAAAGCAGAACAGAACGATCGCCAGCTTGACTCGATCGCGCGGCGCGGTTTGCAGGTTGTGCCAACGCTTCAGCCGGCGCGCGAACCGCGTGCAGCGATCTTCGAGCGCGACTGGTTCTTGTCCGCGGCTGGGTATGCCGCCGTAGATGAATGGTTCTGTGGCGCCGTCGATCTCGGGAATGGCGATCTGCATGCCGGCCTGGATGGGATTGAGACCGGTGGCTGAGTCGATCCATGCTTCGATGGTTTGTGTGTCGAGGCTGACGGCGGAGCGATACGGAAGATTTAGTTGCTTAAGAAAGTCGGCAGCAGCGGCGCTGTCGTTCATTGCCGGGCCGCCGACGAAACTAAAACCGGTCAGGGATGTGATCTGACTGACGCGGGGGTTGGTTTCATGGATAAAAAACCGGGATACGGCTTCGCGGTTGTCCATGAGCGTCGCGATGGCGGGGATGACGCTCAGGCCTTCGGCTTCGATCGACCTGATTAGCGTGTCGTAGTGTTTCGTGGTCTTGCTGATGACTTGTGGACGCATCAAGAGCAGACCGATCGTTGATTGTGGAGCGAGCGGTTTTTTATACCACTTGTGATATGACTCGAAGGTCTCGAAAAGCTTCGGCGCGTCGGGGTGATAGATCGCTACAGACGGCGCCTGCTGCGGCGCGTCGAGCTTCACGGATTTCAATCGCGCATCACGAACGTAATGCTTCAGCGAGTAAAGCAGCATCGACTGAATGTTCGCAGGCGTCGGCTGGAGGAAGTAACAGAAGAGATAGAGATAGTTTTTCGCGTCTGTGAGCGCGCCGGTAGTCGGAACGAACTTCAGTACTTTCGGCAGCCGGTCCACCAGTTTTAGGTACTTGCCATGATTGGTTCTTTTTTTATCGGCTTTCGATTTACTTCCAAACCAGCCACTCACCGAGCGTAACTTTTCGATGTTCAGCCGCCCCATCCGAGTGTGCCGCATCAACTCGGGCATACAGTTGATCACGATAACCGCGTCGTACTTTCGACCTTCCAACGTCTTAACAAGCCGCGACGCGTTCTCGCCATCCATCACGTGAATGACAAAAACAACATTCGCTTGCGCCAGGTCGCGCTCAACCTCGGTCCAGTCGCTGTCGGTGAGCGGCGATCCAAAGTTATAAGCCGCAACGCGTAGATCCAACGAGTAAGCGCAATTGATCTCGCGCTCCGCATTCTTCAGCGGCGCCAGCAAACTCGAACCCACATACAAAACGGTGATGTTCATGCGACGCCTTCCAACTGATCTTCCAAACTGCGGCTGATGTCGCGTAGCTTCGCAAGCACTTCCGTGTCTGCATCCCAATAGCCGCGTCCGTTTGCTTCCAACAAACGCTGCGCCAGCGCGTGCGCAGAGTGCGGATTCAGATCGCGCAATCGCTCCAGCATCGACTCATCAAATAGAAACGTGTTCGCGACTTCTGTATAAATCCAGTCGTCGACAGCGTCTGCGGTCGCGCTCCAGCCGAACGTATTCGAAACGTGGTTCTCGATCTCCGCCACACCGCGGAAGCCGTGCTTGAGCATTCCCTCGTACCATTTCGGATTAAGCGTCTTTGTTCTCGTCTCCAGTCGAACCGTCTCTTCGAGCGAACGAATTTTCACTTCGCGCGACAAACTGTCAGACAAATAGATCGCCGGCTTCGCCCGCGCACGCTTTTCAACCGCCTTCGACACACCACCGAGATACTCAAAGTAGTGGTCCACGTCCGTCAGTCCGATCTCAAACGTATCGATGTTCTGATAGGTCGCTTCGACGCGCGACAAAGCACGGTCCATCGCAAGCCGCGCTTCCCTGCCCTCGATCGCGCGCCCCTGCGAATCGCGGCCGTAGGCGAAACACTTGCGCGTCACAAAAAGATCGCCGAGTGTCTCTTCACGCTCCCACTGCGAATCCATCACCATGAAATTTACGTTCGTGCCGTAATTACCCGGTGCGTTGGAAAACACGCGCACCGCGGCATCGTCAGGCGTACACGCTTCCTGCTTTATTTGCTCTAGCACGTGTTTACGCACGTAGTTCAATTCAAGCGGTTCATCGAGCTGGGCCACCAAACGCACGGCCTTGTCGAGTAATTGAACCGTCGGGCTAAACAGGTCGCGAAAGATTCCCGACACGGTCATCACGATATCGATACGCGGTCGACCCAACTCTCCTAGCGGTATCGCCTCGACACTAGTCGTGCGATTTAGAGCGTCGCGCACCGGGCGCACGCCGAGCAGCCAAAGCGCCTGCGCGACGCCTTCGCCCTGCGTCTTGATGTTGTCCAAGCCCCACAGCACGAGCGCCATCGCTTCGGGAAAGCGTCCGTTCTCGCTGCGGTAACGCTCGAGTAAGCTCGTCGCAACGATCTCACTCCGCACGAATGCGGCTGTTGAAGGCACTGAGTAGGGATTGATCGCGTGCGTATTTCGGCCGGTTGGAAGAACGTCGGGATTCTGAATGATATCCGCGCCCGGCCCCGGTTCGATAAATTCACCACGGAGAGCACGGATCAGTGAATCAACCTCGCCGTTTGTTTTTAGTTTGGTAGAAACAGTTTCGAGTAACACAAACACGGGCCGCGTCAATTCCGGACCTAATCCATGCCCTTCACAAAAGCGAATTGCTGCCTCAGATCCTCGGTCCAAGAACTTCCGGACAGCGTCTCCGACAATCTCCTGCGGCAACGCGCGAATTCCATGCTCCGGACGATCAAACGACGCGATCATCTTAAACAGGTCAGCCTGTTCGCCGGCCGACGAAGCGCGGCCAAAGACGTGCAGACCAGTCGGGATTAGCCGCTGCTCCATCTCCAGCAACTGCTCGTACAGCGCAAAAACTCGCGCATCACGATCTGTGTCTTGCTTTGTGTTTTCTTCGTCAGGCATGAATTGCCGGCGCCAATTTCACAAACTGCGCCTGGAGTATCTCGGCAAGCCGTCGCGTTTCTTCACTCGACTCAAATTCTTTTTGCGTATCAACCACGATCACGCGTGCACGTGTCTTCCGCAGCGCCATATTGAGCTCGCGCAACTCGGCTTCAATCTTCAGATGGCGCAAAGCGCGCACATTGTGTCCTTTCCGCCGCAGCGCAACATTGGAACGGCCGTCCGTAAAAAGCAACACGACCGTCTCGCCAAAGTTATCACCGACGAGGTTGATCAGCTCGATCGTCGTGACGAGCCCCGCACCGAGCGGCGTGCTTCCGCCCATGCGCAACGAATCCAGGACGCGCCGCGCGCGCAGTATGCTTCGCGACGGCGGCAAGTCGAGATTCGCGGTCATTCCGTGAAACGAAACGATCGCCACACTGTCGCGATTCAAGTAGGACTTGCGCAGCAGCCTGAGAATCGTAGCTTTAGCGCGCGCGATGCGATTCGCCGCCATGCTACCCGACGCATCGATCGCAAAGATAAAAAGCGTGCCCTGCTTGTCTTTCAGCAACTTGTAGCGCAGAGCAGTCGAAGAAACCGGCGTCAACGGCGAACGCGCCTGCGCGACCATCGCGCGCATCGTCGCATCAACCGCTACTCTCGCGCCGTTATTCTTAAACTCAACCGAACGCATGTATCGCCCGCGTAACTGTTGCATCGCAGCCTTCGCACCGGCCGAACGCCGTGTCTTAGTGCGCGTCTGGCGCGTTCGATCTTTCGGTTGCAGTTGATCTTCAAGACGTGACTCACGCGATCGATTCTCAACTGCCGGTGGCGATGGCCCGTCCTTTTTGTTCGGACGCGCGCCGTTGCGAGACGTCGACGGCGAAGGCCGCTGATCAAAAACCGGATCTTTTCCACCGGCGGTACGATCGTCGTCCTCGTCTTCTTCACTCTCGTCACCGCCCGGAGTCTCTTTGTTCGGTGCCGGCGATTTGCTCGGAAAGACCTCTTCAACTGCCTGTCCGATCTGTTCGCTCGTCGCCGTCTCGTCCAGCGCATCGCGCCGCAAGCGATGCCGCAGAGACATCGCCGACACACGCCGAACGTCTTCATCGTTAACTGATTTGCGACCTTCAAACGCCGCCAGTGCGCGCGCCGCACGCATGATCGTGAGCTCGCCACGATGACCGTCGACCCTCAAGTCGGCACAAAGCTGTGCGATCTTCTCGAGTATCGGCCGCGGAACGCTGACCTTTCGCAAATGCGAACGTGCCCGCACAATGCGCTTCGCCACCCGCTGCTGTTCTGGCGCAAATGATTCGCAAAACTCCGTTGCGTCCTGATCGTAAGCATCGCGGCGCACGACAATGTCTACACGATTCTTCAGATAGTTTTCGGTAACGACTTCCGTGTGCAGTCCAAAACGATCCAGCAACTGCGGCCGCAGATCGCCTTCCTCCGGATTGCCCGACCCGATCAAAACAAAACTCGCCGGATGCTCAACCGAGATTCCCTCGCGTTCGACTCGGTTTCGTCCCGTCGCCGCGACGTCGAGCAATAGATCCACCAGGTGATCTTCCAGCAGGTTCACTTCGTCGATGTAAAGAAACCCACGATTGGCGCGCGCAAGCAATCCGGGATCGAAAACCTTCTTTCCCGACGCCAACGCGCGTTCAATATCAATTGTTCCGCAGACGCGATCTTCGGTAGCGCCGAGCGGCAGTTCAACAACCGGCACCGGCACGGATTGCGGCGAGCGATCGTGTTTTGTCAGGCATTCAGAACAAGGTTTAGCCGGATCGCAATGATACGGACAGCCCGCCACTACTTTGATCGGCGGCAGCAGATCCGCCAACGCCCGCACCGCAGTCGACTTCCCGGTGCCGCGGTGGCCCATGATCAAAACACCCCCGATCAGCGGATCGACGAGGTTAAGAATCAAGGCCAGTTTCATCTCTTCCTGGCCGACTATAGCTGTGAACGGATAGGTCATCCCGATTGACTCTTGCCCCAGTCTTTTAACGGAAAATTCGCAACCGTGCAAACGATGAAAAGTAGTAGAGAATTGCCGCATAAACTTCTTGACATCACCCATGAATGGGAATAGAGTGCCGCTCACTCCCGGTTCTTATAAGCTCGACAACCGATTCGATTTATTTTTGAAGCAGAGGTCCTGTTTCTCTGCTATCTCTCTCACAACTAAGGCCCGACCTTGGTTCACTTCTAGGTGAGGGGACTCATCACTCTAGTCAAACCCCCGAAGACTTGAGCTGTCTTTCATAAGTCAAGCAGGGTTTCCAACTTACGCCAGAACTATGCAGTTTGCCGACGGCTGAACTGTCTCGTTCTGTTATCCAACCGCGTTTGCAGCTCCTAGGAGGTGAAATTTCACATGAGGAAAGTCTTACCTATCCTGACTCTGTTCTTGTTTGCCGTGGCGCTCATCTTACCTTTGAGTTCGCCGCAAACTGTCGAGGGTCAAGCCGCAACCGAAGCACTCACCACCGACATGGACGCCAAAACCGATGACCTATTTAATGGCTTCGGTGTGAGGGGTGTCCCAATCGATGAGTGTGTAAACGAACCCGAACCACCAACCGCCCGCGGTAATGGCCGGTTTGAAGACAACAAATTCATTTTCTCTGAACGCGAAACAATCGAAGACGGTCTTGGACCAACCTACAACGACGTCGGCTGTGTTGAGTGTCACCAGTCAGTTGACGTCGGTGCATTCGGCCAGCAAATGGAATTCAGGGCTGGTCACCTTTCCGGCGGCGCGTTTGTCGACGCTCCGGGCGGACAGTTAGTACATGCTCGAGCCACCGACTCGGATATCGTGGAACACATCTCGACTGCTGAAACAGTCAAGGCGTTCCGTATTGTGCTAAGCACGCTCGGCGACGGCTTTGTCGAGTGTCTTTCCAACACATCCCTGCAAAACAACGTCGCCGCGCAACCGGCGGCTCAACGAGGTGTACTTTCGCAGGTACCGGTCACCGAAGCCAACAATACACTACGCTTCGGGCGGTTCGGCTGGAAAGCACAGCATGCGAGCCTGGTTTCCTTCTCCGGCGATGCCTATCTCAACGAAATGGGTATCACCAATCCGTTCGACGGCTTTGGTGGAAGAAGTTCGAGTGCTCCCGATGCGGGAACGCATGAGAACCCTGCCAGCACGGCTGAAGGCGTGATCAATGTAACTTTCCCGTCACCTTTCGATCCCGTCCAGGATCCTGAGGATGATGGTTTGGACGTCCTGGCTTTTGCCGACTTCATGGCCGCAACACGCGCTCCTGGCCGGCAAAATCCGATTCCGGCGGCCGCCACTCGTGGCGACTCGCTGTTCAATGCCGTGGGCTGCGCAGTTTGCCACACGCGTACCTTCACGACGGCTGCTCCGGGCACGCTCATCAATGGTGGTGCGTTCTCGGTTCCGACAGCTCTCGGAAACAAGATCATCCATCCGTTCAGCGACTTTGCGTTACACAACGTCGGCACTGGCGATGGAATCGTGCAAAACGCGGGGCAGAGCTCAGCCAATCAAATGCGCACTCCGCCGTTGTGGGGCATTCGCGCCCGCAACAGGCTGATGCACGAAGGTCTGAACATCACGATCTTCGATTCGGTCCAACTTCACGCCGGTCAGGCAACGACAGCGAGGAACAACTTCAATTCGTTGACGGCCGCGCAAAGAAACGATCTGATCGCGTTTGTGTTGTCGCTATAAGTTGGCGACCAATTAGGACAAGGCGGTATGAAGCTCGCCGGACCCGAACCCGGCGGGCTTCCCCTTACCTCAAATCACACTTATGAAAACCCGTTTTTTTATCTTGCTCTCTTCCCTGTTTGCGCTCGCCCTGTTTGGCGCTTGTGGAAGCAAAAAACCAGCCGTCGTCGAAACAGCGCCGGCTGCTTATCAGGCAACGCCGGAAACACCGTCGCCCGAGCGGCTCGCTTCTGTACCTGCGCCGCAAACTTCCGAGGTCGAACAAGCAGTAAAGCGAGTGTTCAAGGATCTCGCTGTGGTTCATCCGGATTACCAGTCGGGTGTTCTGGCAGGAGATTTCAACGGTGATCTTTCGCAGGATCTCGCGGTGGTACTGAAACCGGTGCCGGAGAAATTAGCCGACATCAACGAGGAGCATCCGCCGTGGCTGTTGCGCGATCCGCGTGCGCCGCACAATCCGCGCGGGTCACTTCGGGTCGAGAAAGACGAAGCGCTGCTGGCGGTGATTCATGGTTACGGTAAGAACGACTGGCGCGATCCGGAAGCGACGCAGACGTTTCTGCTCAAGAACGTGGTTGGTTCCAACATGCGCGTGCAGAACGGAATGGAGTTTGTCAAAAACTTTCGCCTGGGAAAGAAGCCACGCCCGCAGGGTGATTTGATCGGCGAGACGCTCAAAGGCAATGAAGGCTATCTCTATTTCAACGCCGCTACTTATTCGTGGTACGACCCGAAGACATATAAAGGTGAAACCGATGCGCCGGGTGTATTTCACGGCCGCCCGAGGAGGTAATGCTTCGAATGCGCAATCATAAATTGCTCGGTGGACTAGTTTGGCTGGGTGTCGTTTTGGGTCTGGCGGTGGCGGCCCGGGCACAGCAACCCGTAATGAGCACGATCACGGCTGAAGAATTGAAAACCAAGATGGCGAACAACGAGCAAGTGACGGTGATTGACGTGCGCTCGTCGGAAGGTTTCGCCAACAGCGGCACGACCGTGAAAGGCTCGATCCACTACAAGTTAAGAAAACTGAAGAGCCGCCTTAATTTCGCGCCCTTGAAAGACCTGCCGCGCAATCGCGAGATCGTTACTTACTGCGCGTGTCCGAAGGATGAATCGAGCATCGCGGCAGCTCAGGTTCTGCAAGCGGCCGGCTTCACGCGCGTACGAGTATTGCAGGGCGGCTGGCACGAATGGCTGCGCGTCAAAGGACCCATCCAACCACGCGCAAAGAGTTAGAGGGGGCAGTGCCCTACTGTCCACCTCACTTCTCTGTGCCTCTGTGTCTCAGTGGTTTGTTTTCCTAAGAGAAGGACTAACCACAGAGTACACAGAGAGCACAGAGAAGAGATTCTTAGTCGCGATCTTGCACAAAGCGGTGGGCGGCCGTGGTCAGAAAGAGGTTTCTCCAATAAAATGACCGCGGAGGAAAATCGAATATATTAGAGGTCAGCAAACTCGGCTGCGTCCGCGGAGATCGCCGGCTGTTTAGTGGTCTCGATCTTTCGCTTTCGCCCGGCACCTTCGTTCAACTCACCGGCCCGAACGGAAGCGGCAAGACCAGTTTGCTACGGATCTTGTGCGGACTCCTGGCGCCCGCGGAAGGTGAAATCAAGTGGCAAGGTGCGAATATTCGCGCGCTGGGTGAGGAATATGTCACGGCGGTGACTTACCTGGGCCATCGTCCCGGTGTAAAAGACGAACTGACCGCACTTGAAAATCTGCGAGTCTCAAACGCACTGAACGGCGTTGACGTTAGTCACGAAAGCGCGGTCGACGCACTGCAACGCATGGGATTGGCCGGCCGCGAACATCTTCCGGCGCGGTACTTGTCAGAAGGTCAACGCAGGAGAGTGGCGCTCGCACGACTGCTTGTTTGCAACACGCGTCTCTGGCTGCTCGACGAAGTAATGACTTCGCTGGATAAAGGCGCCGTCGGGTTGGTTAGATCTTTGATTGAGAACCATGTGCAGCAGGACGGCATCGCGATCGTCGCGACGCATCAGGATTTGGACTTGCCGGCCAGTGTGACCAAACGACTCGAACTCACTACGTGAACGCACCTTCGAGCCTATCGATGTTGCGCTGGATCGTTTGGCGCGATCTAATGCTGGCGTGGCGCCGGCGTTCGGACATGCTGTCGACGGTTTTCTTCTTTGTGATCGTCGTCAGTCTGTTTCCGTTAGGAATTGGACCAGAGACGCAGTTGTTGCGTTCGATCGCGCCGGGTGTGGTTTGGGTCGCTGCGCTGTTGGCGTCGATGCTTTCGCTGGGCCGGTTGTTTGCGAACGACTACCAGGACGGAACGCTCGAACAGTTATTATTAACACCGCAGCCGCTTTTTCTGGTCGTACTCGGCAAGGTGCTGGCGCATTGGATCGTAGCGGAGATTCCGCTGGTCTTGATCGCGCCGCTGGTTGGAGTGCAGTTTGACTTAAGCAACCAGACGTTGCTGGTGTTGTTCGTGAGTCTGCTCGTGGGCACACCGATACTGAGTTTGATTGGATCGGTTGGAGCAGCGTTGACGTTGGGATTACGTGGGGGCGGCGTTTTGATCTCGATCTTAATATTGCCGCTGTATATTCCGGCGTTGATCTTTGGAGCAGGAGCGGTTGAGGCGACGATTATCGGCATGAGCCCCGCGCCGCATCTATATTTGCTCGGCGCTTTTGCGATCGTATCGTCGTTGTTCGCTCCGTGGGCGGCATCAGCGGCATTGCGCATCTCCTTGGAATAATGAGCTTGGTACTTAGTCCTTTGTACTTTGTTACCAAGCCAAGAACTTACAAAGAAACCAAGAACAAAGCTCTAAGAACTAAAAGACATGAACATTTATAAATACGCTTCACCGGCGACGTTTTATCCTCTCGCGGGCAAGATGATTCCGTGGTTTGCGATTCCCGCGGCGATATTGTTTGCCGTTGGCCTGTACGTCGGCTTCTTTGTTGCGCCGACTGACTTCCAACAAGGCGACGCGTACCGGATCATCTTTATTCACGTGCCGGCGGCGTGGATGGGAATGTTTCTGTACGTGCTGATGGCGATCTACGCCGGCATCGGTTGGGCGTTCAATGCGCGGCTCTCGTCGATGATGGCTTCGGCGCTGGCGGTTACTGGAGCGATGTTTACGTTGCTCGCGCTCGTGACCGGCGCGTTTTGGGGTAAACCAACGTGGGGCACGTGGTGGGTTTGGGACGCGCGCATGACCTCAACACTCATCCTGCTGTTTCTCTACGCCGGTTTCATTTCATTGCAAGCCGCGATTGACGATCCACGCCGCGCCGATCGGGCTGGCGCGGTGCTCGCGCTCGTCGGCGTGATCAATGTTCCGATCATTTATTTTTCAGTGCAGTGGTGGAATACACTGCACCAGGGCGCGACCATTCGCATTCTTGGTAAACCGACCATCGCCGCACCAATGCTCGCCGCGATGCTGATCATGCTCGCCGCGTGCTGGCTCTATTCGGTTGCCGTCGTGCTCTCACGCCTGCGTTGCATTATTTTAGAGCGAGAGCAGAACGCTGCCCGCTTTGCGGAGGTGAATGCTTAATATGAACTGGCCAGATCTATCGATGGGAGGTTATGGTTTCTACGTTTGGGGATCTTACCTCTTTTCTTTAATCGTGATTGTTTGGGAAGTCGTCAGCCTGCGCCAGCGCAAAAAAGCGTTGCTCAAGCGGGAAGAAAGGTCTCCCTCCATGCGTCCTACAGTCTTAAGAGGAAGTACGAATGAAACGACGTCATAAACGGATCGGAATTATTATCGTCGGACTTGCCGGGCTTGCCTTTGCCGCCTTTCTTGTGGCGAACGCCTTTCGGCAAAACCTCGTCTTCTTTTTCAGTCCCACTCAAGTGGCCGCGAAAGAAGCGCCGGTCGATCGCACGTTTCGTATTGGTGGTCTCGTTCAGGATGGCACAGTGAAACGCGATTCGGACGGTTTGACGGTACGCTTCACCGTGACCGACACGGCAGCCAATATTCCGGTGGTCTACAAAGGTATACTGCCGGATCTATTTAAAGAAGGCCGCGGCTGCGTGGCGCAGGGAAAGCTCGGTGCTGATGGCGTCTTTCAGGCCGATCAGGTGCTCGCGAAGCACGACGAGAACTACATGCCGCCCGAAGCCGGCGAAGCCATTGATAAAGCGAAGCACGCACGCGAGGCAGCTAAGAGCGTCGTTGCCAACTAATCAACAAAGTCCGTGTTAGTCTGTGAAATCCGTGGCTAATAAATGATTCCAGAAATAGGTCAGTTCGCACTCACTATTGCGCTGCTGCTCGCGTTAACCCAGGCTACGTTGCCGCTGATCGGCGCTTCGCGCGGTAATCGCACGTGGATTGCGCTCGCCGCGCCCACGGGCCAGGCGCAGTTTCTCTTCGTGACGATCGCGTTCTGCTGCCTCGCGTATTCTTTCATCACGAACGACTTCTCCGTTCTCAACGTCGCCACCAATTCCAATTCGCAACTGCCGTTGCACTATCGACTCGCGGCGACGTGGGGTTCGCACGAAGGTTCGTTGCTCTTGTGGACCTTGATGCTCGCGCTCTGGACTGTCGCGGTTTCGCTCTTTAGCCGGCACTTGCCTGAAGAGATGGTTGCGCGCGTGTTGAGCGTGATGGGAATCGTGAGCGTTGGTTTCCTGCTCTTCATGTTGCTGACGTCGAATCCGTTTACACGGATCTTCCCTGTTCCGCCTGACGGCCGCGACTTGAATCCGCTGCTTCAGGATCCGGCGATGGTGGCGCATCCGCCGATGCTTTACATGGGTTACGTCGGTTTCTCGGTGGCGTTTGCATTTGCAATCGCGGCGTTGATCGGCGGCCGGCTGGATGCGACGTGGGCGCGCTGGTCGCGTCCGTGGACCACGGTTGCGTGGATGTTTCTCACGTGCGGCATCGCACTCGGAAGTTTTTGGGCTTACTACGAGCTCGGCTGGGGCGGCTGGTGGTTCTGGGATCCGGTTGAAAACGCTTCGTTCATGCCGTGGCTCGTCGGCACTGCGCTGATTCATTCGTTGGCGGTTACGGAAAAGCGCGGTGGATTCAAGAGTTGGACGGTGCTGCTGGCGATTGCGGCGTTTTCGTTGAGTTTGCTCGGCACGTTTTTGGTACGTTCTGGTGTGCTCACTTCGGTACACGCGTTTGCGACCGATCCGAAGCGCGGCATTTTCATTCTCGCGTTTCTGGTTTTGGTTATCGGCGGATCGTTGCTGCTTTACGCGTGGCGCGCAAAACAAGTCGGACTCGGAAGCAAGTTTGACGTTATCTCGCGTGAGTCGTTGCTGCTTTCGAATAACGTGCTGCTGACTGTCGCAGCAGGTTCGGTGTTGCTTGGAACGTTGTATCCGCTGCTTGTCGATGCTTTGGGCATGGGAAAACTCTCGGTCGGCCCGCCTTATTTCAATCTCGTGTTTGTGCCGCTGATGGCGCCCGCGATGTTTTTGATGGGCATTGGACCATTGGCGCGTTGGAAGAAAGCGGATTTACCGGGCTTGGCGAAGCGCTTGCGCTGGGCGTTTGTTGTCAGCGTGCTCGGTGCAGCCACACTTCCCTTCGTTCTTGGCGGTTGGAAATGGCTCGTGAGCATGGGGCTGCTGCTCGCGGTTTGGATCGTCGCGACTGTGTTCGTGAATATTTGGGAGCGCGTGCACGTCACGTCAGGTCAGTTGACGATGTTTCAGAAGTTTCGCACGCAGAGCCGTAGTTACTACGGCATGCAGGTCGCGCATCTCGGCGTCGCGGCGTTCATTGTCGGTGTGACGATCGTCACGGGTTATCAATCCGAACAAGACGTGCGCATGGGCATCGGAGACACTATTCACGCCGGCGGTTATCAGTTTCAGTTTAACGGTGTGCGCGACATCACAGGGCCAAACTACGTCGGTGCGCGCGCGGAGATCATCGTCAGCCGCAATGGTGTCGAGAAGGAGCGGATGTATCCCGAGAAGCGCAACTACACCGCGAGCGGCAACGTGATGACGGAGACCGCGATCGATAATGGACTGTTTCGCGATCTTTACGTTTCGCTTGGCGAACCGGTCGGTTCGGGCGCGTGGAGCGTGCGTGTTTACTACAAACCTTTTGTCGGCTGGATTTGGGGCGGCGCGGTTTTGATGGCGCTTGGCGGCGGACTCGCATTGAGCGATCGACGGTACGCACTGGCCGCGCGCAAGGAACGCGAAGCGCGCGAGGCTGTGAAGAAACCAGCCGAGGTGCCCGCTACGGTCGCTGCGCGAACTGAATCTGTTTAATCTGTGGTTTGAAATGCGTTACCTGATACCTCTGGGCTTGTTTCTCGTGTTGGTGGCCTTCCTGGCGATCGGCCTGACTCGCGATCCGCGCGAAGTCCCTTCCCCGTTGATCAACAAAGCCGCGCCGACGTTTCGTCTGCCGCAACTGAGAGAACCGGGACAAACATTCTCCGCGGAAGACATGCGCGGGAAGGTTTGGGTGCTGAATGTGTGGGCGTCGTGGTGCGTGAGTTGTCGCGACGAGCATCCGCTGTTGATCGAGTATGCAAAGACAGGAGCGGTTCCGATCTACGGCCTCAACTGGAAAGACAAACGCGAGGATGCGCTCGACTGGCTTGGCGAGTTGGGAGATCCGTACGTCATGAGCGCAGTCGATCTCGATGGCCGCGTGGCGATCGATTATGGCGTTTACGGCGCACCCGAAACGTATCTCATCGATCAAGGCGGCGTGATTCGTTACAAACAGATCGGTCCGGTCACGCGCGACGTATGGAAAGACAAGTTTCTGCCGCTGGTCCAACAACTGAATCGCGAGGGAGCATCACGATGAAACGCCCATGTAAGGAGGAGCGCGGGCGGCTCGCCCGCATGCTACGAATCGGGCGCTTTCGTACAGAGCGGGCGAGCCGCCCGCGCTCCCAGTTATTACTACTGCTGCTATTGGTTTGTATGGTTACTCCTTCGATGCTCGCGCAGGTGCGACGGCCTGAGCCTGTAAAAGGCGATGCGGCACTCGAGGAACGCCTTCACAAACTCTCGCAGGAGTTGCGCTGTCTCGTTTGCCAAAACGAAACGCTTGCCGATTCACGCGCGGACCTCGCGGAAGATCTCCGCGATGAGATTCGCGAGCAGATGAAAGCGGGTAAGAGCGACAAAGAGATCATCGCGTTTCTAACCGAACGTTACGGTCAGTTTATTCTCTACCGGCCGCAAGTCACGCCGACCACTTACCTGCTCTGGTTTGGCCCATTTGTACTGTTGCTGATCGGACTGGCGGTGCTCTTTTATTACATCAAACAACGACGCGATCTGATCGCCGAGCAGCCGCTCACTTCAGACGAACGCAAGCGTGCGGAAGAGTTGTTGCGCTCTGGTTCAGGAAAGGAGACGGCGTGATTCTCTTCTGGATAATTTGCGTTGCGATGCTGGCTGTCGCTTTGTACTTCGTGCTGCCGCCGGCGTTGAATGCGTCCGCGTCGCAGGCGACGGAAGACACTGCCCGGCGCAACGCCAACATCGCGATCTATCGCGACCAACTTTCCGAGCTCGAAGACGATCTGCGCAATGGAATCGTCAGCCAGGAACAGTACGCGCAGGATCGCGACGACATCGAACGCCGTTTACTCGAAGACACGACCACGGAAAAGACTGCGAAGAAGCCGGTGAAGATCTCCGCGGACGCGCGCAAGCACGCCTACATGCTGGGCGTCGGACTCGCGCTGGTCGCCGTCATTTTCTATTTGCGTGTCGGCACTCCCGAAGGCATCACGAATGCAGCCACGGCTACAACCGCGAGCATGCCGGCGGCGGCGCCTGCTGCTGCGCCCGGCGGTATGGCCGGCGGTGAACGTTCGCAGGAACAGATCGAGGCAAACGTCGCCGCACTGGCGAAACGTCTGCAAGCGAATCCGTCGGACGCGCAGGGTTGGACCATGCTGGCGCGTTCGTACAGTTCGCTGGGCCGCTATGGTGAAGCGTCCGGCGCCTACGCTCGGCTCACTGAGTTGTCTCCGAATGACGCTGACCTGTGGGCCGAATACGCCTTCACCCTGGCCATGGCCAGCGGCCGCAAACTCGAAGGCAAGCCGATGGAACTAATCGATCACGCGTTGAAGATCGATCCAAACAACCCTCGCGCACTCGGGCTCGCGGCCAACGCCGCGTTTGAAGCAAAGGAATATCAGAAAGCTATCGATTACTGGCAACGAATCCTGGAGCAAGTGCCCGGAGACTCTGAGATCACGAAAACACTCCAGGCGCGGATCGACGAAGCCAAGGCTCAACAAAATAAATGAACAGAGAAAACTTACTTTTCGCGGTTATTGGAATACTCCTGGGCTTCATCGTGGGGTTCATGTTTGCCAGCTCCATGAGCCAAAAGATGGCGCAATCGCAGATGGCCGGCGCGTCGCAGAATCTTCCGTCCGATCATCCGCCGGTCGGAGCGCAAAACGCTGGCGATCCCGCAGCGCAGCGCGAACAGGTCATGGCCCAAATCGAAAAGGCGCGCACCGATCCGAAGAATTTCGAAGCGCAGATGACGGCCGCGCAGCTTTACTACCAGATTCAACGTTACGACCAGGCGATCGAGTTTCTATTGAAAGCCAATCAGCTAAAGCCGACGGATTACGATGCTGTGTCGGCGCTCGCAGTGGTCAACCTCGACGCCGGTCACTACGATCAGGCGGAGCGTTGGTATCGCGCTGCGCTGAAGATGAAGCCGGATGATGAGCGCGCGCTGGCGGGGATGGCTGCATCAACTTTGCAGAGGGGTGACGCGAAGGCCGCACAGGATGCGGTGGCACAACTCGAGAAGGCCTATCCGAGTAATGAGGACCTGCCGCAGTTCAAACAGAAACTGGAAGGTTTGAAGAAGTAATCCACAGATTACGCAGATTTCTTTCTAAGGGGCAATCGATACGCGCACGACGTTCGCCAGTAGGAAGCGATCGATCTTTCCGTCGGTGCCCACCACCACGACCTGACCTCTTTCAACAGTCACACGTCTAACGCCACTCATCGGGCGATTGATCAGCGTTCCATCGTTGGTTTCAATCACGAGCCGTGGTCCGGTTTCGGGCGGCGGCTCGGGCTTTGATTCGGGAGTGGTTTCCGATCGAGCCTCCGCCGTGGGTTGTTCGGCGGGTTTCCGCGCGGTTTCTGTTTTGGGTGGTGTTGTCCTGCGCGGCGGCGGTCTTCGTCCGCGAGTGTTGCGCGGCGCGGGCCGCGTGCTTTCTGTCGCGGCAGGTTTTTCTTCCGCAGGCTTTGGAGACTCAACAGGTTTCGCTTCGGGCGTGGGCTCCGGGGTTGGTTCCGGTGTTGGCGCCGCGGCGACTTCCGTCACCGGTGGTTCGGGTTCGTTGATCCTTGCGCCGACTGACGAAACGCGTTTAGTTTTGCGTCCACCGGGAGCCGTTTCTGTTGGCGGCGGTGTGGGCGTTTCTGTTTCCGCGATCTCCGGTCCACCGACTATCGGCTCAAACGAACCCCCAAAGAACAAGCGATACGATCCCTCGTCGTCGTTCGGGCTGCGTGCTTCGATCCGCAGGATCAGATCTTCACGCCGGCGTAGATAGATGCCTTTCGTGATCGGCGCGGAGCTTTCCGCGTACAACGTGAGCTTGAGCAGCGGCCGCAGCGTGCCGGCGGTGAACACATCGACGTCGCCGTTGAGATTCTGACTCTGCACCGTGATCAGCAGGTCGCCGGGCGTGCCCGTGAACGCGTAGTAATGATCTGTTAACCGCGAATCACCGAGATCGCGCGCAGCGATGCTTCCGTTGATACTGTTGGCGCGCACGGGCATCGGTTTGTTGGGATCGAGAGACTGCGCACACAGCGACATTGCCGGCAAGAGCAATACGGCGAGCAACGCACACAAGCGAGTGACGTTATTGTTCAGTCGCGGAGGGCAATTCATTCGCGGCAAAGCATATCAGATTTGGGTTATGCTAGTCGCATGAAGTCGTTTCGCATCATCCTTCTTTTTCTGCTCTTAATCCCCGTCCCTGTGTTCTGCCAAACGTGGACGGCAAAGCTTGATAAGGACGTTCGTTTCTATCAACCGACCGAACTCGGTGTTCTCATCGTCGGGACGGAAAAGTCGCTCTACGCCATCGACAGCGCAACAGGACAAGAACTGTGGCGGCGTAAAGACGTTCAGGTTGACGAAACGGACGTAGCGCCAGTCCCCGGTACAGACCTGTTGCTAATAAGCCTCGAAAAAAGCGACAAAGCTCGCGTCGAAGCAGTCGACCTTGTTAGCGGCAACTCGATCTGGCGCAGCGACAAGATCAAAGGCGCGGTGATGCAAATAGCCGTTGACCCTGCTGCGAATTTACTCGCGGTCGTACTGGCGAAGGACGCAAAGAGCCGCGCGCGTGAAGACTTCAAACGCCGGCCGCTCGTGCACGTGCTGGATCTCGCTTCCGGCAACGAACTCTGGGATTACGAAGTGGGCGAAGTGGAAATGATGCCCACGAACTGGCCTGACGACAGCGGCAAGGAAGTCGATTACACACTCGACAATTATTATCCGCCGGCATTCATCGATGGCCGGCTATATCTCTTCTACGACGGTCTGACGTCTTTCGACGCGCGCAACGGCAAGGCGCGTCTGCGTGAGAAGTATCGCATCAACGAAGACGGGCTTGCGCTTTCCGAAGCCGAACCGATCTTTGACGACAGGTTTATCTACGTCTCAGGGCACGGCCGCGTGCGCGCCATCTCGCGCCAGTCAGGCGACACCGAGTGGGAAGCAAAAGATCTCGGACTCACGCCGGAGATGATGTTGATCGGCGGCGTGCTGTACGTTCGCACCGGCGGACAATTCACGCGTATCAAAGACGGTGAAACTGTCGAACGCGGTTCTTACGGTCTGAGCGCGATCGATGCGCGCTCCGGCAAGGTGCTCTGGCGTTACAAAGGCGCCGACAAAGGCATCACGAACATGCTCGTGCCTGGTCCGAACGTTCTCGCTGTCGCGGATCGCGACGATGTGATCTTCGTCGACGCGCAAACCGGCAAACGAACCGCCCGCGTGTCGCACAAGATCGAACGCCCTTCGTTTGGACTGTTGAATGAACGCGGCGATATCGTGATCGGCGGGCAATCAGAAATCGCGGCTTTCGATCAATTCAACGGCCAGCAGCTCTGGCGTGCAAAGCACACACCGCCCGGACGCGGCATCTTCCGCACGGTGGCGGCGATCGCCGCGCGCGCTGCATCGCTCTATTTTCGTTATGGCGGCACCGCGGTAACGGCGTTTCGCGGCGTGCAGATCGCGCGTGCGGTTAGCGGTTTGAGTTGGTCCGGATTGACAGTGCGCTCATCGATTTCAAACTTGCAGACTCTCGCAACCGCGTCGCGCCGTCCGAATTACCCCGGAAGGCAGCTCAAGAAGTACGGCATACTCGATCGCGTCGATCCGTCGAGTCAGCTCGATCGCTTGTCGCGGTTTCTCTGGCATCGCGATCGGCTCGCGTCGTTGCGTGGACAGTGGATGTATTTTTACACCGATCTAAAAACACGCGACGGCAACGGTCTCGCGGGCGTGAACGTAAACACCGGTCGCACCGAGCGCGAAGTGCGGCTCTCAGATCTCGACGAACGATTCATAGCGGACGAAGCTCTCGGAGTGATGTTTACCGCTTCGGGTACTCGACTTTTCGGACACAGACTAAGCGGATCTTAGTTCGTAGAGATGCACTGTGTGGCCGCTGCCCTCAATCGCCAGCGCCGCTGCGTATTCCGGCGCGACTTCTAAATCGAACAACGACCATCCTTCAGCTCGCGATAACGCTGCCGGTTCACCCGGCGCGAACGTGACGTCAAAGCTGTCGAGCGGATGCGACAACCCGCTTCCAATCGCTTTGATATAAGCCTCCTTGCGCGTCCAGCACCTGAAGAACGCCGCTGGTTTCTCCTCGTCCGCTAACGCGTATAGTGTTTGCACTTCAAGAGCCGAAAAGAAACGCTCCGCGATTCCCTCGGTCTCAAAGTCAGCCTTGATGTACTCCACATCAACCCCGACTTCATGGTCCTGCACAAACGCATAAAGGGCCCAGTCGCCTGAATGCGACGCATTAAAACGCAGCGAGCTTTCGCGGTGTTCGCCATCCAGCACCGGTTTGCCGTATGGACCGTAAGCAAACTGCACTTCTTCCGGTGTGGTGTCCAGATAACGGGCCAGGAGCGCGCGTAAGAAACCACGGCCTGCTACGAAATGTCGTCGATGCTTGTCGAAATGAAAACGGCTGGCCCGTGTGCGTTCTTCCTCCGCCAGCGTACGCAGAAAGATTTCCTGCAACTCCGGCGGCTGCTCGAGCCGATGACGCCACACATGTACTTCGCCGGCTGTTAAAGACAACAATGAGGGTGCTGGAGACCACATGGACCGCCACATCTTAACTCTCAGTCACAAAAAGAACACTAATCCGTTTATAGGCCCACACAAAAGATTTCGCTCGTGGTTGTATTATGCGCACTGGTACAATCGTGTCTCCCCCATCTCTTTAGCCGCAGTTCCAGTTCTGAGTTCAGCTTTAGGCTGTTGCCCGCGCAGCAAGCTAAAGCTTGAGCTCCAAGCAAACGTAGGGAGGCTCTTCCAATGTCGCGAACCAGCTTCAGTTTGGCCCGCATGATTGTGTGTGGGCTTTTTATTTTGTCAGCAATGATTACGGCCCAGGCTCAATTCAGAGCCGGCATTCAAGGAACGGTATCTGATGCGAATGGCGCAGTCGTGCCCGGCGCACGGGTCATTCTCAAAGACCTCGAAAACGGTCGGACCCAGGAAGTCACCACCAGCGAGGAAGGCTTTTACCGCATTGTCGGCCTCGCTCCTGGGAAATATGAACTGACCGTGGAAAAGGAAGGCTATAAGAAGAGCCTCTCGCAAAACGTCAATGTCGCTGGAGAGACGACTCAAGGCGTCGACGTGTTTTTGGAAATTGGAGACATCACTGCCGTCGTCACCGTTACTGATGAGGCCACTGCGCAACTCTCCACTGAAAATGCGAACGTTGCCAAAGCGATCACGACCACGGAAGTTAAGCGCCTGCCGCAGGCCGGACGCGATCCTTACGAACTGTTGCGGTTAACACCCGGCGTCTTTGGCGATAGCGCCCGCGGTGGAAACGGAAACTCCGCCGGCCTGCCCAACGCCGGTTCCGACACTGGACCAGGCGGCTCTAACAATTCGATCTTCGCGGCTGAGAACCAGCCTCAGGTCAGCGCCAACGGCCAGCGTGTTACCGCGAACACGTTTCAGATCGACGGCGTCAGTGTGAACAGTTTGACTCACGGCGGCGCCGCAGTGGTTACGCCCAACCAGGAGTCAGTAAAAGAAGTTCAGGTTTCTTCAACGACTTATTCTGCCGAGGATGGCCGCAGCTCCGGCGCGCAGATCAAAGTAGTTTCACAAAACGGAACGAACGATTTTCACGGCAGCGCCTTTTTCAAGTACAACAGCCCCAAGCTCAACGCCTTCAACAAGTATCCGAACGACTTTGGCCGTGGTTTCACGGAGCGAGTCGAACGGTTTTTCCGGCAGTTTGGCGGCAGCATCGGTGGTCCACTGTTTCTGCCGCACTTCGGCGAAGGTGGACCAGTGGTTCATAGCGGGAGAAACAAAGCGTTCTTCTTTCTCTCCTACGAGACTCTCCGCGAAAACTCAACCACGCCGTCAACGCAATATATTGAAACCCCGCAATTTCGTCAGGCAGTGCTCGCGTCGCGTCCAAACGGCGTGACGGCGGCGATACTCAACAGCAACGGCGTTCAGCCGCGCATCGGTGCGACGTTAGCGCCGTCGTGTACTGACGTTCTCGGCAGTTTTCCCTGCCAGGTTGTTGGTGGTGGACTCGACATTGGTTCGCTTTCGGGAGGGTTGGGCCAGTACGTAAGCCTTGGCAACCTCGGTGGCGGCGGGCTTGATGGAATTCCCGATATTCAGAAAGTTGTGATTGCCGCGCCGACGACCAACCGGCCGAAGCAATACAATGCACGGTTCGACTTCACGCCGAACACGAAAGATCAGTTCACTTTCACCACTTACCTGACGCGAAGTTTCTTTGTCGGCAGTGATACCGGCGCCGCTGCACGGCCGCAGGCTGACATCACCAGTTCGCCGCACAACAACGCGTTCACCGTGCTGTACAACCGAATCTTTTCACCGCGGCTTTTGAACGAAGCGCGTTTCAATTTTACGCAGTTCAAGTTTGACGAAGTGGAATCGTCGCGCGAAACCAACTTCGGCATACCGCGCGTGGAAGTCGAAGGTATGTTGACCGACGGCCGCCGCATTCGTTTTGGCGCGAACCAGGCTGAAACGACGCCGGGAATCTTCTCTGAGAAAACTTTCGAGTTTCGCGACAAAGTCAGTTACGTGCGTGGTAATCACGGTCTTAGCTTTGGCGCTGACTATCGAAAGGAATTCAACGACGACAATCTCAACGGCGCATCGCGGCCGTTGTACTCGTTCGTCGGACTCTTCAACCTCGCGAACGACACTCCGATTTTCTATCAGATCAATGCAGACCCGCGGACGGGCGGCGTAGCCGATGCGCAAAGACATTTCCGCACCGGTGGATATGGCCTGTTCTTTCAGGACGACTGGAAGTTTCGCCCTAACCTGACGCTGAACTTCGGACTTCGTTACGAGTATTTCAAGGTGCTCTCAGAGCGTGACGATCGCGTAGCGAACTTCGTCTTTGGACCAAACGGCGGTCTGGCGGGCGCGCGCGTAGAACCAACGAGTCAACTTTACGACCCCGATCGAAATAACTTTGCGCCGCGCGTCGGATTCGCGTGGAGTCCCAGCCGTTTTCGCGACAAGCTCGTGTTTCGCGGCGGCGCCGGCATCTTCTACAACCGCATCGAACAGGTTGTTTTCGCAAACACGCGCGGCAATCCACCGTTCTTTGCGCGCTACTCGATCTGCTGCGGCACAGCGCCGACAGACTTCGGCACTCCTTTCGTTGGCGGCCAAATCCAGTACACGCTTGGCGCGAGCGCTTCGCCCTTCAGCTTTCCGGCAAATCCGGCACTCGCAGTGGGCATCGATCCGGCTACGGGCGCTCCGGCAGGCCGAACGGTTGAGGTTTACGGTGCGCTTGCTGACACGCCAGTGCCGTATGTCTATCTCTACTCGTTCGACATACAGTACGAGTTGCCGTGGCAACTCGCGGCGACTGTTGGTTACCAGGGCAGCTCGAGTCACGGGCTGATCCGCCTGGTCAACCAGCGCTTCGTGCAGCCGGTGATTCCGGCCAACTTCTTTGCTTTTGCCGTCTACATTCCGACTCCGGACGTCAACGCAAACTTCAACTCAATGAACGCACGGCTGACGCGGCGCTTTGCGCAGGGTTTTCAGTTTGACGTGTTGTATCGCTGGTCCAAGAGCATTGATACGTTATCAAACGAAGGTCCGGGTGCGGTGACGAACCAAACGTTCCCGCAGGATCTGCGACAGGAACGTGGCCCATCCGATTACGATGTGCGGCACAATCTGGCGATCTCGGGTTTGTGGGATCTGCCGCTGTTCCGTAATCGCCGCGATTTCATCGGCAAAGCGTTTGGCGGTTGGCAGCTCGACGGTATACTTTCCGCCCACACCGGTTTTCCGTGGACACCGCACACTGGTCAATGCGTGCGTGCACCGGGCTCGCAGGACTTTGTTTGTCCTTCGCGTCCGCCACGGTATTTCGGTGGCAACTTGACGGACACGGATAACGAAGCCTTCATTCGTCCGGGTGGAAACTTTCCGGGTGGTGGACTGGTCTACTTCGATCAGAACAACCCGCAGGGAACGTTGCTCCCGGGCATCGGGCGCAATTCGTTTCGTGGTCCACGCTACTTCTCAGTCGATATGAGTCTTGGGAAACGTACTGGACTCCCGAGTGCACTCGGCGAAGCGAGCTATCTGGAGTTCAAGGCAAACTTCTTCAATCTCTTTAATAACCTGAACCTGGCGCCGTTCGGTTTCTTCTCGCCGAACATCGACAGTCCGGATTTTGGACGTGCGCGCGGCGCACTCGCGGGACGCGTAGTTGAGTTCCAGGCACGATTCAACTTTTAGCCTCTTCAAACATCGATGAGACGGATCAACTTAATACTCTTTATCGTTGCTTGCGTTTTGCTGGCGGCTGTCGCACCAGTGCATTCGCAGCGTCCGCGGAATGTCGAGCGAGAAGTCAACGCGCTTCTCGCTCGAATGACGCTGGCCGAGAAGTTGGGCCAGCTACAACAACTCGACGGCGAAGCCAACGGAAACTTTCGTCCCGAACACCTCGATCTCGCTCGCAAGGGGTTGCTGGGATCGACGTTGAATGTGCGCGGCGTGGCAAAGACTAATCAACTGCAGCGCGTCGCGATGACGGAGTCGCGGTTGAAGATTCCGCTGCTGTTTGGCTTCGACGTGATTCACGGTTACCGGACGATCTTTCCGATTCCGGTTGGTGAAGCGGCGAGTTGGGATCCGATGCTGGCTGAACGTTCGGCTGCGGTGGCCGCGCAAGAGGCAAACAACGCGGGACTGCACTGGACGTTTGCGCCGATGCTCGACATCGCGCGCGATGCGCGTTGGGGACGCATCACGGAAGGCGCCGGAGAAGATCCGTTTCTCGGCGCCGCTTTTGCCGCGGCTCGCGTGCGCGGTTTTCAGGGCTCCGACTACAGTGCGCCGGACAGAGTGCTCGCGTGTGCGAAACACTGGGTGGCTTACGGCGCGGCTGAAGGCGGGCGCGATTACGACACCACAGACCTGTCGGAAAACGTGTTGCGCGGAATCTACTTTCCGCCGTTCAAAGCCGCTGTTGACGCCGGCGTTGGCACGTTTATGAGTTCGTTCAATGCGATCAACGGCGTGCCTGCTTCGGCGAATGCCTTTACGTTGACGAAGGTGTTGCGGCAGGAATGGAAGTTTGATGGGTTCGTCGTTAGCGATTACACGTCCGTGCGCGAATTGATCAATCACGGCGTGGCGGCGAATGAAGAGCAGGCTGCGGCAGCGGCGTTGAATGCCGGCGTTGACATGGAAATGGTCAGCCGCAGCTATAACCAGTTTGGACCGCAACTGATCGAGCAGCGCAAGCTGACGATGGCTACTGTTGACGAGGCTGTGCGGCGCATCTTGCGGATCAAGTATCGGCTTGGACTCTTCGATAAACCGTACGCCGACGAAGCGCGTGAATCGGGATCTTTGCTGCGGCCCGACAGTCTTCGTCTGGCGCGTGACGCTGCGGCGCGTTCGATGGTGTTGTTGAAAAACGAACGCGGCGTGTTGCCGCTCGAGAAGAATGTGAAGTCGATCGCTGTGATTGGCCCACTCGCTGACGATCGCCGCGCGCCGCTTGGCCCGTGGAACGGTGACGGACGTGAAGAAAATACCGTCACGATGCTTGCTGGCATTAAGGCGAGCGTGCCCGCCGAGACGAAGGTTGGTTATGCGAAGGGCTGTGATATCAAGGGCGATTCTGATGCGGGGTTTACTGAAGCCGTCGCGCTCGCAAAAGAGTCAGACGTCGCGCTTGTCTTCGTTGGTGAGAGCGACGAGATGGGTGGCGAAGCGGCGTCGCGGAGCTCACTCGATCTACCGGGCCGGCAGATGGATTTGGTCAAAGCGATTCAAACGTCCGGAAAGCCCACGGTTGTTGTTCTGGTCAACAGCCGGCCACTGACGATTGGCTGGATTGTCGATAATGTGCCGTCGATTCTGGTTGCGTGGATGGGCGGGAGCCAGGCGGGCAATGCGATTGCCGACGTCGTTTTTGGTGATGTTAATCCGAGTGGTAAGTTGCCGGTGACGTTTCCGCGCACGGTCGGGCAGGTGCCGATTTACTACAACCACTTGAACACGGGCCGTCCACCTGAAGAGCAGAATAAATACTCGTCGAAGTATCTCGACGTGCCGTGGACGCCGCAGTTCCCTTTTGGTTTTGGGCTTAGCTACACGACTTTCAAACTGAGCAATCTGCAAGTGAGTGCGCCGCGCATACGAGCGACCGATAAGTTGACCGTGAGTGTTGACGTTGAGAATTCAGGTCAGCGCGTTGGTGATGAAGTGGTCCAACTTTACATCCGCGATGTGGTGGCGTCGATGTCACGGCCGGTGAAAGAGCTCAAGGGTTTTCAGCGCGTGACGCTGCGGCCTGGTGAAAAGCGGCGCGTGGAGTTTACGTTGTCCCATGATCACCTCGCCTTCTGGAATCGTGAGATGCGTTTCGTGGTGGAACCGGGCGAGTTTAGGGTGATGGTCGGATCGAATTCACGCGATGTGATCGAGGCGAAGTTTGAAGTGGTTGAGAGGTAGAACGTATCCGGAAATTCCGTTTTACCATTCTTGTCTTTATCCTTCTCTCCGCTGCCTCGGCACGCGCCAACGACGCTTTTATCAACGACCTTCAGGAACGGTCCTTCCGTTATTTCTGGGAACAGGCCGATCAGAACACAGGTTTAGTACCGGATCGCGCGCGGATGGACGGCTCGCCGTTGCCGGAAAGTCATCGCGACGTGGCGAGTATCGCAGCCACCGGGTTTGGTCTAACCGGACTCTGTATCGCCGCCGAGCGCAAGTGGATAGCACGCAGTGAGGCGATTGAACGCGTGCGCAATACACTGCGCTTCTTTGATTCGCGGGCCTTTCATCAACGCGGCTGGTTCTATCACTGGCTCGACGCGAAGACAGGCGACCGGCGTTGGAACAGTGAGATCTCATCAATCGACACCGCGTTGTTACTGGCCGGCATGCTCACTGTGAAGCAATGCTTCGCCGGCGACACTGAAATCGTTCGCCTCGGCACGAAGATTTACCACCGCGTTGACTTTCGCTGGATGCTCAACGGCCATCCCCTGCTCCTCTCGCACGGCTGGAAACCCGAAACCGGTTTTTTAAAACCGCGCTGGGACACGTACAGCGAAGACACGATTCTCTACATTCTGGCGATGGCTTCTCCCACGCATCCGATTCCACCCGCGTCGTGGTACGCGTTGTGGCGCGATCGTTATCGTTACGAAGGCCACACTTACTTCACCACTATCGGTGTGCCGCTGTTCATGCATCAGTATTCTCACGCTTGGATCGACTACCGCAACCGGCGCGAGAATCGCGGCGACCGCATCGACTATTTTCAAAACTCCGTTGCCGCCACGCTCGCGCACCGCGCTTTTTGCATGAACCTCACACACGATTTTCCCGCCTATGGACCAAACGTCTGGGGCATCACAGCTTCTGACAGCGCCAAAGGCTATCTCGCCTGGGGTGGCCCACCCCGCGATCCGGACATCGACGGAACAGTCGTTCCCTCCGCCGCGGGTGGTTCGTTGATGTTCACACCCGAACTCGCCACCACCGCGCTCCACACTATGCACGACCGTTGGGGTCCAAAGATTTACGGCAAATACGGTTTCGTCGACGCCTTTAATCCAAAGACGGGATGGATCGATACGGATGTGATCGGCATCAACGCCGGCATCATCCTCTTGAGCGCTGAAAACATGCGCACCGCCAACGTCTGGCGCTGGTTCATGCAGAACCGCGAAATTCCGCTCGCGCTCGATCGAATTGGACTGGTACGCTACAAAAAAGCTAGTACAATACGCTCGCGTCGTAGACCGTTACGCGTTTTTGTATCCCACGCTCAGAAAGCAACCGGCTCACCATGGTTGAACAATTCCCATTGACGTTTTCCTAAGTCACAGTGCAAAAGACAAGTCTATTGTCCGTCGGATCGCCGAGCGTTTGAGAGCGGATGGGCTGAAGGTCTGGTTTGACGAATGGGTTCTGAAGCGTGGCGACGAGTCTGTGGCTGTGATTGAACATGGACTCGAGTGCTCGCGGGTATTGGTACTTTGCATGTCAGCGAATGCGTTTGATTCGGAGTGGGCACAGTTACAGAGTCAGACGCTGAGGTTTCGAGATCCGTTGAATTTCGGACGCCGTTTTGTGCTAGTCCGTCTCGACGAAACAAAGCCCAAGGATTCGCTGGCTCAGGTTCTCTACATCGACTTGCGCTTGGCGCATCTCAACGAAGGGTACACAAGACTGCGCGACGCTTGCCAACCACGCAATGACGTTTCGACGACGACCACAGAAGTGAAAATAGCAGACAAGAGTATTGAGCTTCGCGAAGGACCAATTAGCTCCTATGCGTTTAATCCTGATGGAAGGCATGTTCTTACTGGCACACCGCAAGGTTTGACTCTGTGGGACTTAGATAGCGGGCAGTCTCTACGACTTTTCTCTTCTCAGAAGGATGACAGCTGGTTATTGGCGTGGAGTCGTACCGAACCTCTTGCATTGTCAGGTTCTTGGAATGCAACTCTGCGGCTGTGGGACATCCCTAAACGGCGCTGCTTATGTAAGGTTCAGTGTCGACTCCAACTGTGGGGGATAGCCTTAAACTGCAAGAATCAAAAGTGTGTGATTGCGAATGTCGGGGGCCTGAGCTTATGGGACTTAAGAGAAGAGCGCCCTGTGGCTGTGTTTCAGGGGCCCGTCAGCGGAGTCAGAAGCGTTGCTTGGAGTGACAACGAAGAAGTCGTCATTTCGGGACATGCGAACGGGAAGATCCAAGTGTGGGATGTCGCATTAAGACGCAGTCTTGTTAGACTTGAAGGTCACACTGGTCAAGTTTGGGCGGTCGCCCTTGCCGCAGATGGGTCCCTTGCCATTTCCGGTTCAACCGATACGACCATACGAGTGTGGAATACATCAAATGGTAAATGCCTTCGAGTTCTCGAAGGTCATACTGACAGAGTCGACAGCATAGCTTGCACCCGCGACGGACGGTACGCACTTTCAGGTTCACATGACAGGACGCTACGATTGTGGCGATTGGACACCGGGCAATGTCTCTGCGTCTTAAGGGGTCATTCGACGTCCATAAACACTATCGCGTGGAGTCGCGATGAGCTTCAAGCCTTTTCAGGTGATCGCGCAGGAGGCGTTCGAATTTGGGATCTGTCTAAATGGCTGGTCAAACGAAGGTCAGATGACTACATCGAAACGAGAACCGCGGTTATCGCTAACCACGTTCAATATACGAACGCAAAAGTTCTCCTCGTCGGTGAGAGTGGGGCCGGCAAACTGGGCTTTCAAAGGTTCTCGTGGGTGAGAAATGGCAGCCCAGCGACTCGACAGTAGGTGCCTGGGCTACTCAATGGAAGTTGCCAGTGACTTCTGACAAGAGTGTCGAAAAGGAAATCTGGCTATGGGATTTTGGTGGTCAGGCTGATCAACGTCTCATCCATCAGCTCTACATGGACGAGACATCGCTCGCAGTGCTGGTTTTTGATGGTCAAAAGGAGGATCTCTTTGACACGCTGGGCCAGTGGGATCGCGACCTCACGCGTGCTTCACGCAAAGATTTTACGAAGCTACTAGTGGTGGGTCGCGTTGATGCCGGAGGCTTGCGTATCGGTCGTGCTGAGGTTGAAAAATTTGCCGCCGAACGTAAGTTCAAAGGCTTCTTCGAAACAAGTGCCAAAACAAACCTCGGTTGCGACGATCTCAAAGAAGCCATTCTCACGGGCATCAACTGGAACGACATTCCTTGCCGTACCACTGAAGTAGTCTTCAAAAAGCTAAAGGAAGAGATCATCCGCCTTAAAGATGAAGGGCGCGTGTTGATGCGCTTCAACGAGTTGCGCGAGACGCTGGAACTGCGGTTGTCCACCGATTCCAAACGTTTCACCGATAAAGAACTTCGTGCCGTCCTGATACTCCTCGCCGGCCCGGGCGTGGTCTGGGAACTCGCCTTTGGCAGTTGGATATTGCTTCAACCGGAACGCATCAATGCTTACGCGCAGCAGTGATACGCACGCTTCAAGCGGACGAATATCAGCGCGGCTGTTTGATGGAAGAGCGCGTACTGAAGGGCGATTTGGCCTATGAATCATCGATGCCACGGCTGAGTGGCGATGACGAGCGATTCGTTCTGCTGGCGATGCACCAAACATTGGTCGAGCGCGGATTGTGTTTGCGCCAGCCGACCGAGAAGGGCAATCTCCTTGTCTTTCCCAGCTATTACCGGCGGGAACGGCCCGAGCAAGTTACATTTCCTGCAGTACTGGTGAACTATCGCTTCACCGGATTTCTGGATGAAATCTATGCAACGCTCGTCGTCCGCCTGCATCACCGTGACACCTTTGAACGGGATCATCTCTGGCGTTTCGCCGCCGACTTCAAAACGAACACCGGCAAGCAACTCGGTGTGAAGTTAAACCGGCGAGCGCCCGGCGTGGGAGAACTGGAGGTCTATTTCGACCCGTCGGTTGCTATAGAGGAGAAGATCATCTTTAGTAAATACGTTTACGAGCATTTGTCGCAGCACGCACGCGACGTGGAACGGTTACGCCATTACGTCTGCCCGAAGTGTGGGACACCGGTCGGCAATCGAGAACTTGCAATGAAACGCTTAAATGACTGGTTACAGGGCCGAACGCCTCAACCAGAAGAACCGAAAACATTCAGATTCGGCAAACACAAAACGGAGTTGCCAAGCATCATCTGTGTCGGCTGCGAGCAGCGCGTCCAACTTTGGGATGAAATGGAGCAATGGTTCGCTAATCCGGAGATTCAGCAGCGTGTGCGGGATATGCAAGAAGAGTATGCAATTGAGTTGAGCAATCAAAGTAAAGAACGCGCGCTGGTCGGCGAGGTGATTTCAACGGTCGCTTTAGCGAACCAGATCAGCCGTGAATTCAATGTGAGCGACCACGGCATCGACATGGAGATCGAATTCGTTGACGACAATTACGAGGCTACTGCCGCGAAACTGTATTTGCAACTCAAGTCAGGTGACTCCTACTTGCACAAACGCAAGAAAGACGGTACCGAAATTTTCACAATCAGAGACGAGCGCCATGCGCGCTATTGGATGGCTCAAGGATTTCCAGTCCTACTTGTGATCCGCAATTCTGAAGGTGAAGTCCGCTGGATGGAAGTGCGCGACTGGCTCCGCCGTGAGAGTGAAAACGGCAAAAAGCGGGTGAAACAAATTGTCTTCAAGGGTGAGCGGTTCGACGTAATGAGCGTGCGTCGATGGCGCGATAGCGTCCTTTCCGACGAAACCAACAGTTCCAACTAAAGGGCCTGGTTCCGCTTCGCCAGGAGAGTTGCGATCTCGCGCTCCACAACGTCGAGTTGGATTGCTTCCAGCAACGGAAAGAGATACGGCAAACCGTCGCAAGCGGCGTGCAGGTGGCGATACCACATTAGTACTGCCAGGAAGAGATCCTCACTTAAGCGTGACATCAGTACCTCGTTCTCAATGATGTCTTCACGGTGTGTGAAGACGCCTTCCTGATACGAAAAGCTCTCGGGTTTCAAAGCGTGGAAGTGAATGAGCTGAGCGTTTGTGAGCCATGCCGGATCGTGTTTCAAATAGTAGGCAAGAAAATGAAGACGATAGTCAGGAACGACGGCGACTGAATCGGGTTCGCGGATAGCGAGGGCGTTCATTATGATCTCGTCCGTGAAGTGATGGATGCCGTCGTCGATAACGTGATCGAGATGGTCGAGATAGTGCGCGAGCTCATCCTCAATGAGTTGGAAGCCGCCACGTTGAACCGAGAAGACGCCCGAGTTGAGCCAATTCCACGAGGTCCTCGTTGATTGTGGGAGCCGAAAAAACTCCGCCTGGCTTTCGTTCGGCTCCCAGGGTTGTTCCTTTTCCATGAACTGATTCGCGTCGATCAGCGCGATGTCCGAGGCGAGCATTGGGGTGAGATCGATCTTCGAGGCGAAGATGGTGTCGAAATCGACGTGTACGATTGCGTCGGCTTTGCGTTTTAGAATCGGGTAGAACTTCGAAAAGATCGTTCTGTTTGATGGTATGTCGGCGAGGTGGTAGAGATCGGTTTTGAAAGCTGAGAGCAGGTCATTTTGCGTCACATATTCCAACCAAAAGCCGTAGCCCGTTTTCCTTTTGTACCCGGAGATGATCTCGAGAACACGGCGATCGTTGGTGGTAACGAGCAGTGCGTAGGTGTTCTCGTGCGCGAAGTAACTTTGCAGACAGACGAGGTGTTGCTGCACCAAAGCGCGCATGGCGTAGTCGGGCGCGTTGGGCCAACAGTAGATTGGGATGTGGATCAATGGTTCGGGTTGTAATAGCATCGTCGTCGTTGGCGAGGAGTTTGTCTCAAAGTAAATGAAGCTACTGATTATTGGCGGAACAAGATTCACCGGCCGGCATTTGGTCGCGGCGGCACTCGAGCGCGGTCATGAGGTGACGCTGTTCAACCGCGGCACGCAATCGTGTGCCATGCCTGGGGTGGAAACGATCAGCGGAGATCGAAACAAAGATCTTGATAAACTTCAAGGCCGCCGCTGGAACGCGGTGATCGATACGTGTGGATACCTGCCGCGCGCAATGCAAGCCGCGGCGCAAGTCTTGTCGGGCGCGGTGGAGCGCTATGTTTTTATTTCGAGTATGTCGGCGTATGCGGATGTGAGCGTCCCCGGTGTTGTTGAGACTGCTCCGCTTCGCACTCTGACAAGCGAACAACTGGATCGTGTTTATGCAATCGACACCTCAGGGCAACCGTCGTATGGCGATTTGTATGGAGGTTTGAAAGCGCTTTGTGAACAGGCTGCGGAACAGGCCATGCCGGGCCGCGTTCTGATCGTTCGTCCCGGTTTGATTGTTGGTCCATACGATTACACAGACAGGTTTACCTATTGGATTGTGCGCGTTGCTCGCGGCGGCGAAGTGCTGGCGCCGGGACGCGCTGAACGTCCGGTTCAGTTTATTGATGCTCGTGATTTGGCGGAGTGGACTGTTTCGATGACTGAGCGCAACGCGACCGGGATCTATAACGCCAATCGCTCGCCGAAGAGTTTGACGATGCAGGACGTAATGAACGAATGTAAGTCGGTCAGCCATAGCGACGCCGTTTTTACCTGGACCACCGAAGCGTTTCTGCACGAGGAAAAGGTCGCCGCGTGGAGCGAGATGCCGCTCTGTTACCCGAAGAAGAAGCACCGCAATTACAAGGCTTCATGTTTGTTAACTGCGACAAAGCGCTCGCAGCCGGCCTCCGCATCAGACCTTTGAGCGACACGATCAGAGACACGTTCGCCTGGGCTCAACATGAGTTACACGGCGAGGCGTTGAAAGCCGGAATAGACCCCGAGCAAGAGCAAACCCTGCTTCGCAAATGGCATGAATCGAGATCTCATCAATGATCCAACCTCTCGAATTGAAAGAGATTCACCCCATCAAGCTTCACGCCAGCGGGGTCTCAACCACAACTGAAGTATGGAACACACTCAGCGCGAGCTTTGACGGAGACGTCGCTCGCGTGGCCGCGCTAGTGGATTCAAATCCGCAGTTGGTTACATGCCAGTACGACTACACTTCTCCACTGCATCTCGCTGTGCGCGAAGGACACGTCGACCTGGTCCGGTTTCTCATCGAACGTGGCGCACTGGATCCAACATACAGAACGCATCCGTTTCTCGATTCCCTGCTCACGGTGGCCGGCGATCGCGGCTTTGACGAGATCAGTCAACTCCTGCGGCAAGCGCTGGCCGATTCCTCGCTCACGCGTGAGTGGGGCGACACCGGCGCAATCGACTACGAGAAGGGCGAGACGCAATCGAGATTTCAGCAACTCGTAAACGATCGCCAGCATGACGAGGTCGAAGCGATGCTCCAGGATCGTCCTGAGCTCGCGCTCGACGAAACCGCATTCTGGGGCGAAGGCATCCTTGCCATGCCCGCAAAAGACGGCGATCATCACATGCTCGAAATACTCATGGACCACGGCGCGCGCTGTCCTGACGTCTCCAAGTGGGGTGCGCGTTACTACTTCAAAAACTATCTCACCGCGAGGTTTCTGCTCGAACGAGGCATGAACCCCAATCACATGAACTGGCGCGGCTTTACGCTGCTTCACGACATGGCTCATACTGGCGACCTCCCCAAAGCGCGTTTACTGATCGAACACGGAGCGGATATCAATCGCGTCGACGACGAGTATCGTTCGACGCCCTTGGGCTATGCTGCGCGTTGGGGACACGTCGAGATCGTGAAGCTTCTATTGGATTGCGGCGCCGATCCGGACGAGTCAGGCGCAACATGGTCCAAGCCGCTCGCGTGGGCGCGCAAGAAAAGTCACGATGAAGTCGAGAATCTCCTGCAGTCACCTGAACTGCAGAATTAGAGGAGCCCTCATGAAACGCATTCTGGCCCTCGCGGCGTTTGTGATAATTGCTCTTAGCCCGCGTCTCGCTCTGGCTTGCGGTTGTTTGGGTACCAGTAGTGTATGTAAAGCCTTTGCCGGCGCAGAAGCGGTTTTCGTAGGATCCGTAACACGTGTAAGTAACAAGACCTCTAAGGACGAAAACGGAAATGAATACATCGTCAGTCAGGTTGCAAACGTACAAGTGGAAGAGGCGTTCAAAGGGGCGAAGGAGCCGGAACTAACGTTTCGCAGCTACGGAACATCGTGCGATGTCACTTATAAGGAAGGCCAACGCCGGTTGTTCTACGCTTCATATAACAAGGAAGACAAAGCGTGGTCTATCCACGTGTGCGGTCGCAGTACGCTGGTCGAATATGCGGCTGACGACCTGTCATTCCTTCGCGGCCTCCCAGGTTCGGCGCAAAGAACACGCATTTCGGGAGAACTGAAGACTCGAGATCACAAACCCTTGATGGGAGTAAAGGTGAAGCTTGTCGGCCAGACTAAAACGTACGAGGTATTCACGGACAAGAATGGAGTTTACGAGATGTACGATCTGCCTGCTGGCAAATATGGCGTCGCGCCAGAGACTCCTTTGAATCTGAAGCTCAACATAGCTATCGGAGAGGTAACTGCTGACAGCGTTGATCGAACGCATCCTGTAGTAGAACTCAAAGAAAAGAGTTGTGCTGGTATGAACTTTTATTTCACCGAGAACACCGCGATCACGGGACGTGTTCTGGGTGCTGACGGACAGCCGATGAACAACGTGTGTGTGCGCCTCCGTTTAAAAGAGAAGCCTGCTGAAACTCCGTTTCTTCTGGACTGTACCGAATCAGACGGCAGCTTCAAGATCGACGAGATTGCCCTCGGGGAATACTACCTGGTGGCCAACGACGACGGCGTTATCAGCAGTAACGAGCCGTTTCCGCTTACCTACTACCCGGGAGTTTTCGACAAGGCAAAAGCCACAGTCCTCAACATCGCAAGCGGCGACAAGCTAGAGGACTTCGATATTCACATTCCTTCGCAGAAACCAACGAGGACCATTGAGGGCCGGCTCTTGTTTTCCGACGGCCGCCCGGCGGAGGGCGAGTCGGTGGAGTTCGCGTCAGAAGAGAAGTCCGGTCAGAGCCAAGATCGCGTTTACGTCAACACCGATGCAGAAGGCCGCTTCAAACTATCGGTGCTTGAAGGCTCGAAAGGCACGTTGCACGGCTCGCTATATGCCCACTCCCTTGACTTACCGAACTGCCCGCAAATAGACAAACTCGTCAAAGCCTACAAAGACATCGAAACAAAACGAATCAAACTCGAACTGAACCGCGACCACCAGGACATCGAGCTCGTATTGGCCGTCCCTTACTGCGCGAAAGCGAAGGAGGAGCGGGAGTAGAAATCTGAGTATCGTTCGTACTGTGCTACCATTAACCCGTATGTTAACTATGACCTTCACAGTGGAATACGAGCGAGAGGATGATGGTCGGTGGTTGGCGGAAGTGCTGGAGCTTCCTGGTGTACTCGCGTATGGTGTCGATTCGGATGAAGCCATTGCTAAGGCCCAGGCGTTGGCCTTACGCGTGCTTGCAGATCGTCTCGAACATGGCGAAGGCAAACCGGAGTTTGTCAGCATCTCCTTCGCTGCCGCTTGAGCCAATGGTCCTCAGCTAAAGCCAAGCGCGTTCTCGCCGCGCTCTTGCGAATAGGCTGGCAAATCAAGCGTGAAACCGGTTCTCACAAAGTTCTGTCAAGACTAGGTTACCCGGACGTCGTGTTCGCTTTTCACGACAAGGATGAGATTGGTCCAAAGATGCTCGCGCGAATTGCGAAGCATACTGGTCTCAAGCCAATGGATCTGTAACTACTCTTGTGCCTCGAACTCCCAGATGGACTGAACGTGACGTAAAGGATGGCGTTGGCATCATTGATCTCTCATCGTGGCGGTACTTTCACGACTATGTTTATCAGGAGATGCTCGACTTCCGCGAATATATTTGGCGGGGGCCATCGCTGCGATGATTGGCTATTGGAACCCACACTCGATCGAGCGTTACGGCATGTACCTTTATCGAGGCAAGCTTCTGTCAGGAGAGAACATCTCCACAACTTCAAGATGGCTGTTCGTGGTCGGCGTGGTCCAAACCCACCACACATTGAAACTGAGAACGATTGGTGGGCTTTGGGCCAACATTATGGTTTGCACAGCCCGTTACTCGATTGGACGAATTCTCCTTTCGTTGCCGCTTATTTTGCATTCGCTAATCAGGGCACCCCACAAACGGCTCGGCGGGCTGTGTTCGCCGTCAATCCCAGATGGTTAAGATGGAAATCAAATAAAATTCGCGAAGCTACTCCGCAAAATGCGAAACCAACGGTTATAGAGGAAGTTCGTCCGCTCTCCGATGACAATCCTCGCTTGGTCAATCAGGGCGGCTCCTTCCTGCGGGCACCTGATAATGTCGATCTTGAGACCTGGGTCCGAACGAATTTCGTGGAAGAGAAGGAGGAGTATGTGCTAATGAAGATCACTATTCCAGATAAAGACCGGCTGATGGCTTTAAGGTCACTAAATCGCATGAACATAAACCATCTTTCACTCTTTCCAGATCTAACTGGTGCATCTCAGTTCTGCAACACAGATCTCGTTATCAAAGACTACTAGCTATGACTACAGTTCGGCTTTGCTCGTTGACTTTTCACACCTCACACATTTAAATCTCTCACGCAATTCAAATCCCTTCCCAAACGAGGCTTGAAGATGACCTCTCGTCGTGATTTTTTGAGGACGGCCGGAGTTGCGGCCGGAGCGCTGTCGTTAACGAAATTGCCGGATTGGTTGAGCGGGGTCGTGGCTGCGGAAGAAGCGGCGGCGAATGGTGTCGATAAGAATGCGCTCGCTGACGTCGCGCTGAGTACTGCGCGTAAACTCGGCGTCAGTTATGCCGACATCCGCATCAACCGCTACCGCAACGAGCAGATCTCCACACGCGAACAGCAGGTGCAGAACGTTTCGCGTAGTCAAAACTTCGGCTTCGGCGTGCGCGTGCTTTACAGAGGAACGTGGGGCTTTGCGTCGAGCCGGAGTGTGACTCCCGAAGACGTGCGCCGCATCACGCAACAAGCGGTCGAGATTGCCCGCGCCAATTCGGTTTATCAGCGCCAGCGCGTCGGACTCGTTCCGATCGAGAAGGTCGTCACGTCCTGGAAGAGTTCGTTCGAGAAAGATCCGTTTGAGGTCTCGATAGACGACAAGATCCAGTTTCTGTTGTCGCTCAACGAGTCGGCGCAGAAGACGCAGGGCGTGAGCTTTGTGAATTCGTCGATGGGCTTCGTGAACGAACAGAAGTTCTACGCGTCAACCGACGGCTCGCGTATCGAGCAATACATCATTCGCGCGAACCCAAACTTCAACGTCACCGCAACCAATCGCGCCAACGGCGACTTCCAATCGCGCAGCGCGCTCGGCGGCCCGCAAGGCATGGGCTACGAGTACATCGAGAAGCATGATTGGAAACGCGAAGCACAGCAGGCCGGCGAAGAAGCGGTGATGAAGTTGAAAGCAAAGCCGGTTGAGCCCGGCAAGTACGATCTCGTGCTGCATCCTTCGCATCTGTGGCTGACGATTCACGAATCGGTGGGCCATCCGACCGAGCTCGACCGCGCGCTCTGGATGGAGGCCAATTACGCCGGCACGAGTTTCATCATACCTGACAAGACCGGCAAGCTCCAGTTTGCTTCGAAGATCATGAACTTCGTCGCCGATCGCACTCAACCCGCAGGGTTGGCGACTATCGGATACGACGACGAAGGCGTGCCCGCACAACGCTGGCATCTGATCAAAGACGGCGTTTTCGTCGATTGGCAAACCACCCGCGATCTCGCCGCGACGATGAAGCAAAAGCGATCTTACGGCTGCAATCACGCCGATAGCTGGGGCAGCATTTCGTTCCCGCGTATGCCCAACGTTTCGCTGCAACCCGGTCCCGGCAACACGTCGCTTGACGATCTAATCGCCGGAGTGGAAAAAGGTGTTTTGATCTACGGCGACGGCAGTTACTCGATCGATCAGCAGCGCTACAACTTCCAGTTCGGCGGTCAGGTGTTCTGGGAAATCAAGAACGGCAAACGCGGCGAGATGTTGCGCGACGTCGCTTATCAATCACGCACTACTGACTTCTGGAATTCGTGTGATGGTTTAGGCGGCCAGGCGACGTATGAACTCGGCGGCAGTTTCAACGACGGCAAGGGTGAGCCGGGTCAATCGAACGCCGTCAGTCACGGTTGTCCTGCCGCTCGCTTCCGCCAGATCAACGTACTCAACACGGCCCAACGATCGTCATAACCGCCACGAGGAGATCGAGATGCTACTTAGCGAAAACGACGCGCGCGCAATTTGTGAAAAGCTGTTGAGCTACGTGAAAGGGGATGACGCGAGCGTGGGTGTTACGAGCGAAAACTACGGCCATCTGCGTTTCGCTTCGAATTCGTTCACCACGAGCGGCGCTCGCGAAAACGTTAGCGTGGGCGTCACCGTGTGGATCGACAAAAAGCGCGGCGCGGCATCCACCAACGAGATTGACGACGAGTCGCTCAAAGCAACTGTCGCACTCGCCGAACAACTCGCGCGTATCTCACCGGTGGATCGAGAGTACATTCCGACGTTGAGCAAACAGACTTACAAGCCGGTGAATGGCTACGCCGAAGCAACGTCGAACATTTCCGTCACCACTCGGGCCAAAACGATTAACGATGTGATTACTGCATGTGAGAAAGCGAAAGTCGTCGGCGCTGGTTTTCACCAGGCGCGTGGAACCGCGGGCGCAACGGCAACGAAGAACGGTAACTTCACTTACGAACGATCGAGTCTGGTGAGTCTCGCAACAACCGCGCGCACGCCGGACGGCAGCAGCTCAGGTTACTTCCTGCGCAATCATTTCGACGTTGCGAAACTCGACACCACTCGCATTGCGAACGAAGCGATTCGTAAAGCACTCGACGCCCGCAGTCCGCGCGTACTCGATCCCGGAGTTTATCCCGCGATACTCGAACCGCAGGCAGTTGCCGATCTGTTCGGGTCCTTTGCTTTCAGTTTCGACGCGCGCAATGCGGAGGAAGGCCGGAGTGCATTTTCCGCTCCGGGCGGCAAGACAAAGCTCGGCGAAAAGATCTTTGACGAACGCATCAACGTCTATAGCGATCCGTGGCATCCGGACCTCCCCGGCTCACAATCGGCGCAGGGCGGACTGCCGGCGCAAAAAATTTACCTCGTGCGTAACGGCGTCCTGGAAAACCTGGCCTACTCACGCTCCTGGGCAAAGCGAGAAGGCAAAGAGCCGACGCATGGTCCAGTCAACAGCATCATCGAAAGCTCGCAGGCGCCGGTGTCGCTTGAAGACATGATCAAGTCGATGGACCGCGGCCTGCTGCTCGGTCGTTTCTGGTACATCCGCGGTGTCGATGCGCGCGTCATGTTGCAGACCGGTCTCACGCGCGACGGCATCTGGTACATCGAAAACGGCAAGATTCAATATCCGGTCAAGAACTTCCGTTTCAACCAAAGCCTCATCGAGCTCCTCGCACCGGGAAACGTCGACATGATCGGCAAGTCAGAGCGTGCAGGCAGTTCCGAAGGTCAGGGCGGAAACGCAGCACTCGTTCCCACGCTCAAAGTGAAGAAGTTTCACTTCACGTCGCAGTCGGAAGCAGTCTAAGAGTTAGTGAAGTCAATCCACAGATTACACAGATTTCTCTCCCAACACTCTGCGTAATCTGCGGATGGCTTTCGTATTGACAACGGACAGGCGAAGGAATAAGGTGCCCGGCGCTTTACCATACTTTAAGCTCCCAAAAATCCAACGGGTGAGAGGAAATTTTGTATGGCAGTTCAAATGATCATCAATCAGGTTGGCCCACTTCCAATAACCGCGTCCTTCAATTCCGTCGGCGACTCCCCGATGTACCTCGAGGTAAACGGATCTGTCTGGACCCAAACAACAAATCAAATGATTGGCATTGATATCGCGCTCGATGGCCAGGTCATCGGCACGGCCAAGATTTTTTCGAATGGAAACACTACTCACCGAACCGTAGTCCCGGCATACGTACAAGTTAAGCTCTCTCAGGGCCCCCACAAACTAACTCTGAGCACCAACAATTCGGTTTCCGATTTCAACGACTTCTACACGGCTGTAATCCACTACTAGAACTTCCGGTCGATAAGAAGGCCCTCACCTTCTTATCGCCGTGCAGACCATTCAGGGGGGAATCATGACACTCGAAGGCAAAGTAGCTCTCGTCGCCGGTGCGACTCGTGGTGCGGGACGTGGAATTGCGCGCGAACTCGGCGCCGCGGGCGCGATCGTTTACTGCACCGGCCGATCGACGAAACAACAGCGTTCCGAAATGAACCGGCCGGAAACGATCGAAGAAACTGCCGAACTGATCGAACGTGATGGCGGGCGCGCGATCCCGGTGCAAGTCGATCATCTCGATCCATCGCAAGTAGAAGCACTCGTCGCGCGCATCGAACGCGAGCAGGGGCGGCTCGACGTGCTCGTCAACGATATCTGGGGTGGCGATCACTTTATCCAGTGGAACACGCCGGTCTGGGAATACTCGCTCGACAACGGCCTGCGCATGCTCCAACTCGCCATCAACACGCACCTCATCACGAATCACTACGCGCTTCCCTTGTTGATGAAGAACAAGGGCGGAGTTGTTGTCGAGGTCACAGACGGCACGGCCGAATACAACGACGATCATTACCGCGTTTCGCTGTTCTACGATCTCGCAAAGACTTCCGTCGTAAGAATGGCGTGGTCGTTGGCCCAGGAACTCAAACCGCATGAATGCACCGCCGTCGCGCTCAGCCCCGGCTGGTTACGTTCCGAGCAGATGCTCGACAACTACGGCGTCTCCGAAGAAAACTGGCGCGACGCCGCCAAGGTTCAGCCACACTTCGTCATCACTGAAACACCGCGTTACGTGGGCCGCGCCGTTGCGCATCTTGCCGCAGACGCGGACGTCGCTCGCTGGAACGGCCAGTCGCTTTCGAGCGGACAGTTAGCGAAGATCTATGGCTTTACCGACGTTGATGGCTCACAGCCAGACGCCTGGCGTTACGTCGTCGAAGTTCAGGACGCCGGCAAACCCGCCGACGCGACCGGTTACCGCTGATTCGGAGTGCTCAAAGCCCCGAAAATACGTTATTCTCTCAACTCATTATGAGAAGAATTCCCCTGCTCTTCCTCCTCGCTGCCCTTACGGCAATCAACGTCATCCCACAATCCGGAAGGCGAATTACTCAGCCCGCTTCACCGCCGCCAACCGCGCCGATACAACCACCGCTCAACCCCCAACCCGAAGTGAGATCCGCGCCGCGGCCACTCACCGCGCTGATGACTCTGCCCGAAAGCCTGCGCGAACGACCGATCAAGGCGATCGGCGCCGACAACTTTCGCCTGGCAGACTTCGAAGGTAAGGTTCTCGTCATTAATCTATGGGCTTCGTGGTGTGGACCATGCCGCCGCGAGATTCCGGAGTACGAAAGAGTGCGCAAGGAATTCGCCGGCAAAGACGTTGTATTCATTGGCCTGACGACTGAAGATCCTCGTTATGAAGGCGAACGCGTGCAGAGGTTTCTACGCGACGTTAGTTTCGGTTTTCGCCTGGGTTGGGCCGATAATGAAATGGCGCGCACGTTAACAAACGGCAGAAGGTCCATCCCGCAAACCCTGGTCGTCAATCCTGAAGGCCGCATCATCAGTCACTGGGACGGCTACGCTGTTGGTTGGAGTGGCAAGCGGCTGACGCAAGCAATCGAACAAGCACTTACACGTGAATAATACGCGGAGGTTTTCATGTTCTCTCTTAGCAGATTTCTCATAGCAATCATCGCAGTAGCATTATTTGCGGTTAACGTTTTGGCCCAGGGTCCGAATCCACCGGCGGCGCCGGTGGTTGCGACCGTTCAAGTCGCGGTCTCCGTCAAGGACGCAGAGGTCGGACAACAAGTGAAGCTGACGGCGGTCGCGACTGACGCGGCCGGTAACGTCATTAAAGAACAACCGTCGACTTACTTCGCGGGACCGTTTGATATTGCGGCGGTAGATGACGACGGGAACGTAAAGCTCTTTGGCGTAGGGCAAGTGACTGTCGGCGCGATTGTCGGCGGAAAGCCTGGTCTCACGACGTTCATGGTGAAAGCGCCGGGTGTTAAGACTGTTGAGATTACGCCGATGAAAACGGCGCTCCCCGTTGGCAGCAGCGTACCGCTCGAAGCCGTCACGCGCATCCTGAATGGCCTTCCACGCACCGGTGTTCCGCTTACCTGGACCTCTGACAATGCTCAGGTGGCGATAGTTGACGCGGGTGGCGTTGTGACTGCGGTTGGACCAGGCAAAGCGACCATTACCGCTAAGACCGGCACGGTCAGCAACACGACCACGATCACCGTAGTGACGAACAACCTGCGCAGCTTGCTCGTGACGGCTGGATCCAAAACAGCGCGCACTGGCGATGTGATTCGCTTCGGAGCGAAATGCGATCCGGCGAGCGACGTCGCGATGCGCTGGTCAGTGAGTGGCAGCGGCGCAACGATCGATCAGGATGGTGACTTTGTCGCTAACATGCCGGGCACCTACATTGTTACGGCCAGTAGCGGAAACGTTTCGTCGAGTGCGTCTGTTGTGGTCGCGCCGCGCGCCCTCGAACGCGAACTGACGCTCGTCGGCCGCGTGCCGTTCAAAGAGTTTCAGGGCGCCGAGCAGTGGATCATCGGCAACTATGCTTATTACTCGACGATCTCGGATCGCTTTCTCGTCTACGACATCTCCGACCCAGCTAATCCGAAGCTGACTGACACGATCAAAGTCGACGCGCGCCTCGTCAACGACATCATGACCACGGCAGACGGCAAGATTCTCGTGATCTCACGTGAAGGCGCGTCGAACCGGAAGAACGGCATCGCTTTCTACGACACGTCTGATCCCGCGCATCCGAAACTGATCTCGGAATATACCGCGACCGTCACGGGCGGCGTTCACAGCGCGTTCGTGCACGATCATTACGTTTACCTGACTGACGATGCGACGGGCTCAATGCGTGTGATCGATTTTGCTGACGTGAAGAACCCGAAAGAGGTCGGGCGTTGGCAAACTGAGCACCCGATGGTCTCGATGATTCGGACGAAGGAAGGCGACCACGTCGCAGGGCGTTACCTTCACGATCTCCAGGTCAAAGATGGACTCGCGTATCTCGCCTACTGGCACGATGGGCTCGTGATTCTCGACGTGGGCGCGGGTCTGAAGGGCGGCAGTCCGGAGAATCCAAAGCTGGTGAGCCAATTTCGTTTCAATCACAATGAGCTCTACGGCAACGGCTGGCTCGCCGGCACGCACTCGGTCTTTCGTTATCGCAACTACGTCTTCGTCGGCGACGAAGTGTTCCCCGGAATCTTCGACATCAAATCACCCAAGCGGTTTCCAATCCGCGGCATTATTCACGTCGTCGACGTTTCAGATATCAACAATCCGCGCAAAGTCGCGGAGTATCCAGTGCCGGAAGGCGCCGCGCATAACATGTGGGTCGAAAACGACGTCATGTACGTCGGCTATTACAGCGGCGGCGGAAGAGTGGTCGATGTTTCAGGTGAACTGCGTGGCGATCTGTATCAGCAGGGACGTGAGATCGCGCGAATCTGGACCGGCGACGCAGACGGGTATCGTCCGAATTTGCCGTTCACGTGGGGTGCGCAACCGCACAATGGTCTGATCTACTTCAACGATATTCACTCCGGATTGTGGATCGTGAAGTTGGGAGAAAAGATCGACAAGGGATCGACGACCTCACCGGGTCAGTAAATCAATACCAGCAGCGCCGGGTGGCAGGTCGAGAGTCGTGACTGTTTTCAAAGTTGAAAGATCGATGATCTCGACCGTGCCCGGCTCTGAGCCAACTCCTTCAACAGTTACGAACGCGTAACGATCGTCAGCCGAGACGGCCACGCCGTGCAGCACCTTTCGTTTCGTAGGGACGCGTGCCAGTTCCCTTCCGCTTTTCAATTCATAAATCGAGACTGACTGATCGCGTTTGTTGGTGGCGATCAGTCGCTGACCGTCGTGTGTCGCGTCAAGATTGTAGACGCCGGCGCGCGCGGGAATGCGCCGCACGAGCGCCCACGTGTTCGCGTTAATCTCCACGATCTCGCTCGACGCGTTGCAGGCCACGAAAACTGACGAGCCATCCGCTGAAGGTTCGGCCCAGGTTGGCGAGCACGAATTGTCGCCGGGCATTGGGGCTTCCGAGCCGTGGCCGCCGGCGTCCTTCATTCCTGCGTGTGACGAGGTGTGCATCGCCGATGGACCGGCCATGCCGCCTTCCTTGTTCTTCGTGACGAGGAAGTGGCGCGAGACCTTGAGCGAGCGCGTGTCGATCTCGACCAGCATGTCGTCCATCATGCACGCTGAGTACTGTTTCGTGCCTTGCGGGTTAAGGCGCGAACCGTGTGGCATCGCGCAGGTTGGGATACGCGCGATCTCGGTCATTGTTTGCGTAGCCACGACTGAAACTGTCGACGGGACCATGTCGCCGTGCAGATTGAAATTCACGACGTAGAGAAACTGGCCGTCAGGCGTGACGTCCATCGTGGCGGGAAAGTTTCCGAGCGTTGTTTTGCCGGCGAGAGAATTGTCTTTGGTTGAATACTTCCAAACGGTGCCGTACGGGCGTCCGTGAGCGATCGAAACGTAGTAGAACTTGCGATCGGGAGCGATAACGATGCCGTGTGGTCCATCGATATCGATCGGCATGTCGCCGGTATCGATCTGCTGAACGACGGTAGCTTTACTGCCGTCAAAACGAACCAGCGAGATCTTGTCGGCCGCTTCTGACAGTACGTAAAAGAGATACTCTTTGTCAGGCTTGGTTTGTGGTAGAACAAAAGTCAGGACGATGGCGATGTAACACAGAAGGGGCATTGCCGTCAGTGTATTACATTTCAGTCTTTGAGCCACAAAAAGGCACAAAAGGCACAAGGCAATTCAAGACGAACCGACTCTTTCTTACTTGTGCTTCTTGTGCCTCTTTGTGGCTGCGGTTTTAACCTACGTACTCCCAGTGCCACGGTTCGTAGAAGTAGGGGCGGAAGCCGAAGCGCTCGGCGTTGCGCACGAGCCAACGGTAGGCGGGTGTGTCGACCTGGATGGCGCGGTTTGAATCTTTGGTGTCAACGGGATCGCCGCCGACGTAGATGTCGAGTGCGCGGCCGGTGAAGTGCGGACTGTTTACTGCCAATCCCGCGCTGCCGGCATTTGGCGATTTCCGTCGCAGTTCGTCCTGATACTCACGCGAGCGAAACGCGGAGATGATCTTGAAGTACTTTTCACCTGGCGCGAGTTGATTCGACGAAGCGCGCGCCAGCTTCAGTGTTGGATCGGCGAGAGCCGCGGCGAGCATTCGCTTGTAGGCGGCGTAAGTGTTGCGCTCGACCTGGCGCAGTTCTTCGACGCGCGATGGATCGTAGAAATCGGCTGGCGGCGCTGTGAGTAATTGCTCCGGCGTCGCAGGTTCCCGGTTCTTCAACCGGTTGCTTTGCCACTGCGACACAAGGCGCATCAGCGAGTCTTCATCAAGCACACCGTCCGCGCTCAACCCTGAACGCTTTTGCCACATCGCCAAAGCCGAGGCGAAGTCACTCGTACCTGAGTCTTCCTGGGTCTTGAGTGTCTTGTTAATCAAAAGTTCGTAGAGCGACCAGCCGCGTTGTTGTTTGCCGCCAAAGGTCCAAGTGAGTTCATTTCTGAGTGCTGTGTTTTGCGAAGCGGCAGCGGCGAACGCCACCGTCGATGTCTTTGCGCTGGTGCTGGGCCGATCGGCAACGCGCGACGTTGACTTAACTTTCGAATCGCCCTGCGCCGCCTGCCCACGGTTGCTGCTACGAGCTGACAACGAAACAAACGCAGTCACGGCTGCGAGCACAACCACGATCAGCGCAATATGAACCTTTCCACTCTTCATAAATGTTCCTGGCGTCGCTATTTTACGTGAGGTTCTGCCGGGGGAAATGGTGGGATGCTCGAAGATTGCCCTCGGTTCGACGAAATTTCAGAATTTAACGACGACGTTTGCGATTACGTCTAGTGTTCTTTTTTGCCTCACTTTTGGGTTTACTCTTCTCCTCTGCATGGTTTGCTTCCATCCCAGGCGGCATTGCTTCCTGCAACTTCGCCGCGATCAAGTCGTCGCTTGGGCGCGTCCCATTGAGAAACGCAAACACATGATAGTTGGCGTTGCGCTCGCGTATCGCCTCGATGCGTCCGGCATTCTTCAGGCGCGCCAACTCCTCCATCACAAAGCTCTGCTCCACGCCGGTCATGTAGCGATAGTCGATGTCAAAAGCCAGACCAGTTGAATGTGGCGGCGTCTCGATGCGAACAGCGTTGCGATTCACTCGAGCCAGCGCATGTTGATATTGCTCTGGTCTGACCAGCGAGCTCACCGGCAGCGGACGATTAAACTGTTGATGATACGCCTCTGCCACTTCCTCCAGGATCGTCAACGCCGCCGGACGCAACGAGCTCAGCATGTTGCTCTTCAGCGCCTCACGATCCGCCGGGACGTTGAGGTCATACGAACGGCCGCCGAAGTTCTTCGCCAGTGCCTGAAGTGGTCCATAGTCGGGCGTTACACCTGTTTCGCTTGTGAACTCGCTATCGTCGACTCGTTGGGCCACACCATACAAGACATAAGTATCCGTCACACCAGGCACTGATACTATCTCGCCCCGTTGAAGCATCGCCGCTAAGTCAAAGTAATCCTGGCACGTCGGGATGTTGTATTTCGCGACCTCAGCAATCTGCGCGGCCAGAAACCAATAGCGTTCATCGTAATGTTTGAGTTCGGGCGGCGTTTGGGCAACGCTTCCGAGCATTGACTCATCTCGGTTACCTCTGACTTGTTCTACTGCCTGTTGCCACTGTTCGAAAGTCGCTGCGCTGCTCACATTGCTCACTTGGGTCGACACTTCGGGCAGGTGTTTGAGACCCCTGAAATGCCGTACGGACCAAACGGCTAATCCGATAATTACGACACTAATGACGGCCAAAACTTTCTTCATAATTGGAACGAAATCTCACTGCAACAGACCAGCAAGATCAGGGCAAATTGGCATGGTCTTGCAAGCTTCTTTTCAGTTGACACAAGATCAGAAAGGAGTATCATTAGCAGACTTCACTGACGGTAATTCCACTTCCCCCGCACGGACTCCCTTACCGTTGAGTTTAGTAATGACTGTTAGCCTTCCCAGTAGGCTAAGCGCTATAGTTTACGTTGCGCATTAGCAGCATAACAAAAATTCACCTGAGATTTTTTTGGCGAGGTTTACTTTTAGTTGTCAATAGTTCGGTGCGGGAACTTATTACAACGAAAAAATCTTGCCGCTTTGGCGTCGACTTTTGATGATTTTTACGCGTTATCTTTACGGAACGTCGGTGACGAGAGTGAAGATTTTGAATTGATTGCCAAAAGGATTTGAATGATTGCTAAAAGGAAAGGACCCTAAAAAAGTTAGCTCCGTCGTTACTGGCCGGTAACAGACGGAGCCATCTGAACGCCGAACCCCCACACTGCATGAGCGCGAAGGTGCGTCGCTCGACTGCCTGCATCATAGCGCAAAGTGCTGTGTGGACTCAAATAATTAACACGGAGTCACAATGCACGATGCCCCTCGGCTAGGTCCGTCTTCTCCAATTGCTCAGTGATGAACCACGATTGCGCGTACGCGTGACGGGATTGCTTTATTCGAGCACTGGTCCAAGCCATCTCTTATAGCTTTATCCATTTAAGAATTGCAGGCGTGCAGCGACTCCATTACCAAATGGAGCCTGACTATGAATATTGAAGCCGTAAACCACGATCCCCAATGGTACGTTGTGCATACGAACCCGAAACAGGAAGACAGAGCTTACAGCAACCTGCGCTGTTGGGGAGTGGAGACCTTGCATCCCAAGCTGAAAACACGACGCGTCAATGAGTTCTCCGGTGCCTTGTCATACATCACTAAGCCCCTGTTCCCTCGCTATATTTTTGCGAAGTTCGACGCGCGTCAACAGCTTGCTAAGATCTCGTTCACCCGCGGTGTACACCATGTGGTCAGCTTCGGCGGCCAGCCCACACCGGTGGAAGAAGACGTGATCCAGATCCTAAGTTCGCGAATCGACGACAATGGGTTCGTCAAACTCGGCGATCATTTGAAGCCCGGCGATAAGGTCGTCATCAAAGCTGGTCCATTACGCGACTTCCACGGCGTCTTCGAACGCGAGCTCAATGACAACGAACGAATATCCGTGCTGCTGACAACGATCAGTTACCAGGGACGTGTAGTCGTTAGTAGAGACGTTCTGGAACGAGCCAGTGGTTGAGTCACATTGACCACAATTTAAAAACCAAACGGGCGCCACACGGCGCCCGTTCTATTGTCAGATTATAGTTGCGTTACAGCGAGAAGGATTTCATGAGGAATGTTAAGTCAGGCCTGCGTGAAGTCAACGGAAGTTGCTGACTCGAGGCGGCGTTGACCGGCGGCAAGCCGTATGACCGATCGACCAGGCGGATCTTCAGTGGCTCGCTCGCTTTTAGCTGCAAAAGCAGTTCGACTCCCTCTTTAGGAAAACCATCGATGAACAGGCCCCAGGGATCTTTTGATTCTTCGTTCAACTGCTTGTTATTAATGGAAGCACTCAAAACCTGTGCATTTGAGTCGAGATAGATCGACAACACCGCTGCCTGCCTCGGCGACAAGACTCGCAGGCGTAATGTCTGTACCCCATCGATTTCTTTTTTCTCGAGCACTTGCAGCTCCGGCGCCGGCAGTTGTGCAACTGGTGCAGGGTTAAGCGTGTACTGCCGCGACTTACCTCCGTAGGTAAAGTCCGTCAGAGTTCCCTTCTCTTCGTTGCCGGTAAAGAATTGCCCGGTGCGTTCATCGGGTTGAGTCAGGTCGCTGGCCCAAACCGCTTTACCGGTATCGGTATTCAACGCGTAGTAAATTTGGTTCGATGGCTTCTCCGTGGCACTACTGGCTGTAGTCAGGACGCCGGCGACAAGCAGCACAACCGCGGCCGCCGCTGACACTCCGGGCGCGAACCACTTGAACGGTGTTGCGATTAAGCGCAGGTGTGGCAGCAACAGCCCAAACAGCAAGACCATCAACGCGATCACCACCACGGACCAGTTCAACGTTAATCCTACGAAGATCTGGTAAATGACCGGGGCCATCAAAACAATCGCGGGCAACGCGCAGAGACCGAGAATGAGTAAGTTGAGCAGGCTGCGCGTCTTTTCTGCCGGCGCGAATAAGATCCATGCCAAACCGATGAGACTGAATAGCAGCGGCCAGTGAAAAATAAAAGTCGCACCCGGCAAGGTGAAGGTGGTGACGAGCATCAACAGAAACCACCAGAGCAACGCGCCCGTTGCCAGATCTTGCAAACTCACGCGATTGCGTACAAACGAGTACACAACAAGTGTGGCGGCGATCGCCAGCCCGAGAAACGCAAACAGGAAAAGCCTGCTCTGGGTCGCTTCGAGTGACGGCCGCAGCATCCAAACGGCCTTCCAGAGTAACCAGCCGAAGAGTGAAGCAACCAGGATACTTACGAAAAGCGAACCGAATCCGACTGCGATACCGCGAATAGTCAGCTTCTGTTTTCGCAAGCCCACAATCAAAAGCGCGACAAACAACGCCGAGACCAAAAGCGTCAAGGGAATCACCCACGCGCTCGAGTAATGAATCAGAAAGCGGCCAAACAGATCGAAGTAAACAGCATTGCGCTCTTTTGTTTGCGTGAGGTCCTGATCTCCAAGGCGACGGGTCAGCGCCAGTGCATAGGAACCCTGGTGCTGCATGCTGTCTTGATCGACGCCGGCCAGGTTGTCCAGCGGCGTGTGATAGTGATTGATACCGTCGATGTTGGCAAAGTTAAGCCCCGGCAACCCGGCGCGCTTGAATACCGTCATGTCGGTATCGTTCGGCAGCAGCCGGTAGATCTCGTAAGAAAGCGAATGGGCCGTCGGGAACGGAGATGCGTCCGCGAGCTGTTCGATCAACCAGCCGTTGTTGTTGGTAGTTTCAAACATGATCACGGGGCCACTGTTGCCACGCGCGTCGAAGTTGAGTACCACGCCGACGTCTTTGGCCCACGGATGCTCGTCGACAAAAGCGCGCGCGCCCAATAGTCCATCCTCTTCACCATCAGTGAAGAGAATAATCACATCGTTTTTCAGTGGCGCTCCCGTTTTGAGAGCCCTGAGCGTCTCGAGCAGTGAGGCGACCGCCATACCATCATCGCTGGCGCCAAAACTGGTGAAAACCGAATCGTAATGCGCAACCAGCAACACAGCTTTGCCCGCGCCCGTGCCTTTCAAACGTGCGACAACATTTGCCACAGCCGCTAGCTGTAACGGCGGGCCTTTCTCGGTAACGGCAGTTGCCGATTGAATCTGTGGCTCGAGCCCCGCTTCGGACAACTGTTTCACCAGATAGTCCTGGACCACACCGTGCGCGGCAGTGCCCCGCGGATGCGGCTTTTCCGCGATCACAGATAAGTGACGCACAGCACGGCCCGCAGAAAATGTTTCTGGCGATACAGCGGCGCTGGCTGCGGGTGGTGGATCGTGTTCGCGAATGCTGAACGTCGCCACCAACGCGAGGAAGACCGCGAGCAGAATCGCCGTTACGGCGTCCTCTCGCAGGAAATGAGCAGTCTTCCAGCTAAGGGATTTGTCTGACGAATTAACCCAAGCCACGGTGATTTCCTCTAGTCGCGTTTGATTAGCCTGCTGAGCTCACGCGAGAGAACTCGCAGGATCAACGAATCGGAGGTGTGAATGAAGAAGTGGTCCCCAGGCAGTTGCCAAAGGTCAAATGAATTGGTGGTGTGAGCTTTCCAGGCTTCGAGATCTTCCCGCGAAGCCAAATCATCTTCCAATCCGCCAAAGACAGTAATCGGGCAGTTCAATGGAGGCTTGCTCGAGCCTCGATAGGTCTCGACGACAGCGAAATCTGCACGCAGAGTCGCGCTGACCATCCGCATCAGTTCCGGATTTTCCAAAACCTCGGGCGGAGTGCCGTTGAGTGTTCTTAACTCCGCAATGAAATCCTCTTCCGACAAATCGTGAATATTCTGTCTGTTTCTCGGAAGTTGAGGACCGCGGGCGGCCGACACAAAGAGATGACTGACCTGAATGCCGAATGTCTCAGCAAGCCGGTGGGCCATCTCAAAGCTTGCAAATGCCCCCACGCTGTGCCCGAAGAGAACGATCGGACGATCCAAAAACGGCTGCATCGCGTTGGCGACCGCCGCCACCAGAGAATCCATCCGGTCTAAAGCCGGTTCTCTAAAGCGGGCGCCTCGACCCGGCGGTTGCACTGCGAATACCTCGACGCCAGGCGGCAAGTAGTTTTCCCAACCGCGATAGATCGATGCTCCACCGCCCGCATACGGAAAACAGAACAGACGCAGCCTTGCGCTCGGATCAGGTTTCGCGCAGGTAAACCACGGAGACGTAATTCGCCCGGGAGACACAGTCACCATCAGTTCCCTACCTCACAACCTCTGTATCTCCGCGTATCTGCGGTTTCTAAAGCATATTTGAACCACCGAGACACAGAGAAAAAGTTCAAGCTTACGCGCCCGCTTCGGCGACTTTCTCCAGGTGGCCCACGCCTTCGAGCGTCTTCAGATCGATCTCGGCGATGCAACGCACCTTGACGTAATCGAGGGTTAGACCACCGACGATGCGCACCTTACCTGTTCCTTCGTCGAAGTTTCCGCCGGTAAGATCCGAGGCGCCGGCGTCGACTTTGAAACCAAGTTCCGTGCCGCCTTTCGTCTCGGTGAACTTCACGCGCACGTAACCGTTGTCAATCGCTTCTTTCAAAGCTTTGACTGTCGGTTCAGGCCGCTGGCTGACGACGATCTTGTGGTCGCCAGTAGACAGTCGATCGACGAGGCTCGGTCCTTTCGGCGTGTTGTCGACCGGCGCCGGTGGCGGTGGATTGCGGGCCATCTCTTCCATCTTCTTGCGCAGACTGAGCGGCCGCATGTCGGTCCAGACTTCTTTGATGTAGGCCAGGCATTCCGCTTTCGGACCGACTTTACCAACATCGTTCCAACCCAGCGGGTTCGCCTTGTACTCAGGCCAAATGGAATACTGTTCTTCGTGGTTCACGACCACTTTGTAGATTGTTTTGTCTTCATCTTCAGAGTTCTGCAAAGACATTGTTCTTTCTCCTTAGTATCAATAAATTTGACTTTACGAGGCAGCAGCAGCGACAGCAAAACTGTTTTGCTGAATCTCACTGCATACCTGCCGCAAATTGTTTTCTGCCAGTTGCCGATCGGTGATCCGTATGCCGCCTCTCGGCTCGCCGATCTCGTTTGAGAGGAGATCGTCGCAGGAGCTCACGAATCTCTTGATCTGATCCTGAGTCATTCCCTTTCCTTCAAGGTACGGCAGAATCCAGAAATCGAAGTCGTACATCGGCAACCACGTCGAATTGCTCACATTGCGGAACAGTTTCATCACTTCTTCGCAGCCCTGCTCCCAATCCATCGTGTTGTGGCGCCACTTGTAACCAAAACCGTTGATGCCGTGCACGTCTTTACTCTTCGAGTAGATCGGTGCGCGCGGATTGTTGTACCAGATCTCGCCGCGGAAGAACGTCGGTCCGGCGTCCTGCAGAAGCTGGATCGTGTTATCCACGGTCTGTGAAGTCTCGCCAGGGAAACCGACGATCAGCGAAGCAAACGTCATGATGCCACTGGCGTTTAGAAACTTCATGCCGCGGATATACTGCTCCGGCGTTGCGACCTTCTTCATGATCTTCAGCACGTCCGGGTCGCCTGATTCGATGCCGAGAAACACGCCGCCGCAATTGCTGCGCGCCATCAAATCGCAGAGCTCCTCGTCCATGATGTTGCAGCGCAAATACGAGTACCAGCGGAAAGTAAACTGGTTACGAATCATCATGCGCAGGATCTCTTTGAAACGATCGGCCGGCACGTTGAATGTGTCGTCGATAAAGACGAGGTTGGCGACGTCCGAGCGTTCCTGAATCTGGCGCAATTCGTTTTCGACCTGCCCAATTTCCTGCGGCACCCACTTGCCGGCGCGCACCGGATAATCGCAGAAAGTGCACCGGAACGGACAACTCAGCGCCGTACGCGTTTGCAGCGTATGGCCCAGATCCTTCGTGTGGTAATTGCCCCAGTGAATCGGCGACAGTGAAAACTCCGCTTCCGCGCCGGTGAAAACAAACTGGTTATTCCATTTGATATAGCAGTTTTTCACCTTGCTCAGGTCGCTGCTCTCGCGCAACTTCAGCAACAAGTTTACCAGCGTCTGCTCACCCTGTTTTTGCTGGACGTAAACATCGCCACCGATGTCTTCGAGGATGATGCGGAAATCCGCTTCGTCCAGGTGATACGCAAGGTTATCGATGAGTGGACCACCGACGACGATGAACGAATCCGGACTCTTCTCGCGAACGAACTTCACGACTTCCTTGGCCACGAGCGGAGTCAGGTAGAGAGTCGTAGTAATGGCAATCACCTTCGGCCGGCGGCTGAACAGCTCGTTCAACTCGTCGTGTTTTGTGTGGAAGAAGCTGGAGAACTCCGCGTTGATGCCCTGACCTGAAAGAAAGCTGGCCAGGTAAACGGGCGCAACCTGCGTCATCTCGGTCCAGTGCAGCTTTTGACCGGTGAGCTCATTAAGCACGTTCAAATACGGCAGCTTCTTGCCGTCAAGGGTAATGAAATCCATTCGAAGGTTGCGATACTCACCCGAGTTGAGTCCTCTTGATCGCTGCAGACCCTCGTGGAAATCGAATCCTAAATCGTAATGCCCGAGGATCAGACATTCGAGCTCAGACTTCTTCGTTAATGTAGACTGATTCATTACTACTCCTTATGCAGCAGTTTTGTTAAGGGCCCTGCACTGCCTTCAAATATGGAAAGAGTGGTGTGGTCAACCTGAGGCGGATGTAATTGACCAGGTTGAAGGTGGGATTAATTTTCAAAGACTCAAAGATTTCTCCGATCGTCTTTTCAGGAGTCACCTCTCTGAAAATCTGCCGCACTGTTTGGTCCACCGGAACACGTGGACTCGGAAAAGGAAGCGGCGTCGGACTGTACGTGTAATTTCCGTTGCTGCCGACGTAGTTCGTCATCGTCGTGTTGTAGCGGGCAAATCTGGTCTTGAGGAAGCTGTCGCAGACCTCCTTTTCAGATTTTCGTGGGGTTGCGTCGTTTCGTTGCACGTAGAAAAAGAGAGTCGGCGAGAGCTCAACCATCAGCAGGTTGCTGATCTGCCAGCGTGCGATGTCCGGAAGCTTCTCGTAGTGACTGGCCGCCACTTCGTTCTCAAATTCAAGGTTCCAGTTTAGTTTTCCGGTGTCCTTGTCAAAGACAAACATGCACGGAAGATTGATCTCCAGCCCGGCAGTATCCAGCAGCTCGGCCAGAGACTCGACGGTGTAACTGTGTTCGACGGGTTGGAGAAACGAGTCGGCGAGAAACTCGCGGGTTTGATCCTTTGCTTGTTTCAGGTAGTAGCACATCATGTTCTCTACCGGAAACTTGTTCATCAGATCGCGCGTTAGGTCTAACTGCTCGTCCAAACTGGCTTCGGGATCGTCCATGAAGAGATAGCGCATGGCCTTCTGATACGCGGTGGTGAGAATCCGGTGGTAGTAGTTGTAGACCATCAACTCCAGAATGCCGTCGCGTTTGAGACCCGCCGCCAATCGCTTCAACGGAATTGAAGGATCGGCATTGTGGTGAATAACGCCGGTGCAGAAGATGTAATCAAACTCATTTTCATAGGTGGCTTCATTGATGCTTTGTTCTCTTAGCGTGACGTTTTTGGCACCCACCTGCGCCAGGTTCTTTTCACACACCTCCAACGAAGGTACAGAAATGTCCGTCGCCACTATTTCGGCAGTCGGAAACTTCAGAGCCGTCAGCGTCGCCTGATTCGAACCACATCCGGCGACCCAAATTCGTGGACGCTGCGGTATGCGTGTGTGGGTCCAATCACCGAGCTCCTGGTTCGTAAACACCGTTGCCCAATGGGGATCGGCATAAGTTGGGTAAGTCATCTGTGGCCAGGGGTACGTCAAATTTCCGTAGAACTCCCGGTTAGCTGCGTCGACAGCCGGTTGGGATAACGCCCCAATGAGATTGAACATGTCGCGAGTACTTGCCATACTTTTCTCCAGTCTTATTGATCAGGCGGAAACGGTTTGTACCTGATCTTCTAACTCCAGGTTGTTAACCGCTTCGGACGCCAGGTAGTCGTCGAACCAACCGGCTTTCGGGTCGCTGTCGAAAAACATCACGCGTCCGCAATCCAGTGGATTTGGTGCGCGGTGATAGCGAAAGACGATCTTGCTGTTCATCTTGCCAACCACTTCGACCTTCCCGGTGCGATGAGACATGCAGAGCCTCGCCTGCTTGGCTAATCCCGCCAGACGGCGGCGCGCTTCTTCAAATATCTCCAGCCCTTTTTCGACCGGTATCATGTAGGGCTCATTGCCCGACGTTGGGCGGCAGAGGAACAGGTAGTAAGGCACGACACCGTTGAACGACAGCCTGCCGAAGAGCTCGGCGATGATTTCCGGTTTGTCGTTCACGCCGCGGATCAGCGGCGATTGATTAACCGTGATTGCGCCGGCCTTTTGTAACAACTGCAGTCCCTTGAGAGCCGGTTCGGTGAGCTCGCGCGGATGATTGAAGTGGGCCATCACGAAGATCTTGCGATCCGGCAAACTGTATTCACTCAACATCTCGAGCAGTGATGGATCATTGATGATGCGGTACGGGTCGAAGGCCGTCATCTTTGTGCCGATGCGAATGATCCGCACGTGCGGGATGTCGCGCAGTTGCTTGATGATCTTGCTCAGCTTGCCGGTCGACATGATCAACGGGTCGCCGCCCGACAACAGCACGTTGTTGATTTCGGAATGTTCCGCGATGTATTCGACTGCGTCAGTAATGTCGTTGGTTACTTCATCATTGCCGTCGGTAAAGAGCCGCTTACGAAAACAGAAACGGCAGTAAGCGCCACACACGTTATTGACCAGCAGCAAAGCTGTGTCCCCGTACTTGTGTTCGAGACCTTTGCGGACGGTGTAAGAGTGCTCGTCGGAAGCATCCATCTCTCCGAACTCGTCGAGCTCCTGAATATCCGGCATCACGATGCGGCGAATCGGATCGTCAGGATCGTTCCAGTCGATCAGCGACTGGTAGTAATCGTTGGTGCGGAAAGCAAATTTCTCGGCGACTGGCTGAAGTTCCTGTCGCTCCGCATCGCCCAATCCCTGCACCTGATCGAGCTTGTTTATGTATCGAGGCCTACTAATATTTACGAGATCCATGGAGGCTACTCCTTTGATCATAAATAGACCATGGGAGGAAGATTTATGTATGAAGGTAAAAGTGAGACGCTGGAAAGGTTAAGCAGCAGCGAGGCTACGCAGCGCGTGCAACTCTTGCAGTGAATACACGATTAGTTGATTGGTGTTTTGGGCGCCGAGAGCCTCGACAATTGCGCGCGCGCCCGTCATGGTTGTGACACAGGGAATGTTGTACTGAAGAGCGGCCTGACGAATCTCTTGTTCATCACGATGTGAGACGCGACCCAGCGGCGTGTTGATTATGAGCGCCACTTCGCGTTGTTTAATGTGATCCACAATGTTCGGACGGCCTTCATTCACTTTGAAAACTTCTTCAACTTCAAGCCCGACTTCGCGCAGCCTTAACGCGGTGCCTTGCGAGGCCATCAGCCTGAATCCCAAACGAACCAGCCGGCGTGCGAGTAGCACTGCCTGGCCCTTGTCAGTGTGATTGACGCTGATGAAAGCGGTGCCGCTGGTTGGGAGTTTCAGTCCGGCGGCAGTCATCGCCTTGCCGTAGGCTTCGCCAAAGGTGTCGCCGATTCCCATCACTTCTCCGGTCGAATGCATTTCCGGTCCCAAAACCGGATCGACTTCCGGGAATTTTCCAAACGGAAACACCGGCGATTTGACGAAGAAACGCGATACGGTCAGTTCGTCAGGCAGGTTGAAATTCTTGAGACTGGCGCCGGCCATCACCAGCGAGGCAATCCGTGCGAGCGGAACTCCGGTGGCTTTCGCAACAAACGGTACAGTTCGTGAAGCTCGTGGATTTACTTCGAGCACGTAAACGCGATGGTCTTTGAGAGCGAATTGCACGTTCATCAAGCCGCGCACTGAAAGTGCGTGGGCCAGCTTGCGTGTGTAGAGACGCATCGTCTCGATGTGCTCGGGATCGGTGCGTACTGTTGGTAAGACGCACGACGAATCGCCCGAGTGAATGCCGGCTTCTTCGATGTGTTCCTGGATGCCGGCGATGACACACGTAGTCTCATCCGCCAGTGCATCGACGTCGAATTCGACAGCCTGTTCCAGGAACTTATCAATCAGCACCGGACGATCGGGACTAATGCCGAACGCCGTGTGTACACACTGGTCCAGGCTTTCTTCGTCGTAAACGATCGCCATCGCGCGGCCGCCGAGCACGTAACTCGGACGCACCAGCACCGGGTAACCGAGACGTGTGGCCACTGCACGCGCTTCCGTGATGTCCATCGCCATGCCGTTCTCGGGCTGCGGAATGCCGAGCTTGTTGAGCAACGCGCCGAAGCGTTCACGATCCTCGGCCAGATCGATTGAATCTGGAGACGTGCCGATGATCGGAACGCCGGCGCGATGTAAAGGCATAGCAAGGTTGAGAGGCGTTTGGCCGCCAAACTGCACGATGACTCCGACTGGCTTCTCAACGTCGACGATGTTCATCACGTCTTCAAACGTGAGTGGTTCGAAGTAGAGGCGGTCGGAAGTGTCGTAGTCAGTGGAAACCGTTTCCGGATTGCAGTTGACCATGATCGTTTCGTAACCCGCTTCGTGCAGGGCAAACGCAGCGTGGCAGCAGCAGTAATCGAATTCGATTCCCTGCCCGATGCGATTGGGTCCCGAACCGAGGATCATGATTTTGCGCGCGTCAGTCGGCGCGGCTTCGTCTTCTGATTCGTAGGTTGAGTAGAGATAAGGTGTGTAGGATTCGAACTCCGCGCCGCACGTGTCCACGCGTTTGTAAACCGGTGCGATACCAAGGCTCTTTCGATAGGCACGTGCTTCTTCCTCAGTGCGTCCGGTCAGGTAGGCCAGACGGCGATCCGAGAGTCCGGTCTCTTTGAAGGAGACAAGCGTAGCAGCCGAGATCTCTTCGAGTTTACAGCCTTCAACCTGTTCCTGTGTTTCCATCACAGAAGCGAGTTGGTCCAGGAACCACGGATCGATTCGCGAAAGACGATGAATTTCCGAGAGCGGCATGCCTTGACCGATCGCATGCGTCAGGTACGAGAACCGGTGCGAGTTTGGACGGGCCAGCTTGCTTTCCAACTCGTTGAGCGGTACGTCTTCAAGACGAAGCGGATTCACCGACTCGAGCGAGCGCAAGCCTTTGAACAACGCCTCTTTGAACGTCCGGCCGATCGCCATTACTTCGCCGACCGATTTCATCTGCGTGCCCAACTCGTCCTTCGCTTCGGCAAACTTCTCGAAGTTCCACTTGGGAATCTTTGCGACGACATAATCGATCGTCGGTTCGAACGACGCCGGAGTCTTGCGCGTGATGTCGTTCGGGATTTCATCGAGCGTGTAGCCAACCGCCAGCTTCGCCGCGATCTTCGCGATCGGAAAGCCGGTTGCTTTCGAAGCCAACGCCGACGAACGCGAAACACGTGGATTCATCTCGATGATCCGGATGTCGCCGTCTTCCGGGTTAACTGCGAACTGGATATTTGAACCGCCAGTTTCGACACCGACTTTGCGCATGACTGCGATCGCCATGTCGCGTAGCCGCTGATACTCGCGGTCGCTCAACGTTTGCGCCGGCGCGACCGTGATCGAGTCGCCGGTGTGAACACCCATCGGATCGAAATTCTCGATCGAACAGATGATCACGACGTTGTCGGCCAAATCGCGCATCACTTCGAGCTCAAACTCTTTCCACCCCAGGATCGACTCTTCAATTAACACTTCCTGAATGGGAGACGCTGCTAAACCGCGCCGTACGATTTCTTCAAACTCTTCCGGGTTATACGCGATACCGCCGCCGGTACCGCCGAGTGTGAACGAAGGACGAATGATTGCCGGGTACCCGGTCTCTTCCACGAGTGGCTTGGCCTTTTCCCAGCAATTGGCGAAACCACCGCGAGGCATCGGCAAACCAGCTTCGTCCATCGCCTGTTTGAACAACATCCGATTCTCGGCGACACGAATCGCTTCACGCCGCGCGCCAATCAGTTCCACACCGTGATCAGTCAGCACTGATGAATCCGCCAGTTCGATCGCGAGGTTCAGCGCCGTTTGACCGCCGACGGTGGGAAGCAGCGCATCGGGCCGTTCGCGTTTGATGATCGCGGTCAGCGTCTCAACTGTTAACGGCTCGATGTACGTGACGTCTGCTGTCTCCGGATCGGTCATGATCGTCGCCGGATTGGAATTGACCAGCACAGTGCTGTAGCCCTCCTGCCTCAACGCCTTGCAGGCTTGAGTGCCGGAGTAATCAAACTCACAGGCTTGTCCGATGACGATCGGACCCGACCCGATGATCAGGATTTTGTGCAGGTCAGTGCGCTTTGGCATTGGACGTATCTCTGTGTCTCTGTGCCTCTGTGGTTGAACCACGGAGACACAGAAACACGGAGAAGAAGTTCTGAACTTGTAGCTTAGGCTTGAGGTCGTGAGTCTGCGGCTGCAGCCGTTGCGGCCGAGCGCCACAGACCGCCGGTGGCGGCGTTGCGGTAAGGCGTGTGATTCACGACGAGGTAATCGGCGGTCGAGTTGACCACGCAGCGGGCCGCGTCAACCGGAGTTTCGACGAGCGGTTCTCCAGCGCGATTGAACGATGTATTCAACAGCATCGGAATGCCCGTGATCCGTTCAAAGGCGCGAATCAGTTTGTAAAGTGAGGAATTGTCCTGTTCGCGTAGCACCTGATAACGCGCCGAGCCGTCGACGTGAGTAATTGCCGGAATGATCTCGCGCTTTGGTTCGCGAACATCGGCGACGAACGACATGAAGTAGCTCGGATTCGATTCAACGAAATACTCCGAGACGGCTTCCTGCAACACGACCGGTGCGAAAGGCCGGAACCCCTCGCGCCGTTTGATCTCGTGGTTCAGACGTTCGCGCAGATCGACGCGCCGCGGGTCGGCGAGAAAACTCCGGTGGCCCAACGCACGCGGTCCCATCTCGGCGCCTCCCTCATACCACGCAACGACGGCGCCGTTCGCTAGTTCCTGGGCCACGGTCTCGTAGATGTCCTCGTTTTGAAAACACTGTTCCAACCCGAGTTCTTCGATGGCCTGCGGCTCGTGCGCATAATCACGGCCCAGGTAAGAAGGGCTCGTAACCGGTTGGACCTCACCGTGAAGCGAAGCGCCATAAAGCACACAACCAACCGAAATACCATCGTCACCGGGACACGGAGGCACGAAAATCTCTTCGAAGCCCGTCTCTTCCGCAAGACGCGTGTTGGCGACGCAGTTCAGCGCCACACCACCCGAGAAGCAGAGTCGCTTCAAACCGGTTTGCTTCTGCAGCCAACGCGCATGTTCGATCAGCGCTTCTTCAGTTTCCCACTGCAAGCTGGCCGTGAAATCGGTCAACAGCTCGCTCTTGTAGTTGGACGCCCGCGTATGTTGGCGCCATTTCTCGATGCGAGCCTCCAGAGCGCCGCGTTCCTGCGAAACGGATCGCGCAAACACGCGCATCTCTTCCGGACCGCTTTCCTCGAAAAAGAGTTTCGTCGGATGTGGACGGCCGTAAGGAGCGAGGCCCATCGTTTTGCCGGCGTCGAGATAGTCGCCAAAGATCAGCTTCGACGCATGACCGTAGACCGCGCCAATTCCGCACCAGTGGCCAATCACTTTCCTGAGCACTTCACCGCCCTTATCGTCGAAGCGATAAAAGGTTTCGAGCTCCCGGGAACCGTCTCCTTCAAACGGCGATAGGTTCTGGATCGGCACCACCCCACGGGCGATCTTCTCCGGTTCGGGACCAGTGCAATTCTTCATCATCGCGCCAAATGGTCCACCCGCGCCGTCAACAATCATCACGGCCACTTCGCCTCTGAAAGGCGACGAGTAATAGGCGCCACACGCGTGTGCGAAGTGATGGGGAATCGGTAGCATTGGGCGGCTGCAAATATCGAGTCCGCCTTCGGCGGCTAAACTCTTGTAGACCTCGTCCGCGGACAGATGATCGGTGTGACTCCAAACGATCAGACCGATGTCCTCGAGTGTCAGTCCGTTTGTGTCGAGGCAATACTGTATCGCGGGAGAAAGATCGAGGCGGCAACCGCCCCATCTGATTCCATCGCGCTTGATGCGGGTGACGCGTTCGCGGGCGATTGCTGAAACGAGTTTGCCGTCCATTACCAGCGCGGCCGAAGCCTCATGGTCGCTAAAGCTGAGTCCAAGTATGTTCATAGACAATTCCCTTCTCTTCGGGACCTTCGAAAAGTTTATTAATGGAGATGGTTGAGTTTGAGAGACGGCGTCACGGGTGGGGTGACGCCGTGTTGACTACGAGTCTCGCAAAACTGCCGCCGGATCTGTTTGCGCTGCGCGGCGCGCCGGCAGGAAAGAAGCAAGCAAAGCTACTAACACCAAAATTAACGGAGTGACGATGAACACCAAAGGATCGGTCGTGCTGACTCCAAACAGTTGACTGGCGATCGCACGGGTTAGACCCCACGAGCCCAGCAATCCGACAACGATGCCGATCGCTGCGAGTATGAGCGCCTGCTTCAACACCGAGAACAACAGGCTGCGTGGTTGTGCCCCGAGCGCCTGACGAATGGCAAACTCCGACGTCCGGTTGTTCACTGAGATAGACATCACGCCGTAGGTGCCGATCGCCGCGAGCAACAGAGCGATCGCGCTGAACGCCGTAAGCAGGAAGTTGATCAACCGCAAGGCGCCGATCTGTTTCCAAATGTTTTCACTCATCGTGGCAACGGAATAGACCGGAACGTCCGGGTCAAGTGCCTGCACTCGGCCACGAATCATCGGCGCAAGAGTGCTCGGCGTATCCGTGTTTACGACGAGGTACATTCGCTTTTCATCGCGGCTCTGGCCATAAACAAACCCGACCTGATTGGGCGTGAAGTAAAGATGTGGCAATGGCTCAGTCGCCAGGTTCTGTTCCTTTACTGAAGAAACGACGCCAATGATCGTGTACCACTCAGGATCGCCGGTACGGATTCGCTTGCCGATGGCATCGCCGTTTGGCCAGTACATCTTGGCGAGGTTTTGATCGACAATCGCGACGAGGCGGCCCATGTCTGTTTCCGGGTTTTCGAAGTAATCAGATTCGTTGAAGTCGCGGCCCTGCAAGAGCGTTATACCCATGGTTTTGAAATAACCTGGTCCAACGACTTTCATTTCGGCCTGTGGTGGGTCGCCTCCCGGAGGTTCCTGGCCTTCAACGACGTGACCGTCGACAGCCTGCCGCCCACTGAACGGTATATTGGAAGCGATCGCCGCGCTGTTGACTCCCGGTAAACCCCGCACGTCATCGAGTAGCCGCTGATAGAAACCGAGCAATTGTTCGGGTGGCGCCTTCTTGGCTGAGACCGGGACGACCATGGTCAATATTTTGCTTTCATCAAATCCCGGCTCGACGCGCATCAGGTTTCTGAAGCTCTTCAGCACCAGGCCCGCGCCCACCAACAACACGAGCGATAAGCCTAACTGAACCACCACGAGCGAGGAATTCAACCGGCGGCTCGTTTGTCCAATGGCGCCTCTTTGTCCTTCGCTCATTCCGCCCTTCACGCCGAGCCAGTAAGCTCTGAAGGCCGGAATGACACCGAATAACAAACCCGTTGCGAGGGTCGCGGCCACCGTCACCAACAGCACAACGCCACCGATGGCGGCCTCCTGAATCCGCGGAATTCCGTCGGCGTAAATCTGCGTCAACGCCCGCAGACAGATCCACGCGAACACGACCCCGGCAATTGCACCCAGCAGCGCCAGGACAACACTCTCAGTCAGCAACTGCCTGATGATTCGTCCCGGTGACGCACCTAATGCGAGTCGCAAGGCAATCTCCGGTGTACGCTTCGAGGCGCGGCTGAGCAACAGGTTAGCCACGTTAGCGCACGCGATGAGTAGCACAAAGGCCACGGCCACTTGCGCAATCAGCAGACGGCTGCGGATGTTTCCAACGATGACGTCTTTAAGTGGAGTGACGACGGTCTTCAGTCCCGCGCCTGCCGGCGGCGGCGCTTGTTTCAAAACGAGTTTCGGATTCTCTCGCACCGCGTTCCAGAGAACGTTGGTCGTGTCTGCAACTGCCCCTTCGGCCGAAAGACCTTGTTTCAGCTTCGCTATTCCAGTCATCGTAAACGGCGAGGTGGCTTGAGGATTGAGCACTAACGGCGCCCACAATTGGGTTTGACTTTGGGGAAACTGAAAACTCGGCGGCATCACGCCCACAACCTGCAACGGCACGTCGCTCAACGTTATCTGCTTGCCGACAATCTGCGGATCACCACCGAACCGGCTCTGCCACAGAGCATTACTCAGGACGACCACGTTCTCCTTGCCTTGCGTATCTTCATCAGGCGCAAACGTTCGCCCGAGTGTGGGACTAACACCAAACACTTTGAAGAAGTCGGCCGTCCCCCTGCAGATCTGAACGTACTCGGCCTTTTCCGATCCGGTGAGAATCGCTCCCGAGTTCTGATAAACCGCAAACGCGTCGTAGGAGTGCTGGCCATTCTTGTAAGCAGTGTAGGTTGCCGGTGAAAGACCCCACGTGGTGAGTCCCATTTCCGGATACGACTGCACCATTCTCACGATTCGATCAGGGTCATTGAACGGCAGCGGGTTTAACAGAATGCGCTCGACTAACGTGAAGACGACCACATTGACGCCAATCCCCATGGCAATCGTGAAGGACGCGACCAGTGAGAAAACTGGATTCTTGATGAGTGAGCGGAAGGCGTAGCGGATATCCTGCGCCAGATCAGCAAGCATCACGTGATGGAACCTCCAGCAAGAAGTGTGGCAACGAAGGATAACATACTCAGCGTCACCTACATCACCGGGGCTGCCGCGGTTGTGATCAATGGTTCTGGATGAGCAACCAATTGGTCGTATTCGATCTTGCCCGACTCCAGTTTTATCAGGCGATCGGCGAGGCCGTAATAGCGGTCGTCGTGGGAAATCACGATGACGGTTTTGCCCCGGCTCTTCAACTCCGGCACCAATTCGTAATAGAAGATTTGTTTGAACTGCGGATCCTGATCGGCCGCCCACTCGTCAAAAATGTAGATCGGACGGTCTTCCAGGTAGGCATTCAAAAGCGCTACTCTTTTGCGCTGTCCCTGCGATAAATCTACGGTCGAGAGATGCCCGTCTTTGATTGTCAACTTGTGACTGAGTTGCAGCAGGTCAAGGTATTTCTGACTCTCGGCATCGACGTCCTTTGATTCGAAACCGAAAAGCCGTTCGAAAAGATAGAAGTCGAAGAACACGGCTGAGAACTGCTGCCGGTAGTCGTCTCTTTCGGTCTCCGTCACCGGCTTGTTATCAACGCGAATCTCTCCCGACTCAGGCTCATACAAACCCATCAGCAATTTGACGAGCGTGGTTTTGCCACTGCCGTTGCCGCCGATAAGAAAGATCAACTCGCCGGGATAAAACGTCAGGTTGATAGGGCCAAGCTGAAACTCTGCGCTGCCGCTATCCTGACGATAGCTGTGAGTTACGTCGACGAGATCCAGCCGGCGCGAAGGTGTGGCGGCAATCGAAACTGGTGCGAGGCTTTCCAGTTTCGTTGCGCCGAGCGAGAATCCAAGCTCTTCGATTCGTTCTGCAGCGAGATACGCGCGTTCCAACGAGGGAATCTGGTTAAGCATCATGGTCAAGGGCGTGATCATGAAGAGGACTACAAGCGTGTAACCAACCAACACCTGTGGCTCAATACCGACCATTAGCGGCGTCGCAAACAAGAGCAGCCCGATGAAGACGAAGAACAGTATCTGTCCCCAGTTGGAGACGGCCATCGCGATCGCGTTGCCTTTGAGACCGTAATCGCGAAGTCCCGCAGCCGCCGGCTCGACCTGATGAGCAAGGAACGCCTCGCGGCGATCGCGATTGAGTTTCAACTCTTTCGTGCCGTTGACTATCCCCTGAAAAGCCTTGTACATCGAATCCCACTCGTCACGCAGCAGGCGGAAGTAACGAAACGCGCGCATCAACGGCAACTGATGAGTGAGTAATCCAATAGCCATGAAACCCAGCATCACGAGCATCAGCTTCCACGACAGCCAGCCGAGGTAAACTAAACAACCCACCATCATCGCTAACTGTGTAAGCATCTGCGGCATGACCGTGACCAGTTCGATCACGCTGCCGATGTCCTGGGTCACGGTAGCCAGTAACTTGGATGGTCCGAGGCTTTCCAATTTTCGTAACGGCGATGCGAGAATTTGTCGTGAGAGTTGAATACGCAGCTCGTACGCGGCTTTTGAAGTGAGATAAAGCAACAGCATCTGCGAAGCGAAGCCGCAGATCGGAATCACCAGACAGAACGCCACGAACGACCAGATCACCTTGGGCTGTGAAAGCAAACCATCCGCGATCGCGCCCTTGATCAGCGCGATCAGCATCGTGTAACCGACGCCTGCGATGAAGCTCGTGATGATCGCAAGCACGATCAGTGTCCTCGAGTGGCGAATTCCCTTCGACCACCTGGCGATCACGACCATCAGTTTGAGTAAGTTGCTCATGATTTAGCTCTCGCCGCGCATTCCCGCAGTTGCTCCGCAAGTACCTGAACGTTAGGCTCGCGCAGCATTGAAAAGTGATTACCGGGCACGATGCGCACCTCGACGTCGCCGGTCACCAGCCTGTCCCAGCCCTTCAATTGCTCCTTGCGTTTGCTTCGTTCAGATTTCCAGGCGAGGTACTTCGGATCGTTACCGAACATGAGCTCGTCGAAGTCTTCTTCAGGGCGGAAGAGTGTGACGGAACCATCGAATCCGCCTGGACGATAACGAAGCATGGTGTTCGCGTGAATCTTGAACGTATCGAAGAGTTGGCGAAACTCAACGAGAGTTATCTCTGACGGCACTACACCGGCGCGCCGCGCTTCTGCCCACAGTTGACGCAGTTGGGCCATCTGGGACAGAGAAGTTTCCAGCGGCTTTTTGACACTTTCCCGATTCAATCCCAGATCGAAGGCAAAGAGCGATAAGAGTATTCCCCAGTTGTACTCCGTTTCTTCCGCCACGGGCGGGGCCGCATCGATGAGGGCTAACATCGCTATCTGCTGTCCCTGCTGTTGCAGTTGCCGCGCCATCTCGTAAGCAATTACTCCGCCCATGGACCAGCCGGTCAACCAATACGGTCCATTGGGCTGGTATCCGCGAATAGCCTGCACGTAGTCAGACGCCATCGCTTCCATCTCAGTGTGGTACGGCAACCCGTTTTCCGGTGCGCGCGGCTGCACACCGTAGAACGGCTGTTCGTTTCCGAGCGATTGGACCAGTTCCTTGTAACACCACACGCTGCCTCCGCTCGCGTGTGGGGCGAAGAAATGCGGATCCGTTCCTTCGATTTGTAACGGCACGAGTAACGACTGGAACAGCGATTCTTTGCCATGCCCAATCAAGCCGGCAAGATGTTCGATAGTCGGGTCGTCAAACAACTCAGCCATCGCCACACGTTTACCCAAACGTTCTTCAACGCGCGCGACCAGCATGATCATTTGCAAAGAATGCCCGCCCAGTTCGAAGAAATTGTCAGTGATACCGATCGGCTGAAGCTTGAACAACTCTTCCCAGATATCAACCAACTGTTGTTGCAGGTCGTTGCGCGGGGCAACATATTCTTTGCCGGCACGGGTCAGAGAAACCTGCGGCGCAGGCAGTGCCCTCCAGTCGACTTTACCGTTGGCCGTGAGTGGCAGTGCTTCAAGCGCCACAAACACTGACGGCACCATGTATTCGGGCAGACGCTCTTTCAGATAACTACGTAACTCCTCGGTGTTTAACCCACCTTCGCTATTGCCGACGACGTACGCGACCAGAACCTTCTGCCCCGGAGTATCTTCCCGGGCCACAACCGCAGCCGCGGTGAGTGACGGATGAGTCGAGAGCACTGCGCTGATCTCGCGCGGTTCAATGCGGAAGCCGCTGATCTTGACCTGGTCGTCGATCCGCCCGAGAAACTGAATCATTCCGTCGTTGAGGTAACGAGCAGCATCACCCGTGCGGTAGAGTCGGGCTCCGGGTTGTGGCCCATACGGGTCAGGTTGAAATCGTTCGGCTGTTTGATCCGGACGGCGATGATAGCCGCGCCCGAGACCGTGTCCGCCGATGAATAGTTCGCCTCGTTCACCCACGCCGGCTGGCTGCATCGCGTTAATGATGTAGAGACGCGTGTTCGAAACGGGCCGTCCGATCGGCACTGACGCCGCAATGCGATCGCGCTCGACCGGGTAACAACAGGCGAACACAGTCGACTCAGTTGGACCGTAGCCATTCACGATTGCCACGTTGTCCATTTGTTCCAATCCCCTTCTCGCATGAGTTGGAGATAACGCGTCGCCACCCGTTACCAATTGTCTGACGGCGCCGATGTTGCTGACGTTGGCATCGATAAACTGGTGGAATAGCCCGGTAGTGAGAACCACGGTAGTGACTTGAGTTCGTGTAACGTATTCGCCCAGCTCAGCTAGCGAAGGCAGTGTGGGTGGAAACACCACCAACCGGCCGCCATTTAGTAGTGCGCCCCAGATTTCAAGCGTTGACATGTCGAATGAGCTCGGACAAATCTGGAGGACGGTCTCGTCTGAGGTTAACGAAACATAATTTGCCGTTTTGACCAGCCCGACAATGTTCCGATGCGTGATGCCGACACCTTTCGGTATTCCGGTTGAGCCGGATGTGTACATCAGGTAAGCGAGATTGTCAGGGATAGAATTGACTTGCGGAGCTTCATGGCTTTCTTCTTCAGACAGTTCGTCAACGTAAACCAATGTCAAATCCGTCAGGTTCGCCGCAATCTGCCGCCGCACCAGCATTACCGTGACGCCGGCATCGTCCAAAACAAACTCGATACGTTTTTGCGGATCGGTTAGGTTGATCGGCACGTAAACGCCGCCGGCCTTCGCGATGCCCAGTAGCGCGACTATCAGATCCGCCGAACGCTCCAGCATCACACCAACAAAGACTTCCGGCCCCACACCTTCGCGCCGCAGTCGCTGCGCCAGTTTGTTTGTTCGTTGGTTCAGCGCGCGATAGCTGATCTGTTCGTCGCCAAACTCCAGCGCAATCGCGTCAGGCCGCGCCGCCACCTCACGTTCAAAGACTTGATGGATAGAGCCCTCGGGAACAGGCGCCGCCGTCTCGTTCCACTCTTCGACCACCTGGCGATACTCTGCTTCGTCCAGCAATGACAGTGTCGTCAACTCACTGTCAGGTTCAACCATCGCCTTTTCAAACAACTGCTGGAAGTGATAGACCATCCGCGAGATGAACGCGGGCTCAAACAACTCCGGACTGTAAACCATTGAGCCCCGTATGCCGTTTGGCGTATCGCGCAGATAAACTTCCAAATCAAACTTGACGTCGGCACTAAGAGGCGCGCCGGCCGGCAAACTGACTTTCGCCAGTTGCGTTTGTGGCGCCGCGGTCTGGAAAGCCAGGATGGCCTGAAAGATGGGATTACGGCCAGGTGCGCGTCTTGGCTGCAACTCTTCGACGAGCTTATCAAACGGCAGTTCCTGATGAGTGTACGCAGCCAGCGCTGAATCTCTCACCTGATGGACCAACTCTCTGAACGTCGGACACCGAGTGAAGCTAGTCCTGATCGGGATCATGTTTACGAAGAATCCGATCATTGGCTCAAGCTCGACGCGGCTACGGCCGGCTATCGGCGTGCCAACCAGAATGTCGTTCTGGCCCGTGTAGCGCCACAGCAGAGCGTGGAAACCGGCCATCAACGCCATGAAAAGTGTGGCGCCTTCCTTGCGATGAAACTCTCTCAACCAGCGCGACACGGCTTCCGAAAAGACAACCGGATGCTGAGCACCTTTCAGCGAGCGGAGGAGCTGACGGGGATGGTCCGTCTCCAGATCCAGTAACGTCGGTGCGCCCTCGAGTTGTCGTCTCCAGAAGGCGACCTCTTCTTCCAGCACCTCACCCTGGAGCCAGTCGCGTTGCCAACGCGCATAGTCGGCATATTGCACTTCGAGCTCCGGTAACGGCGAGGGCTGGCCCTTTGAGTACGAGAAATAAATGGTCTCCACGTCGTGCAGTAACACACCCGTTGACCAGCCATCGGTAACGATGTGATGCATGTTCAGTAGAAATAGCGACTCTTGCTCGTCTACGCGAACCAATGCGGCGCGCACGAGCGGACCAGATTCGAGATCGAACGGCCGCAGTGCTACTTCCTGTCGCAGGCGTTCTGCAACGACGGGCCGTTCATCAGCAGCTAGACGGTTCAAATCAACCAGCGGCAACTTGAACCTCGGCGCCGGATTGATCCGCTGCACTGGCTGACTGCCAACAAGCACGAACGTCGTCCGCAGTGCTTCATGCCGGCGCAGCACTTCGCTGAACGACTGCTCCAACGTGCCGATGCTGACGGTGCCGTCCAGAGCCATTTCTGCCGGCAGGTTGTAAGCATTGCTGCCCGGCATCAACTGGGTCAGGAACCAGAGTCGCTGCTGCGCATACGAGAGCGGTAACTGGTTGTCGTCAGAGGCAGGTTTGAGCGCGGGTGCGGCCATGACGGCGCCGGATCGCATGGCCGTTTCGATCCGCCTGGCCAACTCTGCGATCGTAGGCGACTCGAAGAGAACCCGCACCGGAAGCTCGATGTGGAACGCGTCGCGAATGCGCGAAGTGATTTGCGTCGCCAGCAGTGAATGACCGCCCAGCCAGAAGAAGTTGTCGTCGCGGGAAACGCGTTCCAGATTCAACACCTGCTGCCAGATGGCGGCAAGTGATTCTTCGAAGAGCGTTTGTGGCGGCGAGAAGGTGGACCACGCCAGCGACTCTTCGCCGTCGGGTTCGGGCAATGCGGCACGATTGATCTTACCGCTTGGCGTCAGCGGCAGCTCATCCAACACGACCCAACCAGACGGCGCCATGTAGGCCGGCAGGCGTTCTTTGAGCCACGTCTTCAGGTCGTTGAGACTTGGCTTTACACCGCCAACCCCGACCACATAAGCGACCAAACGCCGCTGGCTGCGTGCTGTACCGTGGGCCATCACGAGTGCGTGCCGCACCTGCGGATGTGTTCTCAGCGTTGCTTCGATCTCACCCAACTCGATGCGGAAACCGCGAACCTTAACCTGCGTGTCGATCCGTCCCAGAAATTCGATCGTGCCATCGACTAGATAACGCGCCAGATCGCCCGTGCGATACAGACGTTCGCCCGTGTCGCCAAATGGATTCGGAACGTACCTATCCGCAGTCACATCGGGCCGGTGAAGATAGCCGCGAGACAGGTTCGTACCGCCGATGAACAGCTCTCCCGCGACTCCGACGGGCACAGGTTTTAGGCGTCGATCCAGAATGTAGATCTGTGAGTTGGCAATCGGACGTCCAATCGGCGCCAGCGTGGGCCAGTCTGCCGGTGCGCCGGTCAAGGCATGTTGGGTGGCGACGTGTGTCTCTGATGGACCATACTGGTTGTAGAAATTGAATTGCAGGCGTTCGCGAAACTGCCTGATTTGCGGCGTGCACTCCAACTGCTCACCGGCGGTGAGCACATCTCGTAATCCGGCCGGCTCAGGACCACCTTGTTCGTACGCTTCCGCAAGGTGTTGCAAGTAGACAAACGGAAAATCAACTCGTTCCACTTGTTCCGCCGCCAGAAATTCGAGCATTCGCTTCGCATCGTGCCGCTGCTCGTTGGTCACCAGGATCAGGGTTCCGCCCGAGCACCACGTGGTGAAGATATCCTGGAACGAAACGTCGAAACTTAAAGATGCGAACTGAAGCGTTCTGACGGGTTGCGACTTTTCAGAGGTTTGCCAGCAAACCAGATTGGCCAGCGCGCGATGCGTCATTGCCACGCCTTTGGGCACACCGGTCGAACCCGACGTGTAGATGACGTTGAGCAGGTTCTCGGGATCGATTTGTACGCGCGGATCGACGTCGCTTTCGTTTTCGACACTTGGCCAATTGTCTCTCGTCAACAGCACAGCGCAACCAGCGTCGGAGAGCATGAGATTGAGACGCTCAGCCGGATATGCTGGATCCAGCGGCACGTAAGCAGCGCCGGCCTTCAACACACCAAGCACCGCAGTTACCATCTCGAGACTCGGCTCGATACGGATGGCAACGCACGCATCGTTTCCGACTCCCAGACCGCGAAGATAGTTCGCTATTTGATTCGCTCGCGCATCGAGTTCGCGATAACTGAGGTACTGATCCGCGAACTGAACGGCCGGGGCATCAGGCGTGAGTTCGACCTGCTGTGCGAAAAGGTTCAGCACCGCTGGTTCGGTCCACGTAGTCGCCGTGTGGTTCCACTCTTTAAGAATCTGCGCCTGCTCCGCTTCGTCCAGCAATTCGACGTCGGAGAGCATTTGATCGGGAGCCGTCACCATCGCCGTCAGCAACTGCCGCCAGTGGTTGGCAAGACGTTCGATCGTCGATCTATCAAAGAGGTCTGTGCGATAGCTCAACGAGCAACCTAACTTCTGCGGTCCTTCACCAACCACAAACGTAATGCCAAACTTCTCCGCGCCCGACCCCATTTCAACGAAGTTCATGGTCAGGTCCCGTACTTGTGTCGCCGTTCTCGCGTTGCTCTTGAAAACGAACATCACCTCAAACAGTGGTCCATGGCTCAGGCTTCGTTCGGGATGCAGCTCTTCGACCAGTTTTTCAAACGGCAGATCCTGATGTGATTGTGCTTCCAGTACAGTTTCACGGACGCGTTCAGTAACTTCGCGAAGACTCGGATTCCCGGAAAGCTTGGTTCGAATCAGCAACGTGTTGATGAAGAAACCGATCAACTCTTCCGTCTCGACCGAGTTACGGCCCGTAACGGGTGTGGCTACAACGATGTCGTCCTGACCGGTGTATCGCGAGAGCACCATCTGAAACGATGCCAGCAAGGTCATGAAGAGCGAACTTCCGGTCGAGCGTGTGAGACTTCGCAGGCGTTCTGTGAGGGATTCAGACAGTTCGAACTCTACCGAGTCTCCCTCGTAGGTCATGTGCGGCGGTCGTGGACGGTCAGTCGGAAGATTCATTATCTCCGGACTGTCTTCCAACTGATTGCGCCAGTATGAAACTTCCCGGACGAGCACGTCATCGGTGAGCGATTCGCGGTGCCAGTGAGCGAAGTCAGCGTACTGCAACCTCGGCTCCGGCAGCGATGACGCCTGACCCTGCTCAAATGCCTGGTAACTCTCGCCAACGTCGCGAGTCAGGACATCCAGCGACCACTGATCGAAGATGATGTGATGGAACCGCAGTAGCAGAATGTGTTCTTCCTGCGCCAACCGGAAAAGCAGCGGTTGGAATAGTGGTCCAGCGACGAGATCGAACTGGCGGTTATAACCTTCGTGCGCCAGCCGCTTCACAACCGTTTGCCGTTGCGGCTCCGGCAAAGTTGAAAGATCCGTGAAGGGCAATTCACCGTTTTGCGGCGGCACAATCACTTGCACCGGCCGGCCATCGCGTGCAGCAAACGTCGTACGCAGAGATTCATGCCGCCGCATCACGTCATTCATGCTTTGGCTCATCGCGGGAATATTCAGGCGCCCCGTAATACGCAACGCCAGGCAAACGTTGTAAGTGACGCTCTCCGGCTCGAATTGATGCAAAAACCACAATCGCTCTTGCGCGAAAGAGAGTGGCGCGGGCTGGTCTGCCGGACGTTGCGGAATCTCTCGCGCCGGAGTTTCCTCAGAGACAGCTTTGTTCAAGAGCCGCTCGAGCTGTTGTTGCTGGAGTGCGGAGAGTGCTCCGCGACGCTGTGCGAGTTCCGATCTGCGGTTTGCCAGTGTCTCGTTTATTTCTGCCATGATTTCCCTACTTGTTCCCGTGAGGATATTTATGCCCGTAGCTCGGTGGCGCGCGCTTGCATGAGTTTGAACACTGTCTCGAACAGGCTGGTTACTTCCCCGAGACTATGCAGCCCGCGCTCGGTGATTCCTCCGGGAGTGGCAATCTCGGCTGCGGCTTCACCATTGACGCGAATAGCGAGCAGCGATTGCATAGCACGGAAGAAAATACGGTGGCCGATTTGGCTCGCGTTCTCGTCTTCTATTCCTTTTAGACCGGCAGCGGCAGCGGCTTGCACGCCGGCTAAAACAACACTGGGCCACGACGCTCCGAGCAATGCGAGTTGAGAAAAGATCTCTTCATCCTCGATAACGTCAACTTCACCGAACAGCTCCAGATCAGCCCTGGCCTCGCTCCATTTCGCCGGCGGAAGATCGGACGGCCGTAACACGAGCATCGGAATCGAGTTCACGCCGTCGATCAAAAAAGGTGAGACACAAAAAACACTGGCCCGCGGAAATACTCGTTTCAACGACGCGCACGATAGTGAAGCTGAAGCGCAGAAGATATTTCCGGTGAACTGCCGTGCTTGCTCGTTGTCTTCCACAAGCTGAAGAAATGCTTTACCGGGAATCGCGATCAGTAACGACTGTGCTTCGAAAGCACTCGTCCAGTGAGTGACCCACGCGCCTTCTTCGACGCGCAATGAATTCTTTTCGCCAGGACGCAATCCATTTCGGCTCCAGACGAGCGGCTTCTGCCCGGTGCGTTTGAGCCAGGTGCGCGCGATTGCTTCGCCGAGCCGCCCCGCTCCGATCACGCCGAGACGAAATCCTGTTGCTGTTTGCGTTGCCATATTCACCGCAGCTCAGGTCCACCAGATCAGTTCGTTATTGAAGTTGAGACCCATAAAGCAGGTCAGCAACAGCCGGTTCTTCGGCGTGGTCGTATTGCCGCGCACCACGGCATGCACGAGGTTGCCGTTGACGACACACAGATCACCGGTCGCGACTTCGATAACCATCGACGGATAATCCGCGAGCGGTTCTGCCGGATACGGAAACCCTTCGTTGCCTAAACCAAGTTCGGTACGCGTCTCGTCGTCAGGCTCGACGTTCCAAATTTTGAGCTGTCCTGACCCTTCAGCCACCGCTGCATAGATGTTGACGGCCATCACGCGTGACACTTCCTGAATTTCGAAGTTTGCTTGAACAGGATCCTTGGTTTGCGCGAGATCGTCGTGTGGTTCGAGCAGGAAAGTACCAACGTTGTTCCAGTAAACGGCTTTTGAATCGCCTGCCGGAAGTCCGTCGAGAGCGGCAGCACGAACGGTCATTCCGCTTGCTCGCAGCGTGTCTCTGAAAGCAGCCACAGGATTGATCGCCCCAACATACAAACCGTCCACGCCGTTCTTGCACGCGAGCGCTTCCTGCAGATACGTCAGTGTGGGTTTTCCGTAATGAGAAGCGCCGATGAGATACGCTTCGACGCCGTCTTCGCCTTCGCCATAACGCGGCACCCTGTCTGACGATGCCCAGAAGTTCGCCATTATTTGCCGGCAAACATCGTCCGGCACGAAGCCGTGCACGTGATAGGCCGCGAGATTTCCACTCAACACTTGACGAACCGCGGCTATATCCACCGGTCCATGTGCTTCGTGGATGCGGAACGCACTTTCCGGTAAGGAAGTGCCCGTTATTTGCCGTGCTGTCTTTAACATCCTACTGGCTGGCTGCTGCTTTTGAGCGTGCGTTTGAAGCTGACGAAACTGGTGGAGCCACCACGACGCGATGCCGGTGGAGCAGCTTGCGTTTGCGATGAAGCATGCCAAGGATTGCCGGCACCGGGCTGACGATTCGTTCTTCCTCGTTTAGCTTGTCGCTGAATTCCACGGACACGCGCGGCATCTGTGTCCAGTGGGCCAACGGCCGCAGATGATGTTCCTGGTGATAGCCGTCGTTGAAGGTCAACAGGTTGTAAAGCGAACCGTAATAGCTCACCGAGTTGGCGTAACGGTTCTTCGGTTCGGCGCCGTAATGCTCGTAATAGTTTTGAACGTTAACCAGCGCGAGCGCGATGAAGAACGCCGACAGATAACAGAACAGAAACCACTGCCACGAGATTGCGAGAAGCACGCCAACCGCCAGGAATTGGGCCATGCGATCCAACTGCACTTGCCGCATCTCCAAACTTCGCTTACCTGCCGACTTCGCAAACAAGCTCAGCAACTCTTCTTCGTGCGCGCCAACGCGCCAAAGCCGTGTCACTGACAGCAACGCGCGGGCAATGCTCACCAGCGTTTCCAGAGCGCCCACGATTGAATAACGCAACACGCCAAGGTGCTCGCCGCCAACGCCGCCGCGGTACGTCGAAGACGAATCCTTCGTCTCTCCATCAACGCCTGGCTGATCGTTGTTGTAGCGATGATGGTTGCGCACGTGCGTGAGCTGATACGTCTGCACTGACTGTCCGATGTTCACGGAGTTGAGCATTGAAACGAATCTATTCAGCAGTGGTGAGTTGAACCATGAAGCATGAGTGAAGAGATGTGAGATGACGATGATGTTATACACCGCCATGAAAACGAGTAGCAGGAAGCCGGTTGTCCGGCCCAGCGCCGATGCCTCCTGCCACACGTAGGCTAAAAACAGCATTGTGAGAAACTGCGCCACGCTCAGCGCCAGCATCACACAGTCCCCCCGGCTGTGTTTCCAGACTTTCATTACTTAACCCCCTAGTTCGTCTCATCGGTCAGGTATGACTCCAGTTTTCCCCGACGGCGGACGTCCAGCGTTGCGCAATGGAACGAGCCGCCGAAGGTGTTGAAGTTCCGGAAGTTGCAAGGGATCGGGTTGAAGCCCCACTTCTTCAACGCCGCGATCATCGGTTCATCCTGGCGCTCGACGACGATACGCTTTTCATCGAGCGAGAGAATGTTCATGTTGATCCACTTGCTAGTCATGTACAGGGTGTGATCGTCGGGAATGATTGGTTCCGGCGCGTGAAAAACATCCCAACCCTTAAACATTCTGGGTATTTCGGGTACACGCTCCGGATTCACCAGCAATTTGCCGGGGGCGAGAGGAACAAAGGTCGCATCGATGTGCATCGGATGTGAGTCGTTGAACTCAAATACGTGAATGCGGTATTGGTCGCCTAAGTGACGGCGCAACCACTCGATGCCAAAGTCATTCGTGACATTGCTTTTCTGCGCCACGATGTCGCGGCCAAAGCGGATGAAGTCAGCAGCGTCGAACGTGGGTTCAAATTCCGTGATGACTAAACTAACCGGGTCGCCATTTTTAGGTTCGGCCCAGTTGTAGTCGTAGAGCTCGTCTTTGAGCTCGGGTTTGGGCGCGGCACTCCACTTCGCTCCGTTCTTGAAGTACTCCTTCAGGAGCGGCTTGAAAGCGGCGGTGCCGAAGTACCGCGAACGCCACGCCAGCGGACACTCGATGATCTCCTCACCGATTACCAGCAGTACATCGCGCGGCATCGCATCATAGAGTCCGGTGCTGGTCCAACCAGGTGCGCCGTACTCCTCGAGTTGATTGATTGGCGTGGGCCGCACGACCGTGACGCCCTCGCCTTGCAGGATGTGTACAAACTCTTCGAGCTCTTGTCTCGCCAGCGCGATCTGCTCGGCTGGAAAAGGCTTGCCCGCATTGTCTCGAAAAATTTGCCGTTGATTGTCGGGCAGTGGCGCCTCTACCGCGATGTGAGCCGGTGGGAAACTGGCGCCGTCTACCACGCCGACAATGACTTCTTCCAATAAATCCCATTCGTTATAGGAGCTGACGGGGGAACGTGCGATCTCCGGAGCGATGGCAGTGCTTGGTTTCATGTTGATGTTCCGTTCGGAAAACTAGGCTACTTCGATGAGGGAGGATTCCGTCTGGACTATCGGGAGAGTTGTTGCGACTGGTTGGCCGTTGGCGGCTTTGAATGAATGTATTTCACCGAAAACCGGATACAGGTCCGGGAACTTCCGGTAGCAAAGCTGAAGCGTTACTTTGCTAAGTGCTTCCTCGCTCCGGAATTCGGGCATGGGCCAGTGCACCAAAATCTCGTTGAGACCATCACGCACGGCTTCACCGGGAAGTGAGATGTTCCATGAGGTCCAGTCAGTGCTGACATTGATTTCAACCTGTGGTTCGCCGTTGCAGTCGATCGTGATCTTGCCTTCACGAGGGGCCGGTTTGGGTAGCCGGCACGTCAGAGTGAGATCCACGGCGCATCCCGCTTCGCCGACAAAGATGAATCTCGAGTACGGCCAGTAAGCGCGGTAATAACGCACGTCATAGGTAAGCCGGGAGCTGGGCCACGCGATCGCTTCTAACTCCTGGGGCTGCTGTGCCGCAGAGTAAAAATAGTAATCGAGCAGATCGATCTCTTTGTCTTTCAGACTGTGCTCTTCGCGGCGGACTCGATCGAGCCGGTCCTGCGCCGGCACTCCGGCTTCTTCGAGCACATCGACCATCACTCCGAGCAGGACCCGGTCGAGACGCACGTCGTTGTTACTAAACAGATAGTGGTGAATTAACGGCGAGCCGACCCGGAGTATGTTCTCTTCCGCTTCGCTCATGTGCACCGGCGCTGCGTTACGCGACTGGAGATCGATGTAGCTGAGCATCAGCTCGACGATGTGCGGTGAGAGAGCCACTGCGCGCTGACAGAAATGCCGCACCACCTCATACGACTGCCAGAGATGTGCATTGTGAATCGCCGCGAGGAACGAAGCTTCTGCTTCCGTTTTGTTTGAGGGAGCAATTTGGTCGCTGATCAGCGCGTACCACTGAACCTCGACTCCCTTCAACGATCGCAACACAAACGAGGCCGCCGCGCCCATCGCTATTTGAATGCCTTCGGTGGTCAGGTGACAGTAGTCCACGAACAAGCGCCGGTCGGGAATCTCGCCGTTCAGATACTGTTTGAGCAGCGCCGGTAGATCGATTACCTCATAGCCGCAGTTATCGCTTTCGCGACGTAATAATTGCTGCGTTATGGAATGCGGCTTGGGAACGCTGACCATCGACCAATCCCAGCAGTTAGCATCGCGGGCCTTTTCGAGATACGTTCGCGCCCCATCCGAATCGTGGGCGAGCTTGCGGCATTCCGCGAGAATATAGAAACCTGTTACCACTGTTCCGTGATCGATCTCGACCATTCGCAGAGCAAGTCGCTCGGCCGTCTCCGGATCGCCGTTACTCAAAGCAGCCTGGGCCTGTTCGTAGAGGTTGAGCCACTCCACGTTTAAGTCGCCCGGCAGATATGGCGCATTGGTGATCGGTGCGTGCCAGTCGCCGAGGTTGAATTCCGGAATGATCCAAACCAGCGGAATTCCCTTTTCCTTGTAGGCTGAAGCAATGTCCCTGACGACTTGTGTGCCAGTCCGTTCAATGTATTCTTCAATAACTCGCTTCACTCCGGCCATGCCGTCGCTGGCCAACGCTTTGTCGAGGCGAACCACATCAGGGAACGTAGGCTCGGTACTGCCCCAGTTGTTACCCGCGAAGACTATCGCGATGTCCGGTTCGAGCTGGCGCGCCGCAATGGCAAGCTCGCGGATTTGGTAGCGAAGACTGGTGCGAGCCAAATCTATGACTTCAATCTCACCCTCACCGAACTGGCGATCGAGAATCATTTGCAACGCCATCGCCGGCGTAAAATCCGGATCGTAGAGATAGCCACGAGCTACTGACTCACCCATGAGCAGCACGCGAAGCTTACTGCCCTTCGGTTCGATGCGTCCGATGTTGGCCCAGAAACTCCACTCGTCCATTACGTCGAGCCGGCGAACAAAAGCAGACTTGCCTCCTTCTAGTCTGTGCTCCCAAATGCCGATGTCGCCTTCGCGCCAACCGGGAATTTTCGTGTAGTAGATGTCCGATGCTTCAGCAGCCAAGGATTGAACGTCATTGAGACTGCCATCTCCTCCGATCAGACCTGAGAGATGGAGCAGATGAACTAGTTGACTGGCATCGTTCGCAGACGCAGTCCTGGCGATGCGGTCCGCGAACGATTTCAAAGCATCAGGCGGGCGTTCCATGTCGTAATTCCTCAGACTTAGAGCATTGTGTAAACCGAATGTTCTACGATTCGGCCTGGGTCGAGGGGCGATTTCTGCGCGAAGCCTTCCATCGCTTCCCAGAAGCTGGGGATACCCGAGCGCTCGAGGGCAAAGTCCTCAACCACCAGGATGTCGATCTGCGAACGGAGAAAGGTGCGAAGCGCATTCTTTGGATTGCAGACGATCGGTTCGCCGCGCAGATTGAACGACGTGTTGAGAATGATGGGACAATCCGTCCGCCGGTAGAACTCTCGCAGCAAGGCGGCAAAGCGAGGATTGGCGTCGCCGTTAACAGTTTGGATACGTGCCGAGCCATCGATATGTGTGATTGAGGGTAAGTCTATCGGCGAGATCACCTCGCACGTTTCCAGCATGAACGGTGACGTGTGGTCCAGGTCGAAATGATCCTGGAACTCAGATTCGAGCACGGCGGGCGCAAACGGCCTGAATGCTTCACGCATCTTGACCAGCACGTTGATCCGATCGCGCATTTCCGGGCGGCGCGGATCCGCCAGAATCGATCGTGCACCCAGGGCGCGTGGACCAAACTCCATCCGTCCCTGCGACCAGCCAATCACCTTGCCCTCGATCAGCCGATCGACGGTGTAACTAATCAGATCCTCTTCCCGGCCGCGAAAATCGTGAAATCGGGCGGACGAGGCACGCAACATTTTGTAGGCATCGTCGACCGAATTTGCCGGCCCGAGGTAGACGTGCTCCAACTGCTTGACCACCGGCGCTTCTCCGGTAACTTTGACATGGGCCATCGCTGCCGCGCCGACCGCGCCGCCGGCGTCGCCGGCCGCGGGTTGAACAAAGAGCCGCTTGAACGGACCTTCGCGCAGACAACGTCCATTTGCCACAACGTTCAGCGAAACGCCACCGGCCATGCACAGGTTTTCGCTCGGATACTTCGAGTGCAGGTAGCGAGTTTTCTCGAGGAGTATCTCTTCGAGCACAACCTGCGCACTGCGGGCAATGTCCATGTGAAACTGTGTCAGTTCCGACTCGGGTTCGCGAGGCGGCTGGCCCAACAAGTTAACCAGCTCATCCGTGTACATGCAGTCGTCCGAGAGAAAACCGAAGTACTTCAGGTTGAGGCGGTACTGGCCTTCCGACGTAACTTCGATCAACTTACGAATCTGGTCGGCATATTCCGGCTCGCCGTAGGGCGCGAGTCCCATGACCTTGTACTCGCCTTCGTTAACTTCAAACCCGAGATAGCCGGTGATCGCGCTGTAGAAGAAACCGAGCGAATCGGGAAAGTCGACTTGTTCAAAACGCTCAATGTGTGAACCTTTACCGTAGCCGTAGGTTGTAGTGGCCCAATCGCCTACGCCGTCGACCGTCAGAATTGCCGATTCATCAAAGCCCGAGAAGTAATAACTACTGGCAGCGTGAGAAAGATGGTGATCAAAGATTTCCACGCGCCCGTCGAAGCCCAGCGCGTCGCGGATGAGTTGCCGCGGATGCGGCGCAGACAGTCGATCGAGAATCGACTCGCGTCGATGTACAGGAAGATTCGGAAGAAAAGCCATCCAGATCTGACGCCCGAGTTTGAGAACGGGATCCTCATAGTAACCAACGCAGTCGACGTCCGCGATCGTGATTCCGCCCTCCTGCAAGCAATATTTGAAGGCCTGCGAAGGAAACGATTTATCGTTTTTTACACGGGAGAAACGTTCTTCCTGCACGGCCGCCACGAGCACGCCATCCTGAAGCAGACTACAGGCAGAATCGTGATAGCCGCTCGAAATGCCGATGATATTCAAACGACCCTTTTTCGTTCTGCGTGAGAGCTTCGCGACCGGTCGCTGACCGTTATTGTTATTCACGTTTTTTTCGATCATGAGCTGAGTTGCCGGCGGATCAATCAGGCCGGCTCGGGCGCGGTTTCCAGTTTTTCGATCACCGCTTCTTCAATCGACAAGGCGAGGCCCGCGATTGTTGGATAGTCGAAGATGACGCGCATCGGAAGATCGATCTGGAACGTTTGGTTGATGCGATGAATGATCTGAGTGCCGAGCAGGGAGTGCCCGCCAAGTTCGAAGAAGTTTTCCTCGACGCCGACGTACTCGAGTCTAAGTACTTCGGCCCAAATAGCCGCGAGACTCGCTTCCTGCGGCGTCCGTGGCGGAGTATAAATACGCGTCAGCAGCTCTTTCGCATCGTCGATTGAAGGCAGTGCTTCATAATCGATCTTGCCATTAGGTGTTAACGGCAGCGCGTTCATGTGTACGAAGAGATTCGGGATCGTTTCGGCGATCAGTAATTGCGAGAGGAAGCTGTGTAGTTCTGCTGGTACCAGTTCCAGATCAGAAACGTAATACGCGATCATCAGGTCGTAACCGCTGCTGTCCTGGCGAAGCTGTACCGTGCAGTCTGTAACTTCCGGGTGTTGTTTCAGTGCGAAACTAATCTCGTTTAGCTCCACTCGGTAACCATGGAACTTCACCTGTTCGTCACGCCGGCCAAGATATTCAAGGTCTCCTGACGGCAACCGGCGGCCGAGATCTCCGCTGCGATACATCCGCTCATGCGGAGCAAACGGATTGGGTATGAACCTTTCGGCAGTGAGCTCCGGCCGCCCGAGATAACCCTGGGCCAGGCCCGGACCCGCGATGAACAGTTCCCCGGTAACGTTTACTGGAACCGCTTGCAGCCACTGGTCCAGCACGTAGACATTCACGTTAGCGGCCGATCTCCCGATTGGTACTCCTGTTCGTGTGTCGTTGCGCGGGTCGTATCTGTAGATCATGCAACCAACGGTTGCTTCGGTCGGTCCATACTCGTTGAAGATCTCGATCTCTCCACCGAAACTTTCATGAATCTGTCGCGCGAGATCGGTTCCCAGAGCCTCGCCACCGACAATAAAACGCTTAACGCCACTTTGCCGGTTGTCGCGATCTTTAATCAGCGTCAGGTGACTCGGCGTCAACTTGCAGACACCGATCTGATTGTCTCCGAGTATCGTCTCCAGCATGGTCTGGTGGTCGTCGCGTGGCGGGATGGAAATCTTGTTTCCGGTGATCAGCGGTACGTAGATGGACGTGACAGTCAGGTCAAATGCCGGTGATGAGTAGAGAGGAAACGGCAGACTCTCACCTTGCAGATAGACGTCTTTCGCCCACGAAACATAATTCACGAGCGAGCGGTGCGAAATGGCAACCCCTTTGGGCTCACCCGTCGAACCCGACGTGTAGATGACATAAGCAACACTGTCCGGGCTCACGTCAATAGACTCGTTGTGATCCGGCTGCTGCTCGATGAGTGGCAAATCCTGCGCCAGGTTTTCCTGACTTATCGCGGCCGCCACGTTTGCATCCGTGAGCATGAACGAAATGCGTTGAGCGGGATGCTCGGAATCCAAAGCGACGTAACCCGCGCCGGTTTTGAGCACACCCAATATGGCAATCAACTCCTGGAACGAGTGGTCCAGGCAGATCGCGACCAGTTCGCCGGGCTTGATTCCCCGCGCTCGCAGGTAGTGAGTGACCTGGTTTGCGCGGCGATTCAGTTCGGCATAAGTCAGAAGTTCGCCTCTGAATTCCACCGCTACTGCATCGGGAGTAGTCTGCACCTGTGCTTCGAATAGCTGATGGATGCAAACGTCCGTTTGATAGGCCGTCTTTGTCTGGTTCCAGGCTACGAGCCCCTGCGTTTCCTCGTCACCAAGCATCGCCAGATCCGACAGTCGTTGCTCCGGTTCGGCGGTAATTGCTTCCAACAAGTTGCGGAAGTGGCCGGCTATACGGAGAATCGTGCCTCGGTCAAACAGGTCGGGGTTGTATTGAAACCCACCAATCACCTCCCCATGGTCCTCGCGCAGATCAAGCAACAGATCGACTTGCGAGGTTGTCAATTCCCTCTCATGCGGGTAGAGAGTCAATCCTGTCAGGTCCATCTCCATCAGAGTCGGCTGATTGTGAAAGCTGAATACTGTCTGAAAGAGCGGCAGGTAACCTGTGTTGCGCTTCGGACGCAACTCCTGGATCAGCTTCTCGAAAGGAACTCCCTGATGCATATATGCTTTGAGGGTTGTGTCGCGAACCTGCTCCAGCAGGTCAATGAATTTTGGATTGCCGGAGCAATTAGTCCGCAGTGCCAGCATGTTCACGAAGAAACCGATCAGCGGCTCTATCTCTGAGCGTTCGCGGTTGGCAATGGTGGTGCCGACGACGATGTCGTCATGGTTCGTGTGGCGATGGAGGAGAGTCTGAAAGGCGGCCAGCAGCAACATGAACATCGTCGTTCCCTGCTGCTGGCTCAAGGCCCTCAAACGTTGCGTAAGCTCCGGCGATAACAGAAAACGCTCTGAGGCGCCGCGGTACGTTTGCACTTGCGGCCTAGGACGATCCGTCGGTAACTCCAGCAGCGGTGACGCGCCTGTCAATTGTTCCTTCCAGAATGCCAGCCCGCGATCGAGTATTTCGCCTTGGAGCTGCTCTCTTTGCCAAACCGCGAAATCAACATACTGGATTTCGATCTCCGGCAACGAAGAGGGCACACCGTGACGAAATGTCCCGTAAAGAGACGACACCTCGCGCATAAAAATGCCCCGGGACCAGCCATCGCTAACGATGTGATGCAGGTTGCAAAGAAGCGTATGTTGGTCATCCGTGTAGCGGATCAGCGCCAGTCGCACCAATGGTCCGGTTTCCAGATCGAAGGTGCGTTCCAGCGCCTCGAGCCCAATCTTCGCGTCAATCGCTTCACGTTCGCTCTCTTTGAGATTCTCGAGGTTGACGATCGGAATGGAAAGGTTTCGGGGTGGTTGAATAATCTGAAAGAGATCTCCATCAACCATTGGAAACGAGGTGCGTAAATTTTCGTGACGGCGGCCGATCTCGTTGAACGTCTGCTCGAGTGCAGCGGGATTCAACGCACCCTTCAATTGCATACCCAGATCCACATGGAAAGTAGACGTGCCGCGAGCAATCTCTTCCTCAAACCACAGACGCTGCTGCGCAAAGGACAGCGGCAGTTTCGCTTCACGTTGCACTCTCTCAATCGCCGAAAATTCAGTTTGTCCGCCAGTGCTGATTTGTTCCTGAATGAACCGCGAGAACTCCGCGAGAGTAGGCGCTTCGAAGAAACTGCGAACGGGCACTTCGACTCGGAACAACCCGCGCACCCGCGCCAGCACCTGCGTCACCAGCAGCGAATGGCCGCCCAGATTGAAGAAATTGCCGTGACGTCCGATAGTCGGTATCCGCAACACCTCAGACCAGATGCCCGCCACGATCTCTTCGATCGGCGTCAGCTCGCCGGCTTCCATCTCCCGCTCCGCCTGTAGCAACTCCAGGTCGGGCAGCGCTTTGCGATCGATCTTGCCGTTCAGCGTGCGTGGCAATCGGTCCAGTTCGATAAAAGCCGACGGCAGCATCGTCGGCGGCAGCTTGTCTGCCAAATATTGCCGCAATGGCTCCGGACCAGTCCCGTTGGTCATCGTGACGAAGGCCACGAGAAACTTGTTTCCGTCAGCGTCGTCGCGATCGATCACCGCCACGTCGGCGACGGTCTCATGCGCCCGCAACAGGTTCTCGATCTCGCCGAGCTCGACGCGCACACCGCGAATCTGCACCTGCTGATCGCGACGGCCCAGGTGTTCCAGGTCGCCACCAATCAGCAGCCGGCCATAGTCGCCGGTTTTATGAACGATGTCCGTGGGATCGTCACTGAAGGGATTCTGAATGAAAACTTCCGTCGTCAATTCCGGCGCGCCGTAATAACCATGCGAGCGAAACTGCGTCTGAATGTGGATCTCTCCCACTGCTCCTTCGCGACAGAGTTGTCCGCGCGAGTTAATCAGTAGCAATGCAGAACCCGCGATCGGTTTGCCGACCGGAATTGAAGGCCTGTCGACGTCTTCAGGTTTGATCTCATAAACAAACTTCGAGAGACTCGTCTCCGTCGTGCCGTAGATATTGAACAGCCTCACACGCTCGCCAAACACGTCCAGCCAGCGCTTCACGTCCGCTGGATGCAACGGCTCGCCCGTCAGCACCACGCTCTTCAGCGCTTCGAAGTAGCGGCTATTCAGCTTTTCATTCAGCAACGAACGAAATAGCGAGGGCACGCAGTGCAGCACTTCAACCTGCTCCACATCCAGCCAGTCAGCCAAACTCCACGCGTCCAAAATGATGTCGCGGCTCTCAGGTGCACACACCACACCGCCCGAACACAATGGCACAAACACATCCTTCAGAAATCCATCGAATGACGGCGATGCTAATTGACTGACGCGAGTTCCCGGACCTGCGCCGACTGCCTCGATCTCCCAACGCATGAAATGATCGATCCCGCTTAGCCGTCCCAGGATTGCTTTCGGTTTGCCGGTCGAACCGGAAGTGAAGTAGATCGAACACGGCGCATCCGGATCACTCGCGATGCCCGGTGCATTTGTATTCTTGTATTCCTGATAGCTCGCACCGTCGAGACAAAGCACTTGCGCGTTGGCGCCGCTCAAACTTCTCAACTCGCTGAGCTTCTCCAGGTGTTTCTCTTCACTCACCAACCACTGCGGTTCTACCTGGCTACTCATCACCAATAAGCGGCCGGTCGGAAATGTCGGATCCAGCGGCACAAACACCGCGCCGGCTTTGAGCACACCAAGAATGCCCGTGATGATCCACACCGGATCCTGGGTAAACAGACCAACACTGGTGCCCTTACCGACACCACCATCGATGAGGAAGTTGGCCAGCCGATTCGACTCAGCTTCCAGTTCCGCGTAAGTGACCAATCTTCCTGCGCGGTCGATCGCCACTTGCGGACCATACGTCGCCGCCATGCGGCTGAAAATCTCTTGCACGCTTTCGTAGTTCATCTTAGTTGTCCGTCATTGCCAGTAATATTTTACGTGGTCCGGAGAAAGGCATTCGTCCGTGACAAACGAGCACGTTGTCGATCATCACTACGTCGCCCTGGCGCCATGGATTAACAGTCGCCTCGCTGAACATCGTTTCGCGAATGTGCTTCAATGACGCGATATCGATCGGGCTGTCGTCGCCGAAGAAAGACGTCTGCGGCAACTCATGCTCGTTCCCGCGATAGGAATCGAGTAACGAGTCGCAAATGTGCGTTGGATAGTCGGACGGGTGAAACTGTGGCGCCTGGTTGAACCAGACTTCTTCACCCGTGCGTGGATGAGTAATAACGCTGTCGAATGTGTTTTCCAGACGCAACCCGCCGTCGGCTTTCCACTCATAATCGATCGACATGTCCCGGCAATATTTCTCAACGACTGATTTGTCCGTAGTTTGAAAAGCCGTTTGCCACGACAAGCCAAAGCCGCTGCCAGCATGAAGATTGCGCACATACTTCACGCGCTTCGTCTTGAACTCTTCGACGATTGAGGGATCGAGTTTCTTCAGGATGCGGCGGTTGTCAGCGAGCGGGGTTGCTCCGCCCTGACCGGGTTCGACAACGCAACAGAAATAGAGGCGCGCCGGAAACTTGTGTGAGTAGGCATACTCGCTGTGCATTGAGAGTTGATACTCAGCCGGATATTCGGTGGACGTGTAAATACCTGACGTGATCTTGGTTCGTGGTCCATTGTCGTCGAGACAATCTGCCAGTCCCGGCGCGATCGATCGCGTAAGACGCGCAAATGAGGCGGGCGTGTTGATATCGAAACCGCGAAAGAGAATGGCGCCGTGCTCGATTAGCTTCTGTTCGATGAAATCCGTGTTGTCTTTGTACCACGAGACCAACAACCCTGATTCCGTCTGTCCGTTGTCCGAGCCGTACTCGACTACAAACGGGACCCTACGTTCTGGATCCAACAGACCCGTTTTGATCATTGCTTGTGCCTTCTTTGGAGTCTTTAGATTTCAACGCCGGCGCCCGCGCCAGTGGCCAGAGGCGCCAGTGAGATGGCGGCAAGGTCCTTTTCGGCGTCGGCGGCTATGAGCGTGAGCAGGCCCACGTAGTCTTCGAGCATCTGCGCTGTGGTTTGATCGCTGAATATCTGATCGTCGTAGCTAAGCCTAAACATCATTCCATCTTCCAATTCGCCCACAGCGAGTGACAGTTCGAATCGGTTGACTTCTCTTCCTTCGGCGTACCAACTGGTCTTCAGCCCGTTCATGTCGAGCTGTTCTTTCAGTGGTTTATCGAACTGGAACCAGACATCGAACAGGCGTTCCCGATCTTCACCGCGCCTGAGCCTGTCTTCACGCAGCAATTCCGGCGGCAACTGATAGCTGTAAGCGTCGAGACAAACCTGTCTCACACGCCGCAGCACGTCCTTAACGGTCGTCGCTTCTGAAAGATCGACTCGTAAAACGAGCGTATTGGCGAGAATGCCAATCACCTTCTCTGCTTCGACTCGCTCGCGATTCGCATACGTTGAGCCGACGACGATATCGTTATCATCGGTATATTGGTTTAGCAGCAACACATACGCGGAGAACATCGTCATGAAGAGCGTCAGACCCTCACGACGGCTCAAATCCTTGAGCGCTTCTGTTAATTCAGCGGACAAACTCAAATCGTGAGCTGAGCCGCCAAACTGCTGCACTTTAGGTCGTGGGCGTGCCAGCGGTAGATTGAGTCGCTCCGGGGCGTCAGCCAACTGCGTTCGCCAATAAGCCAGCCGTTTCTCCAGTTCCTCGCTTTGGAGCCATTGCCGTTGCCATGCCGCATAATCGACGTACTGCACCGGCACTTCTGCGAGCGGTGACAGTTGTCCCTGACTGAAGGTCGCATAGACCTGGCTCATCTCCGCGATCACCACTTCAAATGATTGCCCGTCGGCAATGATGTGATTTATCGTGCAGATCAGGATGTGGTCTTCATCGCTCAGCCGCAACAGCGTCGGCCTGACGAGTGGTCCAGTCGCCAGATCGAACCGGCGGAGCGTCTCTTCGCGTGCCACACGCGCTGCATCGCGTTCTCGCTCTTCCGGAGCCAGTGAGCTCAGGTCGACGACCGGCAATCTGAATCTGGATGGTGATTGAATTATCTGAACGGGTTGGCCGTTGGATTCGCGAAACACCGTGCGCAGACCTTCGTGCCTGCGAATGATTTCGCTAAACGTCTGCTCCAGCGCCGAGACGTTCAATGGGCCCGTGAATTTCACACCCAACGCGATGTTGAAAGCGCTCGTGCCGCTGGACAGTCGCTCGAAAAACCACATTCGCTCTTGTGCGAAAGACAACGGCAGTTCAGGTTGCCGTTCGACCCGCGGGATTGTCGTAAGCTCGGTTTGCTGACCATGACTGAGCTGTTCCTGAATGAGACGTGCAAACGCTTCCAGCGTTGGTGCTTCGAAGATGCTGCGGATCGGAACGTCGACTTTCAGATACTCACGCACCCGCGCCAGCACCTGCGTCACCAGCAGCGAATGGCCGCCCAGATTGAAGAAATTGCCGGTACGCGCAATCGACGGTATCCGCAACACCTCGCACCAGATCCCTGCCACGATCTCTTCGAGCGGCGTCAGCTTGCCGGCGATCATCTCCTGCTCCGCCTGCAGCAACTCCAGGTCGGGTAGCGCTTTGCGATCGATCTTGCCGTTCAGCGTGCGTGGCAATTGGTCCAACTCGATAAACGCTGACGGCATCATTGTCGGCGGCAGCTTGTCGGCCAGGTATTGCCGCAACGGCTCCGGACCAGTCCCGTTGGTCATCGTGACGAAGGCCACGAGAAACTTGTTTCCGTCGGCGTCTTCACGATCGATCACCGCCACGTCCGCGACGGTCTCGTGCGCCCGCAACAGGTTCTCGATCTCGCCGAGTTCGACGCGCACACCGCGAATCTGCACTTGCTGATCGCGACGACCCAGGTGTTCCAGGTCGCCACCAATCAACAGCCGGCCATAGTCGCCGGTTTTATGAACGATGTCCGTGGGATCGTCACTGAAGGGATTCTGAATAAAGACTTCGCGTGTAAACTCCGGCGCGCCGTAATAACCATGTGAGCGAAACTGCGTCTGAATGTGGATTTCACCGACTGCACCGAGACCGCAGAGTTCACCACGTGAATCGACAACCATGAATGAAGAACCCGCGATCGGTTTGCCGACAGGAATTGAAGGCCTGTCGACGTCTTCCGGTTTGATCTCGTAAACAAACTTCGAAAGACTCGTCTCCGTCGTGCCGTAGATATTAAACAGCCTGACGCGATCGCCAAATATCTCAAACCAACGCTTCACATCCGCGGGGTACAACGGCTCGCCGGTCATCACCACACACTTCAGCGCTTCGAAGTATCGGCTATTCAGCTTTTCATTCAGCAACGAACGGAATAGCGAGGGCACGCAGTGCAGCACTTCAACCTGCTCCACATCCAGCCAGTCAGCCAAACTCCACGCGTCCAAAATGATGTCGCGGCTCTCAGGTGCACACACCACACCGCCCGAACACAACGGCACAAACACATCCTTCAGAAATCCATCGAATGACGGCGACGCCAACTGGCTCACACGTGTTCCCGGACCTGCGCCGACTGCCTCGATCTCCCAACGCATGAAGTGGTCGATGCCCTTCAGACGTCCGAGTATGGCTTTCGGTTTTCCCGTCGAACCGGAAGTGAAGTAGATCGAACACGGCGCATCCGGGTCACTCGGGATACCCGGCGCAGTTGTATTCTTGTATTCCTGATAACTCGCACCGTCGAGACAAAGCACTTGTGCGTTGGCACCACTCAAACTTCGCAGCCCGCTGAGCTTCTCCAGGTACTTCTCTTCACTGACGAGCCACTGCGGTTCTACCTGGCTACTCATCACCAACAAGCGGCCGGTAGGAAACGTCGGATCCAGCGGCACAAACACCGCGCCTGCTTTGAGCACACCCAGAATGCCAGTGATAATCCACACTGGATCCTGGGTAAACAGACCAACCATGGCGCCCTTACCGACACCACCATCGATGAGGAAGTTGGCCAGCCGATTAGACTCAGCTTCCAGTTCCGCATAAGTGACCAATCTTCCTGCGCGGTCGATCGCCACTTGCGGACCAAACTTCGCCGCCATGCGGCTGAATATCTCTTGTACGCTCTCGTAACTCATCCAATACTCCTAGATTTGTTCGTCAGGATTCGCGACCGCCCGCTCCAGCAACTCGATGTAGCTCTTCACCATTTCGCTCATCGCTTCGTCGTGGTAGAGGTCGGTGTCGTACTCCAGAATGCCGACGATCTCGTCCTTCACTTCGGCAAGCATGAACGACAGCTCGAACTTGGGTTCCTGCTGGTGTACTCGGTACCACTCGCACTCCAACCCTTCCATCTCGAGTTTTTCTCGTTCCTCGCGCTCAAACTGAAACCAGACGTCAAACAACCGCTCTCGATCCTCGCCCCGCAATGCGAAATCCTCGCGGAGCACTTCAGTCGATAACTGGTTGCTATAGGCATCCAGGCACATCTCTCTGACGCGCTTCATCAGATCCCGAAAACTCTCGGCGCCGGAAAGGTTCAAACGAAACACGAGCGTGTTGGCGAGAATGCCGATGAGTTTTTCGGCGTCCGGGCCTTCACGATTCGCGTAGGTCGATCCAACGACGATGTCTTCATCACCCGTGTACCGGTTCAGCAACAGCACATAACCAGACAGCAACGTCATCAGCAGCGTCATGCTTTCTCGGCGCGTCAACTCTTTGAGTCCGGCGACCAGTTCGGCCGAAAGCGTCAACTCCTGGCGTGCGCCCTTGAAACCCTGCACCTTGCGGCGCGTCTGCTTCTGCGGCAGGTTCATTCTCGCGGGCGCGTCCGCCAACTGCTTGCGCCAATAGCTCAGACGCGTTTCCAGCTCTTCTCCCTGCAGCCACTGCCGCTGCCATGCCGCGTAGTCGACGTATTGCACGCTCACTTCCGGCAACGAGGACGGCCGCCCGCCGTTCATCGCCGCGTAAAGTTGACTCATCTCAGCGATAACTACTTCGAACGACTGCCCGTCGGCGATGATGTGGTGCATCGTGCAGATGATAATGTGGTCCTCATCCGCGAGACGCATCAGCGTCGGCCGCAACAGCGGTCCAGTCGCCAGGTTAAATCGGCGCAGAGTCTCTTCTTGGGCGAGTCGTCCTGCCTCACGCTCCCGTTCTTCGTCTGACAACCTGCTCAGGTCAACCACGGGAAACTTAATCCGCGTGGGTTCCTGAATAACTTGCGCGGGCTTATCGAAAACGGCGGGGAAAACGGTGCGCAGGCTCTCATGCCGGCGAATGATCTCGCCGAACGTTTGCTCGAGCGCAGCCTGGTTCAAGCTACCCTTGAATCTGACACCCAGCGGAATATGAAACGAAGCACTGCCGCTGGCGAGCTGTTCGTAAAACCACATTCGCTGTTGCGCGTGCGAGAGCGGCAACTCTTCATCACGCGAGACCCGCGCGATCGTGCCTGACGCCTGCGCATTTCCTTCGCTGATCTTCTTCCTGATGAGGTTTGCAAACTCGATAATGGTGGGCGCCTCAAACAAGCTGCGAATCGGCAGTTCCACTTTCAGCGTCTCGCGCACACGCAGAATTGCGTGCGTGACGAGCAATGAATGGCCGCCGAGATTGAAAAAGTTGTCATCACGCCGAATTGCGGAAAGCTTCAACACTTCACACCAGATGCCGGCGACAATTTCTTCAACCGGATCGCGTGGCGCAGCGTCGCCGATCTCGCGTTCGGCCTGAATCGCTTCCATCGACGGCAGCGCCTTGCGATCTATCTTTCCATTGAGCGTGCGTGGCAGTTCGTTCAACGGCACGAACGCCGATGGCAACATCGTTTCCGGTAAACGTTCAGACAGATATTGACGCAACGGTTCGCTGCCGCCGCCGTTGACCATAGTCACGTAAGCAACCAGAATCTTGTTTCCTGCCGCATCATCGCGATCGATCACCGCCACATCCGCTATTGCCTCGTGAGCGCGTAGTAGATTCTCGATCTCGCCGAGCTCGACTCGCACTCCACGAATCTGTACTTGATGATCGCGGCGGCCGAGATGTTCGAGATCGCCGCTCTTGAGCAGACGCCCGTAGTCACCCGTCTTGTGAACGATGTCGTTTGGATCGTCGCTGAAAGGATTGCGGACGAAGACCTGTTTTGTCAGTTCCGGCTCGCCGTAATAACCAAAGGATCGGTAAGGCGTCCTTATATAGATCTCGCCGACGTCGCCGACGCCGCAGGGACGGCCAAACTCGTCGATGACCATCATCGCCGAGCCTTTGATCGGCTTGCCCACCGGTATCGAGGGGCGCGACACGTCTTCCGGTTTAACTTCATAAGCAAACTTCGAAAGACTCGTCTCCGTCGTGCCGTAGATATTGAACAGCTTGACTCGATCGCCAAAGATATCCAGCCAGCGCTTCACATCCGCCGGATACAACGGTTCGCCCGTCAGCACAACGGACTTCATCGCTTCGAAGTAGCGGCTGTTCAGTTTTTCATTTAACAAAGATCGAAATAACGAAGGTACGCAGTGCAGCACCTCGACCTGCTCGACGTCGAGCCAATCGGCCAGGCTCCACGCGTCGAAAATGATGTCGCGGCTCTCAGGCGCACAGACAGTGCCGCCCGAGCACAAGGGGACAAAGGCGTCCTTCAGAAACCCGTCAAATGAAGGAGAAGCCAGTTGACTAACCCTTGTGCCCGGGCGGGCTTTAACTGTTTCCATTTCCCACTTGATGAAGTGGTCGATACCCTTAAGTCGTCCGAGAATCGCTTTTGGTTTGCCGGTCGATCCCGAAGTGAAGTAAATCGAGCACGGCGCATCGGGATTCGACTCGCGAATCACGGGATTGAAACCGTAGTGTGCTGGCAGTTCGTCGATACGAATGATCTGCGGAGTCGAAGGCAGACCTGCGACGACTTGTTGCAACTTCTCGGCGAAGCGAGCATCGGTGATGCACCACTTCGGCGTCACCGTCCCAAACATCACCTGCAATCGCTTCTCGGGAAAAGTAGGATCGAGAGGACAAAACACGCCGCCTGCTTTGAGTGTCGCCAGGATCGACGTGATGATGCCGATCGGATCGCTCAGGAAAACGCCAACGATCAACCCGTCTGCAACACCAACTGACGACAGCGTCTGTGTCAGACGCTCGACTTCCTTTTGCAGCTCGCCGTAGGTGACGCGCCTTGCTCCGTTATCGATTGCCGGCAGATTGCTATGCTGCCCGGCGATCTGATCGAAGAGATCCTGCACCGCCGCGTATTCGCTGACTTGCTTCAACATTTGTGCCACGTTAGTTCAAGTCCGGTAGGTTGAATAATTCGAGAAACAGTCCGAAGGTGAGCACGACAATCAACAGATCGTCATCCAGTGAGAGTTGGAGTTTGAAGTCCTTTTGCGAGTACTGCTTCTTCAGATACTCGACCGTGTCGGGGTTGAAGTAACCCTGCCGCTTGATGCGCTCGTACGAGAGAATGTCGTAAACCCAATCGATCTTCTGCTGTAACAACGCGGGACTTCCCGGAGCGACAAAACCAAATTTCTCGCGCTCGACGATCTGGCGTGGAATCAGGTCACCGGCCGCTTTTTTCAGAATGTATTTCTCGGTGAAACCGTTGAGCTTCAGATCCGGCGGGATACGAGTGCAGAACTCTACGAGATCGAGGTCGAGAAACGGATAACGCGCCTCGATCGAGTTGGCCATGGTCATGCGATCACCGTGATCCGCGATCAAGTGATGGCCCAATCGGAGTTTGAAATCGAGATAAGATCGCTTGTGCAGCACGTGCCGGCCGCGCAGCCTGTCCTTATTGATAACCGGGAAGTTAGAGCAGTCGAACTCGTTGAGACGGGCGCTGATATCGGGCGCGTAGAGTGCCTGTTTCACTTCGCGAAACGGATACTCGTCCTTCTCGTAATAGAAATCCCGATCGCCCCAGAACTTTTCCCTGATCTCGTCGCCGAGGATTGTCTCGAGATCCTGGCTCTTGCTATTGCCGTTTCTGCCTTTATCGAATCGATAACCGACGTAACCGGCAAACAATTCATCCGAGCCTTCGCCGTTCAGCACGACCGTGACGCCGGTGTTTCTCGTTTCGCGTGAAAGCGCGAGTGACGCGGTGTTGTAAGTTTCTTTTAGCGGGCACTCCGAGTGATAGACCGCATCGCGCAACCGCAAAGCGATGTCCGCGTCGTTGAAAGGAATCTCGTGGTGAATCGAGTTGACCGAATTGGAAACGAGGCGCTGATACTTTGACTCGCACAACTTTTCGTCGCTGAAGCTGATCGAAAATGAATGCCGTTGCACGTCAGGCGACACTTGCTGGATCATCGCCGCGATCAACGAGGAATCCAGGCCGCCGCTCAAGAAGAAACCGACAGGCACGTCAGCCTGCAAACGGTACCTGACCGATTGCTCGAGCCGCTCTCGCAGTGTATCCGCGTAATAACTCTCGGGTTTTCCGTCCGTCGCCTCGCTCGCCAATGGATAATCGAGGTCCCAATATTCGCGAATGGAAACGTCTCCGTTCTTCACCACAAGGTAATGACCGCTTTGTAGGCTGTGGATATTGCGGAAGAGCGTTTGCGGACTGATGGCGCCGGGCAGTGAAAGCACCTGGTCCAAACCGGTCAGATTCACTTCGCGCGACACGCTCGGATGCTGCAGGATCGATTTTATTTCCGAACCGTAGATCAGGAATCCATCGACGACGGTGTAGAACAGCGGGCAAATCGCAAACTGATCGCGCGCCAGGAAGAGCGTGCCGTCTCGCCGATCGTAGATGGCCAGGGCAAACTGCGCGTTAAGTTTGTTGAGAAAGCCAACGCCGTGCTCTTCGTAAAGATGGACCAGCACCTCGACGTCCGTTTTGGTCCTGAAAGTGTGGCCCTTCTGCTCGAGCTCCTTCGTCAGCTCGCGGTAATTGAAGATCTCGCCGTTACAAGTCAAAACCAGATTGCGATCTTCGTTGAACAACGGCTGGTCGCCTGTTTCCAGATCGATGATCCGCAAGCGGCGCGTGCCGAGGCCGGCATTCGGCTCGACAAAGTAGCCACGTGAATCCGGACCGCGATGGATCAACGCATTCGCCATCGCGTCGAGAATTCGTTCCTCAACGCGGCCGGCACGTTTGAGATCAACGTAACCTACTATTCCACACATCAGAGACTCGCCAGACTTTGATTAAAACTGTCAATAAGCGACTGTCGCTCGTTGTCGCCGTGGTGTGAGATTGAGGCAACCGGGGCGTCAGGATTATTGGTGAGTTCGATGAGGATTTGCCGGAAGTTTTCCAGAATCTGATCGATCGTGCCGTCGTCGAAACGGCTGCCTCGGTAAATGAGCCGGAAAAGAAAACGCTCGCCAGGTTCCGCCACCAGCAGCATCGGGATGTTATTTCGTTCAACAAACCGAATCGCAATTATCTTTACTGCGTTTTCTCCCTCGGGCGCGCTTACCATCAAGGGGAAGTTTTGGAAAACAATCGCGCTCTCGAAGAGCGTTTGATTGTGCGGCACGTCACTCCAGGATTGAATTTTCACCAGCGGACAAGTCTCAAAGGCCCGCGCTTCCGCTTGTTGTTGCTGAACTTCCCTCAGCCACGCCGAGACTCGATCCTCAGCCGGCACACGTACCCGCGTTGGCAGCACATTAACGTAGAGGCCAACCGCTGATTCGATCCGGGGAATACCGGCTGAACGGCCCGAAACCGCGGTGCCGAAGAGAATGTCGTTCATGCCGCTGCGGTGACTGAGCAGCAAAGACCACGCACCCTGAATCACCGTATTCAGCGTCAACCGTTGTTGCACTGAAAAAGCGCGCACTTGCTCTGAGCTCGCTTCATCAAGCATCACGATCGTTTCCCTGAAATTCGGATCCTCGGATTCCTCGGGCAACGGCATGCGGTCAAAACCCAAAGGCGTCGGGGCGTGGAATCCGGAGAGCGTTTTCCGCCAGTAGCGTTCGGCCTCATCCTCGGGTTGTTGTTGCAGCCAGTTAACGAAGTCGCGATACAAAACTGGCGGCGGCAGTTCGGTAGGTTGTCCGCTCACGAATCCGTGATAAAAGGCGAGCAGTTCCCGCAGCATGACCTGCATGGACCAGGCGTCCAGTACCATCAGATGAAACGACCAGATGAATTCGTACAACTGCGGCTCGACGCGAATCATCGTCATTCGCATCAACGGCGCACGCAGTAGATCGAAACCCTGTTTGAAGTCAGACTTCACAAATGCTTCCACACGTTCCGCCGCCTCAGCGCGCGGAAGATCGGACCAATCGTGCATGATCCACGGCAAGCGCAACTTTCGATGGACTACTTGCATTGGACCACGAGGTGTAGACGAAACAAATGACGTGCGCAGAATCTGATGGCGGTCCATCACACCTTTCAGAGCTTTCTTGAACGCTTCGAGGTCGAGATTACCGCCCAGGGTATACCGCTGCTGGTTCAGGTACACGCCACCCTTCGGAGTGTCGAGGACATGAAAGAGTATGCCCTGCTGAAACGGCGTCAGAGGATAGAGATCCTCAAACTTCGCCGTGAGCGTTTCTGAGAGCGTTGCGGTACTCATTTGAATTATGAAGTCTTCTTTGCGCCTTTGCGCCTTTGCGCGAGAACTAATCCTTCATGTTAGGCGGCGCTCTGCGCAGCGGCTTCGGCAGGCTTGGCGATCAGATCGAGGCTGTCAGGAACGGCGAATCGCAGCTCGTTGCCGCAGAAGTCTTTCCACTCATCGGTGACCTTGTCGAAAACGACGTCTTCACCGGCCCAGATCGACTTGGTAACGGTGAAGTCCTGGTGCAGGAAAACAACATCGTCGTCACTGAGATCCTGTAACTCACTGGACCATGAGGGATAGCGGCGGAGATCGCTGAGGTGATAAGCAGTGCAATACTTGCGATCGGACGGTTCCGTTTCGCCGCCCTTGGCATCTGCTTCCGCGAGCCGCAAACGCTTGACCACTTCTGCATGGCCCGCTGCCAGCGCGATCATCTGCGGCGTGCGTAGATCGCGTCCGACAGCCAGCGGATCGGCGCCGTTCTCCAGCAGCAATTCAACAATCTCGAGGTGACCACTGCCGGCGGCCCAATTCAGCGGCGTCCAGCCTTGCTTGTCCTGTTGGGTCAGATCGATGCCGGCCTTCAGCATCTCTTCGACAGATGCCCGATTGCCGGATCGGATCGCCTCGATTAACTCCATTTGACTCATGATGTGTCCTCCGTCAGTTACTGATTAGGCGAGCAGTTGTTCTACTCGATTGGATAATTGCGAAATACTCGGAAACTCGTAGACGTCGTCGAGCTTAACTTCCGGATGCAACTCCTCGCGCAGCCGGCGCAGTAGCCGGATCGCGGTCATTGAATCGCCGCCGAGCTCGAAAAAGTTTGCTTCGGGACTGATGCCTTCCATCGCGAGTAGCTCTTGCCACATGCTTGAGATTCGCTGCTGCACTGTCACGGAGTCGGCCGCCGTTTCGCTGGACTCGTCTTCGATCACTTCAACCAACGATGCAAGTTTTTGCCGATCGACTTTTCCGTTAGTTGATAACGGCAGTTTGTCGAGTTGGCAGAAGCGCGTCAGTGATAAGACCTGCGGCAGCATCCGTTCTTTAGCGAAGCTTCTGAGTTCCTTCGCGTTGAGGTTCGGATCTTCGGTGGTGAAGTAGCAGGCGATTCCGGTCAGCCCGTCTTGGTCCAACCCATTGATCGTCACCACTGCGATGTCGGTAATTGCTGCGTGTTCGGAGAGAATGCTCTCGATCTCGTTGAGCTCGATGCGGTAGCCGCGAATTTTGACTTGCCGGTCCTTACGGCCCATCAATTCGAGGTTGCCGTCAATGAGCCATCGTCCCACGTCGCCGGAGCGGTACGCTCGTCTTTGGTGACCCTTGTATTCCACCGCGCAGAATGGCTGTGACGACATCCGGTCGCCGTTCAGATATCCACGTGCAAGCCACGGCGAGAGAATAACTATCTGTCCAACCTCGCCCGATGCACACACCCGATCGTTCTCGTCAACGACCAGCACGTCAGCGTCATCAATCGGCCGTCCGACCGGAACGTTTACTGAGCCGAGAGCCCTGGTTTTCGGGATCGGATAGAACAACTTGATTACCGTCGACTCGGTTGGACCATAGAGATTGAACAGATCGACCTTGTTACCAAAACGCTCGCGCCAGCCGCTCACGTCGTCCCACCGCAGCATGTCACCTGAAATCAACAAGTGACGCAGCGATTTAAACGTCTTTCGATCCGCTTGGGAACTCGGCAATTGCAAGATCGAGCGCAACAGTGTCGGCACGCAACACATCACCGTGATCTTGCTGTCGTGGGCCCACTTCACGAACTTTCGTGCGTCCATCACCGTGTTTCGGTCGGCGATGCAAACGCGTGCGCCGCAGAGCAAAGGAACCAGCAGCTCCTTGAGCGAAAAATCAAAAGACAGTGGCGCGGTTTGACTGAAAACGTCAGTCTCGTTCGCAGCAAACTCTTTTACTTGCCAGTTCAGGTATTGAATCAAGCTTGTGTGAGTGCCAACGACTCCTTTTGGCCGTCCCTCTGAACCCGACGTGTAGATCACGTAACAATCATCAGGTTGATTCACAGTCGGCTGCCTGCCGTTACCGTTGTTCATGAATTCAGGAACATGCGATTTCACCATGGCATCCATCAGGATGATCCGCGGCGACGCATCGTGAATCATGGCTTCCAACATCTTCGGCGGCGTGTTTGGATTGATCGGTACGACCACTCCCCCCGCTTCCCAGATGCCCAACATCAACGGCAATGTCGCGAGCGAACGGTCCTGAAAGATCGCGACCGACAGGCCCGGAAGCAAACCTGACTCTTGTAGTTCGCGGCTTATTTCGAGAGCTTGTTCTTTCAGCTCGCGATAAGTCAGGCGTGCGCCGTTGTGCTCAACCGCAACCGCTTCCGGCGTACGATCGGCTTGCTCAAAGATCAGTTTTTCAAGTCGCTGCATAGCTGTAGGGCACTGCGGGGATTCCGACCCTCATGCGTTGGTATTTTTTCTTGTCTCGGGGATGTGAGGAACGCGACAGGCTACCGCCGTTTAGGATTAGTAGATCCTAGTTCGGGTAGCAAAAGGTTGCCGAGTTTGCCACGCTAACTGGCTCCTGTCAACAACTAAATGTGGAGTTCTGACTATCTTCATTGCCCAGGTCCGAGAATCTGCTCGTTGCGTGTTGCATTCGCAATCGCGGCGTCGCTAAACGGCAAGATCGACGGTGTGACGTTGTACCATTCGTCCAGTTGATCGTCGCGATTTGGGCTCGCCGGATCGCCGGATTCGCCCAGCGGCAAGCAGAGTCGCGTCGCATCCCAATCGCTTAGATCTGCGATGAATCGCAATGAAACTCGAGCGCCTGCGTTTACTGTCGGCATTGAACCGTCCGCGTTCTGCGGCAAGGTTCGCGTGGCGAAGCGCTGCCCTATCGGTCCCAGTCTTTCGAGTGGATGCGGAAAACGCACTTGCGCGAGTTGTCCCCACGTCCATTGTTCTCGATCCTCGCCGAACTGTTTTGTGAGCGAGTTGATCGCTTCACGATAACAGGCGAGCAGCAGCGCGTCGTACGTAACAAAATCGGGCGGCAGCCAATCTTTGGGACGTTCCGCGATCAATTTGTCGACGAACGTTCCCTCGTTTCTCCATTCGTACAGTGCAGTGCGTTCAGTTCCGATGGCTGCGTCGAGCATGTGATTGCGAAACGCTTTGCGCATCTCGGCTACCAGCGGCAGCACAGTTGATTCCGAGTTTGAATAACCGTCCCAGCCGTCGAGCATCTCGACGAGGTCGTGCCATTCCGTGGAAGTGTCTTTGAATGATTGACCAAACTTAACCAGTTGCGCGGCAAATATCGCATCCGGGAAGGAATAGGTGTCGCCCTGGATGTCGAGAAAGCCGGCTGCGTCAAACTTCGCCTTGGTTTGCAGGAGATCGTGAATGCGACGCGCGCGGTAAGGCACTCGCCAGTTATGCGTCAGATGATATGGATAAGCGTCGTTCACGATTCGCTGGTTTGCGCTCACAACCTGTCGTGACGGCGGATCGAACGCGTGCGGCAGGTCTTCAAACGGGATGAAGCCGAGCCACTCGCCGTCGTCCGTCCGTCCGTCATAAGGCAAACTACCGTCCCCAGACTTTCTGACTGGAATGCGTCCGGCGCAGTAGTAACCGATATGGCCGGCAGTGTCCGCGTAAGTGAAGGTTTGTGGTGGTCCACCGTAATCCTGCAACGCAGATTTGAATTCGTCCCAGTTGTGCGCGCGGTTGATCGTTAGGAACGCGTCGAGATCGATTAAGTCGGCGTCGAGTGCGGTCCAGCGCAACGAAAGCCCGAGCGATCCGCTTTCACAAATGACTGGACCATGACGCGTGACTTTGACCTCAATACTTACGGAATCAGGTTTTGCGCCGGCCGGATTACGCACCACAATCTCTTCCATGCGCACGTCTGCCGCGCGCCAGCCAGCCGGAGTTTTGTAGAGATCCGTATCGCCACAATCGAATTGCTCGATGTAAAGATCCTGCACGTCAGGACAAAGATTCGTAACGCCCCAGGCGATCCACTCGTTGTGTCCGATCATCACGCCCGGCACTCCCGGCACCGCAACTCCGGCAACACGAAAGTCCGGCGCGCTCAAATGCACGATGTGCCAGATCGAGGGCGACGTCGGCGGCAAATGCGGATCGCTGGCCAATAAAGGCTTACCTGAGACCGTCTTATCGCCGCCGATCACCCAACTGTTGCTGCCGACTTCGCTGTCACTGCTGGACGCCGCACGCGAGCGCCGCATCCGTGTCAACATCTCTGCCAGGATCGCACGCTCTTCACCGCTGAATTCCTGCTTCTCATATTGCCTGTATCGGTCTGCTAACAGATCGAGCGGAGAGCTCTGCGGCAGCAATGCCTCAAACCGTTCGCGCGGCAGATCGCCGAGCAGTGCGCGAAGGATGTCGGCATCGACCGTAAACGAAAGTTGCTGCGCAAACAGTTTTCCGAGTGCGATCGAGTCGATCGTGGTCCATTCTTTCGGCTGATACTTCAGCACCTGGAATTCGAGCGGCAACGACTTCGCGTCACATTGTTTGATGAAAGCGTTGACCCCGCGCGCGTACGACTCGAGCACTTCACGCGTTCTCGCCGACGCGCGTGCGAGCAGCTTTTCAGCCACTAGTGTGAACCCGTAAGTGCGATGAAGCTTGTCCACTTCGACCGCGCCTGGTCCAAACACTTCAGCCAATTGGCCGCGTGCCGTGCGCCGCAGGAAGTCCATCTGCCACAGGCGATCGCTCGCCGTCGCATAGCCCTGCGCGAAGTAAAGATCCGCTTCGTTTGCCGCTTCGATGAACGGAATGCCACGTTTGTCGCGCCGGATCGTGACTTCGTCACGAAGCGACGGAAACGCGATCGAAGGCGTACTAACCTGCGGCTTCAGTTGTGCTGCGTCTGCTATCACCATTCAATTTAAATGCGATCAATTCTTCAACACTGAATCTAACCAGGAACGAGTCTTCGCCCATCGGCGCCACTGCCGACGAAAGCACTTCGCAAGGCACGCGCAGCCGCTGAAGCTCTTTTCTGAGCCCGGCGATTACAAAGCCGTAAAAATGCGTCCGGCCTTGCTCGGCGCAGTGTCTGCAAGCGGCTTTGATCAACTCTGAGAGCACACGCTTGCCCTTGTGCGACGGCTGCGAGATCGCGAGCCGGCCAAACTCGACTCCGTTAACCTTGTCGTATGTGAAGTCGGTGTACTCATCGATGGTCCACTTCTCGCCGGCGATGATTCTCACCGCGCCGATGATCTTCTCCTCTTCGTTGAACATCACGACGTGTGTGGCCTTCTCGTCAAAGTCGTCGGCGCTCCAGTGTTCGACGTGATTCGGATCGCGGCCTCTGCTTGTGTAGGCTTCGCGCCGAAACTGAACGATGTCAGCGACCAGATGAGGATCGTACTCGGATATTTTGATCATTGTTCCCCCTTTACATGGCCCATGCGCACCAGAATCTGTCGTTGCGTGTCTTTGAAACCGGTGCGGCCGTGCATGTACCTGGAATTGTCGAAAATCAGGATGTCGTTTGCGCGCCAATGCGTGCTGTGTGTGCGCTCGTTGGCGTAGCCCGATATTTCCGCCAGCAGGTCGTGCGGAAACGGCGAGCCGTCGCTCAACGTCGGCACGTATTGATGCTTTGGATAAAACTCGGTCGCCTGGCGATAGTGATAGATCAGCAGCGAGTTGCAGAATGATCGCTTGTTGCTCCAGCGGGTCGGGATCACGCACAGCGTTTGAAAGACGCCCTTCAATATGTCGTCGTCGAATTCGGCTTCCAGTTTTTCCCACGACGCCAATCGCTTCGTCATGAAGTTCAATCTCGCCAAAGCCGCTTCTTTGGAATCGGTGCCGAGCGACGCGCGCCAACGTTCCGGGGTCGCGCTCCAGCTCCACTTCAAGATTGCATCGTTAACAAACTTCTGCGTGTTCGCAGGCAGCGCGTTCAGCAGATCTACGCCGTCGCACAGGTTTGTTTGTCCGCCCGGATCGCTCGGATCGGCGGGTCTAACGCAATAGAGCATCAATAGATCCGGACAGCCGGGCGCGTACGAACCTTCGCGGTGCAAAGGAATGTAATCCATGCCTTTATTTACCGTGGCGGTTGTTCCGTCGGCGTTCACCGCGTCGCGTTCGATGGTCGTGCTGGTGCTGTGGTGGACAATCGGCTTGATCAACTCGTCGCTCAGCGATTCGAAATCGTTGAGAGTTGCATCCGCTCGGATGACGACGGCGCCGTGCTCTTTTAGAGCCTCTCGAACGGCGCTGGTTTCGCGAGTGTTTACAACAAAGACCTTTTCCGAGTTCTCTTTAGTGGCGGAAGGTGTAGACATGGTTCCTGCCTTGTTGTGGCTTTCTCTGTGTCCCTGTATCTCGGTGATTTTTCTAAGCAACCACGGAGGCACTCAAACTCAGAGAAGAAGTTAAGTCTGGCAAAGCATGGCTGAGGTCTCGCAGGACTACGAGATGCTCGAGGCTTTCGAGTACGGAGTCGACGTCGATGCCGAAGTCGATCAGACAAGCGACCTCGTCAACGCCGATTGCTTTGAGACGTTCGACCATCTTCATGCACGACGTCGGTGTGCCGATCAGCGATGAGGTGCGGTAGTAGCGTTCGAACGCAAACGCAGCCATCTGATCGCGAACTTTCTCCGGATCCTGATCGCGAACGTCAACGTCGAGATTCAGACTCTCCGCGCCGGTTTCGATCAGGTTCAAGTGCGACTTCAGGTACTTCGTCAGCGGCGCTCGCACTTTTTGCAGCACGGCTTCGGCATCTTCGCCGATGAACGTGTGCATCATCATCGTGACTTTACCTGATCGCGGATCGTGGCCGTGCCGCGCGAGCGAGTCGCGATAGAGTTTGATCTTTGGCGTGACTTCTTCAAGAGATTGAGTAAGCAGCGCGGTCAGCACGTGACAACCGAGCTCGCCGGCTTTCTCAAACATTTCCGGACCGCCGCTGCACGTGAGCCAGATCGGCAGCTCGGGTTGAATCGGCTTCGGAAAAATCCTGACTTCGATCTCCTTGCCGACGCCGTCGCGCCCGGCGATCGCATGACCGCGCCACAGTTCCTGCACTTCCTGAATGCCGCGAAACATCTCTTCCCTTTTCGTCGAGTAACGTTCCGGGAAGAAAGCGAAGTCGTTCGGCATCCAGCCAGAAGTAAACGAGAGACCGACGCGCCCTTTCGAGAGATTGTCGACAACCGACCACTCTTCCGCGACGCGCAGAGAGTTGTGCAGTGGCAGGACCACGCTGCCGGCGCGCAGTTGCACGTCTTTGGTGATGGTTGCGAGCGCGCCGCTCAGCACCGACGGATTCGGATACAAACCAGCCTTTTCGTGAAAGTGCCGTTCGGGCGTCCAGACGGCTGTCAAGCGATTGCGATCGGCGAATATCGCGCCTTCGCGGTAAAGGCGATACTTGTCTTCACCGTAGACGGCGTTGTCGTCCGCAAAATAAAAGAGACTGAACTCGAGTGGCTGTTCTTGTTCGACAAGCGACGCATCGTTTGGAAGACCTAGCCAGCCATCGATCTGAGAGCGCGACACATGACCAAAGTGTTGCAGCTTCGTTCGCTTGAGTTCGATGTCCTGCAGCCACTCAGAAAGGGATTCCTCGCCGGGAGCGGTAATCGCCAGCGGCAACACGTTCGAAAGCAGACCGACGATCCGTTCCGATCCTCTTAAAGCTTGCGGCCGCGTATCGGCGGTAACGTCCAAAAAGATCTGGCCGCACTCCTGCTCGCATATTAACTCCAGCGCCCGCGCGCCCGTGATCAGCGTCTCAACCGAAACGCCCATGCTTCGTGCAAACGCTTCCATCCCGTCTGGTCCAAAAGCCTCGAGGTTTAGCACCAGCGACGGTGTAGAACGAATATCCCGGTTTTGATTCCTGTAAAAAACTTCTACGCCTGCTGTGTCCTGGCGCTCAACCCACGCAACGTAGTCGCGGTACGCCGGAGCCTCTTCACTACGGCCGTTCAAAACCTCTTCAAACAACAACTCCACCGAGCGCTCATCAAGCAGCACCGGATGATAACTAAGCACGATCTCAGCCGACCGCGCGCCCAACCGCATCTCCGTCACGCGAAACAGCGGCGCCCGCGCCTGATCGAACTCCCGCCGCGCATCCTTTTGTAGTAGATCCTCGAGCTCAGCCTGCGCACGCTCCGGCACGTCGCCGCAGTCGTATCGTTCGTAAGACAGCTTCACCTGCTGCCGCACCACTTGCACCGGCTCCTCGAGTTGCGTGAGGAAACACGTGCGCAGCATCGCATGCCGCGCCAACAACTCTTGCCACGCACGCTCAAGCGCCTCGGTGTCGAGTTCGCCGTGAATCCTGCGGCGCACCTGGACCACGCGCGCGCCACGCGGATCTGTCAGCACTTCACGCTGTACGGGTGTGAGATGGTAAACGTCTGCTACGTTTTTCATGGTCAGTTGTCACAAGGCTTGTGCTTTTTGTGGCTATTCGTCGAGATCATCGGTCTCTTCCAACAGCATCGCGATCTTCTCCAACTCCGCCTGACTCAAACCAGCAAATGGTTCGTTGGCAGACGCGCTCGTGCTGTCAGAGCCGTTTGCTCCGGCCGCTGCGGCCATCGCTAACTCTTGCGCTTGTGACGGATCCAGGATTGCCGCCAGCTCGGCGATCGTCTGGCTCTGGAAGAGTTGTTGCGGCGTAAACTGCAAACCAGCTTCGTTGATCTTGACGCTGATCTGAATCGCCTTCACGGAGTCGCCACCCAACTCGAAAAAGTTGTCGAGCACGCTGATGTTCTCGATGCCGAGCATCTCCTGCCAGATCGTCGCGAGTCGCTGCTCGATCTCATTGCGCGGCGCCACGTACGGCGATTGCAGATCTGCCGGACGCGGATGCGCTGCACGCGCGACCGGCGCACGGTCCGCCATGTCAGCCAGGTTTGTCTGCGCGAAGTTATTGGCGTTTTCGATCGATGCGCGCAGGTCTTTAGTCGAAACGATCACTTGCGCCGGCGTATTCGCGGAAAGAATCCGGCGAAACACTTCGACACCTTCTTCCGGCGCGATTCCCTCGCTCAAACTCCGCTGATACATCGCATCAGCACCTTGCGCGCCGTTCTCTGAAGATTCGTTCGTGCGCGCACCCGAGCCCGCGAGCAACTTGATCGTTCCCGTCGCATCGTTGACTCGCTTCTGACTAAAGCTGTCGATAACCACACGTTCGACACCGTCTTCGTCAAACAACGTGATATCAAACGTGATCGTCTCGTTACGGGAACCGCTATCTTTCGCGCGAATGTACGCGTGAATCCTGCGCGGCAGCGGGCCTTTGATGCGCAGCCGCTTGTAACCCATCGGCAGGTAGTGACCTTCGTTAACGAGATAGTGCTTCGCCGTGCCGGTGGCGCGGTCCAACAACGCCGGATGCAGCTTCAGGTAATCCATGTCGCCTTCGAACAGCTCCGGCAGCTCGAGCGTCGCGAGGAGCTCTTTGTCGCCAAGATAGACGCGCTGAAGACTCTGCCAACGCGGTCCGAGATCCGGATCGATCTCGTCGTCATCGCGAATCACGATCTCTTTTCGGTTACAACGTGCGATGATCGACTTGAGATCTTCGCGCGCGGGTGGATCGGCGTCGAAGTAACTCAGTTTGCCGATGGAGAACGGCTGCCATTCATCGGCTTCGCCGTTTTCCGCGACGGTTGGTTTGCTGACGACCTTGTACGAGTATTCGCCGCCGCTTTCGTCGATGAGGATGCGCACTTCACGGATCTCATCGTCGCGTAGCGCCAGCGGCGCCAGGAAGAACGCGTCGCGAATCTCGAGCGTGCCTTCACCGGCACGCTTCTCAACCGCGGCGCGCGCCATTTCGAGATACGCGGTGCCGGGCATCACCGCAGTGCCGACGATGCGATGATCGTCGAGCACCCAGTGCTCAGTGACGCTGAAGTCGGTTCCGTAGATCTCCTCGCCGCCTCCATTAGCGATCGCGCGATGCAACAGCGGATGTCCGTTCTGCTGATGACCATTACCGTTGCTGTGGACTGGCTGGCGTACAGGCTGGCGCGCAGGAAGCTTCTTCGTCGCTGCCTGCTCGGCGGATTTAACGAGCATGCCGACCGATTGCCACGCGTCCCAATTGAGCGAAACCACCGCGCCGCCGTTCGTGGCGCGCCTGTAGTGTGCAAACGCATCGAGGTAAGCGTTGGCGGCACAGTAATCGACATTGCCAAAGCCGCCGAGAATCGCGGCGCGTGACGAACACATGATGAAGAAATCAAGCGGCGTGTCGTTCAGCACGCGATCGAGCACGCGCGGGCCTGCCACCTTCGGTCCGAGCACACTCGCGGCCATCGCGGGCGTCTTGAGTTGAATCATTCCGCCACCCGGCACGCCGGCCGCATGAACGACGCCATTGATCTCACCGAACCTCTTGCGTGCCTGTTGGGCCACGCCGATCATCTGTTCTTCATTCGTAACGTCCGCCGCTACGAGAAGCACCTCACCACCCGCGTCCTCAATCGCCCTGATCTTCTCGTCGTCCGCCGGCAACGGTGTGCGCCCAACGAGAACTAGTCTCGCCTTGACGTTCTGTGCGAGGTACTCTGCAAACTCGAGCCCCATACCGCCCATGCCGCCGGTAATCAGGTAAACGCCGCGATCTTTCAACTTCACCGGCGTCTCGTCCGTAGCCTCGAACCGGATCTGTTCGAAGTCCTGCACCCAGCGATGCCGGCCACGGTAAGCAAGCACGCGATCCGAACTCTGGCTCGCTATCTCCGCAAACAAATCCTCGACTAATCGTTGCCGTTGTGCAGTCCCCGTCTCGGGCAGGACCACATCAATACTGCGGCAAAGAATGTTCTGATACTCCTGCGAGATCACGCGGCACGGACCAAGCAACGTCGCCTTCTCCGGACACAGTTCTTCTTCGCCGGTCACCTCTTGCAGATTGTTTGAAACGACGCAGATGTTCAGTTTCTCTTCCAGATGCGCATCAGTAGGCGTCAACGTGAGCAGTTGATCGCCAAGCGCCTGTGCCAAAAACAACAGACTATAAAACCCGCGCGTTTGCGAACCTTCAACATCAAGCTGCTCATCCGAGGCCGTGACGTTCCAGAGGTGCACGATCGTTTGCGGCGAATCGCTGATTGCGCCGATCTCTTTAAACAACGCATCGTAGTCAGGGCGTTCCCCGGGGTTAACGACGTAGCGCTGCTCATCAATCCGCTTAAATCCCTCCCCGCTATGTACCGCAATCACCTCGTGGCCTAACTGCTTAAGTCTTTCCTCCAGTTGCTCGCCAATACCGCACTCGTCGGCAAAGATCAGCCACCTTCGTTTCTCATCGTGTTTCCCCGCGGGCCGCTCCGATCTCCGCCACGACGGGGCATAAAACCAATTGTCAATCTCCGGATCCTTCCGCAATGGGTTCCGGGCTGAATGGATCGCCTGTGGCTCAACCCAATAACGCTGCCGTTCAAACGGGTACGTCGGCAACGAAATCCTTCGCCTTCGCTCACCACCTGAAAGCGTTTCCCAATCGACATTCACGTTCGCCAGCCACATGCGGCCAAGCGTAGTCAACATCGACGCCTCATCCGGTTCCTGCTCGTCCGCGCGCCGCAACGAATTAAGGACGACTTGCGCAGCGCCGCGTTGCGGATGATGCCGCGAAAGCACTGTCAACGTGTTTCCTGGTCCAACTTCCAGCAACAGCCGTTCGGGATTGCTGAAGATTTCGCTGATGCCGTTGTTGAAAAGCACTGTCTGGCGAATGTGCCGCGCGTAGTAAACGGGATCGATCGCCTCTTCAGCCTTGATCCAATCTCCGGTCACGTTCGACAGGTACTGCATCGCCGGCGCATTCAACTTCGCCTTGGAAACCTCTTCGATAAACGGCTGCAGGATCGACTCCATCATCGGCGAATGAAACGCGTGCGAAGTATGCAGCCGCCGCAACATCAATCCCTGCGGCTTCAGCTCTGCTTCCAGTTCATCGATCGCTTCGTGCGTTCCCGAGACCGTGCACAATCCGGGCGAGTTGACCGCGGCAATTGCGAGATCAGGACGCGATTCGATTAGCACGCGTAGCTTCTGCTCCGGCAGCGACACCACCAGCATCGATCCCGAAGGCAAACCCTGAATCAGCTTTCCGCGCACGGCCACGATTCGCAATGCATCCTCGAGCGAGAAAACCCCAGCCAAACAGGCTGCGACGTACTCGCCGATGCTGTGACCGATCATCGCTTCGGGCGTGACACCCCACGCCATCCACTGCTTCGCCAACGCGTACTCAGTCACAAAAAGCGCGGGCTGGGTCACAAACGTCTGGTTGAGTTTCTCTTTCGCTTCTTCGAGCGCTTCGTCACTCGGATAAAGCACGTCGCGGAGGTCGAAACCGAGATGCGGTTTGAGAATCTCCGAGCATTTGTCGATCTGCTCACGGAAGATCGGTTCCGCCTGGTACAACTCCAAACCCATCGAGACGTACTGCGCGCCCTGGCCCGGAAACAGGAAGACCACCGGACGATTCTTCGGTTCCTGAAGACTAGTGAAGACACGCCGCGCGTCGAGCGTGTCGAGCGCGCGCACCGCATCTTCCAGATCGCGGCAAACAATCACGCGCCGGTGGTTCAATTTCTTTCGTCCCACTTGCAGTGTGTGGGCCACGTCAGCAAGATTGAGCTGCGGGTTATCTTTCAGATACGCGTGCAGATTGATTGTCGCTGTATCGAGCGCACTGCTCGTGCGCGCTGCGAGCGGCAACAGGTGCCAGTTGCGTTGCGATTCCGAAGCAACCGGCTCGGGCGCTTCTTCGATCACCACGTGCGCATTGGTGCCGCCGATGCCGAAAGAGCTCACACCCGCACGTCGCGGATCGCCGTTCTTCGTTTTCCACTCAGACAATTCCGCATTGACGTAAAACGGACTATTCGCGAAATCGATCCGCGGATTCTCGGTTTCAAAATTCAGACTCGGCGGAATCTCCCGGTGCTTGAGCGCGAGCACTGTTTTGATCAAACCGGCCACACCAGCCGCGGCGTCGAGATGTCCGATGTTGGTCTTTACCGCACCAATCGCGCAGAACCGCTTCGCCTCAGTGCCGTTGCGAAACGCGCGCGTGAGTGCCTCGACCTCAACCGGATCTCCGAGCGCTGTTCCCGTTCCGTGCGTTTCAACGTAAGTAATCGTTTCCGGATTCACACCGCTCACAGCATGCGCTTCAGCGATGACTTCCGCCTGTCCGGTTACACTCGGCGCTGTGTAGCCAACCTTCAGCGAGCCGTCGTTGTTAACCGCCGATCCTCTGATCACTGCGTGGATCGTGTCGCCGTCGTTGAGCGCGTCGCTCAATCGCTTCAGCGCGACCACTGCGACGCCGTCGCCCTGCACAGTTCCCTGTGCTCGCTCGTCAAACGCACGGCAGTGACCATCAGGTGAATAGATCCCGCCGTCGAGATACGTGTATCCATTCTTGAGCGGCACGGTGATCGTGACGCCACCCGCCAGCGCCATGTCGCACTCAAAATTGAGCAGACTCTGACACGCCGTGTGCACCGCAACGAGCGACGTCGAACACGCGGTCTGAATCGTCAAGCTCGGCCCTTTGAGATTCAACTCGTAGGCGACGTGCGTCGTGAGGTGATCGCCGCGGTTCTGCACCGATGCCTGCAACAAGCCGACCGAATCGAGCAAGTCACGGTTCGACATCAGGTTCAACAGCAAGTAGCTGTTCATGCCCTCGCCGCCGTAAAGACCGATCGCGCCTTTGTAGGTTTCGGGGTCGTAACCCGCGTCTTCGAGAGCCGTCCACACCGTCTCCATGAACAAGCGATGCTGCGGGTCCATGATCTCCGCTTCGCGCGGCGTGAAACCAAAGAACGCTGCGTCGAACATGTCGCCGTTTTCGATCGCGCCTTTTGCTTTGACGAAGTTTGGCGAGCTCAGCCGCGACGCTTCCACACCGGCCTTCTGCAACTCTTCGTCGCTGAAGAACGTGATCGCTTCAACGCCGTCGCGCAGGTTGCGCCAGTATTCGGCGACGTTGTTCGCGCCGGGAAAGCGTCCGGCCATTCCGATGATGGCGATGCTCTCGATTTGATTCGTGTTGTTTGAACTCATCAGCCCGTCCTTGATTGGTTCGTTTATTGGCGCATGCTGACTGCTTGTCTGCGGCGCGCAGCTCGGTCCATGACTTTCTCGAAAGTTGGTTTGTGACCGTTCGTCTCGCTGAAATATTCGGCGAGTCCGCTGATTGTTGGTTTGGCAAACATCTCCACGATGGCGATTTTCTTGTCGAAGAGTTCGCTGAGCTTGTTGTGCACCTGGACCATCAGCAGCGAGTGCCCGCCGGCGTCGAAGAAGTTGTCGTTGACGCTGATTCGTTCGACGCCGAGTGCTTCCTGCCAAACGCGCGTGATGGTGGCTTCGATCTCGTTACGCGGCGCGACGTAGTTTTCGTCGCGAGATCTGTGTGCGGTCTCTGGAGCGGGAAGGGCGTTTAGATCGACTTTGCCGTTGCGCGTCAACGGCAGCTCGTCGAGCGCGACCAGGAACGACGGCACCATGTAATCGGGCAACTGTTCGCTGAGCTTTTGCCGCAGGTCGGTGGTGTCGAGTTTTTTGTTTTCGGCGGTTACGACGTATGCGGCCAGTCGCACGTCTGTGTTTGTTGCTTCGCGCGCGACGACAACTGCCTGTTTGATTTGGTCGTGACGGAGCAGGACAGATTCGATTTCGCCAAGCTCGATACGATGGCCGCGCACTTTGACCTGCGCGTCGTTGCGGCCGGTGAAGATGATCGAACCGTCTGATGCGTAGCGAGCCAGATCGCCGGTGCGATACATGCGCGTGCCTGCTTCGCCGCTCAGATCGTCGGGAATGAAGCGCTCGGCGGTTCGTTCAGGCGAGTTTAGATAACCACGAGCGAGTCCGGCGCCGCTGATGAAAAGTTCGCCACTGAGATGGACGCCTGTGGGTTTCAGGTTCTGGTCGAGAATGTAGGTTTTCGCGTTTGGTATCGGGCGGCCGATCGTGGGTTGAGCTTGCGTATTATCGACTGCTGTCCACGTGGCGTCGACGGTACATTCCGTTGGACCGTAAACGTTGAAGAAACCTGTCTGTTGCGCTGCGGTAAGCTGGGTCCAGGTGGATTCGTCGATTGCTTCGCCGCCGATCAGCATGAGTTTTGGAGCGCTTCGACTGTCCTTATTAAGACCTGCGACGAGGAGAAGTTTTAGTTGCGAGGGCGTGCAATCGAGGACGTCGAGTTCGTGCTGGTCGATGTAATTCAGCGCGCCCATCGCGTCGAGCCGCAGTTCTTCCGGCAGAATGTGGAGTGTGTGGCCGTGAAGTAGTTGCACCAGTTGTTTGACGGAAGCGTCGAAAGCTAGCGGAGCACTGAGACCGACCTTGAGTGGACGTGGACGATCGTGATGTTCGAGGCCGGCGTAGATCTGTTCGTGCAATGCTGCGGCAAGATTGGCCACAGATTGGTGTTGGATCATTACGCCTTTCGGCTGTCCCGTTGAACCGGACGTGTAGATGATGTACGCGAGATTGTCTGCGCTGGTGCTCGTTTCGGGGTTATCGGTGCGGCTCTCGGTCTGCACTTTTGTTAACACTTCTTGCGTCAACAGGAGCGATGCGCCGGCGTCCTGTAACACCTGATCGATGCGTTGCTGCGGATTGCGTGGATCGAGTGGGATGTAGGCGCCACCGGCTTTCAGGATTCCGAGTACGGCGATCAGCATTTCGAGTGAGGGTTCGATGCGGATGCCGACTGCGGTTTCAGTACCTACACCTTCGGCCTTTAAATATGCAGCTAGTTGATTGGCGCGGCGGTTCAGTTCGGCGAAGGTGAGCTGTTGGTTTTGGAAAACAGCCGCTAGTGTGTCCGGTGTGCGTTCGGCTTGTTGTTCGAAGAGTTGGTGAATGCAATTGTCGAGCTTGTAGTCGCGTTTTGTGTTGTTCCACTCGACCACGATATGTTGCCGTTGCGCCGCGCTGACGATTTCCAGTTCCGCGATCGTGCTTTCAGGGTTCGTAAGCGCTGATTCGAGCAGCGTTTGAAACTGCTCGGCGATGAGTTTGACGTGCGCTTCATCAAACGTGGCGCTGTTGTAACCAAATCCTGCTTCGATACCTTCAGCGTTCAGGGTCGCCGTCAGCTTTAGATCGAACGCCTCGAGAGCGCTGGTTTGGCGGTAAACGGACACACGCAAAGCGTCTGTCTGCTGCGCAGCGGCTATCTCGACGTACTCATAACCAAACGGGAAACACTTGAGCCCGCCGTTGACCGAATCATCGAGATTGAAGTAGTCCTGCCACTCCTCTGATTCGTGTTGAAAGCGATCGATTGCTGAAACGACTTCGCTGAATCGCAGGTCGCCGGTGAACTGGCCACAGATGGGTAATACGCGTGCGAATAGCCCGAAGCCGTCTTGTAACAGCTCGTATGACCGGCCTTCGGTGACGCTTCCGATCACAATGGATTGTTGCGTCAATCGCCAGAGCAACGTTTGCCACGTGGCGAGGAGAACCGTCGCACTAGTTGTTTCATATGTCGTCGCGAGTGAGGTGATGCGTGCGGTGTATTCCGGGGTGAGATGAAGTCTTAACGATTCAAGCTCGTGCGGTATTTGCGTAGGTGCGCGGTGGCGAGCGCGGTGGCCGGGCAGCGTCGTCGACGCATTCGAGAGATCTTGTCGAGACCAGTACTCGCGTCCTTTCTCAGCGTCCTCTTCTTCCGAGAGTGAGTTTTGCCATTCGGAAAACTGTATGTACTGGAGCGGCTCTTCACTCTCCGCCGCACCACCGATTAACTCCGACGCAAAATTCGCCAACGTACGTCGATCCGCACACAGTGTTGGCGTCGTGATCGACAACAGATGACGCTCGGGCGCTTGTGCAAACAACGTCGCGTGTACCAGCGGCCGGTGCTCGTAGGCAAACGACCGGCGGCTTTCACACTCGATCAATTCGTCAACCGGCGTGTTTGTTTCAGCGAGATCGATCACTTGCCACGACAGAGAAACATGATCAGCCACAACCTGGACCGGCATCACCATACCCGGCAAACGCCGAAACACCGTTCTCAACGCCTCATGCCGCGCACAAACCCTCGCGATCGCTTCGCGCAGTTCCTCTGGTCGCACCTCGCCTTCCAACGACAACACGAGCTGCGAACTAAACGCAGAAGTGCCGCTCGCTATGTCCTGTTGCAGCTTCCAGAGTCGCCGTTGCTGCGGCGAAAGCCGAAAGCCTTCAACTACAGTTGTTGTTTGCATGATGCGGAACTCTCTGTGTCTCGGTGGTTAATTGCCTACCACAGAGACACAGAGGCACAGAGTTATGAAGGTTCTACCGTTTTGAAATGTGAGTACGGTTCGGCCATGGCCACGGCGATTTTGCGTGGGGCGACGAAGGGCTCGCGGCCGTGGGCGCAGAGCATGTTGTCGAGCATGAGGATGTCGCCGGTCTGCCAATCGAAGGCCACCTGCTCCTGGCGGTACGCTTCGTAGATCTGCTCGATCACCGCGGGTTCGATCGTCGAACCATCGCCGTAGAACGTGTTGAAAGGAAGATCGAAATCGTCGAAGCACATGCGCAGCGACTCACGCGTCGATTCTTCGAGACTGTGAACGTTGAAGAACACCGCGTGGTTGAACCAAACCGTTTCGCCGGTACGCGGATGCTGTCTCACTGCCGGTCGAATCTGTTTTGTGCGCAGCCGGTTCTCATCTTTCCACTCAAACTCGATCCCCTCACGCCGGCAATGCTCTTCCACCACTCGCTTGTCGTCAGTCTGAAACGCCTCCTGCCACGACACCCCGAGCATGTCGCCGTAGTTGCGCACGTACATCACCTGTTTCTCAACAAACTTCTGCACCACCTGCCTCGGCAGACGCTGGTAGATTCGCCTGCTGTCGGCGATCGGCGTGCGCCCACCCTGTTGCGCCGGATGCACACAGAAGAACCAGATCTTCATGGGCCAGTTAAGCGTGTACGACTGTTCGTTGTGGAGCAGTATGTGCTGGTCGGCGGGATGATCGGTCGAAGTGTAAATGTTGCCGCTCAACACGTGGCGTGGTGACGATCGTTCGCCGTAGGACATCAACGACGAAGCGATCGTCGTGGTGAACTGCTCGAAGATGTTGATCGAGTGGTCATTGAAGCCGCGGAATAACAGCGCGCCGTGCTGTTGCAAACGGCTGTCGAGCAGCTCGCGGCTCTGCGTGGTCCAGTTGATCAGATCGACCCCTTCAACTTCCGGCTGAAACATAACCGGCCAGGGCATCCCATCGCTCAGCCCCGATTCTCGAACGATCTCAGGCTCAGACAGCTTCACCGCTTTCGGCTTCACGCTGAGCAGTTTCTTCAGCTTCGATTCGCGTCGTTCTTCTTTGTGCTCCACGTTTTGTTTCTGCTCTTTGTCAGTCAACATCTGAAGCGCACTCACTCTCGCATCGGCATCGCTAACGATCGAACGCAAAAGCGTTTCGTAATGACTGGTCAATCGGTCGATTGTTGAACCGTCGAAGAGGTCCGTGCTGTAACGCACCGAAACGCGAATCTCGCCGTTGGGCGTTTGATTCAGCGCCAGCGTGATGTCGAAAGCAGTGGTCGCTTCGGCCATCTCGATCGGCTCGATGGCGAGATTGCCGATCTCGAGCGCCGGCATCGGATTGTTTTGGAAGATGAACATCACCTGGAACAGCGGATTCCGGCTGAGGTCGCGTTCCGGCTGAAGCTCCTCGACCAGCTTCTCAAACGGCATGTCCTGATGTGCGTACGCGCCGAGTGTCACTTCGCGAATCTGGCTCAACAACTCACGGAAAGTCGGATTACCGGAGAGACTGGTACGCAGCACGAGCTGATTAGCAAAGAAACCGATGAGCGGTTCGATCTCGCTGCGATTGCGGTTCGCGATGTCGGTTCCGACAACGACGTCGTCCTGATTGCTGTAACGATTCAACAGCACCTTGAAACCCGCGAGCATGAGCATGTAGAGCGTCACGCCTTCGCGGCGGCTGAACGAACCGAGCGATTCCGCGAGATCGGCAGGCAAAGTAAAGAACCGACGCGCGCCGCGAAAACTCTGAACCGGCGGACGTGGCCGATCCGTTGGCAGTTCGAGATTCGCGATCTGTCCGAGTTGCTTCTTCCAGTAAGTGATCTGGTTTTCGAGAACTTCACCCGTGAGCCATTCGCGTTGCCAGTGCGCGAAGTCTGCGTACTGCACCGCCAGCTCGGAAAGCGGCGATTCTTCATCGGCCGCGAACGCCTGGTAAAGCGAAGCGAGTTCCTGCGTGATCACGCCGAGCGACCAGCCGTCCGAGATGATGTGATGCATCGTCAGCAGCAGCGCGTGCTCGTTTTCCGTTAGCTTTAACAGACGGAATCGGACCAACGGCAACTGCTCGAGGTCGAACGAATGGTGTCCTTCTTCGGCAAAGACGCTTTGCGGCGCTGAGTTTGAAAGGTCTGTTAGCGGTAAAGCGATCGAGTATTCAGGCGCGATGATCTGTACCGGCGCTCCGTCCTGTAAAGCGAAAGACGTACGCAGCACCTCGTGCCGTCTGATGATCTCGTTCAAGGCTTTTTCCAGCGCGCGATGATCTAACTGACCAAGCAAACGCACCGCTACCTGAATGTTGTAGACCGTGTTGCCTGACGAGAACTTATCGATAAACCAGAGCCGTTGCTGCGCAAACGAAAGCGGCAGCTTCCCTGCTCGATCCACGCGCTCGATCGCTGTCAACGTTCCACCCGCTTCAGCCTGCAACGCCGCATCAACACTCTGCGCCAGCTCCGCGATTGTCGGATTCTCAAACAACGCACGCAGCGGCAACTCAACCTTGAACGTCTCACGCACGCGCGAAACAACCTGCGTCGCCAGCAACGAATGTCCGCCAAGATCGAAGAAATTGTCGTGCAAACCGGCGCTGGGCAAACGCAGGATCTGCGCCCAAATGTTCGTCAACAACTCTTCCGTCGGCGTGCGCGGCGTTGTTTCATCGTCCTGGATTTCCGCCGGCACAGGCACCGGCAACGCGCGCCGATCGATCTTGCCGTTGTCAGTCAGCGGCAACTCGTCCAGCAGAACGACAAACGACGGGACCATGTAATCGGGCAATTGTTCGCGCAACGTCGATCGTAAATCATTGCTCGTCACGACGGTCGCGCTATCGAGAGGAACGACATACGCAACGAGGCACTGATCGCCCGGGAGTTGTTCCCAGCAGTTCACAACTGCTTCACGCACGCCCGCAGTCTCACGCAACGCCGTTTCGATCTCACCCAACTCGATACGATGCCCGCGGATCTTCACCTGACTGCCGCTGCGACCCAGAAACTCGATCTCGCCATTCGGCAGGTAACGCGCCAGATCGCCTGTGCAATACAAACGCGCCCCGGCCTTGCCGCTCAACGCATCAGGCACAAATAGTTCAGCGGAGAGCGCGGGTCGATTCAAATAGCCTCGCGCCAGGCTATCGCCACCGACTCGCAGCTCTCCGATGACGCCGACCGGCACGGGTTCGCCGCGCTGGTCCACGATGTAAATACCGACATTGGCGATCGGTCTGCCCAGTGTGGGCGCCGTGCCCGGTGCTCCACCTTCACGACTGACCAGGCCCGACGTGCTCACGACCGCGTTTTCGGTTGGTCCATAGTTGTTTACGACTGCGAACGGCAACGACGACGTGGGCCAGGTGTGCAACCTGTCGCCGCCAGTCAACAACGTTCGCAGTTTTGTTTCGGAGGACCACTCCAGTGCCAGCATCGGTTCCGCAACGGGAGTAGGCACGAAACTGACGGTAACTGCGCGCTGGGTGATCCAATCGCGCAACCCTTCCGGTGACGAGCGCAGATCGTCGGGTGGTAAGTCGAGTGACGCACCGCGGCTCATGTAGGGCCACAGTTCCCACACCGACGCGTCGAAGCTCACCCCCGCGAGCAGGGTTGCGCGATCGGAAGCTGTAATACTGAAAGCCGAGTTGTGCCAGGCGACGAGGTTGAGCAGTGCTCCGTGTGAGACTGCGACACCTTTTGGCCGGCCAGTAGAGCCTGAGGTGTAGATCACGTACGCGAGATTGTCGAGATCGGCGTTTGCCGGTGGCTCTTCCTGGTCCACGGGCAACTCGCTCGACACCAATTCGTTTATTGACTCTCGTGTGAGCAGGATAGACGCGCCTGAATCCTCGAACATGAAGTTCAGCCGCTCACGCGGGTAGTGCGGATCGAGTGGCAGATAAGCCGCGCCGGCCTTGAGCACGCCCAGCACGCCGATGAACATCTCCAATGAACGGTCAGTGCTGATCGCGACGACGCTCTCGGGCCTGACGCCGAGCCGGCGGAGTTGTTGCGCCAACGCATTCGCCTTGGCGTTTAGCTCACCGTAAGTCAACGTCTGGTCATCACAGAAAACTGCGACTGCGTTCGGCGTTGTTTGAGCGTGCTGCTCAAACTGCTGGTGAACACAGAGCGAAGTTTCCGGCGGTGTTGCCGTGTCGTTCCATTCAACCAGCAACTGCTCGCGCTCGGCGTCAGTCAACAGTTGCAGATCGCCGAGCTTTATCTCTTCGCTGCTGACGACGTTCCCGAGCAATTGCTCGTAGTGACTGAGCAGCCGCGTCATTGTCGCTGCGTCGAAAAGATCCGTGTTGTACTCCAACGTGCCGACGAGACCATCGGCCTTTTCTTCGAACGACAACGAGAAATCAAACTTTGCGGTCTTAACGGTTGCTTCTACCGAATTCACCGTTAACCCGCTCAGATCAAGCACAGGCATCGGCACGTTCTGCAGGGCAAACATCACCTGGAAGATCGGCGTATGGCTGAGACTTCGTTCGGGTTGTAACTCTTCGACCAGTTTTTCAAACGGCAAATCCTGTCGCGCCTGGCCTTCGAGCACCGCAGCGCGTACCTGGGCCAGCAATTCGCCAAAACTCATGTCCGCTGACAACTGCGTGGCGATAGCCTGTGTGTTGACGAAGAAACCGATCAGACTCTCAATGTCCGCGCGATTGCGGCCCGCGACCGGAGTGCCAACCACGATGTCTGGCTGACCCGAGTAACGAAACAGCAGCGTCTTGAAAACTGCCAGCAGCGTCATGAACAACGTCGCGCCCTGCCGGCGGCTCAGAAACTTGAGCGATTCAGCTAAAGCTCCAGACAGGACGAGCGTCTGACTCTCGCCCTGAAACTTCTGTACCGCCGGACGCGGACGATCGGTCGGGAAGTTGAGCAATGCGGGTGCGCCCGCCAGATGCTGTTTCCAGTAAGCCATCTGCGTCGCAAGCACGTCGCCCTGGAACCAGCGCTGTTGCCAGCGCGCGAAATCGGCATACTGAACTGGCAGCGTGGAAAGTAGCGGTTCTTGTTCGTCTGCAAATGAAGCGTAGAGCGCGTTGAGCTCGCGAATGAAGATGCCGACGGACCACGCGTCGCTGACGATGTGATGCATTGTCACGAGAAGCGCGTGCTCTTCGTCGCTCAATTGCAAAAGCGTTGTGCGCAGCAATCCGCCGGTCGCGAGATCGAATGACGTTTGCGCATCTTCAGCCGCACGCCTCGCGACTTCCTGTTCGCGCTCATCAGATTCACGAAGATCGATTACCGGCATGCTCCACGACAGCGCCGGCGTGACGATCTGCACCGGTTGCCCATCGATTACATCAAAACGCGTGCGCAGAACTTCGTGCCGATTGACGATCTCGCCAAAACTCTGTTCCAGCGCCCGCACGTTCAACTCGCCATTCATTCGCACCGCTGCCGAGATGTTGTAAAACGGATTGCCCGGCTCCATCTGGTCTAAAAACCAGAGACGCTGTTGCGCGAACGAAAGCGGCAGAGGCTCGTCGTGTGGTGTGGTTTCAATCGGCGTGTAAACGACTGCGGGCGCGTCTCGCAATGCCTGTTCGATGTGTTCGGCCAGACGCGCGACCGTCGGCAACTCGAATACTTTACTAACCGGCACTTCGATGTTGAGTTCGTTCCGCACTTGCGAGATCAATCGCGTCGCCATGAGCGAGTGGCCGCCAAGCTCGAAGAAGTTGTCGTGAATGCCGAGCTCTTTAAGGCCGAGCACGTTGGCCCAGATGCCCAGCAGAACTTCTTCGATTTGCGTGCGCGGAGCGGTAAGCGATTCTTCCGCGACGCTGAAGTCAGGCGCGGGCAACGCTTTGCGATCGACTTTGCCGTTTGGCGTCAGTGGCAGCGCGTCCATCATCACGAATGCAGCGGGCGTCATGAACTCCGGCAGCCGCTCTCTCAACCATGCACGGAGTTCACTCACCCGCGCGGGCGCTTCCGCGACCACATACGCAACAAGCCGTTTCTCTTCGCCTTCCTGATCTCTCGCGACGACAATCGCTTCCTGTATCTGTTCGTGTCGGCGCAGAACGCTCTCGATCTCGCCTAACTCGATGCGATAACCGCGCAACTTCACCTGATGATCCGCGCGCCCGAGAAATTCCAGATTCCCGCTCGCGAGATAGCGCGCTTTGTCGCCGGTGCGATAAAGACGTGCGCCTGATTCACCGCTGAGACTGTCGGGAATAAATTTCTCCGCCGTCATCTCCGGGCGTTGCCAGTAGCCACGCGTCAGTCCGGCGCCATTGATGTAGAGATCTCCGATTACGCCAACCGGCACCGGCTGCAACTGTTCGTCGAGCACGTGAACACGCGTGTTCGCTACGGGGCGGCCGATCGTGACGTGTTCGCCCTCTCTGCACAGCGTGTAGGTCGAGTAAGTCGTGTACTCGCTTGGTCCATACAGGTTGTAAACGCGTTCCGCCTTAGTGTTGGCGTAGATCTCGGCCACCAGTTCATCAGTCAGTGGCTCGCCGGCCAGATTCACGACACGAACCGAGTCGGGCACCGCGCGCATTCGCAACAACTCGGTCATCGCCGATGGAACAGTGTTGATGAGCGTCACCTCGCCTGCGGCGGGCAGCTCCGCTAAGTGCAGGGCGTTGTCAGCAAGGACGAGCTGCCCGCCGCGACTCAGTGTGACGAACATTTCAAAAATCGAAAGGTCGAAGCAGATCGACGTCGAGAACAAGACGCTCCGAAGATCTTCCTGACTGAAGGCGTCGTGGGCCCAATGGATAAATGCCGTCGCACTCGCGTGCTCGATCGCGACACCTTTCGGACGGCCCGTGGAACCGGAGGTATAGATCAGGTAAGCGACCTGGTTGTCGGCCACGGACAAACACGGATTTGTTGACGGTTGATCTGCGATTCGCGGATCCGTGAGCTCCTGCGCGGTCAAAAGGACTTTCGAACCGGCGTCCTGCATCATGAATTCAACGCGGTCTTGCGGATAGGCCGGATCGAGTGGGACGTAACTGCCGCCGGCTTTGAGAACCGCCAACAACGAAGTCAGCAGATCGAGCGAGCGGTTCATCAGGATCCCGACGCGGTCTTCAGTCGAAACTCCAAGCGATCGTAGGTGATGGGCCAGCCGGTTGGCTCGTTCGTTCAGTTCGCGGTAAGTGAGGCGCTCGGATCCAGAGACAACAGCGACGGCGCCCGGTGTTCGTTCCACTTGGGCTTCGAATAGCCCGTGCATTGAATCACCGCGCGGATATTCACGCTGCGTGTTGTTCCAGGTAGCGAGAATTTGTCGTACTTCCTGACTGAGGATTGGGAGCCGCGACACGGCCGTGTGCGGATCGTTGACGATGCTTTCGAGCAGTTGCTCAAACTGCTGCGACATTCGTTCGATCGTCGTCTCGTCGAAGAGATCTGTGTTGTATTCGAGACTAGCGCCAAGGCGCTCTTCAGTCTCGGCCATCAAGAGCGTCAGGTCGAAACGCGCACTGCGTTGCGGTAATGCGAGCGACTCCAGAACAACGTCGCCCAACGGAATCTGCGCGCCCGGATCACCAACGGCAAAAGCCGCAACACTCTGATCGTTGCGCAAGTGTGACTTCTGCAAGGCGAACATCACCTGAAACACAGGCGATCGACTCGCATCACGTTCCGGCTGCACGTCCTGGACTTGCAACGCAAACGGATACTCCTGATGTTCGAATGCTGCGAGCACTGTCCGCCGCACATCCCGCAGGAATTCAGCGAACGGCTGCTCCGGCGAAAGTTGCGCGCGCAGCGCAACCGGATTGACGAGATAACCGACGAGCCCCGCCAGCCAACCACGATTACGGCCCGAAGTCGGCGAACCGACAAGGATCTCCTGCTGTCCGGTGTAGCGATAAAGCAGAACTTGAAACGCCGCCAACAACGTCGTGTACAGCGTCGCGTTCTGATCCTTGCTCAACGCCTTGATCCGCCGTGTCAGTTCAGGATTGAGCCGGAACGAGTGCGCGGCGCCGCGATACGTTTGCACTGGTGGACGTGGCCGATCGGCCGGCAGCGCGAGCGCGGGCAGTGGACCAGCTAGCTGTTCCAGCCAATAGCGCCGGTGGCTCTGGCCGGCCTCGTTTTGCAACAGATCGTTTTGCCAATGCACGTAATCGACGTATTGGCGCGAGAGTGGCGGTAAATCGACTGGTCTCCCGGATCGCTGTACGTGGTAAAGAACGCCGAGTTCGTGCATCAGGACAGTCAGCGACCAGAGGTCGACGATGATGTGGTGGGAAGTCAGTAGCAGGACGTTTTCGCCGTCAGCGCGTCTGAAGAGGTGGACTTTCAGCAGCGGGCCGTGCTCCAGATCGAACGGACGTTGCGCTTCCGCGACTAATCGTTCATCCAATCCCTGTTGGCCCCATTGCGACGCATCATGCTCTTCAAAATAAACCGCGGCCTTTTCGAGGACACGCTGCACGGGCTCGCCGTTGTCGTCTGCAAACGTGGTGCGCAAAGACGCATGACGATCAACCAGCGCCTGGAACGCACTGCGCAATCCATTCACATCCAAACTGCCGCGAACACGCGCTGCAAACGCAAGGTTGTAACTCGGATCCTCAGGCGCAAGCTGCTGCAAAAACCATAGCGATTGTTGACTACTCGAAAGCGGCTCTCCGGTTGCCGGACGATCCCCATTCCGCGAACTTACCTCAAGCGCGCCAATCCCCTTCCCTAAACGGATCCGCTCGCACAGCTCAACAATACTGATGCTCTCAAACAACGTCGCCAGCGGAATCGCAACACCAAACTTCTCTTCAATACTGTGCGAAAGCTCGACCACCATCAGCGAGTCGAGCCCGTAGCGCGTGACGGCCACGTTGATATCGATCTCCGCGACATCAACCCGCAACAGCCCCGCAACCGTTGTTTGCAGCCAGACTTCAGGCGCATCGGCGTTGCCGTTAGAACCAATTTGCGCTGCGGCTTCCTGATCGGTTTTCGCTGAATCACGCCACTCAAATTCAACCTCGAGCTTCCCTGCCACAAACGCGCGGCGACACGCATTTCGCTGAATCTTTCCGCTCGACGTCTTCGCAATCGTCCCCTGCCGGATCAAGGCCACCGCGGCAACCTGCACCTCGTGCTCTTCAGCCACTCGCTGCCGGATCGCGTCGACGATCTCCTTATCGTCAACGTTGCGATTGCGCTGAACCTCCTGCACGATCACCAAACGCTCTTCGCCTTCAATTTCCAACGAAAACGCCGCGCTGCATCCCGGCCGCAACGCCGTATGGCTGAACTCAGCAGTTTGCTCGATGTCCTGCGGATAGTGATTCAGTCCGCGAATGATGATCAGGTCTTTCAACCGGCCGGTAACGTAAAGCTCGCCATCATGCAAGAAGCCCAGGTCGCCGGTGCGAAGGAACGTTATCTCTTCGCACGTTTCTTCACCGTTCGTCGCGAGCTTCGCGCGAAATGTATGGGCCGTCGCCTCCGGTTGATTCCAATAGCCACCGGCAACACTTGGTCCAGCGAGCCAGATCTCACCGACCTCACCTGTCGAACATTCCACCAAAGTATCCGGATTGACCACGGTCAGACGCTGATTGCCAAACGAAACGCCGCAGCTAACTAATGTCTTTGCTTGCGACTTCGCTTCTGAGCCATTTCCCGCCGCACTCAACACGCGATTCTTGATCAACTCCGTGGCACTAAATGCTTCAACCTTCGGCACTCCGCGAGTCGCTTTACCGGAAACAAACAGCGTCGCTTCAGCCAATCCGTAACACGGATGAAAAGCCTCCGGCTTGAACCCGCACGATGCAAACGCTTTCGCGAATCGTTTCATTGTCGCGGGACGAATCGGCTCCGCACCGTTGAAAGCCACTTTCCAATTACTCAGATCCAGTTGCGCCTTTTGCTCTTCACTCACTTTGCGCACGCAAAGGTCGTAAGCGAAGTTTGGCCCGCCGCTAGTAGTCGCTTTCGCAACCGAGATCGCCTGCAACCAACTGAACGGACTTTGCAAAAACGCCGCCGGCGACATCAGCACACAACGCGCGCCAACGTACAGCGTTTGCAACACGTTACCGATCAATCCCATGTCGTGATACAGCGGCAACCAGCCCACGATGACTGACGATTCCGTCTGGTCAAACGCCTGCTGGATCAACTGCTCGTTGTGCAAGAGATTGCCGTGGCTGACGATCACGCCTTTGGGTTGGCTTGTCGAGCCGGAGGTGTATTGCAGAAACGCCGGCATCTCTCCGGTTAATAATGGCTTGGGCCATTCATCCTGCTCGTTCGCTTGAAGATTGTCAGTGGTCAGCCACTTGAGCGAGTTGAGGTTGGGAACCTGCTTGCAAAGCGGCTCCATGCGTTGCTGGATGAACGAAACACTCAGCGCCAGCGAAGCTTGCGAATCAGCCACGATCGCCTGCACGCGGTGTAACGTGCGATTCAGCCGCGGCGGATATGCGGGCACGGCAATCGCACCTGCGTAAAGACATCCGAAAAACGCGACGACGTATTCGAGATCCGAAGGGTACAGCAACAGCACCGTCTTACCGGCGGCATCCATCGCGGTTAGCTCCTGGCCGATAAGCTGTGCTTTGCGATGAAGTTGCTGCCAGCTCAGACTAATCCGGTCAGAGCCGTTATCCGCCAGAAAGGTGTAGGCCACTCGGTCGGCTTGAAAGCGCGCACGCCATTCGAGCAGATCCACGAGGGTGGAAAACTGCGCACTTACCCCAAGTCCATGATCCGGACTTCCTACTGCTAAGCTACTCATGCAGGAATTTGCACGCGGTGTTGAGGTGGGAGTTTTAGGGAGCTACTGCGGGCTACCGCCCTTTAGGCCAAGTGAGTGGCCCCGGTGATTCTGAAGTTCCGCCCAGTCGGGAGGGGCGTGAGTATCACATGACAACGATTGCCTGTCAACCTACTTTGCACAAAAAGTGTGGCGATGGAGAACAACTCCTCACGCTACACTTGCAAAGCAAGTCGATAGCTAACGCGCAATACAATTCGCTTTTGGGTCCCTGTGCCTCTGTGGTTGTTTTTATTAACGTTATTGAACCACAGGAGACACAGAGACACAGAGAAGAAGTTAGTCAAGCTTCAGCGACCGCAACCGCAGTGAGTTGGCAATCACTGAAACGGAACTGAAGCTCATCGCTGCGGCCGCGATCATCGGACTCAACAGCAGTCCGAAAAACGGAAAGAGCACCCCCGCAGCGATGGGTACACCGATCGTGTTGTAAACGAAGGCGAAGAAGAGGTTCTGTTTGATATTCTTCATCGTGGCGCGGCTCAGATTAATAGCCCGCACGATGCCTCGTAAGTCTCCCTTAACTAATGTCACATCAGCACTTTGCATGGCCACGTCAGTGCCGGTGCCCATCGCGATGCCAACGTCTGCCTGGGCCAGCGCGGGCGCGTCGTTGATACCGTCTCCGGCCATCGCGACTCTGCGTCCTTCGCTCTGAAAACGTTTCACGATCTCGGCCTTCTGATTCGGCAACACTTCAGCCACGACTTCGTCGATGTTGAGTTTTCGCGCCACGGCTTCGGCGGTGGTCCGGCTGTCGCCTGTTAGCATCGTAATCCTAATGTTTTGCTGGTGCAGTTGAGCGATCGCCGCCGGCGTACTCTCTTTGATCGGATCGGCAACACCGAGCAGTCCGGCAGGTTTGCCGTCGACGACTACAAACATCACGGTTTGACCTTCGGCGCGATAGTCTTCGGCTTGTGTCGCAGCCTCGTAAGCATTGATGTTTAGTTCATCGAGCAAAGCACGATTGCCAAGCGCAACCGCTCGCCCGTCAATTATGCCTTTCACCCCTTTTCCAGTTATTGATTCGAACGCGTCAACCGTTGTTAATTGAACGCCACGCTCGTTAGCCCCGGAAACGATCGCCGCGGCTAACGGATGTTCGCTGGCGCGCTCGAGACTAGCTGCGAGTCGAAGCAGTTCCCCTTCACTGAATCCTGACACGGGAGTCACGGTTACGAGTTTTGGTTTGCCTTCCGTCAACGTCCCTGTCTTATCGACGACGAGCGTGTCGATCTCGCGCAGCACTTCGATCGCTTCCGCGTTCTTAAAAAGCACGCCACCGTGCGCGCTTTTGCCCGTGGCCACCATGATCGACATCGGCGTCGCCAACCCAAGCGCGCAGGGACAGGCAATTATCAAAACCGCAACCGCGTTGATGATCGCATACGCCATGCGTGGCTCCGGACCAATCATGGCCCACACGAAAAACGTGACGAGCGCTACGATAATTACCGCAGGCACAAAGTAACCCGAGACAATATCTGCCAGCCGCTGAATCGGCGCGCGGCTCCGTTGCGCTTCCGCAACCATCTGTACGATCTGCGCCAACAGCGTCTCGCTGCCGACACGTTCCGCCTGCATCACGAGCGTGCCGTTGCCGTTGATCGTTCCGCCGATCACGCGCTCACCTTTCTGCTTCTCAACCGGGATCGGTTCGCCCGTCACCATCGACTCGTCAACCGAGCTCGAGCCTTCGAGCACGACACCGTCAACCGGTATCTTCTCGCCCGGACGCACTCGTAAACGGTCGCCTTTCATCACCTGATTGAGCGGCGCGTCTACTTCTGTGCCGTCAGGTCGAATGCGGCGGGCGGTCTTTGGCGCTAGACCAAGCAACGCCCTGATTGCCGTGCCGGTTGAGCTGCGAGCCTTCAATTCGAGCACCTGGCCCAACAGAACAAGAGTCGTAATTACGGACGCGGCCTCGAAGTAGACCGGAACATTGTCAGCATGATCGCGAAATCCATGCGGAAAGATCTGCGGGAAAAGCGTTGCAATCAGGCTGTAGACGTAAGCGACGCCGACGCCCAAACCGATGAGCGTGAACATGTTAAGGCTGCGGTTCACGATCGAATACCAGGCGCGCACGAAGAAGGGCCAGCCGCCCCACAGGACCACCGGCGTCGCGAGCACGAGCGAGACCCATGTCGATATTCGCGCTCCGAGCAATGTTCTCGCGGGATCGCCGGGAATGAGATCGCTCATGCCGATTATGAAAACCGGCAACGACAGAACCACGGACACCCAGAAGCGCCGCTTCATGTCGTTGAGCTCCGTGTTGTCTTCTTCCACCGTGGCGGTGCGCGGCTCGAGCGCCATGCCGCAGATCGGACAAAAACCGGGCGCATCACGAACGACTTCCGGATGCATCGGGCAGGTGTATTCGATCTTTTCGCCTGCCGCCGGCGCCGGCATCTCGTGATGAGTCATCGGCGCTGGTCCACCCGAGAGAAACCGTTCGGGATCTTCACGAAACTTGTGCAGACAGTGCTGACTGCAGAAGTAGTAAGTCTGTCCGTTGTACTCAAAAGATCCGGCGGCAGATAACGGGTTCACGGTCATACCGCATACCGGATCGATCACTGATTGAATTGTTGGTAACGACCTTGCCATCACTATTTTTCGCCAACGTCTGCAACAGCCGTCCGCACGCGCGAAGGATTGCCAAACTCCGTCCACGCAAAATAAACTTTGCCTTCCCGGCGAGCCATGCGCGGAAAGCCGCTGGAACGTGAAATGTCAGTTTGCGCGATAACCGTGGGTGGTCCAAGAGCGCCATTCGCCTGAACGCGCCGTACTTTGATTTGACCGCCGTCAGCGTTGCCGGCCAACCAGCAAACGAGCGCCGAGCCGTCCGACAGCAGTAACGTGTCTACCCGGCCAACGTTCTCCCCATCGTCTACCTGAATCGGCTGGCTGAACGTCGCGCCGGCATCGTTTGAGAATGCGACCTTCACGCGCGAGACATTTCCCGGGCTACTGAACCACGCAACGACCACATTCCTGCCGTTAGCAGCGATTGCTGGTCCATTTACGGGACAGCCATCGATCTGCCAGTTGTCTGCAAACACCGGCTGCGGCGTGGTCCAGCTTCCATTTACCTGGCGCACGAGGTAGATGTCGCGCACTTCGCCGGGTGAGCGATCGCGATACACGGCTATCGGTCCGTCGCTCGTGATCGCGGCTGCGGTCTGGCAACACTCACAAACGCGCTCGTCGAGTTGCGTTTCATCCGACACGGTCCCGTCTCTGCCGATCGTTGCGTAACGCAGTGTCATGCTTTCTGCGGCGGGTGCATGCTCGTCGGAGTCTTTCATGTCCTTCATGTTGCGGCCGTCCAGCCAGATTGTTCCCAACCCGCCATCGGAGAGCGCTATCAGTGTGACAAAACCGTGCTCGGTCTGCGTGTTGTCACGATGTGGTACGAGTGGTTTAGTCCAAGTCCGGCCACGGGTTTCCGAGCGTGCGATGTTTACGTCATACGCGTACGTCGCGGAGCCGCTTTTAACCAGCCAATGCGCGGCTAACGTACCATCTTTGAGGCCGATGACCGACGGGAAGTCGGCCCAGTTAACGAACCAGTTTTCTCCTTCAGAAACGGTCAACGGCTCTCCCCAAACGTCGCGCTCGAGAACGACAGCGCGGAGCGCATAACGCTTCGCGCCAACCTTTTCGACCCAACTAAGAATTACGCGCCCGTCCGGCGTTGCGGTTAGCTCAGGCTCGCGGCTGTCGCCAGTCGCGGGAGATTCCACCGGGCGGATAACCAAAGCCTGTTCGCTCGCGCCCGGTTCAACTCGAGACACCGCAATCTCGTTGCCACGCCGAACGCAGCCGAAGTTGAAGATCGCAACAAGCAGAATTGAACAGACGCGTGTTTTAGTCATTAACAGGCTTTGCCCGAAAAGTGCACTTCTGTATGCGCCTCTCTGTGCCTCTGTGTCTCTGTGGTTGGTTTTTTTCAGCATTATTGAACCACAGAGACCACCGAGAAAACATATCAGTGCGTGTCTCCGTGAGCGCTGTGCATACTGCTCATATCCATTTGCCCCGGACGTATTCTGAAAAACAGTTTCCAACCGACGGGATTGTTTCCGTAGATCTGGTCCAGAATCGCGGGCTTGGAATAGAACGTAATGTCGCTTCCCACACCGAACGAGATTTTGTCCGTTTTCCAAATATCGCGGAGCCCGCCGAAAGTGTACGCACCGATCCGGAATGATGGGTGATGAGCTGAGATCCCGAGCAGCGCGCGATCCTCGTCTCGCAGCAGTTCATCGCGGTCCACCAATTCCAGCCTGGTGTAAAGATAGTTCTTGTCGAGAAAAGCAACCGTCGACTCTGCCGTGTAGCCATTGAGATTGCGAATCTCACCGGGCGCGCTCACGTGGTTGCGTCCCCAGATAAACGCCGCGGCCCAATTGCCGCGCTCAAAAGGACGATTGTATTGCAACGAAGCCGTGGTCCGGCGAATGTCAGCCTCCGGTTCGAGTGCCTCCGGACTGCGCAAAAAGCCGTGGCTAATCTGCATGGCCCAGTTTCTGTTGGGCATGAACCAGAGACGAACCGAACGCGAGTTCCATTTGTGCGCGTCGAAATCATAACGATCCTCGTCCGGCTCACGGCCATTGAAGATCGAGCCTTCAAACTTGAACCAGCGATACGTAAACCCGGTCGTGAAAACTCCGAAGGCGATGTGCGTTGAATCCTGCAAATGATGCGACAGCGTGGCAGACGAATTCTCTGAAGCTGACATCCGGTGCGGGAACGCCACTGGTCCAAGCGCCGGTTCACCCGGATAACCGAAATAGGTGTACCAGGTCGCACGCTCGCCAAGCGCCACGGTGTACTGCGCCGACAGTTCCATGAACAAATCATGCGGATGTTGCCGATCGATTACGGGATCGCCCTTGTAAGTCTCTCCGGTTTGGAACAACAGCGGCGACCCGCCCGGCGGAAATGTGAACGGCTCAGCGCTGAACATTCCGCGCAGTTGCAGTGTTCCCTTGCCCAGGCGTCGATACGCCATCGGCATAAACCAGTTTGCCGAGTCGGCCTTCGTTACACCGCGCGGCCCGCCCTGCCGATTCACGCCGGCGGTCAGGTTGTAGTGAAACATTAACAGCCAATCACCGGCCATCTTGTGGTGCATGTACATCGGCGAAGATGCCGGTTGCCACGACGTGCCCGATCCCATCGCGCCCATCGAGGTCATGTTCGATTCGCTGGAACCGACGCGAATTCCGATGTCCTCGCCTTCCATTAAGAGGAGTGGCCCCATCTCCATCCGGTGCGTTTCTTGTGTTTCCTCCATCGCCGGCATCGGCGAAGCAGAAAGCGCAGGAGAAGCGGCGGGCTTCGCCGCGGGACTCGGAGTTGGCTTCGGCATTTCATGGCCCTGGTGTTGGGCGAAGACGAGTAGCGGTGTAGTAAAAATTAATAAACTGATCTTGATCGCGAAGTGCATTCTTTCCCCCAGTGTCTAATAAAAGGCAGATCGATACCTGTGCAACGAAGTTATTGCAGCGACCAGGGGAAGCCTAAATTCGGAAGGTGTGATTTAAAACGTAACGCGGACTACTGCGACCGGGTGGGCCGTGATCGTGAATCTCAACGAGCTTAACCGTCGATGAAAAGTTAACCGCGACGGCACACAGATCGGCGGAAGCGATGTCGTGAGAAGACGGGTTGAGCACAACTGCTCGCGCCGATGAATTTGCTGCGCCCGGTGAGTGTGTGACGCAGTGCGAGCATCCGTCTGTTTGTTCCGTGACAGCGGTTGCCGTTTCGTTGTTGACGCTGTGATGAGAATCCTCACCCGCAGCCTTCTCCGCACAATGACTGACAGTGCGCGCTTTCTGCGGGCATAACGCGCAAGCCATCGCGTTGCTACAGGCGGCAACGACCAGCAGGCCCGCTAAAAGCGGCCACACTGCACAGCATAGCTGGGTACGTCGAAACATCGATTTACGTTAACGGCGAATTGCCGCAAATATAACACGCAGCCGAAACTTATCCGAATACGGCCATTTACTGGGCGCCGATCGAGTAAATCGAAGTGTTTGGGTGATACAGACGCCAGTCAAACCAATAGTCTTCGAGAACAAAGACCTTCTTCAGTTCGCGTCCGGCGAGCGGGCCGCTAATCGCTTTGCCTTCAAAGTTCCAGGTGCTGCCGGTTTCGGCGTCGACCAATTGAAACGGCGCCTGACCGTTACCGGCTTCGCCATCTGTTTTGCGAAACAACTCGAGCTTTCGCCCGTCGACAACTCGCTCGAAAGCACGCACGGAACGATTGTCTTCGCCCAAAACGACGATGATCGGAACTGAACCGATCACATCAATGATCGGGCTCTGCTTCTGCAACGCCGACAGCGGATAAGCCGTCGATTTGCCGTCGACCTCGATGCCCACCACTAAAGTTCGTGGCGGAAGACGCTTATCGACGTCGGTACCGTCAACGACGCGCATTCGCGCGACTTGCGGCTCCCAATCCTCTTCATACCGGTTGCCCAGAGCCGCGATTCTATCGTCAGGCTTCAGTACGCGGCTCTCCGGCCGTTCCCGTTTCCAAATCGCGAACGACAACTCATCATGAAAAACCGGCTTGAGCTGCTTTCCCTGCAATGGACCATGAAGCGCTTTGCCCGTGACCTGTTGCCACCACGTTCCAGTTTCATCGTCGCGCATGATGAAGTTCTGGTTATTGATGCCTGCGAGGCGAAAGTGCAGCACGCGTCCGTCAACTGTTGATTCCCACACCAGACCGGTGTGACAGAGCGTTCAATACGTGGCCACGATCGGCGTGCCGCCAACCGTGTCTCCCAACACGTGATGATAGGCCATGAGCGTAATCGGATACGCGACTGATTCGCCATTCACCGTGATCGCCATCACGCGCTCGTCATCTTTGACGAACGCCGCGTCAGACACCTTCGCATACAACGGATTCGGCAGCGGATTGAACATCCATTCGAAGTGATTTTGCTGGGCCAGCCACGTTGCGCCGAACACTGGCAGCAAGAGAATCACGAGAATCGCGCGGCTCCACCAACGGCCGCCAATCCAGAGACGAATCGTCAGTGTCAGGATCACGAGCGAAGCAAGGATTGTCAGCAACGGCGACCAGCGGCGCATCAGGAATGAAACTCCCACAATACGAGGCGTTTGTGCTTTGAACGGCATAATCAAAAACATCGGCGTCAGCACGATCACGACCACCGCGATCACGAGCACGAAAAGAATGAGCCAGGCAAGTTTTCGTTGCTTGTTTTTAGCCATCAATTGTCTCCAGTTCGCCGCCTAAGCTTTCGCACCATCGCTATCGCCCACAAAACCCCGATACCGAGAAACGGCAGTAGATAAACCAACAAGTCCCAGCGTCCATAACCCGGCGGAGTGGCTTCCACCGTCGCGACTGTTTCGGCGTTTCCCTGGGCACTCTCGAGGCGCACGCGCACGCGCCAGAGATCTTCCGCGTCAAAGTGAACTACCGCGCGATACTGCACATGGTCCCGCAAGTTTTCCCGTTCACCGGTGTAAACAGCTTCCTGTAACCGCCCACTGACAGGTTGCACGCCGACCTGTACGCGCAGATCAGCCGGAAGCTGAGCGGCTTGTTCCGGACTGACAATCACAAAGAACAGCGCCTCGCCAACGTCAGGATCCGTCCAGACGGAAACGACGTAAGGCGACACCTTTTGATCGACAAACAGCGGATAAGGCGGGCCTTCGTGGGCATTGATACTTCTCACAAATAAAAATATGAGAATTAGCGACAGCGTGCTTCGGACAAAAAGTGCCGCTATGTCCAACAAGTTCTCGCGCAAAGGCGCAAAGGCGCAAAGAAAACCCTTAGAAACGCGGTAGCGCTTTGCGCCTTTGCGCCTTTGCGCGAGAAATATTCTTCTTGTGCAAAGTCGTGACAGCGCGTAACTAGACCCGGATGAACTCATTGTTTTCAACCGCTGCCGAGTACCAGACCACGCATTTCCATTGGCTGCGACATCACCCACAACGCCGCGCCCGCGATGAGTAGCGCAAGCGCCGCCCACGGAGCGAAACTCCACAGAGGAGCCCGCGCTGGCTGAGCCAATTGATCCGTCGCCGCCAATAGATAACTCACTAATAACGATCCGAAGAGACCGAGAAGAATAAAGCCAACTTCAAAAACCTGCACGAGGTTCGTTGGTAGACCAACCAGCGTCCACTGCGGCTGACCGAGAATCGCCGCGCCAAGCTCAGCGACCGCCGCCTGCGTCACCGGAATAAACGTGAAGAGTCCAGTTAGAAAGTGAAAACTATAGTGCGCCAGCCAGATGCCAAAACCGATCGGCACCAACGAATACGAGTAGCGTACTGCGATAACAGCCAGCGAACTCTTGCTGCGACCCAAAACTCTTGTTACCCACGTGGCAATGCCGATCAGCACCAGCGGTTCCACGACGAGAAACAAGCCAAACACGATCGCCAACACTGGCGCTTCAGTCGTAACACCCAGCCGTCGCGCGAGCCATTGTTCCAAAGCGTAAACCGGGCTCACCATCGCGAACGCATTCAGCAGCGCGCCAAAAGCAAAAACGATTGTGAGCGCCGCGAGGTCTTTGCGCCTGGATAAGAAACCGAGCCCGGAGCGCATCGTGTCGTTCGCCAACTCCGTCGCGGGCACGCGGCTCAAGATCCCGACGTTGTCATGCGGACACGCCTGCACGCAGTCGAGACAAAACGTGCAATCGATGTTGCCAACCTTCCGTGGTTGAAATAAAGCAAGCTCGCAGCCGCGTTGAATCACCACCAGCGGCGCCGCCGGTTCGCGCACGCCGCGAATGCAGTCCTTTGTCGTACAGCCAGTGCAAACATCCTGATCGCGAACTGCGACTTCCAACGGCGACACAGTCGAAGCGGCAAAATTAAACTGCCCGATCGGACAGACAAACTTACAGAACGTTGCGTGTTTGAAAACCGAGTCGATCACGAGCGCGCCGGCGAAGTAGGCAACGATCAGCCATGCAGTCAGCCACGGAGAAGCCCACAGATCGAGCCATTCGTAAACAAAAAGCATCCCGACAAAGAGACCGATCGAGAGCCACTTGTTACGCAAGTAGCGCGGCCAGTTTCGCGTCGGCCGAAAAAACTTGCGCGCGAAGTTTCGCACCAGCATGAACGGGCACGCGAGGCAAAAGAAGTTTCCCGCCAGTAACAAAACCAGAATCAAAGCGCCGCGAAAGTGTACCCAAGTCAACGTTGTCGCCAGATTGCGCGGTGCCAACTGCGGGCCAAAGAGCCCGTGCAGAATCATCGCCACGCTGATGACGAACAGTGGAATCTGAAGCAACGTGCGCGCGTGGCGCTGTTTGAGGAAATTGCCTAGCAACGGCAGACGCAAAAGATCCAAACCGGGCTGCGTTTTGTTTATGGGATCTGGCTGGAACACTTGAAGTGACTGACTCAGGCTGGGGCGACTTCCTTGATTTCAAACTGCTGGTCCAACTCACGGCCGTCCGGCAACGTTATATGCACCAGCACTTGCCAATCACCGGCCATCGAAAGACTCATGTTGGTTCGATACTGTCCGGGGCCAATATCTTTAGCTTCGGCAAATACAGGGGCCATGCCGGCGTGCGACATGTTTCCTTCCAGCTTGATGCGCGCCCCCGTTACGGGTTCGTTTGAACCGTCCTTCATGCTAATCGTTATCGTCACGTCGCCGACCCGGGCGGGCAGCGGAGAAACTTCGTATGAAATGGTGAGGTTTGTCGTCGACACGCTCTCGCGCCGGCAGCCTGGCGACAGCGCGAGCAAGACACAGAGCGCAATCAGTAGATCGCGTTTCCGGAGCACAACTCAGGCCGCAACTGTCGATACCGATTGGTGCCGTAGCGAGCAAGTACACGCCGCAGTCTCTTCTCCCTTGGGCGGGAACATGTGGTAGTACATCGCGACCAGCATCGGCATGAACACCACGGCGTTATAGAAGAGATGTATTTCCACGCGATTCTTGGGAAACACCATTTGCAGGAAACTGAGCGGAACCGGCGATCCGAGCCAGTTGTGATGCGTCAGGGCCTGCCACTGCAAAACAGCGTGCTCGATGTGGTGCCAAAACTGAATCACCAGCGCGATGGTCCACCATTTCCGCGAAGTTCCAGTGAAACCTTTTCTCAAAGTCCAAAGGCCGATCAACATCACGATCGCATAGCCGTAATGCATGATCTCGGAGCTCACGAGCCACGGGAAGAACAGACCGAGAAAGCCTCCGGCTGCGGGCCGTGGCCACCCCATGACGTAAATCTGATACGCCTGCGTGAGATGTTCGGCCCAATGGGCCAACACGATAAACGTAAACAGGTAAAGTGCGCGTCGGTGCCAAACGCTGTTCAGCTTTTCGTAAAAACTGAAGTCGGCTACGGCACCCATCGGCGAGGGGTGTGCGGCTGCGGACATTTCGACCTTCCTTTGGAAACTGTTTCTAACGACGGTTAAACGGCTGTCAGTCTAGCGCAAACTTAGTTTACTGACCACCATTTTAGAGTGTCATTTTAGGAAAGGGCGCGGCGAATTTGCTCGTGATCGGTGTCCAAAACCCGGGCAGAACGCGAGAGTGAGAGAAGGTGCAACATGAGAAATGCGAGCGTCAGCGCGGCGACTTTCCAACCGGCTGCTCCGTCGTCGATGGCGAGTAGATAAACCGTGAACGCGGCGGGAACGCTGGCGATCATAATTCCGATGACCATATCAACGAGCGAGCCGCCGGAAGCGAAACGATAGAACTGCATCCTGAACGGTTGTTTGACTGAGAGCCAGTTGCCGCAAAACAAATAACCTGCTGCGACCGCGACAAACTCAATGAGACCCAAAACACTCACGCGCCATCCCAATTTCCAAAATGCGAGTGGAAGCATCGTGGCGAGCAACGCGACCATCAGCACCGCAAATGCGAGGTTCTTGCTGAAGAGTTTCTCTTTGCCGCTGAGTGGGAAGAGCGTGTAGCGGTCCAGCGCGAGTGCGCTATCGAGACCGAAAAGGTTGAACGCGATACCGAGACATGGAAGAAAGATCACTGCGATGATGATGGCGAAGGCGATGGCAGACGGAGCCGCGTCTGAAACGAGGTACATATCGAACAAGACGACGATCGGCAGGACGAGGTAGAGATCCAGCAACCGGCTCGAGTAGCGGAGGTCCTTCACGAGTAGTCCGCCAAATCTGCCGGGAAACTGGGTCAGACCGAAGACGCGTTGTGAACGCCGGGCCTGTTGCGAATGAAGCGTGAGCGTAAAGGTCCACACTGCGAGAACTGCGAAGAACGTTGTAAGGGCAAGGAGAATTACAACAGCGCGAATCGGAGGCGACGAAGTAGCGGCGTCAACCGCAAGACGATGCGGCAGCAGTGATCTTAGAGTGGTTGCAAATTGCGTTTGCTTTTCCAGCCAAAGCAGACCGCCTACCGCACTGACAATCAACAAAACAGCGAATGACAAACGTCTCACTAACGCACCTTGCAACAGATGGGTGGCTGTTAGACTCGCAAATAGTCCCAACAGCAACAACGCCAGCAGACCGATCATGCCCATGAAAGGATGCTTAGTTACGGCAACTGGATAAACAAGAGCCAACGAAAGCGCGACGATGATCCAACTCAACGGCGAACAAAACACTCCGCCAACTCTGATTGCAAAAAGCTCGCGCGGCGTGAGCGGAAAATGAAGCAACGCCCGGCTAGTGATTGCTCGTCGCGACTCACCCATCACCGGAACCATCCACGCGAGAAACACGACGATCAGCAGCGTCTCATATCTCGCCGTCTCGCCGTGTTCGAGCTGAGCCGCCGCGAGCGGGAGCTGTTGCAAAAACCGAAGCGCGGCGAGACCGCCGAACAGCACGAGGACACCGACATTACTCGCACGGAGGTTTGCCGAGCCGCGAAAGCGCCGCCAGTAAGCACGCCACTGACACTTGAGAACCGCCTTTACCCGATCCACTCAAACTCCTCGACTGTCCGTCGCTGCACGTATTGAAAGTAAACGTCTTCGAGTGTCCGGCCCGATTGAAGCGTCTCTTCCATCGTGTGACTACACACAAGCTCGCCATGCACGATCACCGCGTAGCTATGGACCAACCGCTCCACCACTTCCAGTATGTGCGACGTCAAAAAGATCGTGATTCCCTTCCCGGACATTTGCACGAGCAGATCCTTGATGCCGCGCGACGCCACCGGATCGATGCCTTCAAACGGCTCGTCGAGAAACAGCACCTTTGGGTTGTGAATCAGCGCCATAGCAAGCGCGCACTTCTTCTTCATCCCGAACGATGCCTGTTCGACGGGCGTATGACGGTCGGACCAGAGGTCGAGATAGTTGAGCAATTGTTCGGCGCGCGCATCGGTCTCCTGCGCGCTCAAGCCGTAGATTGGTCCACACAGTTTCAGGTGCTCCCAGATCGTCAACGAGTCGAAGAGCGCGAGGTCTTCCGGCAACACACCGATCCTCTGTTTGATCTCGAGTAACGAATTCCGGATCGACAAACCATCAATTAAAGCGTCGCCGGCCGACGGTTTCAGAATTCCGGTCAACATTTTGACGGTCGTCGATTTACCGCTGCCGTTCGGTCCGAGAAATCCGAAGATGACGCCTTTAGGAACTTGCAGGTTGAGATCGTGGACGGCGATGAAGTTGCCGAATTTTCTGGTCAGTCCGTTGGTTTGAATCATTCCGCGCTTCAGATCGAATCACGAGCAAAGCCACAAAGAGGCACAAGAGACACAAAAGCAGAAATCCATATTCCCTTTTGTGCTTTTTGTGCTTTTTTGTGGCTATGTTTCAACGTTGAAAGTTGACTTTACAGCGTGCGGAAGAATATCGTCTAGGCAAATCGTCTGACGGCATTTTTCAGCCCCTACCCGACTGCCGTTCCCCTTGACCAATTTAGTTTCAGAGGTGTGCCATGCGCACAGCAAAGAAATCCGTTATTGCCGCATCGTTGTCGATGCTGCTGAGTCTGTTTGTCATCATGCCGGCAAGCGCGAACACGCGCGCGCGGAAGCAGAAACCGTTAACACGTGCGGAGTTGAAGCAGGCGGAAGCACGGCTGGCGGAGATGGGTTACCGGCCGGGACGGGCAGACGGCGTGATTAATGGAGACACTCGACAGGCGTTGATCGTCTTTCAGAAATGGGAAAGTCGCAAGCCTACCGGAACGCTCAATCGCAATGAGTTCGACGCGATCATGAGCGCCGCTGCGCCAGAGGCGAGAGACGCGGGCTATCGTCACGTGGAAGTGGATCTCGACCGGCAAGTGCTCGTGCTGACCAATGACGACGGCTCCATCAAAAGAATTCTCCCGGTCTCCACCGGCAGCAACAAACGCTACAACGAAAAAGGCATACGCGGACTCGCCTACACGCCAACCGGACGCTTCCGAATCTACTCAAAGATCTCCGGCTGGAGAAAGTCGCCGCTCGGATTACTCTACTATCCCAGCTACTTCAGCGATGGCCTCGCAATTCACGGGAACGCTTCCGTGCCGAATTCACCGCAGAGTCATGGCTGCGTGCGCATTCCGATGTGGGCCGCGGTTGAGGTGAGTAAAGCGTTGCCCGTGGGAACGATCCTGCTGATCTACGACAGCCGGTCATTCGTCTCAGCGAAAGATTGGGCCGAAGCAGATTTCAACGCGAAAGATAATCCACGACCTTGAGCAAATCCTCCGGCGCAAACAGGCCGTCTGCGCTGGTCCAGGTGCCGGTCTTGTCGTTGCCGATAAAGGTTACGGGCAGGTGCATTTCCGCGCCGGCGGGGCTACCGGTGAATGGGATCAGGAGTTTACTCATCTCCCGTTCTTCACCGGTTACTACGGTCCAACCTGGTTGCACGTTGTAACGTTTGGCCCAGGCTTTCAGTTCTCCGGGTTTGTCTTTTGCCGGATCGGTACTGACCGAGATGAGGACAACCGACTTGCCTAATCGTTCGCCGAGTAGCGTTTGGAGCCTGGAAAAAGTCTTTCCCTGCATCGTGCACGTGAAGGTGCAGTTTGTGTAGAAGAAACTCAGGACTACTACTTTGTCCTTGATTAAGTCCGAATAGAGATGGACTTTTCGACCTTCCTGATCGCGCAACTCAAGATCGGGAAACCTGATCTTGCTACTGCCTATATTAAGTTCCACCAAAGGTGTGACCGCGGTCTGGTTCTGGCCGCCAACCAGACCGCAGGCGAGCAACATAACTATCACACTGGCAAGAACGCGATGCTTCATCTGAAGATGATGTCGGCAAACAAATTACTGACGCTTCCGCTTGTCGGGAATGTACCGTCAGGCTTCGAGAACCACGATCCGTAGCCGATTAAAGGCCCGCTGGTAACCGGATGACTAAGCGCTAGCTGCCGCTTCTTTACGAACCTGTGCACGTTATAGGTGACCATGTATCTAACTCCGGCAGTGATTTGAAGTGGCGTTTGCAATTGCGCTGTCTGCCAGCCCTCGGCGGTTTCATTTGTGAACTGCGCTGAAGCGATCTGGGTTTGTGTCGCGACATTCCAGATGCGGCCCACGTGACCGCCAGCCGGTTCCTCCGCGGCTTTCCAATAGCGGATACCCTCGATCTGGCCGTCGACCAACGAGGAAAACTCAATGCCTTGTTCCCAGGTGTCGTTTGGGCCGCCGTCTGAAACTTCGTTCGGTGTGGCGTTCGGGAATAGTGAACTGTGCTGCACCCTGATCATCTCCGCGATCGATGGCACACCAGCGCTGTTCAGCACAAACAACATGTAATAGCCCGGCGGAAGCTCATTTGAGGAACCAGGTACAGTAACAAAGAGCCCTCCGCTAACAACGGTTGGCTGCAAAGAAATCAGCCGTTGATCTTGATTGAAGCCGTGGGTGACGGACGGTAGCCGCACCAGACTTACTTTCGGCTGCACTCCCGCACCGGAAGTTCCGACAAAGGCGATATCTCCGTAACTGAGGACTTCCGGATACGACGTGATCGAAGGCCGCGTCGCCAGTGTTCCGTTCGCATTAAACAGATACGGGGGCGAGTAGATCTCGACGTTATTGTGTCCGAAACCCATCGCGTTAGGCTTGCGAATATCCTTGTCTATAATTAGCTCGTTTTTAATTCCCGTTTCGCCAACAGCTCCCGGTAGGCCACCACCACCAACCAAAATCCGTCCGTCAGGCAACAGCGCGCCGACCGAATGGTAAGCACGAATTTCCTGCTGTGCCGCCATGGTGGTCCAGGTGTTTGTCGTGGGATCGTATAGTTCCGCATTCATAACCTGACCGCTCGAGCACTTTATTGTGTCGCCGTTGTCGTAGCTTTGAATGTTGTTACCACCCGGACAACTAACTCCACCGGTAACCAGCACTTTGCCGTTCGGCAGTATGGTCGCGGTGTGATAAGTCCTCGGAAACTTCATCGGCGACAACTCCGTCCAGGCGGCTGACGGCTTCGGATTAACTGTGATGACTTCAACTCCGTTGGTTGGCTCGTTACCAGTGTTGAATCCACCCACCAGCATCATCTTGTCGTTTCCGAGAAACACCGCGGACCCGATAGCGTGCGGATCGATGGTGCTCGGGAGAGTGCCCCAAATATTCGCCGCGGGATCCAGATACCGGCTCTGCTTATCCGGAACAGTTTGCGTTCCGATTCGCGTAAAACCTGATTGAGCCTGGAAAACCGTTCCATCGGACAAGAGGTTGACGAACGGGTAGACTGAAATCCTGTTCGAAGGTGGTGTCGCAAGGTTCTTAAAAGGAAGGGTTGTTTCCAAAGCAGGAGTGTAAACTTGCGGTACCAAATTAACGGCGGCAGACGGTGGTGTATTGGGCGGGTTGGTCCAATAGCTGCCGGCAAGGATCAGTGGCTCACCCGTGCCCAGCGTGACGTGAAACGGATACCAGCGGCCCTGGGCCATATCAGTACCCCTGGTCCAGGTGTCGTTGCGGTAGTCAAAGATATTGGTCTGAGTTTCACCAAGCGCGTCATAGTCCTCATGTGCGTGCCCGCCCGATACGAATAGACGGCCGTCGGGCAAGAATGAGTGCCCGGAGCAAAACAGGTTTGCAGTTGTATTGTTGACAGGCTTCATCTCGCCGGTCGCCATGTTCCAGACGTAGGCTTCGCTCTTCCCAGTCACCTGTTTGGCCTCACCATTGGGAGTTGGCTTGATGTCTCCGGTTTCCTCGTCTATAACGAAGTCTCGTCCCCAAAACAGGATCCTCCGATCGGGTAATACGCTCAGATGTACTGCTACCAGTGGCAGTGAAGTGACCGGACCAAATTCACCGACCTGTGCCCTGCTGGCGTTGTGGTATAGCGGGCCGGCAGTGATGCTGCTACCGCGAGTAGATCTTGTTTGCAACTGTTCGAGATGAACGGCCTTGATGGTCGTGTTGGTAGTCAGGGTTTGATCCTGGTAGGTCAACACGGGTATCTGAAGAACTGCCAGCGCCTCGTTCAATTTAGAGCGCAAGTCCTGCACGTGCGCAACTGCAACTTTTTGGCCGTTCAAGATGCTGGGCGACCACTGAACAGCAGGCAGATGTGCAACCTTGCGCACGGAGTTGATCGCAGTGCGCACGTCATAGAAGTGCTGGGCCGCGATCGTTTTTCCCTGCAAATCATTCAACAGACTAAACTGAAATGATATTGCCGTGCCCACTGCCATGTTGCTCGGCGGTGAATTAACCACTGCGCCAGTCTGGAAGTCGATCTCGATGGCCCGCGTGCGATAGACGTATGCATTCGGCGTGGTTACGGATGAGTCTGTAAAGGTGGTACCAGCAATGTCTTTAGCGATAGTCCTGAAAGGGCCGGACATTGTGTCGCTACGTTCGATCTGATAGGCGGCCGCCCCGCTCACCGCGTTCCAACTAAGACTAACACCAGTGTTTGAAGCACTCGTCACTGTAAGGTTGGCGGGAGCATTGATGAATGCAGGTTTGGCGACACTCTGCACCGCAGTAGGCGCCGACAGCGCGGCGATCACGAGCGCCATCGCCAATGTCCCAACGATCAGGCGGATGTGACGGCTAATAAAGATACGTTTCGTCATGATTGCCTCCAGAAAGCAAAAGCCAGTTGTCCGTTTGTGTTTCTTGTTTGGCTAGCTACTGCAGGCTCAGCAGCACGAGGATCTCTCCGGTGCCACTGGCAAGTGGCTCGAGTGCTTTTCCGATCAGCGTTCCCGGCCGATGCATGCGAGCGCCGCCGAGCTCCAGCGGTAACGACTTCATCGCAAAGCCCTCACGGGTGCTGGTGACTAACAAGTCGCCGATCTGTATCGGGGCGTTGGTAGCGTCGATTTTCACACGAACGCGGCCAGTGGTGGCGACGAGCACTTTGTTGTCGCTCTTTTCGCCGAGCACGATTCCCGGTTGCGCGGAGATCACGCCGGCAACGCGTGTGTCGTAACTGGTGCTTGAAGAGATGACGTGGTTTGAGATCGTGGCATCGAGGACCACCACAGTTCCGACGGCAAGCTGAGTCGCCGCGGGAACCCACTCGGCTACGTCCTGATACTTGGCTGCGATGTTGCCGTCGACGGTGACGCTGCCGTTAACAGTCAGGTTTCCAGTAACTCTACCGTCGCCCGCCACGTGAAGCTTCGACGTTGGCGAACCGGTTCCGATACCAACATTACCGTCGTTGTAGAAGATATTTGAGCCCGATGTGGTCCATTGCGAAGTGCCGCCGCCTGACGGCCAGGATGTCCGGCAATCACCGTTCATGCAGAGTCCGCCGGAAGCATTAATCGAGCCGCCTTGCACGTCGAGTCGAAAACTGGGAGTCGTGGTGCCGATTCCGATGTTGCCGGCTGAGTTGATGCGCAGACGTTCAAGACCGTTGGTGTGAAACGCAGTGGCGCCGTGTGTAAACGTCGCGGCGTTCTTGGAAAGTTGGCCCACTCTGAGAATGCCGCCGACAGCGCCGGTGGTGCCCGGCGAGTACTGCAAGGCCAGGGAGCGATCGAAATCAACGGCGTGAGACACACTGAGATGAATCTCCGACTTGGTTGCGTTACCGGAGCTTAGCCAAAGCGAATCGGAGTTCGAATAGCTATAGAGCTGAAACGGCGTTTGACCGGCGGCAGTTGATGCCAACCTGATCGCGCCGCCATCCACATGCAAGCGAGCCGTGGGGGCCGTGGTACCGAGGCCAAGACTGCCCGCCGGGCTGAGGTACATTTGGTTCGTGAAAGTGCTGCCATTGTGCGCATACCAGGTGTGTTGTTGACCAGTAATCCGGTATAGACCGCCTGGAACACCGTCAAACTGCCAGGCCGTACCGTTGAACCACGCGTGACTGCTTAGATTGGCGTTGTCGCCACCCGAGCTGAGGTTCGCATGGCCTACGCGAAGTGCACCGTTTGGATTTACATCGAGCGAGACTCCCGGTGTGCTCATGCCGACTCCTACATTGCCGGCGGCGTAAAAAATATTCGAACCCAAGGTGACCCACTGCGATCCCCCACCGCCTCCGCCGCCTGCAGTGGTCTGCACCGTGCCGTCGGGAAATACGAATCCACCGCTACTCGAACGAATCGGGCCGGCGACGTCGAGCTTGTAGGCCGGCGTCATGGTGCCGATGCCCACGTTCCCGTTCGACTTGAAGCGCGCAGACTCAAACAGAGTGCCACCACTGCGCAAGCCGATGGCAAAGTCACCCGACGTTGCTGCCGGAGTGTTACTCGTCATGATGCTCGCCAGCCTGACGACACTGGACGGAACGTTATTCGTATCGAACGACCCCAGGTTGAGCTCGAACACGTTATTGAGGGTTGAATTGCTGTTTATCAGACGAGCCCTCGCGGTTTGCGTGGAGGTCGGTGAATAGGCAACGGCGGCCGGCGTATACATTTCCAGTGGAGTTGCCGGATTGTTGATACCGATTCCCACAAAGCCGTTAGCGGCAATCCGCATGCGTTCAAGGCCGCTGGTTGAAAAGATTAGCGGGTCCGCGGAGGTTGTGCTCAGTTCAACTCCGGGGATTGACGGATGTCCGCGCAGCCGGCCGGTACTGGAGCCGGCGCCGAACATCTCGAGATATTCACCGTTCAGCAGTTGAATAATATTGAAGTTTACTCGCCCGTTTGGCGCGTTATTAGATGAGGTGTCAGTGGTCTCGCCGTCTTTTTGCTGCGCGAGAGTTCGCTGTGAGTAGCCGAACAGAACCATTATCGAGAGCGCAACCAGCATGCTCGTGCGCGAAAGGTTGAAACAACCTCGTTTCGCTTGCGTTTTCATCTCGTACCTCTTTCTCGACTCAACTGACTGAAGATTGTTATGGACATGAGGTTCTTAAACGAACCTCCGGAAAGGAACTCATCAACGTTGCGCGTCACCATACTCGGAGCCCCTAATGAAAGTCCGTAGGAATCTCCAAAGGATTTCCAAAGAAACTCCAAATGGCGTGTCTGCAACTGCGCTTCGTGCAGTAAGCCGCGTTTATCATTTTGGCCCCTTTTGTCTTAACCAGGACGAGCAGCAACTGCTTCGTAATGGGCGCCCCGTGCGATTGGCGCCGAAGGCGTTTGAGATCTTGCGTGTGTTAGTTCAGAACAAAGGCTGTCTCGTGACGAAGGATCAGCTTTTGCGGGAGGTTTGGCCTGATGTGTTTGTTGAAGAAGCTAACCTCAGCGTGAATGTCGCGAGCTTGAGAAAAGCACTCGACGAAGAGCAACCGTGCATTGAGACGGTGCCGAAGCGTGGTTATCGGTTCGTCGCGCACGTCTCGGAACTTACGGACCGTGGCGTTTTCAATTCGCTGGCGGTGTTGCCCTTTGAAAACGAAGGCTGCGGTCCGGCGGGGGAGTATCTTTCCGCGGGGTTGATGGAAAGCATCACGAACAACCTGTCGCAATCGCCGGGTTTACGTGTAATGGCCTGGCACACGGTGTATTCTCGGCGACGGTCCAAAGTCGATCCGCACCTCTTTGGGCACGAACTGGGAGTGCGTTCGGTCTTGGTGGGAAGAATTCTGCGGCTGGGCGAGGGATTGATTGTGAGAACGGAGTTGGTTGATGTAGTGAACGGCTGGCAGCTTTGGGGCGAGCAGTATCACACCGGACTGTCTGACATTCTGATTGTGCAGCAGGATTTGACGGCGAAGATATCTGAGACGTTGAGGAATAAATTGATTGGTACGTGCGTTTGCCAGGCTTCCTTGCACGCTTGCGCGTCGTGACTTTTGGTTTACAGTTCTGGAACTTTTGTAAGTAAGCGCAGTTTAATCAAACCGAGAATAAAACATGAGTATCGACGTGCGTGGGGTTTGCGTTCTGCTGCAAGTCTTTGACATGCCTGCGTCTGTCCGTTTCTACCGCGATGTGCTTGGTTTTGAAGTGGTCCAAACGTCGGTGCGTGAAGGCGATCAGTTTGATTGGGGACTGTTGCGGCTGGGCGAGGCGACGCTGATGCTGAATACCGCATACGAGCAGGAGTATCGTCCCGGGCAGCCTGACGTGTCTGTTGTGGCTGCGCATCGCGACACTTGCCTCTACTTTGGTTGTCCCGACGTCGATGCCGCTTATCAGCATCTGCTGGCTCATGGCGTTGATGTTAAGGAACCGAAAGTTGCGCCATACGGGATGAAGCAGTTGTACGTGAGCGATCCGGATGGTTATGGGCTGGGCTTCCAGTGGCCCGCAGACTAATCGACTAACGACTCAATATATGATCCGACACTTACTTGGCATCGTTGTGACGATAGCCTTGATTCTCCTCTGCACCTTACTGCCGTTTCTTCCCGGCTCCTACGACAATCTTGCCATTGCGCTTTCCGAGATGGCCCACATGTTCGGCATTGTTGGATTGCTGCTGGTTCCGGTTGGGCTGATCTGGCTTGCAGCGGATCGCTCGTCATGGCTGGCGCAGAGACGGCACCTGTTCCCGTTGATCGCGCTGATCGCCTCGACGCTGGTGTGGTTCAGTCTCTGGTTAGCAGCGATCGTGCAGAGCGGTTACACGCTGAGCGTTGCGGTTGTGCTGGTGTGGATTTGGGTGCTGCGAAAAGCGTGGACCAGATTCAGGCAGGGATCTGAGCCGGCAAGCGCTGTAAGCGCCCTTCCCTTCTATCTCATCGCCGTTCCGATCGCGGTCGCGTTATTACAGTGGACGTTGGTGGAGCGTGCGGTAGAGATGAGCCGTAACCGAGCGATTACCAACAGCGCGCCGTTGATCGCCGCGATCGAAGAGTACCGTAACAGAAACGGCCGTTATCCAACCTCTCTGTTAGCCGAAGGCCCCGACATCTTCCCCCGCGTAATCGGCATTCGCCAGTATCACTACGAACCGCATGGCGAGGCCTACAATCTAGTCTTCGAGCAATTCAACTATCGCTTCGGGACACGCGAATTTGTCGTCTACAACCCGCGCGACGAGAACGTTATGACTGCCCACGCCATCGACATCCTCGAAATGACACCCGAACAACTCGTCATCGAGCGCACCCGCGGCCATCACGCTCGCCACGATCTGCCACAGCTACACTGGAAACTCTTCTGGTTTGATTAGCGCCTGAGAAATTTTCAAGGAGAATACAAGTGTACTTCCACCGATCCCTTTCTATCCTGCTTCTACTTCCTACTTTGCTTGTCGTTATAGGTGGTCTTGCCGTTTTGGGAGCACGCAAAGAGACAGAGGTTCAAGCACCTCCCTCACCCGCACAAAGAATAACGAATCATGGTCCTGCAAGGGCCGTGTCGGGTTATCGCAACCTTTCCTTACAACCTGAGGCCGCCAAATTGAGCGCCAGAATGGGTCAGCGCTTCATCGGCACTGATTCTGATGTGGCTGTGCTGATCGGCGAAGTCTCAACAAACGAGACGCGCGTTCCGGTGCGAGTGGTTCGGAGGCAGGATAAGCGAGGTGAATCGGTTGAATTGACAGCGAATGGGAAGCCTCTGGCCTGGAGTCCGTCTCAAAATTCAATGGCCAAGAGCCCGCTAAGCGAGTTTGAACGGTCATTTATTGAAAGAATCGTATTTGATAGCGCCGATGAATTCATACTGGCGCAATTGCGCGGCGCTAGTTACCAGGTCGTTGGTAAAAATGTTCGTGCCGATCGTGGCGGCGCGGATAATTACGACGGCCCGCTATGGACCATCGTACGCGTCAGTCATTCAAGTGCCGACAGCGACGCGAAACCCGAGAGCCCTACCCGCTTGTACTACATCAACTCACGAACGGGATTGCTGGATAAGGTCATTACCGAAGTCCGAGGTGAAGAAATTGTGGCAACCCTTGACGGTTGGATCACAGTGAATGGAGAGACGTTTCCTTCCATCGTCCGATGGTCGAATGGCGGCCGTCAGATTATGGAATTTAAGGTCATCACCTTTGTGCGTCCGAACGTCAAATAAGGAATCATCACAATGCACCTCATTACTGCAAAACTCGTTGCTCGCTTGTTTCTTGTTTCAACAGTGTCAATTCTCAATGCCTCGTCCTTCGGGGTCTTCGCCCAAACAACTGCGGCCCGGCCGGATCGCGGAATGATGCCAAATGGTTCTTACGCTATTACAGATATCGAGCAAATCAGTCTCCAGAACGGCAATCTCGGTCTAACTATCCCACTTGCCAGCTTGCCACCAATCGCCGGTGGGAAGCTCTCGTGGACTATTAACGCGCATTACAACAGCAAGCTGTGGAATGTTAACCGCACGGAGATGATCGGCGATCGGTCAGATGGGTCAAACGTTTACTATGTGGTTGATTCACCTCAACTGAGCGACCAGGGTAACTGGCGTATCAGCGGTCAGTATGAATTAGAGATTCGTGACGCCTCTTTTGACTTCGCATACCAACTTCCTCCAGTGGAAGATGAGCCTGATTACTCGCTGATGCTCAACAACAACTGGTACCGCGTCGTGCTGCGCATGCCCGACGGCGCAGAGCACGAGTTGCGTCCAATAGACTACTCGCCTTTCAGCGGCGGCAAGGAATACCTGTTCGGCTATTACAAGCAAACTCCATTCACTCACGGCGCCATGAGGTATTACTCCTTCGATGGCAGTTATCTTTTCGCCACCGTGACCGCCTGGAACAATTGGACCGTTTATTTATCTGATGGGACCAAAGTGGTTCAGTCAACCGACGGCATTCAACGCATACAAGACACCAATGGTAATAAGATCAAGATCTTTACTGACGCCGATGGCACGCACTATCAGGATGAACAAACGGGCAGAGAGATTCGCTACAAGTTGGAAACTACTACTCATGGCCGTGTTTATTACAAAACGGTCGGCAACGTCGAGAAATACATCGCTATCAACTTTGGCGAAACGAACATTCAAGGAAAGATCTATCGCATCAATGACTGGATTCCGTTTCAGTTCAGCTTCCTTCCATGCAAGCGATATCAGTTACTCAACACCGCTGTTCCCGTGATTCGCGAGATTGTCTTACCGCAAAGCGAGCCCAGCGTCACGCGCAAATTTACATTTACCTACGATTCCGACAGCACTGAAACCGCCAGCACCTCTTCGGTCCGATTCTCTTGCAGTGGTTCGTCTCAAACCTACGTCAGGACCGCCTCAAAGGGTTGGGGCTTTCTTAGCAGAGTCGAAACGCCCTCCGGCGCGAAGATCGACTACAAATTCGATCTGAACACTCTGCACGCTACTTTGGTTCCCGACGACATCGCCAAAGTGGCCATCACCGAAAAGAAACTCGACCATGATGGGACCATCGACACCTGGACCTACCAGATTCTCGACAGCTCATCTCAAATCACAAATCCTGACGGCAGCGCCATAGTTGAGAGCAAGTTTCTGCAAGGACCTGCATTCGGTTCCGCGTTCGGCAAAAGTGGGTTTGCCTACAGAACGGTCCGTCCGTTCTCGAAGATCGAACGACATTGGACCAATAAAGTATTCAGCGGGGCGAGCATTGCCTCTCCGAATGGAAATGTCGACTTCAATAGCGTCGTCGATTTTGAATACACCACACTCACAGACGCCAGTGGTAACAATCTCAAGATGTCAGCCAAGGCGTTTCAATATGACTACAACGGCAATCTGACGCAGACTACTGAGTATGATTGGTTCGATCCCGCCCTGGTCTCACGGGATTCTTCCGGTGTACCGACCGGTGTCCCCGGCGGCGCAACGGTCTTACGAACAGTTGCTAACACGTACCACAACCCTGCGACGAGTTCCACGTCGGGAAACGTTTACGCAAAGCGCAACATCTCGACCGCCGCACCTCTGATTCTGAGCGCCCTACAAGAGTCTACAACCGGACCAGCCATCACCAGGCTGAGCTACGATGGACTGTCGTATGGCAGCGCACCAACTGTTGGAAATATAACCAGCCAGAGTGTATGGGACGATGTTGACAGCAAATGGATTACTAGTTCACAAAGCTACGGTGCTTATGGAAACGTCGCGACCAAGACCGACCCCCGTGGCAAGGTCACGCAGTTTTACCACGACGACTCAACCCACGCACTTCCGAATCGTGTAGTCGTCGATCCACAGAACGGCACAGGCACACAAACCACGACCACTGAGTTTGACTTCGCTACTAGCCTGGTTACAAGCCAGACTGACCCAAACGGCAACGTCTCAACAATCGATTACACCAATCAGCTATTGTCGGCCGTCGATCCGTTTGGACGCGCGGGCGTGACTTATGGTCCGACTGTTTCCGGACAGCACCAGCGCGTAACTACCACTTACCTCGACAACGCGCGCCAGACAGTCGTGGCCACCGACCTGAACACTGAAACCGACAAGCTGCTGAAGACCAGGACCACCAGCGATCAGCTAGGCCGCGTCACGCTCGCAGAGCAAACGGAAGACGGTACCAACTACACCATCTCAGCGGCGAAGGTTTATCAACAGCTCGGTAAGATCACGTTCTCCTCAAATCCCAGGCGCAGTGGAGCCGCTACGACCGATGGATGGACCAGGAGCACTCTGGATACGGCCGGCCGGATTATTGAAGTGGCAAGTTTCAATGGCGCAGCACAGCCACCGTCTACCGGCACGAACGCAAATTGGACCGGGAGCGTTACGACCACTTACGACGCACAGTTCACCACGGTCTCGGATCAGGCAGGTAAACTTCGTCGCAGTATGGTTGATGCTCTAGGCAGGCTGGTACGCGCCGACGAACCGGACGCCAGCAACAACCTCGGCACGACTGCCGCACCATCGCAGTCGACAACTTACACCTATAGTTCTCTTGGAAACTTGTTAACAGTAAGTCAGGGAGTCCAAACGCGTACCTTCACTTATGATTCGCTTTCAAGACTGAGGACCGCTGCCAATCCGGAGAGCGGCACCGTCACTTACACCTACGACGACAGCGGTAACCTGACCACTCGGCAAGATGCTCGCTCAGTTACTACGAGCATCACTCACGACGCGCTCAATCGTCCCAGCGTTAAGACCTATAGTGACGGCACTCCGCGCGTAGATTATTTCTACGACACACAGTCCTTGCCGTCAGGTGCGCCAAGTTTTGATCGTGGAGAGGCCACCGGAAGGCTCGTCGCGGTCACCTACGGTGGCGGCAGCAGCGGCACTTATCGCGGTTTTGATCCGCGTGGATTAGTTGTGCGTCAGTACCAGCAAACTGATGCTGTCAACTATCTCACTGAAGCCACCTATCGTTTGAGTGGTTCATTACACACTCAGACATACCCGTCGGTTCCGGGCGCCGGAGACCGCCGAACAGTTACTTATACAAACGACAATGCAGGCAGGCTTGCGTCGCTAAACGCGCCAGCCACCACCTATGCACCGGCAGCAAGTGTCAGCAGTGTCAGCTACACAGCGCCAGGCACGTTGAGCAGTCAAACTTACGGCAACACGCTGATCAATGCCGTGTCATACAACAGTCGTCTGCAACCGGATGAGATCAAGCTGGGCACCGGGGGTAACCCGACTTCCGTAGTCTCCATCGCCTATAACTATGGAACTACCGCAAATAACGGTAACGTTCAGTCGATCACGTACAACGGTGGTGGATTGAGCTATAGCCAGAGCTTCGGTTACGACTCACTGAATCGGTTGACCACGTCAAGCGAGAACAGCGGAGCTAGCTGGTCACAAACCAATGGCTACGATCGCTACGGCAATCGCTGGATCGATCTCGGCGGCGGGAATCAGAGTCTATATTTCACGGCCAGCAACAATCGGATCAACGGATCGAGCTATGACACGGCAGGTAATTTGCTCAACGACGGAAGTCATAGCTACACCTACGAGGCCGAGAACAAGATCAGCAAAGTGGACAACGTCAACGCCTATATCTACGACGGCGAGGGCCAACGGGTACGCAAGCTCGTCGGTGAGAACCTGCGCTTTGTTTACGGGATCGGTGGACAGTTAATCATGGAGTTCAGCGGCTCGAGCGGTGCGCTAACGAAAGAATACGTCTACGGCGCAAGTGGTCTACTCGCGACCATCGAACCGACTGCCGTCAATTCCAACGGTACACGCTACGCAACCGCCGACAATCTTGGTTCTCCTCGCGTAGTCACCAACTCCGGCGCTAGCGTTGTAAGCCGCCACGACTACAAACCATTTGGCGAAGAGATCTCCGCCGGCACCGGCGCCCGCACCACAGGCATGGGCTTCCCCGGCGCGTCTGAGGGTCTCCGACAAAAGTTCACATCGAAAGAGAGGGACAGTGAGACCGGATTGGATTATTTTGACGCAAGATACTTCGCTTCCGTGCAAGGGCGCTTTACTTCAGGAGATCCTCTGTTAGCAAGCGGACGGCCACACATGCCTCAAAGCTGGAACCGCTACTCTTATGTTCTTAACAATCCACTGATATTCGTCGATCCCAGTGGCGAAGAGGAAGAGCCACCGGCTCAACAAGTAGTGGAGGTCGGCAAGGACCAAAAAATCAACAAGGCGATGAAAGAGATTGGAGATAAGGCAAAGCCTCTGCCGGCGGGGCAAGCACCGGTACCAACCCAAGCTGTAGTAATAGCCGGAGAGCAAACCCAATTAAATAACGCGAGGATAGTCAGCGCTGACGGCCAAACCATCAATCCCGGCATAACCGGATACATGCAACCGATTGCCCTGGTGGTTCTGGATCAAGGTGGCAATATAATGAAGGAGCCGAACGATATGTTTGTGGTCGAGAATGCGCAGCCGGACAATGACGCCGCTAAAGAAATAGCCAAAAAGGGTAATCAGATAACTACTAACCAGGATGAAAGGGGCCAGGCAAACAATGGCGCGTTTTACGACGTACAGGTCAGAGGGACTGGGAAGTCGTCTCTAGATATAATGACGAAGCAGGACGTTACAGTCCGCCGTTACTTTGGACCAAATCCTAGTGATTACAAGGAGATATTCAAGGTAACGGGAAACCGGATACGCTTCAACGACAATACAAAGCAGGTCACGTTTACTCAGGGACAAATTAAGAAACTCTAATCTGGAGCCAGTCATGAAAGTACTGAAACTGTTTGTAATATTCGCTCTGACGATCGGTATTGCTCTCGGCGTGAGCGGATTTGCCCAGTCTTCCTGTGCGGGCGGTCAGGACTTGCTAAGTGTGCCGATCGATAATCTGGAGTTGGAGGCAGATAACATACATCTACTTCTCTCAGAGCTTTCGAGTAAAAAGCGAGTCCCAATCGGTTTGGAAGTTTCTCCCGCTGACGATTTGTCGCAAACGAAGACTATCCGGTTAGCGATCAAACACGGAACGTTGGCAGATGCCCTGAACTCGATCGTCGAACAAAACCCACTTTATACCTGGAGAATACAGGACGACGTAGTGAACGTTATTCCTCTCGAGGCCAATCGCGACCAACTGCTGCGAAGCGTACTCGAGAAGAAACTGGAGAAGTTTTCGATCGCGCGCGGTACGAGCAGATTTACTTTGAGACAGACTCTCAGTAAAACCCGCGAGATCACCGCGATCCTGGATCGAGGGGGTGTGGTTCCTAACAATCAGACTTTTATGTCTCGTGATCTCTCTCCGTTGGGGCGACAGTATGGCCTCGAAGCGACGAACATCTCCGTATCCGAGCTCTTGAATCAAGTCATTCGAGAGAGTCAGACAAAGTATTGGATCGTACTGAGAGATGGAGACAAGAAGCAGTATTTCGTTTTAAATCTGTGATGTTCAACCGCCGGCCAGCGTCGAGAGAGGCAGGGTCTTGAGGCCGAAGACTTGCGGATTTTCGCCGACGATGGCGGCGGCAAAGAAGCTCGGGACGTAGCGCTCGGTCTCTTTTCGAAAAGGTTCATCCAGGGATTCCCGGTTGGCCAGCAGTGTCCAGTAATTTCTGGCGTAATTCTCCTTGCCGCGCACTTGCCGCAGACTGTCGCGCACCCATTCGGCTCCACGGTTATAGCTCAGCAGGACCAATGTCACGCTCTGAGAGTCTTCACCGAGTTCGGCCATCCGGTCGGCGATGTAGTGCGCCGCCGCGGGCGTCATCTTTTCCGCATCGCACATCTCTTCACGAGAAACGCCATAGCCTTGCGCTGTCGACGGTATGAATTGATAGAGGCCCTTTGCTCCGAACTGACTTTCAGAACAGGGCCGGTATCCCGATTCAATTACCGGTAGATAGATGCCAATGATCACGGGAACTTTCCGGGCCGCGAATGCACGGGCAATCAACGGAACGTACGGAGGGGCGCGTTCATAAACTGCCCTCATACTTCCGGATTCCTGATCTGACGGCCCATTCATTCTGGAGGCGTAGTAATCAACGTAGCTCTTGATAAACCGCACCGCGCTCTCGTCAAGCTTCACAGGACGCTCACCCATCATGCTTGAGATACGTTGCTCCTGCTCGGCAATGAAATCAAAACGCTCGCGTTCCTTCATTTGCGAATAGAGTTTCACTGGCCGTGCTTCCGAGGTCTGTGTTGCGGCAGGCGGAGGCGTCGTTGCTGCTCGCCTGTAAAGAAGAGTTCCGGCGATTGCGATTGCGAGCAACAGCGCCACTCCGAGTATCGGCGCGATCAAGCGCGGTGATAACCGTGTCGTTAATCTCGAACCACTGGTCTCATGTGCGGTTGGTTGTTCGGCGAGTTGTTCGCGAGCAGTTTTCAGATCGGCCAACAACTCACTAACAGTGCGATAACGGCCGGAGACCTCTTTACACAAACACTTGTCGACTATCGACTGCAACAGCGGCGCCAATCGAACATGCTCGGATGCGGCATCAGAAAGCCGGGCCGGTTCGCGGTCGAGGATTGCCACCATCGTGTCCATCCGCGTGGCGCCGCTGAACGGCAACCGCCGAGCCAGCAATTCATAGAGCACGACGCCGAGACTCCAGATGTCGGTGCGCTCATCAACCGAAAGTCCGCGCGCCTGCTCCGGCGACATATAGTTGGCGGTGCCCAACACGAGGCCCGCCTCGGTGTGTGTGCGAAACCCGGCGGTGTCGTGCATATCATCCGGCGTCTTCGCAGGCTCCAACAGCTTCGCGATACCGAAGTCGAGAATCTTGAGCAGACCATCGTGGCGCCGCATGATGTTTTCGGGTTTGATGTCGCGATGAACGATGCCCGCAGCGTGTGCCACAGCCAGCGCTGACGCCACTTGTTCGACACAGTCGAGGATCTCCGCTAGCGATAGTTCCTGCTCTCTGATCAACTCGCCGATAGTTTTTCCGTCAATAAACTCCGTAGCGATGAAATAAACGCCATCGCTTTCGCCGACTTCGTAAATCGTGAGAATGTTTGGATGATTCAACGCTGAAGCCGCGCGTGCTTCGCTTTGGAAACGGCGCAACCGCTCCTCGTCTGACGCGAAGTAAGCGGGCAGTAGTTTGAGAGCGATTAGCCGGCTGAGTCTCGTGTCCTGGGCCAGGTAGACTTCACCCATTCCTCCGGCGCCGAGACGCTCGATAATTCTGTATGGACCAATCTCACGGCCGGCGCTGTCGCCAGCATCCAGCAGGACATACGCATCGCGCGCGATTGCCGGTTGCTCGATGAAATCGCCGGCTTCTTCATAAGCCGCGATCAGAGTCGTGGCTTCTGACTTCAACTCTTCGTCACCGGCGCAGACGTCTTCGATAAACGAGGCACGCTCGAGCGGCGGACGATCCAGTGCGTCCTGCAACACCGTTTCAATCTCTTGCCATCGCTCCGCCTTCATTCTGCTTCCTTCAGACGTCGATAGAGCCATGCCTTCGCTGCCCGCCAATCACGCCGTACGGTCATTAGTGAGATGTTCAATGCCTCTGCGGTTTCTTCGAGACTGAGACCGCCGAAGTAACGGAGCTCGACGACGCGGCTCTTGCGCTGATCGAGTTGCGTGAGCTCATCCAGTGCCTCCTCCAAAGCGATCAACTCAGCGGCGCGTTCCAACGACATCCCTTCGGCTTCTTCAAGCGAAACCTGCCGAGCTTCGCCGCCGTGTTTTGCATAACGCCGTCGCCGCGCGTGATCGATCAGAATGTGACGCATCACGCGCGCGGTTACAGCGAAGAAGTGCGCGCGGTTTTGCCAAACCACTTTCTGATCGGCTAAACGAAGATATGCCTCGTTCACGAGCGCGCTCGTTTGCAGCGTGTGACCGTTGCGTTCGCGCTGGACGTAGCGGTGCGCGATTCGTCGCAGTTGGTCGTAGACCAGCGGCATCAAACGCTCGAGCGCAGCCTGATCGCCGTCTCGCCATTCGACGAGCAGGCCGGTCAGGTTGTCCGCACTCAGCGTCTTCATTCGCGTCGAATTCTAGCACCAATGGAGTCGAAAGTTTTTTGTTCCGGCATGAACACTTTCGTCGTATTTTCTCGCTTGCGGTGGATGAGGATGAACAGTTTTCTCCGTCTTACTCGCTTAACTAGATGGGAGGAGAAATTATCAATGAAAACTCAACGAATCGTTATGTCATTGGCGGGTATGCTCTTTTTAACCATCACGGCTTTGCACGTCAGCGGCCAGACCGTTCCACCGGGGAAACAGTATGTTGACATGTCTCGCGCCGAGCGGCTTGTGTTTGTCGGCGAGCAGGCGCGGCGTATCGCGCGGGAGATGTCGGGAAGCGAATACGAATTCACCGCGGATTTTGAGAAAGACATTCAGAAGGCAGTGACGCAATACGCTGAGCGCCTCAGCAAGAATGCTAACGAACGCAGCGGCAAAAGCGACTTGCGTTTGACGTTAGAGCGCGGGCAGGCTAACGCGCCGACGCTCATTGCTGCATTCAGGGCGCGCAACGTCTCGCCGCTCTTCGGTCTCTATCTTCCGTTTATCGAATCCGAATACAAGAACCTCGACTCGCCGACGCCGATGGGATCGCTCGGTATGTTTCAGTTTTTGCCTTCGACTGGAGAGCGCTATGGACTTTCGGTGGAAGAGCTCATGGACGTCGGGAAATCCGCTGACGCCGCCGCTCGCTACATCGCTGACAGCATGCAAGTGTTTGTTAACGATCCGATGAAGGAAGCACTCGCGGTGTTGGCCTACAATCGCGGTGCTGACAAAACGTCTCGCGAACTGAAAGTCGTGCTCACCGAGCAGAACAAGCGATGCAGCATCTGTGCATTGACTGCCGACCGCAGCAAACGCGACGAGACGTTTAGAAGCGAGAGCGTCTTTTACGTACCGCTCTTCTTTGCCGCGGCGATCATCGGTGAGAATCCGCAGGTGTTTGGATTGCAGATGCAACCGCTCTCGTCTCACTAAATTCCTTAGCCACAAAGAGGCACAAAAAGCACAAGAGTTCAGGAACGGTCTTGGCTCTTGTGTCTCTTGTGCTTCTTTGTGGCTTCAGGTGCTATAGTTCGCTCTTCGTAAGCTAATGAAGAGCTATCGGAAAGAACTGTGGTTCAACGTCCCGACGCGCCGCGCGTTTATCAACATCACGCCGCAGGTTGAGCAATGCTTGCGCGAGAGTGGGGTTGTTGAGGGGTTGGTGTTGGTGAACGCGATGCACATAACCGCATCGGTATTCATCAACGACGACGAAAGCGGACTGCACCACGACTACGAAACCTGGCTCGAGCAACTCGCACCACACGAACCCATCAGCCAATACCACCACAATAGAACCGGCGAAGATAATGCCGACGCACACATCAAACGCCAGGTCATGGGCCGCGAAGTGGTCGTCGCCATCACCAACGGCAAACTGGACTTCGGCCCCTGGGAACAAATCTTCTACGGCGAATTCGACGGCGGCCGCCGAAAGCGCGTGTTGGTGAAAATCATCGGCGAGTAGTTTGCGGTGCGGCGTGAGGATTGTCGGCTGCGATGTAATTGTAAATATCGCGGAGCCAGATCTCGGACTCACGAGTCCAGTTTATTTCTGCCAAGTCCGTATCCGATGGTTCATTTCTTCATTGGAGATCGTGCGTCCCTCGTCAGAGTCATTGAGACCACGTTGCACCATTAGATCGAACGCCAGTTCACGGACGATGTCATCATAAGAACTGTCGTCCGGTTGTCGTTTTATGAGTTCTGCGATGTGCTCTTTCGCGGTAGCCATTGACTCCTCCGTTCTTTGCGCATGATAGCGGTGCTGCCTCCAGACCACAAAACGCGTGCATTGTAACAACTAATCTCGTGGCAAAATTACGATTATGAAAACTCGACAACTTATCCAGACGGTTATGTCGTAATGGTCACGCACACCTAAACCGCGGCGCTCATTCATTCAACGGTTCGGCTTCCCAAAGGTCAGAATAAACAGTCGCGAAGCCAACATCATCAACCTTTATTTCCGCGACAAAATCTCCATCGTGACTCGTATAACGATACCTGAACTCATCCAGTCTCGTGTAAATCTGCGTAAGCGTCTCGAGCTCAAAACTCGGAAACTTCAACCACGCAGCCTTAACCTCCGCTTGTTCACCGATTCCAAGATTGAGACGGCGGGCCGGCAAAAGATTTGTTGAGGGACTGAAGTTCAGATCCAAGTCGATGCAACCGTCAACTCCCGCTACCGCCATTCCATTCATTTTCCATCCGTGATCCGCATCGACCGCTATGTGAATGTTCACAGTCTCCGTATCGACCCAGCCCGAAACTGAACCATGCAGCGTCTTCCAGCTCGAATCGCACGCTATCAAATACGAAAGCCGGCACACTCGGCCTTCATCAACGAAAACGGCCGTCCCCTCAAGCCGCCATTCAGTCTCAACCGAATAAACGCGGCACGCTTCGTGACCGCGCCATTGAATTCCGCGCCATAAGATTGTTCGATTAAGCATTGCAATGCGATGTTACGCGAGCGCACCGATTTGCCCAACATTTGTTAGTATTCTGCATACGTTTCCCTAACAACTTTTTAGCTTTCCCGCACGTCACAACAGTGTAGACGTCAGAGGTCTGTCGAACATTTATGTCTAAACACGAGGGACAAGCATGAAAAGAACAACGTCGGTACTGTTAATCTTGCTGGTTTTTGGGACTACAGTTTTTTATCCGCGCACCAAAGCTTCGGCGCAAGACGCCATCGAGGGTCGTACGATAACGGGGACTGCTTACTTTGTTGGCGGCCGAAGATCAGGCCGTACGCTACCGTTCAGACTGATCGTCAATCGCATTAGTAACCCTGACGAAGTTCAGCAACTCAATTCGGCGCTGCAATCCGGCGGACAGGATGGTCTGATGAAAACACTGTCGCGCATGAACGCCGGGCGCATTGAGGTTGGTACGGGCGTAGGTGTACCGGCCAATGTAATCCTGCGTACGGACGACGGCGAAGGACGGACGAAGCTGGTCGTTCTTTTCCAACGCGAACTGCGTTTCAGCGAGCTTCGCTATGGCACGCGTTCGAGCGATTACAAATTCGGTTATGCGGAGCTGTACGTGGGCCGTGGAGCGAACGAAGGCACTTTCATACCGGCGGCGCGTGTGCGTTTGCGCGACGGAAATACGTGGGAAGTTGAAGACTTCGGAACTTTTCCCGCAAGACTGATGGGCCTGCAGGTCCGCGGCGGGCGTAAAGTAGGTTAGTAGCCTTAGGTCGGCGCACGCGAAGAACGATAGTTTCTTCGCGTGCGCTTCTTAACAAGGTCAACCAGCGGCTGCGCGCGTCGACACAGCATCGGCTGCTGCCGCGATGATGTCGGCAACGGCTTCAGGGTTCGACACGAACGGAACGTGACTGCTCTTCACATCGCGCGTCGTTGCGCCCATTCGCCCGGCAAACATCCGCTGCAAGTCGGGATTAATTGCCTGATCCTCATTCGCGACCAGGTACCAACTCGGGATGTTCTTCCACGCCGGCGTGTCATACTTCTGTCCGAACGTCTGTGAGTTGATCGGCTTCTGCGCGGAAGACAGGATGCTCAAATCGCGGGCTGAAACGTCGGCGGCGAACACTTCCGCAAATCGTTTCTTGTCGATGTAGAGAAAACCGGCTGCATCAGGCACCAGCGCCGAGCCGATCTTCGACGGATATTTCTCCAGCAGCGCCTGCAAATTCTCATCTGCATCCGGCCCAAACGCTGCGATATACACGAGCGCTTTGACGTTCGCGCGATCCAGAGCAGCAGTTGTGATCACGGCACCACCATACGAATGGCCCACCAGTATTACCGGACCGGTCTGAGCGTCAACCACACGCCGCGTCGTGGCGACGTCGTCGCTAAATGAAGTAAGTGGATTCTGAACGGCGGTCACATCGAAACCGCGTTGCTCCAAGAGAAAAATAACGTCTCCCCAACCCGAACCATCAGCAAAAGCTCCATGAACAAGAATTATTTTGGCGTCTTTCATCAAGAGTCTCCTTTCGACGCGCGCGATTGTCGTTCAGTTTCTGATGTTCGTGCATCACCGCATCGAAGTCTTTCGGAGTAACTCGATTGGTGAGGTTGGTGATAACACTAAAGTGTTATGTATCAAACGAGACTTTGATCGCTACAAACACGAACAGCGCCGCCGGGGCGGCACTGTCCGTGTTTGTCAGGCTTCGTGGGTCAGGCTATTTCCCTCACCCGATCCACAGCACGATGATCTGACGGGCGGTGCCGTCGGCGGTGGTCCAGTTGATGGTTTGGCCGTCCGAATCGAAGCTCACGTGATCCGCGGCGGCGTTGACGGTCGGCGTGCCTTCCGTCATCAGCTTTATCAACTTCGTGCGATCCAGGTTTCGGCCCGCTACCGTCGGGCTGACGTTGTCGGTCTCGCCGATCCAGAAGCTCGCACGCTCACTCGTCCCGGTGGCCCAACCAAAGCTGGCACGAGCGTGTGCTAGCGCCGAGTCGTTTCCCGAAACGTCGTTGGCAGACATCATGATCGCCGCTTTGGGCGTGAAGCCCGCGCCGGTGATCGCCTGGTTTCCAGTCGACGTCGCCTGGTTGAAGGCGCTGACCTTCACCTGCGGCCCGCGCAACGCCAGGTAGTAAAAGATGTCCGCACTGCCTCCCGCAGTCGTGTAATTCAACGTAAACCCATCCGAGTCAAAGGAGACCAAGTCCGCTTCGGTAAACGTGGTCGTCGTACTCAGGACGCGCTGTGTCGACTGCCGTCGTTTAGCAACTTGCGGATTGCTGTTGTTCTGATTGCGCCACGCCACCATGCCGCGCGCGCTGGAACTGGTCGCAACTCCGAACAATCCATTGACGTTTGTAGCCTGGTCCAGTGGCGTGGTGGAAAACTTGCCGGCCCACACAAGCAAAGCCGTCGGCTGAAAACCTAAGCCTGTATACGACTCGTTTCCGGTCGTGGTCTTTGCGGCCGCCGAACCAGTTTTCACGTGCGTAAGCGCGTCTCCACCGAGCGCCAGATAAGTCACCTCCATCTGACTCGCCGTGGCCCAGTTGATTGTGAAACCGCCTGAGTCCATGGAGACGAAATCGGCACGATAACCGCCACCCGGAGTGTAGATAACGTACGAGCTTTGGTTCCATGCTGAGTGCGACGAGGTTGAGAGCGCGCCATTCGAGTAGTCGCCCGCAACCCGACGATCGCTCGACGACACTCCGACGCCAAACCCGATCGTCGAATCTCCCATCGAACCATCGGTTCCCTGCATGTTGTAACGAAACAACACCACCTTCGGCTGGAACCCGACACCAGTCACGGCCTGATTTCCGGTGCTGTTGTTAGCAGTAAATGAGCCGGCTTTCGCTAATAGCGTTCCGGTGGACCAGATGCCGGTGATGGCGCTGATCGTCGCCGTCGCGTAAGCATTGCTATCGGCGCCGATCTTCGTCGAGAGCGTATCGATATCGGCGCCGCGATCGGTGCTGTCCGATGCTTCGCGCGCCTGTCCCGCACGATACAAACCACTCGTCAGCTTGAAGTCGAGATCGCCGACGTCGTTAAAGCCGAAATTCGCGGCGCTTGTTTCGGAAAACGATCCAGTCGGATACCCGCTGGTGTTCTGATTCTGAAACGTGTTGTTGAGCGCACTGTAGTTTCCGGCGCCGTTGCACCAGTTGTTGAGCGCGGTGGTTCCGGTTCCTGTTGCGCCTTCCCCAAAGATGCCACCAAAGGAACTGTCGATGGCGAACAGATTGTTTTCGAGCTTGAAATCGATCCAATCGCCGCCAGTGTTACCAACGAAGGCGTTCACGGTCGACACGTTCTTGGCTGAGTAGACTGTGTTGTGCTGGAACCAAACATCCGTGCCGAGTGTCGGCGACGAGGCTCCATTGAAGAGCGCGACGCGAGGTGAATTCGAGGGGCCTCCGAATTGAAGTCCTGGCCCGGAAAACTGGTAGGTCGGTTCGATCAGGTTGTGGCGCAGCACAACACTATCCATAGGCAAGCCTGATCCGCCGTTGAAGTCGTCCGGCGAAAGGTACTTCACGAACCCGTTGAAGCGCCGAAACCAGTTGTACTGAAACGTCGTGTTCTTGATCGTCGCGGTCGTTAGCTGGTTATTCTCCGTGCGGATGGTAAGCACAAGGCCGGTGCCATCCTGGCCCATGACCCACGTGCCATCAAAAACGTTCCCTTCGATCAGGTTTGTCGTTCCTTCGAGAAACTTCAACTCGAAATTGTTTTTGTGACCCGTGAAAGGCGTGTAGAGAGTGGCTGAAACGCCGCCCTGGCTTGCACTGAACGGTGTTTCGATCGTCAACGTGCTCGACGTTGGCGCACTGGAAACGGTGCGCATCTCGCCCGACTGCGGTCCTGAAGTGAGCTTTAGCACACGAATCGTAGTATTCGGCGCGACGCCTTGTCCGTGCCCCGAACAGGTCACCGTCGTACCGCTCGACGTAAGCGAACAACCAAGATTGGTCGATCCCTGCACGTCCGCAGTATCAAACACCGACGGATTCCACGGGTTGTACTTCTGTGGCGCCTCGAGGTAGTTGCGTGTGAAGGTCATGTCGCCGGCCAGAATGCCGACAGTGATACCGCCGCTCATAAACACTTCGCCGAGCGACATCATGTAGTTGTTGTCGATCGTCACCGGTCCGGGGCCACCACCCAGCAGGATCGCCTGACACTCCTGTCCGGTGTTGCGAAAGCCGCTGATGTAGCTATCGTGGATGTTGACGTTGCGGCCGTTGACGAAGATACCGCGCACCGTTCCCACCTGCGTTGCTTCGATCCAACAATGATCGATCTCGATGTTGTTCGGTGTCTCCGCCGACGTGGTTTCCGACTCGTCACCGATCTTGACCATCGAGTCGCTGTTGGTGACGCCGTTTGCCTGCCGCATGTCGAGCCCGGTGAGACGCCAGTTGTCAGCGTCGGTGCCGGTCGTTGAGAAGCATCTTTGGTTGTTGGAATTGCTGCAAACGATGATCGCCATGTTCGAGCGATCGGTGCTTTGCACGCGTTGCCCGTCAGCCGGCAGTGATGCGTGCGCCGACGAACGGATGATTACAGTCGAACTGAGACCACTCTTCAACGTGAATGGACCCGTGTAGGTGTTACCGGCGGTGAGCGTGATGGTGTCGCCACCGACAGAGTTTGTTATTGCGGTGGCAAACGCCGCCGAATCTGCCGGCGTAAAATCCGTCGGCACTGGCGCGACGCCGAGCTTCGCGAGCAGGGCCGGGAAAGGCCGCATCTGGCGCAGCGGCGCGGTTAACGTCATCATGACGCCCGGCCCGATCTGCGAGATTGTGAGTACAAAACTGAGTGTCAGAGTTCTGATCATGCTGACTCCTTAATGCGGGCAAAGTTATAGGGAGGTACAACTGGGTAAACCGAAGTGACTGTTTTTGGGAGGAGGGTTACGGGGAGAGTCCGAACAAGATACGCTCACTCATTTGAAATATCAAGATTGTTGCATCAGAATCCTGAGCCACAAAGAGGCACAAAAAGCAGAAAGAAAACAGTCCGGACAACAATATGCTCCATTCACCAGGATCCAAACCAAGCGGCTTACTGCTGATCGTTGTTGCCGCTTTACTCTTCGCTCAGACGACAGTTGCCGCTTTTCAGAAAAGTTCGACGAGCGGCGATCCGTCTGTAAGACTCGCACGCGCTGTAACGATCTATCGCGACACTTACGGCGTGCCGCACGTCTTCGGCCGCACGGACGCAAGCACCGTCTTCGGCTTCGCTTACGCACAGGCGGAAGACAACTTCTGGCGCGTTGAGGAAAACTTCATTCTTGCACTGGGCCGCGCTTCCGAGTTGTACGGCGAAAAGTCTCTCGACGAAGATCGACTCAACCGCGCACTCGAGATTCCACGATTAGCACGCGAAGAATATTCACACCTCGATCCAAAGATGCGTTCGTTGTGTGACGCTTACGCCGCGGGTTTCAACTACTATCTCGCGCGCCACACGGAAGTTCGCCCGCGACTCCTCAGCAAAATCGAACCGTGGTACACACTTGCGTTCATTCGTTACAACTATTTCCAGAACGGTTTCGCCCGCGATCGCAGTCTGCGGCGGATCGTCTTGCAAACCGCCGCGATCGAAAACGATCTGAAAGAGCATACCGGTTCGAATGGCTGGGCGGTTGGTCCATCAAAAAGCGCGACCGGCCACGCGATGCTTTTCATCAATCCGCACTTGCCTTTCTTTGGTCCCGGCCAGGTCTACGAAGGACACGTTCATAGCGACGAGGGTTGGAACTTCACCGGCTACACGCGCTTTGGATTTCCCTTGCCTTACGTTGGACACAACGAAAACGGTGGCTGGGTGAGCACCGACAACGCCGCTGACTTGGCCGATGTCTATCTTGAAACGTTCGACGATCCGGCTCGTCCACTCGCTTACAAGTACGGCGACGGATATCGCCTCGCCACCGAACGCGTCGAAGAAGTACGCGTTAAAACGGCGAACGGCTTCGAAACACGCAAATTCACGATGCGTAAAACGCATCACGGCCCGATAGTCGCTGCGCGCGACGGCAAAATGCTCGCGCTACGAATGGCCAAGTTTGAGTCAGACGGCTGGCTACGCGAATGGTACGACATGACGCGCGCGACATCGCTCCCGGCACTCAAACGGGCAATGACACCGCTCAACATGCTCTTCGGTAACGTGATGTACGCCGATCGGCAGGGCAACACGTGGTATCTCTACAACGGCGCGGTGCCCAAACGCGATCCGCGTTTCGATTGGGCCAAGCCGGTGGACGGCAGCGATCCGGCGACCGAATGGCAGGGCTATCACACGATCGATGAATTGCCGCAACTCACAAACCCGAAAACCGGTTGGATGCAGAACTGCAACACCACTCCGTTTCTACTCACGAGCGAAGGCAATCCGGATCCGAAGCAGTTTCCGAAGTACATGGTCCAGGAAGGCGACAATCCTCGCGGCGCGATCTCGCGTGAGATTTTGGCGAGCAAGTCGAAATTTACTTTCGACGAATGGACGCGGTTTGCGTTTGACACGCGTGTGATGAGCGCGAGCAAACGCTTGCCTGAGCTGACTCAGAAGATCAATCAACTCACTGCGACAATCGGTCCTCCAGGCCTCGACCCACGCGTACACGAGGCCCATGATGAGCTCCTTCGCTGGGATAAACGCAGTTCGAATGACTCAGTGGCTATGACCATCTTCAGTCTCTGGCACGAGCGTGTGTCGAGAAACGACAACGAAGAGCTCGTCACCGCACTGACCGAAGTCATCAAGGCATTGGAACGTGATTTCGGCACGTGGAAAGTCGCGTGGGGCGAACTCTCCCGGTTGCAACGTATCGACGAAAGCAAAGGTGAAGAGTTTCAGGACTCCAAACCGAGCATCGGGGTCAGTGGTGTAAACGGCAACGATGGCGCGGTCTTCACGCTGTACGCGGCGCCGATCGGCGGACAGAAACGCCGTTACGGTGTCGCCGGTGGCACGTACATCAGCGTCGTAGAATTTGCGCCAAAAGTTCGGGCACTTTCAGTCCACACGTTCGGCGCCAGCGCCAATCCAAAGAGCAAACACTTCATGGACCAGGCAGCGCTTTACGTACGCGGCGAATTCAAACCGGCGTGGCTCACACTCGAAGACATCCGCGCGAATCTCGAAGCCGCCTACCATCCCGGCGAAGAACGGTAATCACAGATTCTTCTGGAACTTCTCTCTTATCAGCGCGTCAAAGTAGAAGACTATGCGTCACACGCTCCGACTGTTAACCCTCGCCGCACTGTTATCCTGTTCGTCCAGCCACGCTTTCACGCAAACACCTAACGCTGACTCATCCGAGGTAATGCGGCAGTTACTGGCGTTGCCGGCGCCAACCCCCGGCCCGGCGCAAACACAGGCCGATATCGATCCAAGGAAAGTACGTCCGCCAGAATTTTTCCACAGCGATAACCCGCCACCCGACGACGCAACACCGGAAGATGTGCTGGAGTACTGGAGCCGGTGGGCTACTAACAATGGCGGACCCGTTCCATCAGAGATCATCACACAGAGACTGCTGCAAGCGTGCGTAGACGATATCAAGCTTTTACCCGCACTCGTTTCAGTGTTTACCTACCAGGAATCAACGTCGAAAAGAATCAAACAGCTCTACGACAAAGCCTCAGCGGATCGGCTCCTGGAAGAAGATTCGCTTGGGAAGGTAAAGAAATGGCTGGTCTTTAACAGTAAGTTTTTTCTCGACGACCTGTTTGCCCTCGCCAATAAAGTCAAGGACGTCGAGAAAAACGGGGACGTTCACAACGGAGAAGCGCTGTCGGCATTGGCACGAGTGGATTGGGAAACTGCGGAGCCTCTCGTAAACGCTTTAGCGGCCGGAAATCAGCCGCGTTCCAGTGCACTCGCAATCACCTTTCTCTACAAACAAGCCAGCTCCACAAAGGATCTCGAAGACGAAGAGAAATATCGCAGCAAACTGAAAACCATCGCCTCCGATCGGAATGCCCCGGCCCAGGCACGCGATACTGCAATCGATGCGCTTTCACTGACCGAATGGTCAGGCCGCGATGACTGGTACCTTTCCTTGCTCGCCGACGAAACACTCCGCGAACCCAGTGACGGTTATCATGGTTTCAATCCGCTGATGACTCTCTTTTACCGCAATCCTGACAAATGGATTCCGGTAATGACCCGCTTAGTCGAAAGCAAAGAACGAGCAGTACAACAAGCTGCCGCCATGTGTCTCGTAATCTACGGAACGTCTCATCCTCGCAAAGACGCCATTCTTCCGGTCCTTCGCTGGTTATCAGAACCTGACTGGCTAAAGCTCAGGAGCGGCACCCAGCGCGCATGGTTCATCCAGGCGATGAATAAGCTCGAAATGCCGGAAAGCGTGCCCGGACTCATCTGGATCGTTGAGAACGAAGGTGTGCACCAACATTACGCCGCGCGCACGCTGGCACATTACAAGGATCCACGTGCAGTTCCCGCTTTGAAAAAGGCACTCGCACAAAGCGACGAAGATAATCGCAGACTCATACTTGAAGGTCTGGTTGCGTCGGGCGGCATTCCGGACTCTGAAGCGATCGCTGCGCTGGAAGCTTACGTCGCCAAACGAATGACCGCCGAGGGTCGTGAGGAAGTCGATCGCTATCGTTCTTATGGTGACGAACCACTGCCGGTACAACTCAGCATGGCGAAGTACCTCGCGTCGATCAAAGAGATGCCCGGGTCTCTGGCTCGATCAGTTTTGGTCCATGCGGAAAGTCTAAAGAAGACAAATCCCGCTATGGCCCAAGGGCTTTTAGCCATCGCCAATCAATGGAAGAGCCGGGACATCGATCTGGACATGATCAATAGAATCGCAGCCGGCACAGCGGATGCGGACACGATCGCAACTACGCTGGAACGGAGCTCCAACCTGCGTGAAAACCTCGGGACTGAATTACAAGTATTGTTGGAACGAAGTGATGAGGCGCTTGGTATCGGCGCAGTGTTGCTAAACGATCCGCAGTTGGCCCAAACCATCCTGACCTCAGGAAATCAACCGGCGCAAATCGGGTTGCTTGCCGGTGCGCGCCTGACGCGGACACCGTTACCAGTCGAACTGGTTGCCAGGCTGCTGCCGAGCAAGAATGCTCTGCTCGCCCTGGCGACCGAACGTTATCTATTGGCCGAAGACAGCAAAGATGCACGCAAGCTTTTGTGGCAGCATCATCCAAATGAAGCGTTCGTAACCGGCTGGCGTGAAGACATTCAGCACATGGGTGCTGAGGACTTCAATCCGATGGCGAAGGCCGAGGAGAAGCTGCGTGCGGAACTGTTTGAAGACGAGGCTCCAGTCGAGATTCTTGCGCTGATCGGCAATGGCGAGCGATCTAACCGCGTACTGCGCATCTATGCGGACAAAGCGATCTACACGCATTACGAGGATCCGTCACGGTATCGTGAACGTGTCGTGTCGAAAGCAGAGCTGGCAACCTTCAAAGACTTCGTCACGACGGCGGGGCTCCAGAACCTCGGCGCACAGTTTGGCTTTTGCCACCACAACTGTTGGATGGCGGAGTTTGTTGCACTGAGAAAGGATGAAGCCTGGCGTGTCTTTGGTTATCAGGGATTGAACACTTGGGCCACTGTGATGCAGAACTTCGATCTCCTGGCACGTGGCGAAGGTGTGAAGATCCACTATGAACTGGAAAAACAGATTAAAGGCCTGGAAGTCCTGTATGCAGACGAAACCTTGCTGGTGAAAGACGTTTGGCAACGCGGTGACGAGATCCGCATCTTCGTTGAGCGCGACGAAACGGAAGAAGAGATGAAACGGCGTTACGCCGACGAGACCGAAGAAGAAGACGAAGCCGCACGTGCTGAACGCCGTCGTAAAGTAATCGCAGAACAAAAAGCACGGTTTTCCTGGCGTAAACTCACCGACAAGAGAGCCGGTAATGTGGTAGCTCAACCAGAGATTTACCCCAGTCTGGACGAAACCAACTTCCCTGCCGACGATGATTCATCGCAAAACGAAAGGCCGCAGGTTCAGATGGTGAGCGCCGATACAGTCATCATCGCCCGCAATTTTGATGGATTGTGGAAACAGGTTGCCGGACGAAAGGCTGTGCGTATTAGCGAAGAGCGTGGCGCCTACTCTGATCCGATCGTTACTCCCGATGGGAAATGGGTGGTGACGGCAAAAACGGAGTCTGACTGGTCCAAGCCAAACTATATCATTAGATTCAATTTGCAGACCGGACGAGAGTTCCGGGTCAGGTTAGATCCGGCCTCGCAGTTTGATGCGATTGCGTATCTCCCGCCTCACGATCGTGTTTTGTTGCGCCGCGCGCAGGACGAATACGATCTCTCGGGAAACCGGCTCGTAACGGATCCTCCCGAATTCTATTTGCTGAACGCAGCCACCGGCGAGACGCAAAGGGTTACCGGTGAATTCGCGCCCTTGCGTCAGGAAGGCAGGCGATTCCTCCAACCTTCGAACAACCCTCACGAGTTCTGGGCGGCTATTCCTGACCGCGACAAGAATCAAACACAGGTAGGTCGCTTCAGTCTTAAGGATTTCTCTTTCAAACCGGTGATGGTCATTCCGCAGATCACTTTCGACAGCATGTCGATGTGGGTCGATGAAAGCCGCAACAAGATCTATGTCGTTTACAGAGAGCAGCTTCTTAGTTTGCCGTTGAAGACCGCCGTGGCTCCTGCCAAAGTGTATTTACTGATTGACACTGAGCGCACGCTGCCGTATCAGCGCGTAGATCTCTTCGAGAGTAGCTGGTACACCCGCCGTCATGTTTACTGCGCCGGTCGGCGTGACTAACACCGTGTCTTCGAGCCGCATGTGGATCTTTTTCTCCGGAAGTTCGAGCAGCGGTTCGACGTTGTAGACCACGCCGGCTTCAAAGGGCCGATTCCGGTCAGGCGGTGAGACGTCGTGCACTGAGATTCCGACGGGGTGCCCGATGTAACGCCCAAGCGCCAGAAACTCTTTCTCGTATCCGTGCTTCTTGTAGACACCTCCGGCCACATCTTTCAACTGATCGATCGTCACTCCAGGCTTCATAGCGGCAATGATCGCGTCTCTTGCTTCGAGAATGCAGCGATACATTTTCTCCTGCTCTGGCGTGAAGCGGCCGGAGACGGGCCACGTTCGGGTAATGTCGGAGGTGTAGTATTCATAATCGGCGCCGTAATCCATGTAAACGACTTCGCCCTCCAGCATCTTTCGATTGTTTACCGAGTAATGCAGGATCACCGTGTTTGGTCCGGAAGCAACAATGGGCCGGAAAGCATCGCCGCGCGCGCCACGCTTGGTATAAACAAACCGCGCCGCAGCCTCGAGTTCGTATTCGTACATTCCTGGCTGCGTGCCCTTGATCGCTTCCTTCACACCTTCCGCGCCGATCTCCGAACTCTTGCGAATCAACTCGATCTCGTAAGGCGATTTGATCCAGCGCATCTCATCCAACAACGGATTCAATGAGTGCAAAGCGAGTTGCGGAACCACCTGCTGAATAATGCCAACTGCACGTTTCGCTTCGGTGAGACCGCCAAAGATCGATTGCGATCCCTCGAGCGTCTCGAAGAAGTCGAGCTCTTCGCGCGCGTTCGCAACATTTCCCTGCGAACCCGAAATCATGTAAAGCTTCTTGGCTCGTGACGGAAAAAACTGGAGCATCGGCAGAAACTCTTCGATTGGCTGCACACCCGTCAGTCCATAAAACTCTTCCCTTTTTTCCATCTGCCAGATGCCGGGACCGTCAGCGCGAAGCTGCGGCTCAGAGCGTCGTGGCACAAACAAGAATGAAGACTTGTTCGATCCGATCAAGACGAGGACTGCGCCCGGTTCTTCGACTCCCGTTAGGTAATAGAAGTCAGGAGATTGGCGAAACTTGACCGGATAATGCTGCCCTTTCGCGGCGAAGATCACCGCCAGTCCGTCGGGAATCTTCTCAAACAATTTCGCCCGGCGGGCCACAAACTCGCCTTTATTGAACGGTTGCTGAGCGAACGCCGGCGCTGCGAGTGCCAGGACAACGAAAGAAGCAATAAGCAAGCATCTAAGAGCGAGTTTATGCATGAGGGTTTGGTCCTTTTTTGAAAATCTGACAGTTAACGCAAGGATCTTTATAGCCAACGCGCAAAATGGCCAGTTAAAGTATCATGAGAACACCGCATATATTATGAACACCGCCGAGCTTCAATCTGTCATCTTTGATTTCGATTACACTTTGGCCGACTCATCTCAGGGCGTCGTCGAGTGTATTAACTTCGCGCTTCAGACAATGGGACTTGATTGCGTCTCTGAGGAAGCAGCGTGCCGCACCATCGGCTTATCGCTCGCCGAGACCTTTCTCACACTCGGCGAACATCACGTGCCGGAACGATGCCATGAATTCCATCAGTTGTTTGTTCAGCGAGCCGAAGACGTGATGGTTCAGAGCACCGTGCTTTACGAAACTGTGCCCGCGATGGTTGAGTCGCTTCATGAGCGCGGTTTGAGATTGGGTATTGTGTCGACGAAGTATCGCCGGCGCATCAACGACGTTTTGAAGCGCGAGTCGTTGCTGCATGGATTTCAGGTCGTTATCGGTGGTGATGACGTCGAACAGCATAAGCCGCATCCGCAGGGATTGTTCGAGGCGATTGAACGGCTCGAATGTTCACCTGCGTCGGTGCTGTATGTTGGCGACAGTATTGTCGATGCTGAACTGGCGAAACGAGCCGGAGTGCCTTTGGTTGTTGTGCTTTCCGGCGTTACGCCGCGAGACCACTTTGATAGTTATTCCCCTGTTGCAGTCCTGGAAAATATCAGTCAGCTTCCGAAGCTTCTTTCATGATGTTTATACGCTTAACTCTGATCGCGATCGCGCTTTTGTCGTTTGAGGCTCTTCTTTTCGCGCAAACGCTCGCGCCGACGCCGAACATCAATCCAAACGCCTATATTCCACCGAAGCCTCCGGGCCGCACGATGAGAGTCGCCGCCTCTCCCAATCTTGCCGAGGCGATCCAGGAGGCACAAGACGATCCGAATACCACCTCGGTGTACGTGTTTGGAGGCGGCTCGATCAAGCGGCCTGTAGTTATCAAGAAGTACACGACGTTTGATAATTCAACTTACTCGTGCGATGTGACGCCGGAGAACACGATCTTTCCCGATATTTCGATCACTGACTATGGTTGCTTTGTAGTTTCTGACGGAGTTTACGTTGGCGGCACATATCGCCCGCCGCAAACCGTGCTCGACTATTTCAAATCCGGCGACGGCCGCAATCCAAACGATCGTCACCTGCAAGCTGTTCAGGCCTTAACCGCGGAGCAGCTAGCGGGAAACGGAACCACGATCGTCGAACCGGCTTACGCCAACAAAACAGTTCCGGCGGTCGAAGTGTTTCAGGCGCTCGGCGATGTTCGTTTCTCGCACACGGGTAAAGCCGGCAACATCACAATACAGGGATTCAGGATCAAAGGACGGCAGACTGTCTATGACGGCGGCGTGCGGTCAACGATTCTACTCGGCAATTGTCAGCGCTGCGCGGTGATGGATGTTTACCTTGAAGACACGGCTTCGATTGGCGTAACCGCAGGCGGCTCCGCGCTCGAATGGAAGCATAGCGACGGCACGGTGAACAAAGATAACTTCGCGCGCGATATCGTGTTCACGCGAAACATCTTCTCCGGTGTGGCGGCGGCCAACACGGCGACGATCAATACGGAAGACGCGTACGTCTTTAACAACTACGTTCGCCGGCCGGGACATCACAACCCGAAGTTTGGCGGTGGTGTTTGTGGTCACGATCACGAGACGAATAGTCCCGCGGATCACACGAAGAATATCTACATCTACAACAATCTTTACGACTATGAAGGCGCGCACCATGACGGGGCCGGCAACGCGATCTGTTTACAGGATCCTTACGCCGGCGCGAATCGCGGGCGCGTGGTCGCGGCGAATAATGTGATCATCGGCGGCCGCAACGACGTCCTTTACCGGTACATGAGCAATGGAATCTTTCTGAACGGGCTGAGGGATTGCCAGATCCTCAATAACTACATCTTCAGAACCGGACAGAACGCGATTCAGATTCACGCGATCTCTAGCTGTCTCATCCAGGACAATATCTTCGATTCGACTGGCGGCGGTGGAAATCCTTCGTTTTGGTCCACGGGAATGAGAGACACGATCGTGAGACGCAATAACTTTATCAAGCGCCCGGTTGCGATCAGCATGCAGGCCGGGTTCATGGAGGTTTGTGGCGAGGGGAATCAGTATATCGATAATGCGATTCCCGGTGTTGAAGGCTCCGCGCCGCCAACGCGCAAGTGCCCGTGACGAAGCTTATGGAGCGTACATTCGGCGGCTCATTACCGTTAACTCAATCACTCCTTTAACAAACAGTACCACTGCGACTTCTTGAGTTGACGTTAATCCTCGACAAGGCAAAGATGCAAAACCTCTCCGGCCTGGTCAAATATCGCCACGAGTTCTCGACCGTTATGTAAGGTGGGGTCGTGCTAAAATCAGCGCATGTCGAAAACCACTATAGACCGAGCTTCCTCAGTTCCGCTTCCGCCAGAAGCCCTGCAAGCTCTTGGTGTCGAGGCCGGCTCTGAAGTCGACGTTGAAATAGTCGGCCGCGCCCTGGTCGTTCGCTCGGTCGAAGAAGCCCGACGATCCAGCGAATTCATGAAGACCTTTGAGTCAATCCTTACGAGACGTCGCACTGCTTACGAAGAATTAGCAAAGGGCCCGGATCAGTAATCCTCTCTGATGAAATTTCCGGACAAACTTGATGTGCTAACGGTCCATGCTACGTTGATTGCCGACTCTGGCGGAGTAAGTGGTGAGTTGTGCAGCGACCTATGCGTATCACCTAACGCAATCACACGCATTTCTGGACGGCAACAAGCGCGTCGCCGCCGCCATCACTGAAACATTCCTCGAAACGAATGGTTTTGAATTGAGTATGACTAATGAAGAGGTCGTCGATCTCTTCCTCGGAATCGCCTCGAGCAAGCTAATCCGCGATGAAGTCGAACAAAGGCTCCGAGAAAAATCAAAGTTCAAGCAGTAATCCATTTCACAGGCCCATTGTTGGATGTTGCACCGTCACTTGAATCACTCAGAGTGGCGTTGGGTGTGAGTTGCAATCTGAGGTTGATTCATAATGGACGGCTGCGACCTCCGCCGGAGGTGCGCAAGGCGTGGGAGCAACACGGCGTACACGATCACCATTCAACCGTCACACAGGTTGCGCACACTCGCACAGGAGATCCTGCCCGGAGCTGTTGTGAAGAGATGTTTGTTGTGGCGCTACTTGCTGGTTTATCGAAAACCAGCCACGGAGTGACACAGACAAACACGAATTGAGCTGCGAATCTTAGGAACCGCCGAAGATGCCCCCGACCTTAGCCGCGGCGTCGCCGAGCTTGTCGGTCATAACGCCTGCGCTGCCCAGCACATTATCAACCTGCCCCGCGATTGGCGCCGGTAACTTCTCTTTCAAGAACCCCGATACCGTGCTAATGGCAGAGCGCGCCTGGTCTTCTGAAATTCCCGTCTTCTCAGTTATGCGTTTGATTAGTTCATCCATGTGTATCGCTCCTTGCAGAAACGGGGGAAGGAGAAAGATTGATACCAGTTTGAACAGCACTTCTCAAGGTTGGAACCCCCACTTCTACATGTTATTGAATTCGAGAAACAAAACCTCGGAGCATGGAGCACAGGGTTTAGCAGAATTCAGTACCTACTAGCCACGGACGCACAATAACAGGCCCATCAGCGCTCGCGCTTTCACGTCCGCTTTGTGATAATGTCAGCCGTTCCATGCGGCACGTAAGCAAAGTCCTAATACGCCGAAGCCAGCTCCTGGCTGTTATCGTTTTCTCAATTTTTCTATCGGTATCAGTCTACCCACAACAGCCGCCAGTGGTGGTCCAACCTGGCGCACCGGGCCAACCCACGCGCACGCTTCCCCCTTCAACCAGACCAACACTGCCGCCAACATCGCCAGCCGATGTGCAGTTCATGCAGCACATGATCACGCACCATGCCCAAGCTGTTGAAATGACCGCGTTGATCGACTCGCACACCGAGAACAAAGACCTACGCACGCTCGGCGCACGCATCAGCAGATCGCAGGCAGACGAAATCAAGTTTATGAAACGCTGGTTGACAGCCCGTGGCGCGCCGACTTCCGCACCCATGCACGACATGCACAACATGCCCGGCATGGATATGCCGCAACACGAAATGCTCATGCCCGGCATGCTCACGGCAAAACAGATGGACGCCCTGAGAAACGCCAAGGGCGTAGAGTTTGATCGGCTATTCCTGACAGGAATGATTCAGCACCACAACGGCGCTTTGATGATGGTAAAGGACTTGTTTGATAACGCGGGCGCAGGCCAGGACGCTGAACTTTTTAATTTCGTAACCGACGTCGACACCGGCCAACGCGCCGAGATCAAAATTATGCAAACCATGCTGGGTGAAAAACCCGAAGAGGAATAACGATGAGTCGAATTAATATTTCCCGTTTACTAATCACCTTCTTCGTTCTGTGTTTCGCTGCGACGGCATTCGCCCAAAATCCGGCGCCGTCGCCTTCACAGGACGCCACCAAGCCACCAGACAAGCAAGCGCAAGCAGATCCGTTTGCTCCCGAACCCGCTGGACCACTCCCTGCGGGGATGACGGGTTCAGACGCAGACGATCCGCGCGCTAAATTGACGCCGGGTGTCGACAACGCCGGCGAAGCAGCGATGGGTATCAAGCATCTCTTCCTGCTTAAAAAGCCCGATCCGTTTCAACTCGGCTCCGACGATCCAAACGATCCGAAGATACAAAAAACGTTGGGTCAAATGGGCGGACCCTCCGCAGAGATTGCGAAGATGCCAAAGGCGGTACAGTTGGTTATCGCTCAGCTTTCCTTTGCGAACTCGGATATCGCCTTCCAGGGCAATCATCTGTTTCAGGGAAACTTCTATGGCCTGAACATCTTCGACATCTCGAATCCCAGCAAGCCAAGCCTGTTGACAACGATGGTCTGTCCCGGTGGGCAGAACGACGTGTCGGTTTACAAAAACCTGCTCTTCCTGTCGGTGGAAATGGCAAACGGCCGGCTCGACTGCGGCACGCAAGGTTTCCCGCCAGCGCCTGCGCCGGCAGCCGGACAAGAGACGAAACCCGCGCCTCCACCAGCGCAGAAAGATCGTTTCCGCGGCGTGAGAATTTTCGACATCACGGACATCAAAAATCCGAAGCAAGTGGCAGCAGTGCAAACTTGCCGCGGCTCGCACACGCACACGCTGGTCGTCGATCCAAACGACAAGAACAACGTCTACATCTATGTTTCGGGAACATCCTTCGTCCGGCAAAACGAAGAGTTGGCCGGCTGCTCGGGTGAGGCGCCCGACAAGGATCCGAATACGTCGCTGTTTCGCATCGACGTGATCAAGGTACCGCTCGCAGCGCCGCAGAATGCGCAGATCGTCTCGAGCCCGCGTTTGTTTGGCGATGCACAGTCCGCGAGGAGCCTTATGAGCGGCGCCACTCACGGCAAGGACCAGCCTAAGCCCACTGACCAGTGCCACGACATCACGGTCTACTCAGCGATCGGACTCGCCGCCGGCGCCTGTTCCGGAAACGGAATCCTGATCGACATCAAAGATCCGGCAAATCCGAAGCGCCTCGACGCGGTGAACGATCCGAACTACGCGTACTGGCATTCGGCTTCGTTTTCGAACGACGGAAAGAAAGTCGTGTTCACCGATGAGTGGGGCGGCGGACTCGGCGCGCGTTGCCGTGCGAACGATCCCAACAAGTGGGGTGCGGATGCTGTCTTCCGTTTGGAAGATAACAAACTGAAGTTCGCGAGTTATTACAAGTTGCCCGCTGCGCAAGCCGACAGTGAAAACTGCGTGGCGCATAACGGTTCGCTGGTTCCGATTCCCGGCCGCGACATCGAAGTGCAGGCGTGGTATCAGGGCGGCATCTCCGTCGTGGACTTCACCGACGCGGACCATCCGACTGAGATCGCCTATTTCGATCGTGGTCCAATCTATCCAAACATGCTGGTGCTCGGTGGCCACTGGTCCGCGTACTGGTACAACGTCCGCATCTACGCTTCGGAAATCGCGCGCGGCTTGGACATCTTCGAGCTGGAGCCATCGAAGTTTCTCACGCAGAACGAGATCGACGCCGCGAAGACAATTCGCGTCAGCGAATTGAACGTTCAAAACCAGCAAAAGATCGAGTGGCCGCAAAAACTGGTCGTGGCAAAGGCTTATGTCGATCAGTTGGAACGATCGCAAGCTTTGCCGGCGGATCAGATCGCATCGGTGCGGACTGCGATTCAAAAAGCGGAAAGCTCAAACCTGAATAAATCGTCAATGGCGAACTTGAAGAAACTCGCGCCGTCGCTGGAGAGCGCTGCCGGCAGTAAAACTGGCGCCGATGCAACTCGCTTGCAGGCGTTGGCCCAGATCCTGAAAAATCCGGCTCGTTAAGGTTGAAGTGAGGCTACCAATACCTCAATCCTTCTGGTCGGCGTTGTACTTCTTGTCGCCCGGTATGAAGTAGAAGCGAATTACTACGAGGCCGGCTAGCGCAGCGACGCCGGCCAGTAATTCGAGACCGGAGATTCCGGAGATGACCATCTTGCGGGCAATGACGAAGATGAGCACCTCGATGGCCGCGCTCGTTCGGTGAAAGAGAAAAAGCAGGGCCAGTTCCGCCGCAATCGCTATCAGCAATACATCCTGAATGATTACATGAAGGGCGTCGTACTCACTGCTTCCACGCCAGAGCAGTGGTATGTCTCGAATAATGACCTCAAACGTGGCAATCGCAGCGGCAACAAGTATCAGAATGGCGAGGAATGAGAGAAAAAGATGGACCGCGTTACCGAGGTGACGATCGAGGAATCGTTCGGGCGGGGTTTCGCCCCCGCTCCGCGCGTCGGGTTTATCGGTTTTCGCCATGGTTGGCGAAGCTTAGTATCATTCTTTCCGCTTTTTCATACAAAGAGTTAGCAAAAGGTATTCAGGCGAACCATTAGTTGACTGTTTTCTCGCGGATTTCGAATTCTTCCAAGTCGATCAGCGACAGATACTTGCGGATCAGTTCTTCGTCGAAGTCCTCAGAACGATTCATCTCATTTAGCAGTCTTCGTCGTCGCTCCAACAGTTCGAGGTAAACTGTTTCATACTCTACTAAGGAATCCTCTTTAGCTTCCTGAAACTCGCCGTCGAGAGATCTCAGATCGCTTTGCAGTTTCGTAAACAGGTTCTGCAAATGCTCGTTTTGCACTCGCTCCCTGCCGTATTTCTGCGTTAAGAAATTAAGCGAGGCCTCGGCGATTTTCCTTTGGATGATTATCTCCTGTTGCGGTTCAGAAATAGTGGAGTATTTGTCTTCCGGTTTTACTGTTCTGATCACCCACGGAAGTGTCAGCCCCTGAAACACCAGCGTGACCAGGATCACGATGAAAGTAATAAACAGGATCAGGTTGCGAAAAGGAAACGGCTGCCCTTCGCCCACCATTAAAGGGATTGAAAGCGCGGCTGCGAGTGATACCACGCCGCGCATTCCGGACCAGCCAAAAATCAGTGGATTTCTCCACCCCGGATGATCGTCGGCCACCGTTATAAACCGGCTCATCAACGTGGAAAAGGCAGAAGCCCCAAAAGTGCAAACCAATCGTGAGGCAATCAGCACGAGCGAAATGACCAATCCATACCAGATCGCCTTGCCCAGGCTGATGTCTCCTAACTGCTGTGCGATCGAACGCAACTGAAGTCCGATGAGCAGAAAGATCAACCCGTTAAGAACAAACACGAGGTTGTCCCAAACGTTCACTCCCTCGATCCGGCTGCGAAAGTTCAGCAACGTTTGCCGCCTACTCGACAAAAAGAGTCCGCCCGACACTACCGCGAGGACACCAGAAAAATGAAACGACTCCGCCACGTAATACATGCAATACGGAGTTACCAACGAGAAAACGATCTCGATGCTGGACGTGGTGGGTAGCCAGCGATGTACCGCGTAGAAGACGAGTCCGATCAAAAGCCCAACCACTATTCCCATCACAATCACGATCACGAAGCTGAGAGCCGCTTCCTGAAAAGCAAACTGGCCGGTGATGATCGCCACTAACGCAAAACGAAACACGATCAGCGACGACGCGTCGTTGAGCAAACTCTCACCTTCAATAATGCTCACGAGCGATTTGGGCACGTTGACCCGCCGCATGATCGTGGTGGCGGAGATCGCGTCTGGCGGCGAAACTATGCCTCCGAGTAGAAAGCCCAGAGCTAACGTAAATCCGGGAATGATCGCATACGAAGCAAATGCGATCACGCAGGCAGTAATGATTACTATAGGAAAGGCAAAACTCGCGATCAGCCGTCTCCATCGCCAGAATTCTTTCCACGACACTTGCCAAGCAGCTTCGTAAAGCAATGGCGGAAGAAAGATGAAGAAGACCAGCTCCGGATCGATGGTGATGTTTGCAAACCGGGAGGTAAAACTAAGCGCCAATCCTCCCAGTACCAGCACGATCGGATAAGCCAGGCGGAGCTTATTGGCGATCATCACCAGCGCCAGAATAACCAGGACGAGGAAAATGTACTGAATAAACGCGCTATGCATCGCGAGCGTTCACTGCGCTTGAATCGAATACTTCACCACGCGATCGCGCGCCACGACAAAGAGTTCATTCTTGTCGTTAAAGACCATGCCAAAGGCCATGCCTTTTAACTTAACGAGCGTCAGGTAACGGCCATTGGCGTCGAAAACTTGAATGCCTTTCATGTCACCAACGTAAACGCGGCCGTAGCCGTCGATAGCAATCGAATAAGGAGCACGAAACTGCCCCGGCTGATCGCCATCGTCGCCAAAACGATTTACATACTTCCCATCGCGGCCGAATTTGAAGATTGCGTTGTTGAATCTTCCGAGGGCGTAGACAGCGCCGCTGCCGTCAACGGCAACTCGCATACTCAACTCCGAATCACCGCTTACGCCGCTGATCGCCTCGGGAATTGTTCGCACAAGTTTACCGTTTGCATCAAACGTAACGATGTCGTCTCGATTGCTGTGCCACGCGGTTACGAGTCCACCGTCTGCTCCTACCGAGACGTCGTCGAAACCCGATCGTTCGTAGTTCAGTTCGCCAAGCTTCTCGCCGGTTTCGCCCTGGTAACGAACGACGCCGCCACCATGAACTGCATAGACCACGCCTTTGCGATCCGCGGCCAGCCCGCGCAGGAGTGTCTTGCGATCGCCAAGACTCCATTGATTAACAAACTTCCCCGTGGGATCGAAAACCTGAATGCGCCCGCCGGTGTATTCGCCAACGTAAATCCGGCCGGCGCCATCAACTGCAATACTGCGCGCGTCGGTAAACATGCCGGGGCCGATTCCCTCGCTGCCGAACTCGAACAACACATTCGCGAAGCTGTTAGCGGGGCTTTCCTTTGAAGGTATCTTGCCGCCGCCCGGTGAAGTGGTGGTGGGTTGATTCGTTGGGCGGCTTACCGAGTAGAATACCGGCGCCAGCACTCCAAAAGCGGCAAGCCCGATAACCAGCAGAACCAGAAGCGGGATCGCTAACAGCAACCAGAGCCACTTGGAGAACTTGGGGGCCGAACCGAGCCCGAGTTGGATTCGGACCACGCGCGCCGGTTGCCCCGCGAGCTCATTCGGGGCGATCAATTGGCTGTGACAATACGCACAGCGTACTGTCGGACTCGGGTTAACAGGATCCGAAGAACGCTCGAACGTTACGGGCGCTCCACACTTGGGACAATCAAAAGTTTGCGGCATATTTGATCTACTAAGAAGAACCTGTCTGAATGTTCAAACGGCGGACCACGGATTCTATCAAAAGTGAGGTGAAACGTTGTCGTTAGACGTGAAACGTGAAGTGCTGCGTCACATGGTGGCGACGGTGGCGTATCGCGGCGGCCTGGCAATTACAGATGCGCCTCCGGGCTTCGACACGTTCCGCGCTCATGAAACGACGCGCACGCCGGGAGAGATTCTGGCGCACATCGGCGATCTGCTTGAAGGATCGCTTCATCTGGTTAAGGGTGAGATGGTCTTTTTAACGTCCGATCCGTTGCCGTGGACGGAAGAGATCAGACGCTTCTTTTCCGCTGCGAAAGAGTTTGACTCGTATCTTGCTTCTGATGCGCCGCTAGCCTGCGCCGTCGAGAAACTGATTCAAGGTCCGGTAGGTGATGCACTGACGCACGTGGGCCAGATCGTCATGTTGCGGCGCATGGCGGGAAAGCCGATTACCAGCCCCGGGTATTTTATGGCCGAGATAGTCGCCGGCGAGATTGATGAAGAAACGTTTTTGAGTTAATTACAGAGAACACTATGCGTAAACTAACAATCGTTGTACTAGCACTTTTCTTACAGATCCTCCTCGGGGCGATATGCGTTTCTGCCCAAACCGAAAATATTACTCGCCAGGAGACGTTGCGAGGCTCCATCACACCGGAACGCGAATGGTGGAACCTGCTGCACTACCACCTTCAAGTGGAGTTCCTTCCTGAAACGAGACGTTTGAAAGGTTCGAACACGATCACTTTCAAGACCCTGAAACCCGGCAACAAAATGCAGATCGATCTGCAAACGCCGTTGGCAATTACTAAAGTCGCTCACGGCAATTCGCAACTAAAGTTTGAACGCGAAGGAAACGTCTATTGGGTGATGTTTGAAAAAGATCTTCCAAAGGGATTGGAAGACAAGATCGAAGTGTTCTATGAGGGCGTGCCGACTGTGAGCAAGAATCCGCCGTGGGTCGGTGGCATAACCTGGGGACGCGACGATTTGGGCAACCATTTCATCGTCACTACCTGCCAGGGGATCGGTGCCAGCATCTGGTGGCCCAACAAAGATCACGGCGCTGACGAACCCGATCGCGGAATGCAGATCAGCGTAACCGTGCCGGAGAACCTGGTTGCGGTTTCAAACGGTCGCTTGAAGAAGACGGACCACGACGTTGCGGCTAGGAAAAAGACGTATCACTGGGAAGTCACTAACCCGATCAATAACTACGGCGTCAACGTCAACATCGGAAACTACGTTCATTTTTCCGAGAAGTATCACGGCAAAGGCGGCGACCTGGATCTGGACTATTGGGTCCTGGCCCATCAGAAGGAAGCCGCGATGAAATGGTTCAAGGAAGTCCCGCGCACACTCGCGGCATTCGAGCACTGGTTTGGTAAATATCCATTTTATGAAGACAGCTACAAGCTAGTTTCGGTTTCGTATCCGGGAATGGAACACCAAAGTTCGGTTACTTACGGTAACTGGTTTCAGAATGGCTACCTGCAACGCGATCCGTGTGGCTGCGGCGTCGGCTTTAAGTTCGACTTCATCATCGTTCACGAATCAGCACATGAGTGGTGGGGCAATAACATCTCCATGAAAGACGCAGCCGACATGTGGATTCATGAAGGCTTCGCCAACTACTCGGAGAATCTTTTTGTCGAATACCACTTCGGAAAGAAAGACGCGGAAGACTACGTGGTCGGCACTCGCCGGGGTATCAGAAACGACAAGCCCGTCATCGGTACCTACAACTCAAACCGGCAAGGTTCGGGAGACATGTATCCCAAAGGCGGAAACATGCTCCACACCATTCGCTATATCATCAACGACGACGCGAAATGGCTCGCGATCCTCCGCGGCCTCAACGCTGATTTCTGGCACCAGACTGTCACCACACAACAGGTCGAATTCTACATTTCCACCAAATCCGGCATGGACCTCAGCAAGGTATTCGATCAATACCTGCGAACGACGAACATCCCGTTGCTCAGGTACAGCGTAAACGGAAAAACGGTCACGTTTAATTACGAACGAGTCGTTAAAGGTTTCGCGATGCCGCTCCGTGTAAACATCAACGGCAAGGAAATCAAATTAACGCCGACCGAGGCGACCCAAACCTTCGAGTTCACCGAGGACATCAAGACGTTTGAAGTGAATCGCAACTTCTACATCGACACAGAGAAGAGTAGTTCCTGATTCCTTGGCTGTGAGAGGAGAAATAGCGATGTCTACAGAGCTTCCGAAGCCAAAGAGACTCACGCACGTCGAAGCGCCGCCGGATCTGCGTCAGTTCCTCCTGGAAGTCGCTGAGAAGATCGCTCAGGGTGACGAGGACACACTCATCGAGTCTGATGATCTGCTGCAATGCGATTTTGCGTACGGCGGTCTGGCCGATGAGGAAACGGGCGAGTATGGGTTCACATACTTCCCCGGTAAGAGTAGGAAGACGAAGTGGGAGATCTTGCTCTTAGCGAAACAGATTCGCGAGGTTGCAGACGGCGAACGAGAGCTCTCGCTGTGGGCCTGCGAAGACGAGAACTGTGGCTCGATGTTTTCGTTGGCTGAAGAGCGGTGCTCCCAGTGCGATTACGAACACGAGGTTCGCGCGTTGCCGTCCGGAGATTTCAGCACTCGCCGGGATTGGGCTCTCGCTTACTTTGCGCTTCATCCTGAAGCTCATCCGATGCAAATGATCGGCGATTACAATGGCGAGACGGAATGGGGAGAGAAACTTGGATATTTTTCGCTCACCGAAGCCACGGAGCTCGAAACAATCTCGCAATCATTGAAACGCAATTGATCGTCCCACATAGCTTTACCCTAAACGTAGTTTGGTCGGGCTTCGCAGTGGTTGGTCCGGCTTCGCAGGTTGGTCGGGCTTCGCAGTGGTTGGTCCGGCTTCGCAGTGGTTGGTCCGGCTTAGCCGCCGGATGTGAGATACCGTCTTGAAAATCAAGAGCCGGAGTTGAATAAAAGCTCATGCTCGGGGTCGAAGTCTTTGCCTGACTTCAGCACGCCGAAAGCGAT